>Ga0209415_10011360_pt1 | contig 15008 bp, 13 predicted proteins | sample PeaSoiSIISIP2007_FD_187696 | JGI IMG/M metagenome (GOLD analysis project Ga0209415, IMG submission 187696) | Peat soil microbial communities from Weissenstadt, Germany - SII-SIP-2007 (SPAdes) (version 2) | ecosystem: Environmental > Terrestrial > Soil > Wetlands > Peat | place: Germany...
GTCTTTGAGTACCCCAACTACTGCCTTCAGAACTTGTCATCCGACCACCTCCTTTCCGGTGTATTCGCACATTAGTACGAAAATGCCCTGTGCGTCAACCGGCACGAAAGTGGGTATCGGAGAAAGCAACAGGAAACTGTGAGCCGCGTTAACGATTGCCGAGAGTGGCAATTTCGCCCAGTCCCAGCAGTCTGGCATCTGCCGTGACCAGAGTAAGACCGAGTACCTTGGCGGTAGCCGCGAGAAATCGGTCCGCTGGATCGCGGTGTGGCAGAGTCAGTTGACGAGAGACCGTCACAATTTCATGAGTAAGTGGAGCTTCGCGAAAGGATTTCGTTGCGTCGATAACCCACTCACGCAAGTCGTCATGAAGGTGCAATCGTCCCTTTGCGTGCAGGATCAAGGCCTCCCATGTGCTGATCGGCGAGAGCCACAATTCGTTTTCCGGGTTTCGCAACTCGAACCGGGTTTTCTTACCGAGACCGCCGGCATCTTCGAGACTCCATAGCCAGATATGAGTATCGAGCAGAAGTCTCAATCGCGCAGTACCTCCCAGTCGCTTTCGTCACTGGCCGGGGAAACGATGTCTCCCAGAATTTCCATCCGGCCCTTCATCGATCCGATCCAATCCCGGTTATTGGTCGGCGCGGGAGGGGCGACCTCCGCAATGGGGCGCCCGCGACGAGTCACCCGGATCGGTTGCTTGGTTTTCTGCACCTCATCGAGGATCGCCAAACACTTGGCTTTGAACTCGGAGATAGCTATTTCCTTCATGACGTATCTAGTAGACCATAGTCCAACAAATTGGTCAACTATGGCAGCCCGAACACATACACCGCGCTGCCCGCCGCGATCGCCACATATTCCTTCCCGTCGACCGCGAACGCCATCGGCGCGGCGTAGACCGCACCACCCATCTGGAAGTGCCACAACGGCTTGCCCGACGCGGCATCGAAGGCGATGAAGTTTCCTTCCGCGTCGCCGCTGAACACCAGTCCGCCCGCCGTCGACAGCACTCCTGACCACGTCGGAGAGGTATGCTCAAACTTCCATTTGATCTCTCCCGTCGCCGGATCGATCGCCTTCAGGAATCCGCGATAGGGCTCGGCCTCTTCCGATGGAAAATACGCGCTCCCGTAGTACGCGTGTCCCGCTTCATACGGCTGTGGAGCCGTGCTGAAAGTGTCGCACTGATCCCGCGCCGTCACATAGAAAAGTCCGGTCTGCGGACTGTAGGTCGGAGCCATGAAGTTCGTCGTCCCCGCCGCCCCGGGACATACCGTGTGTCCCTCCAGTGTCGGCGAAGCTTCCTTCTTCGCCACCGGGCGCCCTTCGGCATCCTTGGTGTCGCTCCAGGTGATTTTGCCGTAAGCATTCGCCGAGATGAGCTTGCCCGATGTGCGATCGAGCACATAGAAGAATCCATTGCGGTCGGCCTGCGCGATCAAATGCTTGCCGCCCGAGTCAACCATGACCGGAACCTGCGTTGCATCCCAGTCGTGCTCGTCATGCTTGGTGAACTGGAAGTACCAGTTCATCTTGCCGGTGTCGGCGTTCAGCGCCAGCAGGGAATTGCTGTAGAGGTTGTCACCGGCCCGTCCCTCGCCGCGATTTGACGGAGCGGGATTTCCCGTCGGCCAGAAAATCTGATTCGTCGCTGCGTCGTACGTTCCCGTGTTCCACGCGGGAGCCCCGCCCACCTTCCACGAATCGCCTTCCCAGGTGTCATGCCCAGGCTCCCCCGGCCCCGGCACGGTATAGAACCGCCACTTGCGCTCGCCCGTCGCCGCGTCGTAGGCGTCAATGAACCCGCGCACTCCGTACTCCCCGCCCGAAATGCCAATCACGATCAGATTCTTCACCCCCAGCGGCGCCACCGTAAAACTGTGCCCCGTGCGGTAGTCCACTGCGGCCACGTCCCACACCACGGCTCCGGTCTTCGCATCGAGCGCGATCACATGCGCATCCAGCGTCCCCAGAAAAACTTTGTGCCCCAGAATCGCCAGCCCGCGATTCACCCGCCCGCAGCACGGACGAATGTCCCCCGGCAATTGCCGCTGGTACATCCAGATAGGCCGCCCCGTGCGCGCGTCGAGCGCAAACGCGCGATCATCCTGCGCGGTGGCATACAGAACGCCGTCGACCACCAGCGGCGTAGTCTCCAGCTTTCCGGTCGCTGCGGTCTGATACACCCATTTCGCAACCATGGTGCGCGCATTCGTGACGTTAATCTGATCGAGCCCACTGAACCGCTTTCCGGTGTAGTCGCCGGAATAAGTCATCCAGTTCTGCGGTTCCTTCCCGGAATTCACCAGCCGCTCGAACGTAACCTGCGCGTGCGCGTTACCAGCGAAAACGCTCGCGATCAACCATGTCAGGAGCGCCACGAGGGTCTTGACTCGACCGTGGAAGAGCGGCGCTTTAGCGCCGCGTTGAGCCGAAAAAAATTGCAGGGGCTTTAGCCCCCGTGGGACGCAGGGCCTGAAGGCCATCGCTTCATGGGCACAAGACGCGGCCCTGAAAGGGCCGCTCTTCCACGGTTGTCCCAACATTTCAGCCGATTCGAAGCAGCCTTGCTCCTTCATTTCGCCCCCACTCTGATCAAATAAGCCACGATGTCCGCCAGTTCCTTGTCACTCAAAATGTCGACGTCGTACACCGGCATCGCCGACTGCCGGCTCTTCTGAAACGACCGCAGTTTGTCTTTCTCCAGCAAATGAATCTGTTCGCCCGCGTCCATGATCTGCACGCTGAAGCTGTCTTCATTCAGCGTTACACCTTTGATTGTTTTTCCGTCTGCAGTGACCACCGTGACGCTCTCATATTCCTGCGGAAATTCCTTCGTCGCCTCGGTCAATCCCCAAGCCAGCCTCCGGCTGGGATTGCGCACCGAATCAATAATCGCTTCGCGCGTGCGCGACCCGCCCACTCCCGTCAATTCCGGCCCCAGCCTTCCCCCCTTGCCCGCGACCATGTGGCAAAGCGAGCAGTTAGCGTCGCCGTAAAACAGTTCCTTGCCATGGACGGCATTGCCCACTGCCTGCGCCGGAGCCTTCACTTCCTGACTGCGAATGTAGGTGATGATCTGCCAGATTTCTTCATCCGTCATTCCGACGCCTTGCCCGTTGGTTCCGTTGGCCGGCATCGCAGTCCCGGCAATGCCGTTGCTGATCACCTGAAACATCTCCGCGTCGGAGTGCGTGTGCTTCTTCACCGCCCGCGTCAGATCGGGCCCGCGCCCTCCGCCGTGCGCGCCCAGACCGTGACACAGCGCACAGTTGATGCGGAACTCATACTCCCCCGCCTTCGCCGCCTTGGCATCGCCCGCCAACGGATTCTGGCCGTTTGCCGGTTGCCCCGCGACCGCCATCAACACCAATCCGACGATTCCGATGCACCATCGTCTGAACATGAATTCACCTTCCCGGAATTTGCCGCATTCTACGCCAACGAATCGCGATTGCAGCTCTGGAAATCTCGGAGATTTGAGGGCGGGAACGTAGTTCCCCACCCGTACATGGCCACCGGGCATCTGCCCCCCACACCTTTGGCTCTCTACACTGAAATCCTGCCCTCATTATGCCGATGTTACTGAGGGGAGAGAGGATTTTCTCCAGGCCGCCAAGTTGTTGATCGGTCAGCCTTTCCAGCGGAAGGCGTCGGGCTGGGGAAGGCCCAGATGAGCCAGCACGCGATAGGCAAATTCGCGCGCCATCTCATCTAAGGAAGCAGGACCGTAATAGAACGCCGGGATCAGCGGGAAGATGGTGGCGCCGGCGTCGGCGGCCCGGTACATGTTGCGGATGTGAATTTTATTGAGCGGCGTCTCGCGCACGCACAGCACCAGGGGTCGCTTCTCTTTGAGAGTGACGTCAGCCGCGCGCTCGATCAGTTGCGAGGCGACGCCGTTGGCGATACGGGCCAGAGTGCCCACGCTGCATGGCATGACGATCATGGCGTCGGCGGGATAAGAACCGCTGGCCACGTTGGCCCCGATGTCGGCGTTCGATTGAAGTTGAATTTTGCGGGAAGCGCGGCCGCCGAGAATCCGGCCGACAAGGTTGGACCGGCCTTTGATGTCCAACTCTTCGGCCATGACGCGCAGCGCGCTGTCGGAAGCAATGAAGTTGACCGTCGCGACACGTTCGTCGCGCGCCACGGCAAGCAGCAACTGCCGCAGAAAAATGGCTCCGCTGGCCCCCGTGGTCGCGACAGTTAGATTCTGCGGTGGATGGTTCGGCAAAAAACCTCCGGCGAGGCAACGCGATGTTGTCCCGACAACGGAGCATAGGGAGTCGGTCAACTGGAAGTCAAGACGAGCAAGGAGCTAAGAAGTGCAGTTTGAGTTTCGAGACGGTTTGTCCTCTGGAGTCATCCTGACCGTAGCCGTTTTTCAGGCGAAGGGAAGGATCTCGCGCGCGGTACTCGAAGCGCGTCCAGGGAAGTGCCATGCGAGATCCCTCGCCCCGCTGGTGAAAACGCGGGGCCTCGGGATGACGCCATCGAGAATCATTTGGGAGCCAGAAGCTAGAAGCTGATCATGGCCAGCCCCGCCAATCTCCGATCCCGCCGCAGCGCAGCCCAATTGCACGCGCTGGCGGGAGTGGAGCGCGAAATCCGCGCCCAGGATTCGCATAACCGCAGAAAATATCTTCGCGAGTTCAACCAGGCTTTTCGCAGCTACGACTCCGTTCTCGATTCCCAGCAGATTCACGACGCTCTGCACTCCGCCGACGTGGTCCTCATCGGTGATTACCACGCGCTGCCCTCTGCGCAGCGCTATGCCGGCTCACTCATCGAGCAGCGTGCCTTGTCCGGGGACCGTCCGGTGGTGCTCGGAGTCGAAACCATCTTCGCCCGCGACCAGCACATTCTCGACGAATGGTGGCGCCGCGAAATCGACGAAAGCGAACTCCGACAGCGCATTCGCTTCGACCTCGACTGGGGATACGACTGGACCCCGTTTCACGAATTGCTGGTCACCGCGCGCGACCACTCGGAAGCCGTCTACGGCCTCGACTGCATGCCCCGCGAAGATCTGCGCAAGATCGGCGCCCGCGACCGTCACGCCGCCGCCAAGATCGCCGAAATCCGCGAACGCCATCCCAATGCCGTCATCTTCGTTTTGTTCGGCGAGTCGCATCTCGCTCCCGGACATCTGCCCCGCGTGTTGTGCCAGCAGATGCCGGGCGCAAAAATCCTCACAGTCTTGCAGAACATCGACGCGCTTTACTGGCGCGCCGCCGGAGAGCGCGCCGACAAGGTAGAAGCCGTTCGCGTCAGCGGCGACGTTCTGTGCGTCTTCAACGCCACCCCGCTCGAAAAATACGAAAGCTACCGCCTGTTTCTCGACCAGTGGAGCCGCTGCGACGATAGTCCCGACTTCGCGCCCACCATCTACAACCTGATCGACAGCCTCGCCCGCTTCCTCGAGATCAATCGCTACTCGCCGCACAACGGTACGCAGCCGAAATTCCTGGTCGACATGCTGCCGGAAGTTTATGGTGGCCCGTCTGACGCCATGTTGCGCCGCCTTCTCTCGCGCAAAGGCATCGCGGACCAGGAGCGTGAATCCATGCTCGCCAGCGTCCAGGAGCGGGGCAGCACCTACTTGCCCCGGGTGAATGCCTTCTATGTTCGCGAATTCCAGATGATTCATGCCGCCGAAGATGCCACCCGCTTTCTGCATCAGGCCTGTCAAGGCCTGCCGCAGCGGCTCCATGGCCATTCGGACGAGGGCACCGTAGATGGCCCCGGCCGCAGCAGGAACGCGGTCGACGACTTCTACGCCCGCGTGATCGAACATGCGGTCGCCTATTTCGGCTCGTGCGTGCTTTATCCCTCGCGGCCCGCTCCAGACGCTGCCGACCCCACGCAGTTGTCGCGCGCCGCCTGCGATAAGGCAGCGCAAGCCGCGGCGCGCACCGACGAGAGCAGGTTCGAGTCCTCCGCGCAGGAGTGGGGCGACCGCATCGGAGGCCAGATCTATGACGCCTATCTCGCCGGAAAAGTCGCACCCAGTGGCGTCCGCCGCCTCTTCCTGGCGCACCTCGACGAACCCGGCTTGGCGCGCAAGCTCTGCGCGGCAGTGATTACTAAATTGCGGAGTGCGGTGCGCAAAGCTGCAGCCGCTTCTTGCTCATGATACGTCCGTTCACGCAGCGTGAGTGGTTGGGACTGATCGTAGGAGTCTGCTGGGGGCTGGTTCTGAGCCGGCTGTCTGCGGCGGATGACATGACCTGCCCGTGGCTGGTGATTCTGTTTGGCCCGCCCGTGGTGTTGCTGATCTCGCCCGCCCGTCCCCTCCTGAGCTGGCAGCTTCCCATCGTGACGGCGGCGGTTGCCGGAGCATTCATGAACCGCACGACGGACGACTTTGCGGGGGGAGCGCTCGCCGAACCGGCGCTAGTGTGGTTTCTCTGCTCGCTGCTTTCTTCGCCGTGGGCTCTCATGTTTCACCACCGGTTCCAGCGTTTTCAGCAACTGGGAAAGACTCCGGGGATTCCGATTGCCTACGTTGGTATGGTGCTGCTGGTCTTTCTGTGCTGTGGGCTGACTTTCTTTGGTTTTGTCGCCCCGATGTATTGGACCGATGCAGATGAGGCCCGGAATCGAATGATGCCCTTTTACGGCCTCCTGGCGGTGACAGCGGGAATCGGACTGAGCCTGGTGACCGAGCGCGTGGCGCGAAAACTGGAGATCCAGAAGCTGGTGCGCGGCGTTTTCGAATTGCTCATGATTCCAGGAGTCGTTGTCGGAGCTGCCGTTGTAATCGGCGAGATCGTGCAGTTGTTCTGGTTAAGATCTTCAGAGCCTCCGACTCCGCCCGGGATCTTATTGTGCGGCATTCTGGTGGGCATGGAGGCGCTGGCCACGATGCTCTGGCTGACGAGACTGGACCGCCGGGAACGACGCCCCTCTGCGCAGGCGCAGTAGGAGACGTTGAGCGCCTCATTTAAGAAACTGCTCAGAGTCCGGCTCTTCGAAATGCTAATCTAACCGTCATACGGCTGAAAGCTGAGAGCTGACTGCCGAGTGCCTTGTTGAACGCCCAATCCATCCGCAAACTGTTCCAGCAAGTGCGCACGGGCAAGCTCACGCCCGACGACGCCGTCGACCGCCTGCGCCATCTGCCCTTCGAGGATCTCGGTTTCGCCAAAGTCGATCACCACCGCTCCCTGCGCGCCGGCATGCCTGAAGTCATCCTCGGTGAAGGTAAGACTCCAGCCCAGGTCGCAGGAGTTTTCGCCCGCCTGGCCAGGCACGGCGGCAACATCCTGGCCACGCGCGTTAACGAAAAACAATTTGCTGCCGTAAAGAAAAAAGTTCGCGCCGCCGAATATCGCGACCTCGCCCGGGCAATCGTTTTGCAGCGCGACCCCACCAAATATGGCAAGGGCATCATCGCCGTAGTCTCGGCCGGGACCAGCGATATCCCGGTCGCCGAAGAGGCCGTCGTTACCGCCGAAATCATGGGCAACGAAGTCCAGCATTTCTACGACGTCGGCGTCGCCGGCATTCACCGCCTGCTGGCCAACCGCGAAGCCCTCACCCGGGCTCGCGTCGTCATCGTCTGTGCAGGCATGGAAGGCGCGTTGCCCAGTGTCGTCGGAGGCCTCGTCGGTGTCCCCGTCATCGCCGTGCCCACCAGCATCGGCTACGGTGCTTCGTTCAAAGGACTGGCTGCCCTGCTCGGCATGCTGAACTCGTGCGCCTCAAACGTCAGCGTAGTGAACATTGACAACGGATTCGGCGCAGGCTACGTCGCCTCGCTCATCAACCGCTTACCCTAAGCAGCAAGGAGTGAATCATGCCCACCGCTCTCTCCCCGGAAGTGAAGCAACTCATCGACCGTCCCAACTTCGCTCACCTCGCCACGCTGATGCCGGATGGATCTCCGCAGTCCGTGCCGGTATGGGTTGGCCGCGAGGGCGAGCACATCGTCATCTGCACCGGCGAAGGCTCGCTCAAAGCCAAAAACACGCGCCGCGATCCACGAGTGGCGCTGTCGATCGTCGACTTCACCAATCCCTACGAAGAAGTCCAGATCCGTGGCCGTGTCGTCGAGCGCCGCCCGGACTCCGACTTCAAGGTGATGGACGCCGTCTCGCACAAGTACACCGGGAAGCCTTTCCCGTTCCGCAATCCCGAAGGGCGGGTCGCGCTGATCATTGAATTGGAGAAAGTGCGCTACACCAAGCTGCCGTTCGAGCACACGCCGCCGAAATGAAAAAGGCGCGGCTCGTGACTGTTTAGTGTCGAGCCGCGCCTCTCTGCCACCACTACATCAACCCTACATTCCCTGCGGCCCCGACTTCGTTTCGACCTGCAGTTTGTTCTCCACGCTGAAGGCGCCGGCGAGCTGGTTGGCTCGGATTCCGGCAACCGTCTTGTCCATCGGGCTGTCGACCGACCCGTAGAGCGTCACGTGCCCGTTGGTCACGATGATGCGGATCGGACGCGCCGGGTCCATCGCATACTTGCTCAACACGGAGTCGCGATAGATGACTCGCTCCGCCCGCAGACGCAGTCCGTCATCAAACTGCGAAACCGGCTCCAGCGAAACCTTGTCGATCACATCCTTCACACCCGGCATGTTCGCGATGTCGGCCAGAGCTTCGTCGCGGCCAATCCCGGTCCGATCCTGACCTTCGACCGTGACCACCCCGTCACTTACACCCAGCGCGAAGTAGTCGAACGTGCTGTCATAACCCACGCGCACGTAGCGCAGTTTCGCCGCCAGCTTCTGCTCAAGTTGCGCGTCCGGCACATTCAAACCAGCCACGGACACCAGGTTGCGCACTCCCTGGGTGTTCGCGATCTTGCGCGCCAGCTTCGTAGCGTCCAGTTTGCCCTGGAAGAGATCGACCGTGCCTGTGAGGGTTACGATCCCGTCTTCCACGCTCGCCTTCACGTCGCGGAACTGGTTCTTAGCGGCCAGTTTCTGCGTCACCGCCGTCTGAATTTGATTGTCGTAGCGAGTTGCAGTCTGAGCCACGAGCATTGTGCTCCACAGCCCCACCGCCAGAAAGGTGCTCGCCAGTTTCACTAAGCTTGTCTTCGTTGCAGTCATAAAGGTCACCTCCGACCCATTGACGAATCTTTACGAATTAACCACCTGGTTAATTCATTCGATGCGGGGGGACCAGCGAGAGATGCATCTGGCGAGAACGAGAACGCACCGCGCTGGAATGCAACAGCGTTGAGAGAAACATTCGCCGCCGCAGCGGGTTTATTCAAGCACCAGGTAGAAGTGTGCGGACGGTGTTCTCGTCCCGTCGTCAAGGAATCAGAACGCGCCGTTCCCCGCTTATTTGCCGATCGACGACCAGTCCGTCAACATCACGGGTTGGCCGTTTTTCACAATCGTCGCATAAACGCTATCGAATCCCTTGTGGTCGGTCGCGCTGTAGTCGAGAACGAGCCGTGGCCCCAGGCCAACATTCATGGCGTGAATCGACTCAATGGCGGAGATGAATTTTTCTCGCGTCACATCTTTCCCTGCCCGCTTCAATCCCTCGACCACCACCATGGCGTCCACAAAACCTTCGAGGCTTACGAAGGTCGGCGGTTCACCGGGCGAGTATTTCGCCAGGCATTGTCGGTACAGCGCCACTGCGGGGTAGTCGGTACGGTCGTAGGGCGGCATCACCTGGGTGATAATCGTGCCTTCCGCGTCCGCTCCGGCTTCCTTGATAAACTCCTCGGTCCCGACGAAAGACACAGTCAGGAACTGTGGCTTCCATCCCGTCGCGTGCGCCCGCTTCACGATCACGGCTGTCGGAGCGTAAGGTCCCACCACCACGACAGCCTGCGGATGTGCCGCCATGACCTCCCTCAAGCCCGCATCGACATCCAGGCTGTTGCGCGTGAAAGTACCCAGCCCGACCGGAGCCGCATTATGCTTTTGCAGCGCCAGCTTCACGCCTTCCAGAACGGCCTTGCCAAAAGGGTCGTCCTGGTAGATGACACCAATCTTGCGGATGTTCAGTTCCCAGAGCTTGTCGACCTGCTCGCGGGTTTCATCGTAGTACGATGCTCGAACGTTGATGACCTCATGCTTCAGCGGTTCGTACAACATCTGCGCGCCCGTGAACAGCCCTACGACCGGGATCTTCTCTTCCTGTGCCAGGGGCACGTACACCTTGGCGGTGGGCGTGCCCACGAAGAATCCCAGGGCGAACACTCCCTCTTTGATCATGCGTTTGAAGCACGCCGGAGCCTTTTCGGGATCGTAGCTGTCGTCGAATGCCTGCAGTTGAACCTTGCGGCCAAATACTCCGCCATCGTCGTTGACCATATGGAGATACGCTGAGGCACCCAGGACGGTCTGCCTGCCCAGCACATGTGCCGGGCCATCCAGCGCCGAGCACGATCCAATCAGAATGCTGTTCTCGGTGACGCCCGGCGTCTCCGCCGGAGCCGCAGCCATCGCGATCACCATTGTGAACATGAGCACGCGCCCAACGCGCACAGAAAAATAGACAAGCCCCGCCCCAAAACGGTTCATCCGCAAACTCCTCTTGACCGCATTTCCCCGCGCACGCGGCTCCACTTTCTGATCATGTGACACGCGCGCGTGGGATCAGTTGTGGCCATTGTGGCACGGCAGGTGGGCGCACACGACCTTCGCGACTCACCAAAGTAACGCGCGCTGAATTGAAGCGCCTCGCTTCCCGGTTCGGAATCCGCCATTTCGGGATTACCCCCGTAACTTTCGACTCAGTACTCAGCGTTCTACCATGCCCTTGGACTGCGTATTTCGAGGGGGGAATTCGCGGAATGGGTGAACGTGTCGCCCCATCGGGACGAGCGGATCTTTCCCGCGCCAGCCGGCTGAAAACAGCCCTGGACAGCGGCGCCCCCCCTGCGTTTGTGCAACCGGAAGACGCTGCCCGGCCCGCGAACGGTTCCTGCTCCGAGCATTCCTGCCCGCTGCCTCCTCTGTCCGAATCCGCTCTTTCTCAGCAATCCAGCGCCCAGATGCGGCCAGAGTTTCTGGAACAGATGTTTCAGGCGTCGCCCGATGGATTGAGCATCGCGGATTGCACCCACCGCGTGCTCTGGGCCAACGATGCGTTCGTGCGCATGTTCGACTACCAAACTTGCGAGGTCGTAGGTCAGCCCCTGGAAAATCTCGTGGTGCCTCCCGACCGCCTGGCGGAATCACAGTGGGTGACCGAGGCGCTTTCACGAGGAGAGCACATCACTTTGGAAACGCGGCGCAGAAAGAAAGATGGAACTCTGCTCGATGTTTCCGTCTCGTGCGCGCCCCTGTTGCTGGATGGAAAAATGGCGGGCTTCTACGCCGGCTATCACGACATTTCCGATCGCAAGCGCGTGGAAGCGCTCAGTTCCGCGCTCTATCGGGTCGCAGAGAAGAGCAGCGGCGCCAGTGATTTGCAGCAGTTTTTCGCCGCCGTACACGGCATTGTCGATGAGTTGATGTATGCGCGGAACTTCTACGTCGCCCTCTACGATCCCTCCACCGAGTTGCTCAGTTTTCCTTATTTCGTCGACGAACAGGACTCCGCTCCAGTTCCCAAGAAGTTGGGACGAGGGCTGACCGACTATCTCATCCGCTCCGGACAACCCCTGCTGGCCACTCCCGAAGTGCTGCAGGCCATGGAGGACCGCGGCGAAGTGGCGCGCAACGGATCGCGTTCTCTCGACTGGATGGGCGTTCCACTCAAGGTCAATAGCCATACCTTCGGGGCGCTGGTGGTTCAGACGTACTCTAAAAACATTCGCTATGGCGAGCGCGACAAAGAGATTCTGACTTTCGTGGCGCGGCAACTGGCCAGCGCGGTTGAGATTAAGAGAAACGAGCAGGCCCTCCGCCGCTCCGAAGCTCGCTACCGTTCCCTGGTCCAGAGTTCGGTGTACGGAATCTACCGCTCGAGTCTGGAAGGACGATTTCTGGACGTGAATCCAGCCCTGATGACGATGCTGGGATACGCTTCGGCCGAGGAAGTATTGCTGCTTGATCCGGAAAAAGATGTATTCGCGCACTCCGAAGAACACACGCTCCTGATCGATGAGTTCCGCCGCACCGGCCGCCTGGATGGAATCGAGGTGAAGTGGAAGCGCAAGGATGGCACCTTCATCACCGTACGTATCAGCGGGCGGGCCGTGAGCAGCGCCGACGAGCCGGCAGACGTATTGGAGGCCATCGCCGAAGACGTCACCGATCGCCGCGTGCTCGAGGATCAATTTCGCCAGGCCCAGAAGATGGAAGCCGTAGGCCGGTTGGCGGGCGGAGTGGCTCACGACTTCAACAATCTGCTGATGGTGATCAGCGGATATGCGGAAGTGATTCTGGCGAACCTCGAGGTCGGTCATCCCCTGTACGAGAAAGGACAGGCGATTCAGCTGGCCGCCGACCGCGCCACCACTTTGACCCGCCAGTTGCTCGCCTTCAGCCGCAAGCAATTACTCGAACTCAAGGTCGTCGACGTGAACGCCATTGTCTGTGACATGGAACGTCTGCTCCAGCCTCTGATTGGCGAGAACGTCGAGTTGACCACCAGCCTGGCTCCGGACGCAGCCCACACCCGGGCCGACGCCGGGCAGCTCGAACAGGTCCTCATGAACCTGGTGGTGAACGCCAAGGACGCGATGCCCCATGGCGGAAAGCTTACGATCCTGACGCAGAATCTCGTCGTGGATGAGAATCATCGCCGCGGGCAGACTTTCATCCGCCCCGGCAACTACGTTCTGCTCACCGTCCGCGATACCGGCATGGGCATGGACCGGGAGACTCAGTCGCGAATCTTTGAGCCCTTCTTTACCACCAAGGAAAAAGGCAAAGGCACGGGCCTGGGGCTCTCCACGGTCTATGGCATCGTGAAACAGAGCGGTGGATATGTGATGGTGCAGAGCGAAGAACAGCGCGGCACCGCGTTCCATATTTATCTGCCCCGCGTCGACGGCGTGGTTGAAAAGCATGCTGACCCGGTGGCGCATACCGCCCTGGGCGGCACCGAGACCGTGTTGCTGGTCGAAGACGAAGAATCGGTCCGTCACCTGGTGCGCGACACGCTGCTCGCTAGGGGCTACCGCGTAGTGGAAGCGGAAAATGGTGAGGCCGGCATGGCCGCCGCCCTGCATGCCGGAAAAATCGATCTCGTGATCACCGACGTGGTCATGCCGGGTATGAACGGTCGCGACCTAGTCAAGCAACTCGCCCAGATCCGCCCCGAAGCCAGGGTGCTTTATCTCTCCGGTTACACCGAGGATGCAATTCTCAGCGAAGGCACCATCGAGACTGGCTCCTCGTTCCTGCAGAAGCCCTTCACCCTGCAAAATCTGTTGCGCAAGGTGAGAGAAGTGTTGGGATAGGCTGGGGAGAGCACGACTCCGAACCGTGACGCTGCGGGCGAGTTCTTGCAAGGGCACGGCTTCAAGAGTTGCGGAAGAACTGAAAATGCGTGCAGCACCGTGGAAGAGCGGCCCTTCCAGGGCCGCGTAAGGCATGTGGAATCAGTGCGGGCTTCAGCCCCTGAGGGACGTTTCTCCTCGCGTGAATTCTTGAAAGGGCACGGCTTCAAGCCGTGCCGTTAGAGCCTAGAACACGCGGGCTTTAGCCCCTGAGGACGTTCGTCAACCCCGAATCGGTTTCCATCCCATGCAACTTTTTTCCCACCGCAGCGTCCTATCTGATGGAAGATAGAAACGGGCCGAATCCGTTTGCCGCGAATACGCGTATAAAGGACAGGGGTTCTCATGCTCATCAAGAAGGCCGAAGACATTCGCTCGTCGGAGATCACTCCCAAGAGTCTATATCTAAACCGCCGCAAGTTCCTGGCACAGGCCGCGCTTGCCGGAGCCGCGGCCGCAACCGGAGTTGGCCTGCGCGAACTTATCGCGCCGTCCACCACGGCCTTGGCGGGAAACAAAATTGATGGCATCCAGAAAAGCCCGCTGAGCACGACCGAGACCGTCACTCCCTACAAAGACGTCACCAACTACAACAACTATTACGAATTCTCCACCGAAAAAGACGAACCCGCCAAGCTCGCGCAAAAATTCCGCACCCGCCCCTGGAAAGTAAAGATCGATGGCCAGGTGGAGAAGAAACAGGAACTCGACGTCGACACGATCCTCAAGATGGCCCCTCCCGAGGAGCGCATCTACCGCCATCGTTGCGTCGAAGGATGGTCGATTGTCGTTCCCTGGATTGGATTCTCGTTGAGCGAGCTGATCAAGCGCGTGAATCCCACCAGCAAGGCAAAGTTCGTGGAATTTACCACCGTCTTCGATCCCGGTCAGATGCCCGGCCAGCTGCGCAATGTGCTCCAATGGCCCTACGTCGAGGGCCTCCGCATGGACGAGGCCATGCATCCGCTGGCACTGCTCTGCTTTGGCATGTATGGCGAGGACCTTCCCAATCAGGATGGCGCGCCGCTCCGCATCGTCGTCCCCTGGAAGTACGGTTTCAAGAGCGCGAAAGCCATCGTCCGCATCCGCTTCACCGACAAGCAGCCCCTGAATACCTGGAACATCTCCGCTCCCACGGAGTACGGTTTCTATTCCAATGTGAATCCGAACGTGGACCATCCCCGCTGGAGTCAGGCCAAAGAGCGCAGGCTCGGCGAATTCCTGAAGCGCCCCACCCTGATGTTTAATGGTTACGATCAAGTCGCCAGCTTGTATAGCGGTATGGACCTTAAGAAGAATTTTTAACCGGCTCCCGGCTCTCGGCGTTCGGCTTCCGCAAGTCGAGAATGCGGAAGCTTGTGAAAGTCACTTGGATTGACGTGTTTTCTCCGAAGGCCGAAAGCCGAAAGCCGGAAGCCGAAAAGATGCTCCGCTACCTCAAACCCGCACTCTTGCTCGCATGCCTCGCGCCTCTAGCCTGGCTCGTCTGGAGAGCCTTGCACTCCGCCCTGGGCGCGAATCCGATTGAAGCCATCACGCACAGCACCGGCGATTGCACGCTGACTTTCCTGCTCATCACGTTGTCGGTCACGCCGCTGCGCAAACTCACCCGCCAGTACTGGCTGATC
>Ga0209415_10011362_pt1 | contig 15005 bp, 12 predicted proteins | sample PeaSoiSIISIP2007_FD_187696 | JGI IMG/M metagenome (GOLD analysis project Ga0209415, IMG submission 187696) | Peat soil microbial communities from Weissenstadt, Germany - SII-SIP-2007 (SPAdes) (version 2) | ecosystem: Environmental > Terrestrial > Soil > Wetlands > Peat | place: Germany...
GAGTTCGCCGACGGGTACTTCCTCCACGACGCCTACTGGGAGAACCAGAACGCCTTCGGTCCGGGCAGCGAGAACGAGGTGGCCCAGGACTGGGCCAGCCACGGCTGTGTCCACATCCCCACCGCGCTCATGCCCTGGCTGTACAGCTGGACGCCGCTGGGCACCCCGGTGATCATCACCAACTGAGCCGGCGAGCCTGGCGGGCCAGGCCGCCGAGCCGCTCGACGAGCAGGTTGGCCTCGTCCTCGTCCCGGCAGAGGGCCTCGGCGACCCAGCGCCGTCCCGCCGTGTCGACCCGCAGGTTGGCGAGGCGCAGGGCGCGCAGCAGTGGCCCGCTCTCCAGGCGGATGCTCTGAGCCTTCTCCAGGGGAACGATCACGAGCGCCGGACGCACCCGGCCGGTCTGGGTGACCAGCCAGCGCCCGTCGTGCCAGATCGAGAGGTAGTGGTAGGCGAGGGGCGCTCGCAGGATGGCCCGCCGTGGCGGGGCCCCCGATCGGGTCAGCGTCGCCGGGACGCCCGGAGCCAGCCTCCCGATCAGCCAGCGGGCCTGGTCCAGGCTGGCGACCGGGGCCAGCAGGTGGGCGAGCTGGCGGGCCTCCCCCTGGTGGCGCGCCTCCGGCTGGCGGGCGACGTCCAGCTCCACGCGGGCCCAGCCGAAGGGACGCCAGAGTAGCGGCTGGAGCAGCCGCACGGCCTGGATGCGCCCGTACGGCACCGTCTCATGGCGCGTCTGGAGCAGTCCCCGGTGGAGGCGGAGGCCGTCGGGGGCCTCCCCGACCGTGAAGTCGAAGTCGCCGTTGACGGTTCGGGCGGCGTCCAGGCCGAGGGCCAGCACCCCGGTCACCGCCGTGCTGATCAGCGAGGCGACCGCCGCGGCGGTGTCCCCGTGGGCGCTGCCCGCCGGCCCCCCCGGGTTGACGGCCGCCAGGACCGCGCCGACCGCCAGCAGGAGGAGGGGTCCCAGCCACCATCCACGCAGCAGGCTCGACATGATGAGCCGCCCGTTGTCGACGTGGAAGAGGGGCAGGGCGGGTGGTTCCGGCGTCTCGCGGGCCAGCCCATGGGCCAGGGCGAGCAGCTGCGCCCGCACCAGGGCGGCCTCCTGGTTGCTCAGGTAGGCGAGGCGGCCGTGCTGGTGATGGCCGGTCCCGGCCGAGACGATGCGCACCTCGGCGAGACCGAGGATGCGCGCGGTGAGCGGCGCCACCACATCGACCGCCTGGATGCGGCGCAGCGGGAACCGCAGCGACTGGCGATACACCAGTCCGGTGTCGATCTGGAGCTCATCGCCGACGACGCGCCAGCGGGTGACCAGCCAGGAGACGACGGCGGCGGCCACGCCGAGCACCGCTGCGGCGCCGACCACCACCAGGTCCACCGTCTGTCCGGACGGGGACTGCTGACCGGTGAACGAGGGGACGCCGATCACCAGCACCACGCCGAGCGTGATCCCGATCCGGGCGATCGGGGAGAGGGGATGCAGGCGGCACCATCGGCCCGAGAGCGCCGGCGCCTGCGAGGAGGCCGCCGGCATCAGAGGCCCGACGCCCGGGCCTCGCCCAGCTGGGCCAGCCGGTCGCGGAGCCGGGCGGCGTCGGCACTGCGCAGGCCGGGGATGCGGGCATCGGTGGCGGCGGCCGCGGTGTGGAGCTGCACCGTGGCCAGGTCGAAGACGCGGTCCACCGGGCCGGCGGTGACGTCCACGAACTGCATCCGTCCGAACGGGACCACCGTCAGCCGGTGGAAGAGGAGACCGCGCCGGACCACCAGGTCCTCGTCGCGCTCGAGGTACCCCCAGGACCTGTACCGGCCGCGCTCGACGAACCACGAGCTGATGGCGAAGGCCAGCACCACGGCGATGCCGATGCCCGCGCCGGCACCGCCCGCGAGGAGACCGCCGGCCAGGGCGAGGATGGCCAGCAGGATCAGGCTGGAGAGCCCGAGGACCGCCTGGCGAGCGATCCACATCCGGGGCGACGGTCGCCGGTACTCCATGGCAGCCCGATCCTACCTGGCGGGTCCCGCCGGCGAGCCCGGCAGCCTACCGGTCGTGTGGCCGCGCGCCGCCCTTGCGTGCCTTCTTCATCCGCCGGCTCACGTCGGTCATCGACGCCTCCACCGCATCGGCGAAGGCACGCGTCGCCTGGACGGCCCGCTCGCGCACCACCCGATCGTGGAATGCCTCACCCATGGCACCGACCGCGCTCCCCAGCTGGCGGCTCAGGGCTTCGAGGACGTCGGCCACCGGCTGACCGGCTGGCGCGGGTGGCTCGCCGCGCTCCCGCTCCTGGCCGCGGAAGTGCTCCTGGATCCGGGCGCCGAGCTCCTCGACGTGCCGGCCCACCTCCCGCCACGCCTCGTCGATCTCTCGCGGCATCTGGCAGCCTCCTCGCTGAACTCGAGCCTCTCGTCAATGATGCGCCCCTGCTCCGCTGCCGCTCGCCCGTGATCCGCGAGCGCCGAGGCGGAGGCGGTCGAGCCACACCCGGCCCGGCCCCGCAGCCGCTGATGGCACCATTGGCCTCCGTGTTCGCCAAGGTCCTGGTCGCCAACCGCGGTGAGATCGCCCTCCGGGTGATCCGCGCCTGCCGGGACCTGGGGGTCCGGTCGGTGGCGGTGCACAGCGAGGCCGACCGCAACGCGCCCTTCACCCTGCTCGCCGACGAGGCGGTGGAGCTCGGAACGCCCGCCGGGTACCTCGACATCGAGCGGATCGTCGCCGTGGCCAGGGCCAGCGGGGCCGAGGCCGTGCACCCCGGATACGGCTTCCTCAGCGAGAACCAGGCCTTCGCCAGGGCCTGCGCCGACGCCGGGCTGGTCTTCATCGGGCCTCCCCCCGAGGCCATGGCGGCGATGGGGGAGAAGGTGCCGGCACGGGAGCGGATGCGCGCCTCCGGGGTCCCGGTGGTTCCCGGCAGCGATGCGATCAGCGATCCGGAGGAGGCGCGGAGGGTGGCGGCCGAGATCGGCTACCCGGTCCTCATCAAGGCCTCCGCCGGCGGCGGCGGTATCGGGATGCGGGTGGTCCGGGACGCCGCCGAGCTGCTGAGCGGCCTCGAGGCGGCCCGCTCGACGGCCGCGCGCGCCTTCGGCAATCCCACCGTCTTCCTGGAACGCTACGTGGACGAGCCGCGCCACATCGAGATCCAGGTGCTCGCCGACGCTCACGGTGAGGTGATCCATCTCGGCGAGCGCGAGTGCTCGGTCCAGCGCCGCCACCAGAAGATCCTGGAGGAGGCGCCGTCGGTGGTGATCGACCCGGGGACCAGGGCGCGGATGGGGGAGGTGGCGGTCGCCGCCGCCCGCGCGGTCGGCTACGTCAACGCCGGCACCGTCGAGCTGATCTTCTCCAAGGGCGAGTTCTTCTTCCTGGAGATGAACACTCGCCTGCAGGTGGAGCACCCGGTCACCGAGGCGGTGTACTCGGTGGACCTGGTCGCCGAGCAGCTCCGGATAGCCGCGGGCGAGCATCTCCGGATCCGCCAGGAGCAGGTTGTCCCCCAGGGTCACGCCATCGAGTGTCGGGTCAACGCCGAGGATTACGCGCGGAGCTTCCTCCCCTCACCGGGGCGGGTCACCGGGTACCACGAGCCCTCCGGTCCCGGGGTCCGTGTCGACGCCGCGCTGACCGGCCCGGGGCTGGTCTCGCCGAGCTACGACTCGCTGATCGCCAAGCTGATCGTCTGGGGTCCGACCCGCCAGCTGGCCATCGGCAGGATGCGCCGGGCGCTCACCGAGTACGCCGTCACCGGCATCCGGACGAACATCCCGTATCACCTCGCCATCCTCGACTCCCCTGACTTCCAGCGCGGCGAGTACACCACCCACTTCATCGAGGACCACCCGGAGCTGGTGGAAGCGGCCATGGAGTGGGAGGGGCGGCGGAAGCGATTCGATCGCCTGCTCCGCGACCCCGCGCGGGTCGCTGCGATCGCCGCCGCGGTGGCGGTGGCGGAGCGCCCCGGCGGAGGCTAGCGCACTAGCCGCCGACCGGGTAGAGGGCCTGGGCGGGCGGGTGCCGGCCGTCGATATCCGAGATCGCCGTGCCCACCACGACCTCGCTGCCGGCCGGGACCGCGCCCGAGACGATGAGGGTCACCTCGCGGGTGTCGGGGTCGTAGGCCGCCGGGTCGAGCAGCGGGATGGTCTGCCCGCCGGACGTCTGCAGCCAGAGCGAGCCGGCGGTGACGCTCGACGCGTCGAGGTCGGAGTCGAAGGTGATCGTGACCACGCTCTCGGGGTTGAGGGCATCACTCGCCGGTGGCGTCACGCCGACGCTCAGGACGTGCGGACCGCCGCCCTGGGACCGCAGGGGCGGCACCGAGAGTCCGGTCACCAGCCACTGCCCCCCGCTCTGACCGAGGACCACGGTCTCGTCGGTGAGCTGGCCGGCGGAGGTCCCGGTCGGGTCGACGATGAGCCGGGCGGAGGCGGTGAGGGTGGGGCCGCCGGCCGCGCTCCCGCCCCCGCAGTCGGAGCTGATCACGTAGCCGCGATCGACGGCCGCCGGGGTGAGCTGGACCGCCGACGGTGTGCCGGGCGCGGTGAGGGCGGCCAGCCCGGTCTGATCGTGGGACACCTGGTCGCCCACGAACTGGCTCAGGACCTGGTCGGCGCCCTGGCAGACCGAGGTGGCCGCCGAGGTGTTCGAGCCCGGCTGGACCTCGGCCACGTCCAGGCTGCCCGCGGCCACGAAGGCCAGCTGGGTCCCATCGGGGGAGAAGGCGAGCGAACGGGCGACGTCGGCGGTGCTCCCCAGGACCACGCCCGCCGCCGTCTCGATCTCGACGCCGCCGGGGTCGAGACCGTAGGCGAGGGTCGCGCCGTGGGTGTCGAGCGCCAGTGCCTCGATGGCCTCGGTCGGGGCCCCGGGGACCTGGGCGATGGCGCTCGGGTGGCCGACCGGTGCCTCCAGGACGGTTGCCACCTCCGCCTCATCGCCGGCGTCCACCCAGCCGACCTCGTCGCCCGCTCCGCTGAAGGCCACCACCCCGCTGCTGCTTCCAGCCAGCTGGGTGGGGGACGGGATCTGCCCGCCGGCCGTCGCCAGCGTGACCAGCCACCCGTCGGCGGCGCTGCGGATGTAGGTGGCGGACGGCGTCGCGCTCGGAGAGGCGGACGTCGAGGCCGAGACTGCGGTCGGGGTCGGGCTCGCCGTCGCGGTGGCGGGCGCCGTCGTTGCCGTGGGAGTTGGCCCCGGCTGACCGGTCACATCGGATGCGGGCAGGAAGGCGTATTCCCCGTTGGGGGCAAGCACCACCCCAGAGGTCGTGCCACCGGACGGGAACGGGTAGAGCTGCTCGGCGTGCTCGTTGGACACGTTCACCGCATCGATGCCCTGGGAGGTCACGAACACGATCCGGTCATTGCCGTCCCAGGCGAGCGCCGTCACCGCCGAGCCGGGGGTCGACCCGCTCGGCCACACCTGGTTGGCCTGGCTTCCGTCGTCCCCCTCCACCACGATCTGGCCACCGCCGTCGGATCCCGTCAGCGCCAGTGCGATGTTGAAGCCGTCCGGCGAGACCGCCACCGCCGCCGCCGGCGTGGCGCTCAACGTCACCGGAGCCTGGCCGTCGGGGAAGACCACGGCCCCCTCGGTCGCCGTGGGGGTGGCGCTGGTCGCCGGCGAGCTGGCCGGCGGTGAGCCGGTCGCCGTCGCCGACGGGGTCGGCGAGCCCGTGGGGCTGGCCGAGGCGGGCGCCGCGGGGGCGATCCCCGGCGTGGATTGCCGCGCGCTCCGATCGGTCACCCCGGGCGCGCCCGCCGGGCCCCAGAAGGCCTGCCCGTCACTCGCCGCCGGGCCCACCGCGGCCGGCTCGAGCGCCGGCGCCGGGGAGGCGGACGGGCTGAGCGGCGATGCCGGCTGGGTCCCGAAGTCGATGGTGACGTCGGCGTTGAGGGTCTGGCCGTCCTGGCTCTGGACCGACGTCTTGGGAATCGTCACCTGGTAGTCGGTGTCAGCGGCCAGGGGGTGGACGGGGGTGATGACCAGGGTCTCGGGGGTCTTCCAGGCGATGGTCACCTGGGTTGCGGGCTGGATCTTGACGGCGGCCAGCACCGACCTCTGGTTCTGCTCGTCCATCGGCTGGTTGAAGCTGAGGGTGATGGTCTGACCGGGGTCGACGGCCTGCTGGTGGTTCACGTTGGTGGCGACCACCGCCAGGGCGCTCGGGGCCGGGGCGCGCAGGCCGAGGATCACGACGACCGCCGCGGCGGCGACCGCCGCGCCCACCGCGAGCGTCCCCCAGACAGCCAGCCGGCCGGGGCCGAACCGGGCGCGGAAGCGGCCACCAGGGGCCGCGGCCGGCCTGACAGCGACCGCCGGCCGGGAGCCGTGGTCGGCGGTGAGCGCCGCCCTGGCCTCCTCCATCAGCCGGGCCCGGAGGATGGCCGGGAACCTCGGGTCGAGGTCCGGCTCGGGCCGGCTCTCCCGGACCCTCTGGGCGAGCTCGAGGAGCCCGGGGTCGTCACCGAAGAGCTCGGCGAGCTCGGGGTCGTAGCGGTCGCGCCGATCGCTCACAGCGTCTCTCCGGCGGTCGCCGAGACGCCCAGCCGCTGGCGGACGCTGATCATGCCGCGGTGGACCAGCAGTTTGACGGCGCCCTCGCTCTTGCCCATGATCTCGCCGATCTGGGCCAGCTTGAGGTCCTCACCGAGTTTCAGGGTCATGGCGGTGCGCTGCTGCTCCGGCAGGCTGTCGATCGCGGCCCAGACCCGCGCCGCCTCGGCGGATTGGACCACCCGCTCCGCCACCGGCCGGGCCGGGTCGACGATCTCGATGGCCGCGTCGAGACTTGCCTGCGGCCGCCGCTGGCGGTAGTGGTCGGCGATGGCGTTGGCGCTGATCTGGTACAGCCAGGAGCTGAACGGGTGCCCGGACGGGCGGTACCTCGGCATTGCCCGGAGTGCCTTCATGAACACCTCCTGGGTCACCTCCTCGGCCGCGTCCTGGTCCCGGGTCCGGCTGTAGGCGAATCGGTAGATCTGCCCGAAGTAGTGGTCGTACAACTCCCCAAAGGCGTCGGCGTCCGACTTGGCACGCTCGACGAGCTGATCCTCATAGGCCCGGGGGAGCGTCATCGCACGACCCTCATCCCCGGGCGTGTGCGCCTGGTGAACGGCTCGGCGGTGGTCTGGGTTACGCAGAGGCTCATGTCACGGCGGCCTGCGGACACGCGCGGAGGACGATGGCGCCAGGACGTGCCCCCACGGGGGAACGCCGGGCGCCGGTCAGTATAGGGAGGAAGGCGCTGGAAGCTCACGGGAGTTGTCGTGTCCTCCGCGATCTGAGCTGGTCTGACGGGTTCCGGCCCGGTGTCCACCACCGAATAGAATTGGCCCACGTGATCCCCCGTTACACCCCGGCCGCGATCGCCGCCGTCTTCAGCGATGAATCCCGGCTCGGGCGGTGGCTGGAGGTGGAGCTGCTGGCCGCCGAGGGCTGGGCGGCCATCGGACGGGTTCCCGCAGAGGCGGCGCGGAAGCTGAGGGCGGGCGCGCGGATCGACCCCGACCGGATCGCCGAGCTCGAGGCCGAGCAGGGCCACGACGTCGCCGCCTTCGTCCAGGCGGTTCAGGAGACGGTCGGAGACGAGGGTCGCTACTTCCACCTGGGGCTCACCTCCTCCGATGTCGTCGACACCGCCCTGGCCACCCAGCTTCGAGACGCCGCGCGCCAGATCGACGAGGACGCCGCGGCCCTGGAGGGGGCGCTCGCCGCCCAGGCGGTCCGCCACCGGCTCACCCTGATGCCGGGCCGGACCCATGGGATGCACGCCGAGCCGCTCAGCCTCGGTGTCAAGCTCGCCGGCCACTACGACGAGGTCCGGCGCGGCCGGCTCCGGCTGGCCGCGGCCGCCGCCGAGGTCGCGTTCGGCCAGGTCAGCGGTCCGGTGGGCACCCACACCTCGGTCCCGGCCGAGGTCGAGGAGCACGTCTGCGCGGGACTCGGGCTGGGCGTCGCCGGCGTCGCCACCCAGGTGCTGGCCCGTGATCGCCATGCCGCCCTGGTCACGGCCATGGCCATCCTGGGAGCCAGCCTGGAGCGGCTGGCCACCACCATCCGGCTGCTCCAGCAGACCGAGGTCGCGGAGCTCGAGGAGCCGTTCGCGGAGCGGCAGAAGGGCTCGTCGGCCATGCCCCACAAGCACAACCCGGTGCTCTCGGAGCGGATCTGCGGCATGGCCCGGGTGCTCCGCGGCCACGCGGTCACCGCCCTCGAGGACGTCGCCCTCTGGCACGAGCGCGACATCTCCCACTCGTCCGCGGAGCGGATCGTCCTCCCCGACTCCTGCGCCCTGCTCGACTACATGCTGCGGCTCTGCGCCCGGGTCGTCCTCCAGGTTCGTGTCAACCCTGGCAAGATGTTGCAGGACGTCGAGACCCAGGGCCGGATCACCTGCTCGCCCCGGGTGCTCGACGCCCTGATCGGCGCGGGCTGGTCCCGGGAGCGCGCCTATCGCGAGGTCCAGGCCCTCGCCGAACGGGCACGCGCCGGCGAGGCCGGGTTCGAGGCGCTGGTCCGATCACGGCTGGCGGCCGACCTGACGCCGGAGGTGCTGGACGGCTGCTTCGACCTCGCCACCTACCTGGCCGGCATCGATCTCACCTACCGCCGGCTCGGGCTCGAGATCCGCGAGCCGGAGCCCGGGACGGCGAACGAGGAACGTCCGCAGCTCGCCGTCGAGGCGGGGATCGGAGGAGGCCATTGATGACCCCGGTGCTGATGACGGCGCAGGACGTCGGGCTGGAGGTGTTCCGCCGGGGGAAGGTGCGCGACACCTTCGTCCTCGACGACGGGAGCCTGCTGATGGTGGCGACCGACCGCCTCTCCGCCTTCGATGTCGTCCTGCCCGACCCCATCCCCGAGAAGGGCCGGACGCTCACCCAGATCTCGCGCTGGTGGTTCGCGCGGACGTCCGGCATCGTGGCCAACCACCTGCTCCCCGATCGGGACGACGCGGTGCCACCCGAGATCTGGGCGGAGTGGCGGGAGCGTTCGATGCGCTGTTCCCGGGCCGAGCGCATCGACATCGAGTGCGTGGTCCGCGGTCACCTCTCCGGCTCCGGCTGGAAGGAGTACCGGGAGCAGGGGACGCTGGCCGGCGAGCCGCTGCCCGCGGGACTCCGGGAGTCCTCGCCGCTGCCCGAGCTCCGCTTCACACCGGCGACCAAGAACGACACCGGGCACGACGTCAACATCAGCCGCGCCGAGCTGGCCGCGACCGTGGGCGTCGAGCTCGCCGGCCACCTCGAGCGGACATCGCTCGAGCTCTTCCGCCACGCCGCCGAGCACTGCCGGAGCCGCGGCATCATCCTGGCCGATACCAAGTTCGAGTTCGGCATGATCGACGGCCGGCTCTGCCTGATCGACGAGATCTTTACCCCCGACTCGTCGCGTTTCTGGGACGCGGCGGAATGGCGCGAGGGCCAGGCCGCGGTCTCCTTCGACAAGCAGCCGGTTCGCGATTACCTGGAGACCCTCGACTGGGACAAGCGGCCGCCGGGGCCGCAGCTCCCCCCCGCGGTGATCGCGGCGACCACGGGGCGCTACCTCGAGGCAGCCAGGCGGATCTGCGGGCTCGAGCTGTGAGGTTCCTCGCCGAGGTCGTGATCTCGCTCAAGCCGGTGGTCAACGACCCCCAGGGCCTCACCGTCAGGGCGGGGCTCCGCCAGCTGGGCTTCGACGAGGTGACCGAGGTCCGGGTCGGCAAGCACATCGCCCTGGAGGTCGACGGGGACTCCGAGGCCGAGGTCCACCGGCGGGTCGCCGAGATGTGCGAGAGGCTGCTGCGCAACCCGGTGATCGAGGACTACCGCATCGAGCTCCGGCCCTCCGCCGGGCCGGTGCCCGCACCCCCGGCCGCCCCCGCATGAGGTTCGGCATCGCGGTCTTCCCGGGGACGTGGAGCGAGCGCGACTGCGCCCGCGCCGTGGAGGTCGCGGGCCACGAGTCCGTCTACCTCTGGCACCGGGATCGGGATCTGGGCGGCGCCGACTGCGTGATCCTGCCCGGCGGCTTCTCGTATGGCGATCACCTGCGCACCGGAGCGGTCGCCCGCTTCGCGCCGCTCATGGAGTCGGTCCAGGAGTTCGCCGCCGGTGGCGGGCTGGTGCTCGGCATCTGCAATGGCTTCCAGATCCTCTGCGAAGCGCACCTGCTTCCCGGCGCGCTGACCCGCAACGCGTCGCTGGAGTTCCGCTGCGAGACGGTCTGGCTGCGGGTGGAGACGGCGGAGACGCCCTTCACCAGCGCCTGCGTCCCCGATCAGGTGCTGGCCATCCCGGTCAGCCACGGCGAGGGCCGCTACGTCGCCGAGCCGTCAACCCTGGACCGGCTGGAGGCGGACCGCCGGGTCGCCTTCCGCTACGTCTCGCGGGATGGTTCGCCGGTCGGGGACGCCTCCCCGAACGGGTCCATGCGCGACATCGCCGGCATCGTGAGCGAGGGACGCAACGTGCTCGGGATGATGCCCCACCCCGAGCGCGCCGCTGAGCCGCTGCTCGGCAGCGCGGATGGCCTGCGCATCTTCCGCAGCGTCGTGAGCGCCGTGGCGGCTGACACCGCCTTCGCGGTGGCCCCGTGAGCGCCCCGCCCTCGTCCCCGCCATCGCCTGGTGAGCGCGCTCGCCCCCGGCTCCGCGGTCGCCCGGTGAGCGTCCTCGCCCCGCTCGCGGTCGCCCGGTGAGCGCGCCCAACACCGTCTCCGCCGCTCAGCTCGCCGAGGTGGCGCTGACCCGCGACGAGTACGAGCTGGCCTCGCGGCGATTGGGCCGAACGCCGACCGAGGTCGAGCTGGGCGTCATCGGTGCCATGTGGAGCGAGCACTGCGGCTACAAGACCAGCAAGCCCCTGCTCGCCCGGCTCCCGACCAGCGGGGCCCGGGTCCTCCAGGGCCCCGGCGAGAACGCCGGCGCCGTCGACATCGGGGGCGGGCTGGCCTGCGTCTTCAAGATCGAGTCCCACAACCACCCGTCCGCGATCGAGCCCTACCAGGGCGCCGCCACCGGGGTCGGGGGCATCCTCCGCGACGTCTTCACCATGGGGGCGCGCCCCGTCGCCCTGCTCGACTCGCTGCGTTTCGGGCCCTTCGAAGAGCCGGCCCAGCGCCACCTCCTCGATGGCGTCGTCGCCGGCATCGGCGGCTACGGCAACTGCATCGGCGTGCCGACCGTCGGCGGTGAGCTCTACTTCGACGACTCCTACCGTCACAACTGCCTGGTCAACGCCATGTGCGTGGGGATCATCGAGCAGTCCAAGCTCACCCGGGCGGCCGCCGCGGGTCGCGGCAACCTGGTGCTCCTGGTCGGCGCCGACACCGGTCGTGATGGGATCCACGGTGCCACCTTCGCCTCGGTGGAGCTCAACGACGCCTCGAGCCAGCGGCGCCCCGCGGTCCAGGTCGGCAACCCCTTCCTCGAGAAGTGCCTGATGGAGGTCTGCGTTGCCCTCGCCGGCGACCCGCGGATCGTCGCCATGCAGGACCTGGGTGCGGCCGGGCTCACCAGCTCGTCCGCCGAGCTGGCCCATCGGGGCGGCTGCGGCATCGAGATGGACATCGCCCGGGTCTCCCGCCGCGAGCGCGGGATGACACCGTACGAGGTGATGCTCAGCGAGTCCCAGGAGCGGATGCTCCTGGTGGTGAGGCCCCTGGACGCGTCGTCGGTGCAGGCGGAGTTCGACCGCTGGGACCTCCACTCCGACGTCATCGGGACCGTCACCGACACCGGACGGCTGGTGGTGGCCGATGCCGGCGAGGTCGTCTGCGACCTCCCCCTCGACCTGCTGATCGATGAGGTCCCCCTCCGCCACCCCGTGGGGCGGCGTCCCGCGGCACTCGACGAGCGGCTCGCCACCGACCCGCTGGCAATGACCCCTCCGTGGTCGATGGGCGAGACCCTGCTGCGGCTGCTGAAGAGCCCCAACATCGGCAGCCGCCGCTCCATCTTCCGGCGCTATGACCACCAGGTGGGCGACGACACGGTCGTGTGCCCGGGCGGTGACGCCGCCCTGCTGCGGGTCCGGGGGACCGGTGGGGCGATCGCGCTCACCACCGATGGGAACGGTCGCTACGCGGCGCTGGACCCGCGCCGCGGCGCCGCCATCGCGGTTTGCGAGGCGGCCCGCAACGTGGTCGCGGTGGGTGCCACGCCGGTCGGGGTGACCAACTGCCTCAACTTCGGGAATCCCGAGAAGCCCGAGGTCTTCTGGGAGCTCTCGGAGGCCGTCGAAGGGATGCGCGAGGCCTGTCTGGCACTCGGGGTCCCGGTGGTGAGCGGCAACGTCTCGCTCTACAACGACACCGAGGGGGTGAGCATCGCCCCCACCACCGTGATCGGGATGGTGGGCCACCTCGAGGCGCTGGAGCGCCACTGCGGAGCCGGTTTCGCCCGCGACGGCGATGCCGTCCTGCTGGTGGGCCCGGTGGGGATGGACCTGGGCGGTAGCGAGTACCAGCGTCTGGCCCACGGGGTGAACGCCGGTCCCCGGCCCACCCTCGACCTCGACCTGGAGGCGCGGGTGCAGGCGGCGGTGCTCGAGATGATCGGCGCCGGCCTGCTCGCCTCCTGCCACGATCTCGCCGAGGGCGGGTTGGGGGTGGCCCTCGCCGAGAGCTGCATCCTCGGTGGCCGTGGCGCTGCGCTGGTCACGCGACTCTTCGCGCTGGGTGCGCCGGTGGTGCAGGCGGGCCTCCTCTTCGGGGAGTCGCAGTCTCGCTTCCTGACCAGCGCCGCCGGGGCGGACGTCGCGGCGGTGCGCGCCATCGCCGGGCGTCACCAGGTCGAGGTTCGCGAGCTGGGAACGACCGGCGGTGACCGCGTCGTGGTCGCCGACGTCCTCGACCTGGAGCTGGCGGAGGTGGCTCGGGCTCACGCCCAGGCGCTGGTGCCCGGCCCGGGCACGCCGTGATCCCCGGTTGCCACTGAGGGCCTCGACCCGGGTCCCGCACGGCGCTCGGCCGCCTCGTGGTGGAGCGGAGCTTGTCCAGCCGCTCGTCGCGGGCCGACCGACGCCTGGGGCAGCGGTGTCGTGACACCGGCCCGGGCGCCGGTATACTGGCCGTGGGTCCGTCCCCCACAGCGGCGGTGTCAGGGGAGGTCGGACGTGCGGAGAGCCATGGGCGTTGGCGAGAACGCAGTGCGGTGTGACTGCGTCGCGATGACGGTGAGCGGCCGGCCGCGTGCCTGAGCGCAGGCGCCCGCCCGCCGCCCTGGTGCGCGATCGCGGCATGGACGCCGAGCGGATGCACGAGGAGTGCGGGCTCTTCGGGGTCTTCGCCCCCGGCGAGGACGTCGCCAACCTCACCTACTTCGGCCTCTACGCGCTCCAGCACCGGGGTCAGGAGTCGGCCGGGATCGCGGTGAGCAACGGCCTGGACATCCTGATGCACAAGGAGATGGGCCTGGTCGCCCAGGTGTTCGACAACGAGGTCATCGGCGACCTCATTGGGGACATCGCCATCGGGCACACCCGCTACAGCACGACCGGGAGCCCGCGCCTTCCCAACGCGCAGCCGATGCGCTTCGAGCACAGCCAGATCGGTCCCGTCGTGCTCGCCCACAACGGCAACCTCATCAACGCCGGGGAGATCCGCGCCGAGCTCGCCGGCGAGGGGGTGGATTTCGTCTCCACCAGCGACACCGAGGTGCTCGGCCGGCTCCTGGTTCGCACCGCCGGCCGCAGCCTGGACGCCGCCCTCCGCCGCGCCCTGCCCCGGGTCCACGGCGCCTACTGCCTGCTCCTGCTCACCCGCGACTCGCTGGTTGCGGCTCGGGACCCGCTCGGCATCCGTCCCCTCTGCCTCGGCCGCTATGGCGATCCGGAGACGCCCGGAGGCTCCGGGTACATCATCGCCAGCGAGACCTGCGCCCTGGACGTCATCGGGGCCAACTTCATCTGCGAGATCGACCCGGGTGAGATCGTGACCATCGATGCGTCCGGGATGCGCAGCAGCCGGATCCCCTCCGAGGCCCCGAAGCGCGCCATGTGCTCGTTCGAGTTCATCTACTTCGCCCGGCCGGACTCGGTGATGCAGGGCCGGTCGCTCTACGAGGCGCGGCGTCAGATGGGCCGTGAGCTCGCCCGTGAGGCGCCGGTGGACGCGGACGTGGTGATCACGCTCCCCGACTCCGGGACACCCGCGGCGATCGGCTTCGCCGAGGAGACGGGGATCCACTTCGAGGAGGGGATGATCAAGTCGCGGTACATCACGCGCACCTTCATCCAGCCCTCGCAGCGGCTCCGCGATTCGGGCATCCGGCTCAAGTTCAATCCCATGCGCCATGTCCTGCAGGGACAGCGCGTCGCCCTGGTGGACGATTCGATCGTCCGGGGCACGACCAGCCGGCGGATCGTCGACGAGCTGCGCCGAGCGGGGGCGGCCGAGGTTCACATGCGCATTGCCTCGCCACCGATCATGTGGCCCTGCTTCATGGGCATCGACATCGCCTCCCGCAACGAGTTGATCGCGGCCAGCCGCAGCGAGGAGGAGGTCGGACGCGTGGTGGGCGCCGACACCCTGCGCTACCTCAGCATCGGAGGGCTGCGCCGCTCGATGGGTGACCCCGAGGGGGGTGGCTTCTGCTTCGCCTGCTTCACCGGCGACTACCCGGTGCCGGTCCCGCTGCAGCTCGAGATGGACAAGCAGGCGATGGAGCACGTCGAGCCGCCGCCCACTCCCGCGGCGCCGATCCCCCAACTCAGCTGAGGGGCCCGCGAGCGCTCGGCGCTAACATCGGCGGCGAGTGGACGCCATCCGTCCGCCCGTGGGCGCACCCGGGCAGGATGGGGCCGGCATCAGGCGTGATGTGGAGACAGTGGATCATGGGCGACGATCGGCCGGCTGACGTTCCGGGGCAGGATGAGCCCTCTCCTCAGCCGGGGTCGGAGCCCGGCTGGCCGGGCCCGGCACCGGGCTGGCCGCCGCCCGCCTGGGTTCCTCCCGGGTGGGGATCCGCGGGCCCCCCCGGGGCACAGCCCCCCGCAGGGTGGGGATCGCCGGG
>Ga0209415_10011363_pt1 | contig 15005 bp, 12 predicted proteins | sample PeaSoiSIISIP2007_FD_187696 | JGI IMG/M metagenome (GOLD analysis project Ga0209415, IMG submission 187696) | Peat soil microbial communities from Weissenstadt, Germany - SII-SIP-2007 (SPAdes) (version 2) | ecosystem: Environmental > Terrestrial > Soil > Wetlands > Peat | place: Germany...
CGCGGCCCTCGAGGAGTGGCGCGCCGGGCGGCTGTCGCTTGCCGGTTGGGCGCGGTCGTGGGTCGGCGCGCAGCAGCCGCACTTCAACTGGTCTGATCCGGTTCCGGCCATCTGCAACTGGGCGGAACATACGCGGAATGCCGTCCGCCGGCTGATCTGGCGATCACCGAACCCAAGTGTCTCGCTTCGACCTCTTCTGTCAATGACGGTTGGCAGCTCTCGGGAAGATCACTGACGACGGAAGTTGCGCACCTCAGTAGAAGCGAGGAAATACGGGAAAACCTCCCCTTCAAGTAGTTGTACTTAATGGTCATTCGCTTCTCTACGGCGTCACACCAACCCAAAAAATGCCAAATCACTCCGTCACTTGCCGACGCAAGTCCATCACACGGGGCGCAGTGCTAAGTTAAATTATGCTGTGGGTCGCAACGCCTGGATTAACGACAACAATACAGAACACTCGGTCTCGCTATCCGAAATCACTTCACGGCATTTTGCAAAATAGCCGCCAAGTCGGTAGCTTACTTCATCATGAGTTGCCCCCAACCAATCGTCGGTGGATGCGCGACGATGCTCACGACTGCGGTGATGTTGAGCCTGTGCGCATGTTCTAAAGCGCCAGCCACTATTGACACGACTCGACCGAGCGTGTCGTCGCCAGGAATTGGTACGGCAACACTGTCGTGGGTGCCTCCAAGACGAAACTTGGACGGCTCGGCGGTCAGCAATCTGGCTGGGTACTACATCTACTATGGAACAAGTCCGACCAACCTAAATCGTGTTATTAAGCTTCCGGACCCTTACACCACAACATACACAGTCGATAAACTGAGTCCCGGCACCTATTATTTCAGCATCCTGGCTTTCACCACCACGGGGATCAAGGGTAGCGCCTCACCAACTGTGTCCAAAACGATTCCCTAATGCCTTCGCTTTCCGCCGCATCCACACCAGCGGTCGCCGCTTCTTTGCCACAGGTCGTAACGCAAGATCTACCCCGCCTGAGACTCGTACTGGTAATGAATATCTGACGTGTTCGGCGAGATTTAGAATTGCAGGCCTCAAAATCCGCGTCGCTGGCCGTGGATTCCGCTAATTGACAGATATCGCTAATCGCCCGCAATCGAGCACCAGTGCGACACTGGTTTGCTGCCGCTTTCCTTATCGGCCTCCGCCGCATACACGCGGTGGCCGGGCTTTCCATACATGACAAGATATGAACTTAAGCAGCGCTATCCCGCTTCACCGGGCGACGACCGCGCAGGACCAATAAGCTGCCCAGCAGCAGCGTAAGGCCGCTAGCTGTAAATAAAAATGCGCTTAGTTTGTCGCCGAATCATCGCCGGATTTGGTGTGCGAGTAGGCAATCTCTTCATTCATACGATGAATCCTGTTTTCGCAGGTTAGCCATTTACTCTGGCGGCACTCCCCGACGCGGCACTCGTATTCGCATTGCGCATCCTCGGGCGGTACGTTCGCAACCAAGGGCCCCTTCCGTACGTTTTTGAACCATTTGAATATGGTGGCCATTCTCTTCGCCGCGTCTCCCATCCGGCCATTCCGGTCTATACACCCCTCGTCCGCCGATATCAGGGCGATGTCATAAGCGATATCAGCACCTATTTACCTACCGGTACCCCGTGTATTTACACCCCTAGCAACCACGCAGCAAGTCGGTAATTGCCGCAAGAATTTTGGACGCTTCCATCAGTCGCCAAACGCACAATCCGATACGGATGGCGCTGTGCTAAGTTAAATTGCGACATGCTTAAAAATATTCGAGGGTATTCACTGTATCGGCCGGCAGCCGCTTCACCCGAGCTACCTCGGGCGGCTACTGCACGGTGCCGCGGGGTTTTTACACCTCTTGAGTCGGTGCTGCGTTATGTGAAATCAAGCCGACGGATCTCAAAATCCCGCCCAGTTGCCGAGCCCCAGCGCAACGGCCGCGACGAGCAAGTTCGTCGTCATATGCGCGGCCACCGCCTCGCCCAGGTGGCCCTGACGCTTGACGATCCAGCCATACGCGAATCCGGCAACGCTCCCGGGCAGCCACAACGCTCCGTGAGCGGCGCCGAAGAGAAGCGAGCTTGCCGCAACCGCGAACCAGCCCACTCGTTCATAGGCCAGCGAGTCAAAGTCGCGGGCCTGCAAGCGCCGCATCAGAAATCCGCGGTAAGCGAGCTCCTCGGCCAGCGGTACCGTCACCACCGACGCTGCAACGCGACAGCCGATCCAGCCCCAGCGCAGCGATGGCGACGCGGCTGCCAGCGCCTGCGGCATGCCAGCGTCCGGGGCTAGGAGATGCACTCCGATGAACCAGACGACGAAAACGCCGATGCCGAGCAGTGCCCCGCGCCAGCTCCAACTCCACTCGAGCGCCGCAAGGCGGTGGCGATAAATCACGATTGCTACAAAGCCGGCAAATAGGCGTAACGGATAAAGCCACTCGAACCGACCCGACAGTGCATGCGATAGCATCCCAGCCGCTAGAATTGCGAGCAAAGGCATCAAGAAGACGGCCGTCGGATTGTCCGATCGATTGCCTTCGAGCGGTACTTCGCGCCGATTCAGCCAGCGGCTGCGCTGCGTCCAGAATGCGATTCCGACGGCGACGATGTTGAACGCGATCCAGCCCGCCTGCGAATGGAATCCGTATACGGCGACTTCCGGGTAGCCGGCATTGCCAATGAGTATCAGCACGGCGATGCGCACGGCGTTTAACCCGAACATGAGCGTCAGACCGAGCGGAATCAGCAACAGCGCACGCGGGAAGCGGTATTGTTTCCGAAAATACCAGAGCCAGGCGATCGTGAAGATAAGGATGAGGCTCATGCCCTCGAGACCCGAGCAAGGGTCGAGGATCTCAACGGTGAAGCGATATGTGCCTAGAACTCGCGTTGCGGGATCCGCAGTCAAACCCGGCAGGATCGGCATCAATATGAGCCTGACGAGATGGAATGTCGCCCCCGCCGTCGACCACCAAAGTCCTTGGCTCAGTGGTATCGCCGTGGCCGCGGCCAGCGCGGCAGCGGCGGAGTAGAGCCAAATATTGCCGAGCGCTCGCGCGGCCTTCAGCCAAAGCGGCAGTGGTGCCATCGCGGCGAAGGCGCAGCAAATGGCGGCCGCACCGCAAGCCAGCCGGAGGTAAACAACCGCCGCGAACGGGATCGGCGGCGGAGTTGGCGGAAACAGCAATGAGCTCAGCCATGCAAGGCAAGCGATAAGCGCGAGGTGCGCGGCCATGCAGGCCGGCCGAAAGCGCGCCAGATGCGGCGCTGAGTTCGTCAACGACGGCCATGGCTCGGGCCGGGCCAAGGCAAATACTGTCACGGCGGCCACGAGCGCCATGGTGAATTGAAATCCGAATTGCAGCGCAACGCCCAAGTGGGTGTTGATGCCCGGCGCCGCGTTGGCTCGTTCCAAGTCGACGAACTGGATCAGGAAAATCTTTTCGACGACGAACAAAATACCGAGAATCGCGGCACGCGCAGGCAATCCGAGCGTGTCCCATACGGTCCAGCGGTGTGTAGACGGCGCAGGTTTCAAGCGATGACGTTAGCGTTGCCGGTCGTCACGCGGTGTTCCGCACGCATCAGCGAACGCGCTGCCGGCCCCGGCGACGGCATCAGTGATGTGGCCTCCTTCCAATGCGCCGGCGATCGAATTCCACAAGGACGTCACGTAGGTCTCCCGTTCCGCGCCAATAGATGACTTATGTCATAATGACCTCCGATGGAGCAGCGTTGCGCGTCGCATTTTTGCGTCCTGCGCGCACGCTTCCCAGGATCCCCGCCCCTCTCCGGCGGAACAGGCGGCCAAGGCTCATCGGCGGCGGCACGAGCCCCTCGAGCGTGCCCCGGGGGCCAGCGGTAGTCCTGCGGATCCAGGATGTACCCGGAACCCGGCGCCTCGTAATTGAGCAATCCGTCTCGGTCCAGAATGACCGACCGGTATCTGATTCGACTTTAGAGCGCCAACAGCGCCCAGCCTACATCAGGCAGGGACCGCGCTACACTAGATCGATATCGCAGGCCGCGGGCTCCACCCGCGGGCGGCTACGAGGGCTCAATAGTCATGTGTGGAATCGTCGGAGCAATCGCTGAGCGTAACATCGTTCCCATCCTCATGGAGGGACTGCGGCGGCTCGAGTATCGCGGCTACGACTCGGCGGGCATCGCCATCGTCGACGGTTCCCACCACCTGGTGCGCCTGCGCACGGTCGGCAAGGTTCAAGCGCTGCAGGATGCGCTCGACCGCGCGCCGTGCCACGGCACGCTCGGCATCGCACACACCCGCTGGGCCACCCACGGCGTGCCGAGCGAACGCAACGCGCATCCGCACATCTCGGGGGACGGCCTGGCGATCGTGCACAACGGCATCATCGAGAACCACGAGAAGCTGCGCGCCGAGCTCGAGCGCGAGGGCTACGCGTTCAGCTCGGAGACCGACACCGAGGTCATCGCGCACCGCATTCACCATCACCTCAAGACCATCGGCGATCTGTTCGAGGCGGTGCGCGCCACAGTCGCCGAGCTCGAGGGCGCCTACGCGCTCGCCGTGGTGAGCGAGCACGATCCCGACCGCATGATCCTCGCGCGCGAGGGCTGCCCGGTGGTCATCGGGCTCGGCATCGAGGAGAACTTCGTCGCCTCGGACGTTGCGGCGCTGCTGCCCGTGACGCGCCGGTTCGTCTTTCTCGAGGAAGGAGACGTCGCGCAGATCCGGCGTACCTCGGTGCGCGTCATCGACCGGGAAGGCAACAGTGTCGATCGCGCCGTGCGCGAGAGCGAGCTGTCCGCGGACGCCGCGGAGAAGGGGCAGTACCGTCACTTCATGCTGAAGGAGATCCACGAGCAGCCCCGCGCCGTCGCCGACACGCTTGAGGAGCGCGTCGCGAACGGCCGCCTACTCGAGGCCGCGTTCGGCCCCGCCGCGGCCGAGATCTTCCGGCGCACGGAGAACGTGCACATCGTCGCTTGCGGAACGAGCTATCACGCGGGTGCCGTCGCCCGCTACTTCATCGAGCAGATCTGCAGACTGCCGTGCACGGTGGAGATCGCGAGCGAGTACCGCTATCGCAATCCGCTCGTCCCGCGCAACTCCCTGTTCGTGACCATCTCGCAGTCCGGCGAGACCGCCGACACGCTCGCAGCCCTGCGGCTCGCCAAGCAGTCCGGCTATCTCTCGACGCTCTCGATCTGCAACGCTCCCGAAAGTTCGCTCGTCCGCGAGTCCGATCTCGTCATGCTCACCCGCGCGGGCCCCGAGATCGGCGTCGCATCGACTAAGGCGTTCACCACGCAGCTCGCCGCGCTCGACATGCTCGTAATCGCGCTCGCGAAGCATCACGGCGCGGATGCCGAGCGCGAGCGCGGCCTCGTCACGCGGCTGATCGAGCTGCCCGCGCTCCTCGAGCGGACCCTCGCGCTCGATCCCGTGGTCCAAAAGCTCGCAGAGCGCTTCGCCGACAAGCATCATGCCCTGTTCCTCGGCCGCGGCGCTTTGCACCCGATCGCCATGGAAGGGGCGCTCAAGCTCAAGGAGATCTCCTACATCCACGCCGAGGCGTATCCCGCAGGCGAGCTCAAGCACGGACCGCTCGCGCTGGTCGACGCCGACATGCCTGTGATCACTGTGGCGCCGAACAACGACCTGCTCGAGAAGCTCAAGTCGAACCTGATGGAAGTGCGCGCCCGCGGCGGCGAGCTGATTGTATTCGCGGACCCCGAGGCGGGGTTCAAGGACGACGATGGGGTGACCGTGATCCCCATGCCGCGCCACGTCACGTACTTCCAGGCCCCCGCCGTCTACACCATTCCGCTGCAGCTCCTTGCCTACCATGTGGCGATCCTAAAGGGCACGGACGTGGATCAGCCGCGCAACCTCGCGAAGAGCGTCACGGTCGAGTAGCGGGGGCGGTAGACGTTAGCGCGCGCCCTTGCCCATCAGAACCACTTCCGCGGTCTGCACGAGGATGGCGATATCGAACAGTAGATTGTGATTCTTGATGTAGTAAAGATCGTACTGCAGTTTCTCCAGCGCGTCCTGCTCCGAGGCGCCGTATGGATAGCATAGCTGTGCCCAGCCTGTGATCCCGGGTTTGACGCTGAGGCGCTCCACATAGTACGGAATCTTCTCGGCCAGCTGCTCGACGAATTGCGGTCTCTCCGGACGCGGCCCCACGAAGCCCATTTCACCCTTGAGCACGTTCAGGATCTGAGGTAACTCATCGATGCGCAGCTTGCGGATTACGGCACCGACGCGAGTGACGCGCGAGTCGTTCTTCTGTGCCCAGAGCGCCTGGCCAGCCGCCTCCGCATTGACGCGCATGCTGCGAAACTTCAACAGCTTGAAGATCTGGCCTCCGAACCCCACTCTCTCCTGCTGGTAAAATAGGGGCCCACCGTCTTCCAGCATGATGGCCAAAGCCGTGACCACCATCAATGGGCAGGTCAAGAAGAAGAGAACCGATGCCGCGAGGAGATCGAACACACGTGTACTCTGCAATCGGAAGGATCCGCGCTTGAAGCCTTCGCCAAAGATCAGCCAACTGGGGTTCAAGACATCGATGCGGACCCGGCCCGTTTCGCGCTCGAGAAAAGAGACAAGCTCGGTCACATCGATGCCGGCCAAGCGGCAGTCGAGCAGTTCGCGAATAGGAAGCGCATCGCGGCGCTCGTCCATAGCAACAATGATCTCGTCGACTTCGTCACGCTCGCACAGGTCGAGGAGTTTCCCATCCAGGTGCGTCACACGCTCCGGCGGCACGGCGAGTTCCTCGCCAGGAGGCCGCACGAAGCCCACGAGCGTGAAGCCGCGCAGATCCGCGCTACGTCGCAGCCGTGCGATCGGCACCGCACGCCGGCCAGTGCCGTACACCAGTACGCGGCGTTTGAAGGGCGTATCGTCGGCAAGGCGCGAAAATCCGAATCTAAATATCAACATTATGGCGATCACCAAGAAGCCTGCGATCGCAAGAACGGAACGCCCGATCCACAAATGCGGAGTCAGGTAAAGACCCACGGCTGTGATCGCGACTCCCGCCCCGACGGAAGCAACTACGCGGATTAGGATGCCAACCGTGCGCGCACGTTGACGCGCGCTGTAAAGCCCGAACGCCAACGTGCAGGCGAACGTTGCGCCGGCGAAGAGCAGACCGCGCGCCCAGATCGATCCGGCATCGTCGTCGATCGCATGAGGAATGAAGTGATAGCGTAGAAATCTGGCGGCGATCAAGGCGCAAAAGACCGTGGCGACCTCGAGCATGGCGAGAATCGCGATCGAGAGAGGAATGTGATGGCCGAATAGCCGAACGCGCATAAGACTCAACCGCCTGGACGCCGTCCGCCGGGTCCGGAGCGTCCTTGCTCAAAAAAACATCATATACAACCGTCACCGAGCAGATCGAGAGCGCACTTACACAATGCTCTCGTGCGCACCGGAAACCACCGTCCAATAGGCACGCGGCACGAGACGCCCCCAAAAAGCGCGTAAATCTGCCCTGGACAGCCCGCCCGTGGCCGCACGGGTTTAACCACTTTAAAGCTCAACTTACTCCGTTTTGATCATATTTTACTTATGTGGAGACCTTTTATAACCCCGTCCGGTTACACTCGAGCATCGGTTACCGGACACCAAATCAGTTTGAGTCGACGCTCGAAACGGCCGCGTAATCGGCCATGGTTGAGGTCCCGAATTTCGGGGGAAGCCCACTTCGAGGCCGGTGAGTCCGTATTCGGGCTGGTGATTACCACGACGTCGGCCACCTTCGCGCACTCCCGCAGGAAGTGCCTGGGGTTCTCGAGGTGCTCGATGATCTCGCTGGCGACGATGCAGTCGAAACGCCGCCCGAAGGCGAACGGCTCGTTCAGGTCCGCCTGAATGAACGGCACGTCCGAAAGCTTAAAGCTCCCCATCACATAGTCGCACGCCGTTACCTCTTAGCCGGCGTCCTTCAGGCGCAGCGCCAGCGCCCCTTCCCCCGTCGCGAGGTCCAGCACCGAGGCACCTGGCGGCACCAGCCCCTTCACCAATTCGACCGCATGCTCGTGCACCCCCTCCCTGGCTCGCGAGACGATCCCCTTGTAGTGATTGCCCCGAAGAGTCGGCTCCTGCCCCCAGTACTTCGTGGGCTTGGTCATTGTTTCGTTCATTAGTTCGACCTCGGCGTCTTACGCTGAGACGCGTCAGGAAGCCCGTAGAGCGGTGATGCTCTACGCCCTTCCTTGTTGAGGGCTGCTTGTGGCTCGGCCTTACTTTGGCGGTTGCCTGCGTGGCCACTAGGCGCAAAATCAACCCGTACCTGGCGCCCGACCGTGTGCTCCCTTTTGTGCGCCCGCACCCCTGGACATCCCCGTTGACGCCCGCCTTCATGCACCTAAGTGCTTGATTTATCGAACACCGGTAGCCTTCGCAATGCGAAGGTCGAGGGCTCGATCCCCCTCCGCTACTCGCGCCGCGAGCAGAACGAGCGATTCGCGGACGTCGTGCGGCGCCTACCGCACGCCTGAATAGATTTCCAGTAATGTCTGTCGGTACTGCTCAGGCGAGAACCGGCTCATGGCCCGGGAATGCGCCGCTGCCGTGAGTCTTGTGACAAGCATCGGGTCCTTCAGGAGCCTGGTCAGCGAACGCGCCAACCCTTCCGGGTCCCGCCCTCGGCTAAGCAGCGCCGTCTCCTCGTCGGTCACGATTTCCGGATTGCCACCTACCGCGGTCGCGGCGATTGGCACGCGCGCCGCCATTGCCTCCAGGATCACGTTCGAAGAGCCCTCGCTGTGCGACGGAAGCGCCAATACCGTCGCGACGCTATAGAAAGGCTGCACGTCTGAACGAAAGCCCGCAAAGACCACCCGGTCGGCGATGCCGAGTCTTGCTGCCAGCGATACGAGGCGCTCACGCTCTGGCCCGTCACCTACCAGCACAGCCCTCCATGGCGGCACATCCGCCCGCAGTAAGTGCAGCGCCTCAAGGAGATCGGCATGGCCTTTCTCACGCGACATCCGCCCGATCGTCAGGATAATGGCGTCACTTGCCTCGATCCCGAGCGCGTGCCGGAGCGCAACCTTGCCCCCCGCCGGGGCCGCCACTGGTGGCGTCGCCGAGTTGTGCAGCACCCTGATGCGCTCGCGCTGTACGCCGTAGGCCACTAGGCGCCGCGTAAATGCTTCGCAGACGCTGATGACGCGGTCTGCAGAGCGCAGCGTCCATCGGTCGAGCTGATTGTAGAGACGCAGCTTGAGATCGGTATCCTGATAGCCGTGCTGGAACGCGAGCCAGATTTTTCCTTTCCGGAGCCCCGACGACTTGAAGAGGAAGTGTGACTTGACATTGTGTGTCTGCACGATCTGCGGCGCCACGTCGGCAACGATTTGCGCCAGCCGAGGATATACAGCGCGATCGAAGCGCCGACGCTCCCGGATTACGTGCGTATCAATGCCCGCCGCCCGGGCCGCCTGCACGAAGCCATTGTCACTATCGTCGTACGGCTCCCGGCCGAAAGTCGCGATCGAGAAGCGCAGTCCCGCTGCACTCGCTTCCGGCGAGTGCGCCCACCTGCAGAATCCGATCAGATTCTTCGCCGGGCCAGTGACCGAGCTGGCTTCCATTAGCGCGAGTACTCGCGTCGGCGCATCTAGGCTCAATTCGGTGCCTGCCTTGCTTGGGAAAATGTCGAACTTTCCGCAAAGTGTAGCCGCCTCCGGTGCCGGCTCCAAGACGCTTGCCGTGAACCGATGCCGAGCATGCGGTCGGTTTGTATGCTAACGTCCCTGAAGGCGGTTTCGGCGTGGAACGGGCAGCTTCGACCCGGCGGAATGGAACAATGCGCGGCATCGTCGGATACGCAGGAGGAAGGGGGCGCTTGCCGAGCGGATAGGAAGGACAAACCACCTTTCCACAAAGACCACCTTGCCACGCAGTGCGCGCGGCGCATCAGCGCGCCACGCGCTGCCCCGCGTGAGTGAGCCGTGCAACGCCACACTGAACTTCACAGAAATTGCACTTCAGGCCGCGTCAAATTCCTGTTCGAAGCGGCTCGATCACTGGTCAGGCCACGTCGCCGGACGGTATAATGCTACGTATGAGCTTAGGTTCCGTTCGACCCAATGCCTGAGCCCCTGAGGGTCCGTCGTTTGGGTGAAGAGGACGCCGGCTCGATCGCCGAATTTTTCCGGGCAGCAGCATGGGATCCCCATGCAACACCCGAAGGGGCCCGTGAAATGCTGCGAGCCCTGGCCGCGGAGAATCCCTTCGAGCCCGGCAAGGAGCCGCCAACGGTAGGGATCTTCGTCGGCACCCGCCTGGCCGGCTTCGTGACCACCATTCCGACGCGGTTCTGGAACGGCAAGGAACACACGGCAGGCCACTGGCTCAAGGGTTACACGGTGCTCGAAGAGTTCCGCAACGGTCCCATCGCCTACCTGCTACTGAAGGAGATGATGAAGCATGTCGGGCTCGTTGCGTCGATGCCCGCACAGCTGGGGGCGCGACAGCTGTCGACCGCACTGGGCATGCGCGACCTTGGTGCCGTGCGCGACTACATCACGCCACTGCGCCCCGCACGCATCCTTCGCAAGCTCGATATCAGCCGCTTCGAGCACCTCAACGCGCTGCCATCGGCCGTATCGGTCGCCGTCAAGGTCGCGAAGATTCCGCCGTTTGCGTACGCGCTCGGAGCAGTGATCACTGGGGGTCTCACGGCGCTGCGACTGCCAAGCATGGTGTCGGCGCGACGAGTGACGACGCAGCTCAAAGAGCAGCTGCCCGGCGAAGCGGCGCTCGACAGCCTTTGGACGCGCGCGCAACGTGCAAAGAGTCATTCTGCTACGCGCTCGGGCGCCTACTTGCGCTGGCGCTATGAGCGCAGCGCGCAGGGGCGCTACTGCTTCGCATCGGCCTGGCGCGGCGAGGACCTGGTGGGCCTGGCCGTGCTCGCGCATCCGCAGCGACCGGATGACTCCCGGATCGCAGGACTTGGTATCGGCTCGGTGGTCGACCTGGTGCTCGACCCGGATTGTCCCGCTGCTCTGCCAGGCGTGCTTGGGGTGGCGCGACGCTGGGCGAGATCTGCGAACTACGACGCGCTGTTGCTGACTGCGTCGCATGGCGCCCTGCGTGGGCCGCTGCTTAGGGCTGGGTACCTGCAAATACCCGGTAACATTCACCTGCTACTGCGTGACCCCGGCGGAAGGTACGGATTCAGCACGGATCTGGATGCCTGGATGGTGACGCGCGGCGATGCCTGGGGCGATCATCTCTGAGAGACTGAGTCCATGAGCAGCCGGCCTCCCGTGTCATTCCCTGGCGGCAAACAGTTTGCCTTCTCGATCTTCGACGACACGGACGTCGCGACGCTCGAGTACATCCGCCCGATCTATGAGTTGCTCGAGCGATTGGGATTTCGGACTACCAAGTCGGTCTGGCCGCTGCCCTATTATGGGCATAGTGACTACCAGGGATCAGACACGCTCGCCGACCCCGAGTACGCGAGTTACGTGCGCCATCTTCAGGAGCGCGGCTTCGAGATCGCATTTCACGGCGCACGGATGGAGACGAGCGAGCGGGCTGAGATCATTGCAGCTTTCGAGAGGTACAAGCAGATTCTTGGCCGGCATCCGCAGGCCTACGCCGCACACGGCCGCAACTGCGACAACCTTTACTGGGGCGCGGATCGCTTTCGCTTCCGGCTCTGGCGTTGGTTGTACGCGGCGCTTGGCGGTCGGCACGAGCGTGCTGGCGAGGGTCATCGCCCCGAGTCACCGTACTACTGGGGAGACCTGGCCGAGCAGCACCTGCGCTATGTGCGCAGCTTCACGTACGATGACCTGAACGTATGGAACATTACCGCGGCGGTACCTTACCGGACCGCCGGCACGCCCGGCGTGCGCGCCTTTTTTCCCAGCTCCTTTGCGGACAACGTCGAGGAGTTCATCGAGTTGCTCAGCCCGGCCCGTCAGGCGCAACTCGAGCACGAACGTGGTCTCGCCATTGTCGGGACTCATTTCGGCAAGGGCTTTCTGCATGACGGTCGCGTGCACCCCGGCGTGGTCGAGGTCCTGACACGCCTGTCGCAGCGCCCGGGGTGGTTCCAGCCGGTGTCCACGCTGCTCGACTATCTCGTGGAGGCACAAGGGGGGGCGGTCCCTCTCAAGGGCTACGCGCTGTTTCGCCTGGAGGCGCTGTGGTTCTGGCACCGGTTTCACGGACGAGACAAACACCGGACCTACGAAAAGACAGAGTCACCCTACCTGCGGCGCGCGAGCGAGCGGCGCGCCGCTCGCTCAGGCTAAGCGGCACCGGGGCCTGCTCGGCGCGCTTCGACCGTGGCTTACGCTAGACTGCCATCGCAGGGACCATGACACCGCGGCTCAACTCCTGGTCATTGTTTTGGGTGCTGGCGCTGGCAGCGAGCGTAGCCAACTTGCTCGGCTTGCCCGAAGCGAATTTTCACTCAGGCCGCGGGATGTTACCCATCATCCTGCGCAGTGTGCGCTGTGCCCTGCCCTTGTTTCTTGTGGCCTTCACGGCATCCTCACTGGCGACACTCTGGCCGAGCGCGGGCACCCGATGGCTGTTGGCGAATCGTCGCTACATCGGGCTCGCATTTGCCTTTGGCATGGCCTGGCATTTCAGCTTTGTTGCCTACACGATCTGGACCTTCGGTAACCCGCTAAATGCCAAAGCGACCGCTCTCGATGTGATCGGGTTTGTCTTCCTGCTGTTGCTGACGCTGACTTCCTTTCGCTCGTTCGCGCGTCACCTGAGTCGGGTTAATTGGCGGCGGCTGCACAAGACAGGGGTATATGTCATCTGGCTGGTGGCGACCGCGATCTACTTGCACAGCGTCCGGGAGGGAGGGGATCTCTTCCATCGCGTGGCCTTTGCCGTGCTGCTAGCCGCATGGGTACTGCGTGCTGCCGCCTGGGCGAGAAAGCGCTTTAGCCGCGGCCCGGCGGCTACCCCAACCTCGGCGGTCAGGCAACCCTGACGGTCGGTGGCGCACCCGGGAGCGGGAAGAAAGCCGCCAGGGCTTCGGGGCACTTGCCGACAGCGCGCGCGGCGGCGCTCACGGAACATGCATGTAGCGCGTGCTCTCCATAACGGCGGCCCTAGAGCACCGCGGCCCGGACGACAGTGGTGTTCACGCCCTTCCGGATACAGCCTGCAAACGAATTATCTGTGAAATCCATCTATGATCCGAACGCAGTCGCGCTGTCGGAAGCGCGGATTTGCCGGTACAACCGGAGGAAGCTGCGTAACCGCTCACCGTGTAGCACAGACAACACAATCAGGTATACGGCAGCACCCCCAGTTACTTCGATCGCGAAACGCACATAAAGAGGCCACGCTGGCGTGACCGCCCATTTCAACACGCCGACACCCAGGATCATTGCCAGACTCGCGTCCAACGCTGGACGCAGGGCAACGAGGTATTTCCGAACCGACATGCCGATCTTCCGAAACGTCCTGACATAGAGCGGCAGCGCGACCAACGGATAAGCAACAATCCATCCCCACGCGATTCCAGCCGGCCCCCACCGGCTACCAAAATAAAACGCAGTTGGCATGAGAACCACAGCCATGACGTTGATCCACATGAGGAACCGTGTCTCGCGCATTGCCGTCAACAGTGGTCCAAGCAGAGCGCTCACGGAGCGGATAGAGCCGTAGAACGCCAACACCTCCAGCGGTGCGACCACGCCAGACCAGCGTTCTCCCAGGACGAGAGCCACGAACTCTGGCGCGAGCAGCCCCAGTCCAATCGTCACAGGAAAAGTGACCAGCGCTATGCCCTCGGTTAACGTCAACAGATAACGCCGCAGCCCACCAAGGTCCGCTTGATTTGCGGAAAAGAAGGCGGGCGTCACCTGCCCGACCAGCGCAGTGACTTTCTCGACCGGCAGGGTTGCGAGGTTCCAGCCGAACGTATATGCGCCCAAAGCGGTCGCGCCGAGCACGCGGCCGGCCACGAGGAAGTCAGCATCCGAATACAGGTTCCACGAGAGCCGGGCCACGAGAACCTGCCAGCTAAAGTTGAGTGCGTGCGCAATGGACTTCAGCCGCGGCCGCGCGAATCCGGAGGGGCGCGATGCCACGTTGAGAGTTGTCGAGACCAATGCTGCTATGACACTTCCCAGAGCCAGCGACCAATAGGCCGCACCCTTCCACGCAAGCAGCAGGACACACAACGATTGCGTTACGGCGGCTACCGTATCAATGAGCGACAGTCGTTTGAATTTAAACTCTCTCTGCAGAAGCGAGTTGGGGACGGTCCTGAATCCCATGATCAGGAAGTTGGTGCTCATCACCACGATGACTGCCGGCAGCGCCGGGGCCCGAAAGAACCAGCCGATGGGCGTCGCTAGCGCGCAGGAGACAAGAAAACCTATCGTTCCGGAGATTGCCGAGAACGTATTGATCTGCGCGATCTCATCGACAGTCAGATCGCGCAGGGTAATTACCGCGGATCCAAAGCCGAACTCACTGAACACCGCCACAAGTCCGAGATAGACGCCCGCCACACCGACTATTCCAAAATCGCTTGGTATCAGCAACCGCGCAACGATGAGCAGGCAGAGCCAGGTGAGAATCTGGCTCGACCATTTGGCGGCAGCCGTCCAGGCAATGCCCCCCACGAGATGCTTGTCCATGACCACCGTGTCAATTGGCACCGAGGATGCGGCCGCCGATGCGGAGCCGGGGACATTTTTTGGTGTGGGTTCCACGGTGTTTGCGTTGTGTTTCGGCAGCCGTCCGCTCAGTCGCCAGAAATAACGTTCGCAACGATGGCTGCATAACGCGGCAGAATGGCGGGCCAGGAAAACTCCCGCATCACAAAGGTCCGAGCCTCTTCCGCCAGTCGGTTCGCGTACGCCGGATCGCACAGCAGCTTGATAGCTTGCGCGGCGATCTCTTCGTCGCTCTCGGCAACCAGCAGTTGCTCCCCGCTAGTTGCGCCAATGCTGGCGGCAGCGATCGGAGTAGTCACCACCGGAACCCCG
>Ga0209415_10011364_pt1 | contig 15004 bp, 22 predicted proteins | sample PeaSoiSIISIP2007_FD_187696 | JGI IMG/M metagenome (GOLD analysis project Ga0209415, IMG submission 187696) | Peat soil microbial communities from Weissenstadt, Germany - SII-SIP-2007 (SPAdes) (version 2) | ecosystem: Environmental > Terrestrial > Soil > Wetlands > Peat | place: Germany...
GCGCGGCTTGGGCGCGTCCGCGGTGGCGGGCTCCGCGGCGGCGATCTCGGCGTCGAGCTTGGAGATCGTGTAGGCTGACTTCGCCTGCATGAGCGCGAGCAGCTCGAGCCCCGCGGCCTGCAGCTCGGTGAGCTTGGCGCAGTCGGGCTGCTTGTCGGTCGGGGGGCGCCCGAGCATGTCGATCTTGGTGATCAGCTCCTCGGCGTCGCCGTCGAATTTCTCCGCGCGCGCGTCGCGCACGCTGTCGAGGCCCTTCTCATCGTAGTCGTCGCCCCAGCCCTTGGCGTTCTTGAGCTGCAGCAGCTTGTCGCGCAGCTTGGGCAGCGCCTCGGCATTGAAAGCGCGCAGTTGCGACCCCGACTTGTCGACCGCGGCGGCAAAGTCGTCGGCGGTGCAGGTGGCGGCGCGCAGGACAACCGGCGCGGCGACCACGAGGATCGCCGCGAGCAGGACGCTCGCCAGGGTGTGCAGACAAGTTCGACGCATGGAGCGGCCTTTGAACCTTTGCTACTCGAGCTGGCCCGTTACGACAGCTCGCGAGCCCGGTCAAAAGCCGCCTGCCGTCACTGCCCGCCGATCGTCTTTATCACGCTGGTCATCGGGCGATCCGACAGGGCTGTCGGCATGCCCTTGATGTCCGTCTCGATCTTGGCGTCGTACTCGGGCAGCGTCTGCACCGGCGCCTTCGCCGTGAGCTGCACGATCTTGTAGCCCTTGGCCTTGAGCTCCTTAAGCAGGTCCGGCATGGCCGCCGCCGTATGCGGCTGGATGTCGTGCATCAGAATGATGCCTTTGCCCCGCTTCTCGAGAAGCGCCATCACGTGCTTCACCAGCGCAGGTGCCGCGGGCCCCTTGAAATCGAAGCTGTCGATGTCGGTCGAGAATACGGCAATGTTGCGGTCAGCCAGATATTTCAGCAACTCCGGCGAGTCGCGCAGGAAGGGGAAGCGGAAGAACGGCGCCGTCGGGCCGCCGACCGCGCGGTGGACGATGCTGAAGGAGCGCTCGATCTCGTCCTTGGCCTCGTCGAACTTCATCTTCGAGAGGTCTTTGTGGTTGACGGTGTGGGCGCCGATGGTGTGGCCGGCCTTGGCGACGTCGCGAAGGATCTCGGGGTAGCCGCCGGCAACCTTGCCGACGGAGAAGAAGGTCGCCTTGGTGCACTGCGCCTCGAGGGCGGCGAGGATGGCGGTGGTGCGGTTGGGCAGCGGGCCGTCGTCGAAGGTCAGCACCACTTCCTTGGGCTGCAGGAAGTCGTAGTTCTTGTAGTGCTGGAAGCCGAAGCCGGGGCCGCCGGTGGTGTCGATCTCGACGACGCGCGAGACGCCGAGCGGATCGGGATTGCCCGGGCATTCCTTCTGCTTGGTCGCCGGGGCCGCGGGACCCATGGTCTGCTGTGCTTGCGGCTGCGGAGCCGCAGACGGCGCCGCCGCATCGGCGGCGAAGGCGGTGTTCAACGTCAGCGTGCTGCCGAACAACGCAGCGGTGATGAGAAGCGAAACTTTTACGGCGCGCATGGTGGACCTCCCGGAGGCTGCCGAAGCGGGCTTATTGCTTGATTCTTCGACATTGTGCCGAGATTTGCGCCCGGCGCGCAACAATATTGGGGTGCTGACGGATACTTTTGCCGCCGGTGTGGCAGGCGAGGTTTGCGCCTCAAATGACCAGCGTTCCTTTTGCCGTGAGCTTGGCGCGGAAGCGTGCGGCGTCGACGATGACGCGCGTGTGACGGCCTTTGCCGACGATGCCGCCGTCGTCGCGGGCCTCGACTCGGAACGACAGGGTGCGGCCGCTCACCTCGGTGAGCTCGGCGGTCGCGGTCACGGTCATGCCGACGGGCGTGGGCGCGCAGTGCTCCACGTCGATGCGCACGCCGAGGCTCTCGTCGCCCGCGGCCAGGGCCTGCTCGACGCAGGCGACGGCCGCGGCCTCCATCAGCGCGACCATGATGGGTGTCGCCAGCACGGGCGCGCGGCCGCTGCCGACGTGAATCGCCGTATGCTGCTCGGCGACCACGAGGGTGGCGCTCCCCGTGCGGCCTGGCTGCAGTTGCGAGGTGTCGGCCATGTCAGTGGGGATGTAATCGATGCGAGCCGCGAGCGCCAGCCGCGAAGCCTTGTGACGGTATTGGAGATATCCGAGGAGAGCCGTCAGAGCGGTCTGTCGGTGATCTTTTCCAGAGCGTCAAGATCCTTGAGACGGAGGCCCTTTGCGCAAGGTTCGATGAGGCCGCGCGCTTCCATCTCGGCGAGCTGCGCAGCGAGCTGATCGACGCTCAAGTTGAGGTAGCCAGCGACCACGCCGCATTTCAGCGAGTCCGTGATCAGCGTCGGCTCGCGGCCCTCGTAGGCGTTGTAATGCGAGAGCGTGACGAACAAGGCGGCGACGCGCTCGAGCGGGCTCGGATGCCCGCTGCGCAGGATCGACTCCTTGAGGAACGAGACCTCGCGCTCGATGGCGGCGGTAAGGCGCGCGCGGGAGCGCGCATTGTGCTCGGCCGCGGGGTCGAGCCCGGCGCGCGACAGGCAGATCAGAGAAGTCTCCATGGCGGCCTGGGCGCCCGACACGTGGCTGTCGAGGTAGCCGAGGCCGACGAGGTCGCCGGGGAAGGCAAACTCGAAGATGTCCTGGGTGCCGTCGGCGCGGCTCTTGAAGAGGCACAGCGCGCCCCGCTCGACGCGGTAAACGTGGCTGCGGGCGTCCCCTTCACGGAACAGCGTCTCGCCGGCGGCGAGCGTGCGCACATCGCAATCGATGGCGCTCCCGACCGGTTCTGAGGTCTTGGCGATTTGGCGCCCGGCGATGGCGCTGTGGGGCTCGGCGAGGGTGAGCACGGGGGTACTCGGAACGCTGTACTCGATAGGGTAAGAATATGTGGCGACATTGCAACGATCAAGAGGTTTTTTTGTAGGCAACTGAAATTCGGGCTGGACAAGTTTAATCGCGCCGTGCTTGGCGCAACCGCCGCGCTATCCCCGGCGCAAACGCACGTGCGGCGCGCCTTGAGAGCGCGCCGCACACTCGTGACCCGCAAAAGTGACCGCTCAATCGCGCCGCGAACGCGGTTCAGTGCGGCGGCTTACAGCCGTAGGACGTGGCTGCGCACTCGGTGCCGAAGACGCCCGTCGAGGTGCACGAAATCAGCTTCGCCTCGCCCTGTATCGTGTAGCCACGGTTCTCCGCGAGATTGATGGCACCCTGGGTAGCCATCAGCGTAGCGATGCTGGTGTTGAGCCCGCTTCCGACGGCTCTGAAGTGGCGGCACTCGGCGGCGTGCGAAACGGTCGGCGCGAGCGCGGCCAGCACGACGGCGGCGGCAAGCGCACGGAATGGCATCGGAATCGACATCTCAATCCTCCTGGAAGGGCAGTCTTTATACGGAGCCCCCAAGCTGCCCTCGGGCAGCAGGCACGACAAGCCGTCTTGCGCCTTGTCCCCATCGATTGACGGTACGGTGTGTCCGCCGGGTGGCGCGCCCGATTGCCGCGTTTACCTCGACCGCCGTTCTCTCTCGGCACGGCCAACAAGCTGGCATATTCGTCAAGCATATTTCGCCGCCAATCGCACTCGAACGGGGCAAGGCAGTGGACGTCAGTTCTCGCGTACTCGTCATCGGCGCCGACACCTCTCTCAAGGGCGAGATCCGCAACGCCGGCCGCATCGAAATCTACGGTTACGTGGAGGGCGATATCGCGGGCGACCTTCTCGTCGTCCAAGCCGGAGGCCGCTGCTACGGCACGGTGCGCGTCGACAGCGCCGAAATCTACGGCACGCTGCAGGGCGAGGTGTTCGTCAAGCAGCTGATCACCATCCGCACCGCCGGCTCCGTCAACGGCAACGTGCGCTACGGCCGTCTCGCCATGGAGATGGGCGGCAACTTGAGCGCGGAGGTGCGAAACGTGCCGCCGACGCTCGCGGGCGACCTCGATCTATCGGTCGACAAGGGCAAGTCGGTGCGCATCACGCTGCAGGATTTGACCGCGCTCGATCCCGACGACGATGCCCAGCATCTCACGTTCACGGTCTCGCGCGCCAAGAACGGCTTCGTGACGCTGCTGACCGACCCGGGCAGGCCGGTGGCGACGTTCACGCAGGCGGACCTGGAGCGCGGAACGGTGCTGTTCCGACATGACGGCACGAGCGGCGCGCATGCGAGCTTCGACGTGGTCGTTGCCGACCACGCCGGCGCCACCTCGGGCGCGGCGCAGACCGTGAATGTGTCCGTGCGCACCTGAGGCGCCGCCCGCTGTTCTCAGCTATCCGTCTTGCCGAAGCGCTGGCGCAGCGCCGTCTTGGCTTTCTGCAGCGCCGTGCGCTCGTTGGCCGAGAGATTGCGGCCGGCGCGGTTGATGTAGAAATCGAGCATCGACATGGCCGAGCGGTAGGGGTCGTCGCTGGCGCGCGCGGGGTCCTCGGCCGACTTCTGCAGCGCGGCCGCGATCTCCTCGGGATTGCCCGACTTGAAGACGCCGGGCGGAATGGTGTCGCCGCGGTCGTGCTCGGTGACGGATTTGGACCACAGGTTCTCGGGTTTGTCGGACGTCTTGTCGGGCATGGAGACCTCGCTGCTGGCAACGCGCTTTCCGCGCCAACCAAGCAGAGCCGGGCAAACCGCGGGTAAGCGCGGAGCGATGCATTTGAGGCAACTGCCGCGGTTCTGGGCCTCGCGCGGCCTACTTGCAGCGCAGGAAGTCGCGCGCGCCGGCCTCGTCGGTGAAGGTGAGCGTGTCGCCCGACACCGTCAGCGTGAAGTCGTAGCTCTGCGGGTTGCCCTCGACCATGCAGTCGCCGGCGATCTTGTAGTCGCCGTCCTTGGCGTCGACCGACTTGAACGCGCAGTGCACCTCGTGCTGGTCGTAGCGGTCCTTGGCGATGACGAGGGGTGCGTCCTGGCTCTCCTGCGGCGTCTTGCAGGTGGCGATGTCGAGGGCCCAGGTGCCCACGTAGGGCGCGTCGTCGGCGTGCACCGGCACGAGCGCGAGCGTCATTGCCAGGATGAAAAGCGCGGCGCGAAAAGACGAGCGGGCGGTCGTGGACATGCATTTCCTCTGCAAGACGAGTTGCGTCAGACGAGAAGCCGCTTGCGCCGGTGAAGTCAAGCGCCCGCGACAGCGGCAGACGCGGCGACATCGGCGCATTTCGAAGCGAATGCGCCGCGACCCGTCAACGCGCGCCTAACGGCAAGCTTCTAGCCTCCCGCCACGATCCATCATGGAGGAGAACGGAAGATGGCACTCGCAGCGACCGAAACATCCAAGTCCACGGCGGCAAAGGCGTGCTGCGGAAAGCCCGCGGCCGGTCCCGTCGTTGCCTCCGACAAGCTCGAGCGGCTCAAGGTCTGGGGCGAGGGCGACCCCTCGCTGCGCTGGGCCGGCGCGTTCGCCAGCTGCGGCGGCAAGGGTGCGACGCAGTCCTCGACCATCGTCTACGAGATCGAGCCGGGCGGCCATCTCGGCTGGCACACGGACGCCACCGAGGAGACGCAGTACATCATCGCCGGCAACGGCGAGCTGAAGATGGAGGACGGCAGCATCCATGCCGTGCGGCCGGGGAGCGTGTTCGTGCTGCCGACCAACGTGCGCCACGATCTCGCCAACACCGGCAAGGAGACGCTGCGCGCGGTCGCATTCTTCGCCGCCGCCATGTTCACGCAGGACTTCGACACCGTAATGCTGCCACCCAAGAGCCACATCCTCGGCACGCCGAACCGCGCGGGCTAGGCTTTGTCGAGGCGCTGCATCAGCGCCATGGCCGCCTGCGGGGCGCGCACCTTGCCCTCGTGGATGAAGTAGACAAACACGTCGCGGGGCTTGGCCGGCGCTTTGTGCTTGGGATCGGCTTGCTCGAGGTCGGAGGGCACGCCGCCCTCGGCCCAGGTGCGCGCGCGTTTGGCCCAGGCGTCGAGGTCTTTAGGTGGATACCCGGTCTTGACCGCGTCCTTGCCCTTCTGCAGCCGCGCATAGACGAAATCGGCGGTTGCGTCGGGAATGGCCGGGTACGTCTCATGCTCGGCGAAGACGACGGCGACGCCGTGCTCGCGTAGCAGCTTCGTGAACGCCGGCGTCACGAACGAGGGATGGCGCACCTCGACCGTGTGGCGCAGCGCGCGGCCGTCGAACTTCGCCGGCAGCAGCTCGAGGAAGGCTGCAAAGTCGGCCTCGTCGAACTTCTTCGTGGGCGCGAACTGCCACAGCATCGGCCCGAGCTTGTCGCCGAGCGTGGTCGGGCCGGAATCGAGGAAGCGCTTGATGGAGTCGCCGGCCTCGGCCAGCACGCGGCGGTTGACGGCGTAGCGCGGACCCTTGAGCGCGAAAACGAAATCGTCCGGCGTCTCGCTCGCCCACTTGGCGAAGGTCTTGGGCGCCTGGTTGCGGTAGAAGGTGCCGTTGACCTCGATCGTCGGCAGGTGCGCGCTCGCGTACTCGAGCTCCTTGGCGTGCGCGAGACCATCCGGGTAGAACGTGCCGCGCCAGGGCTCGAAGGTCCACCCGCCGATGCCGGCGCGGATGCTGCCATGCTTTTTCATGGCTGCAACTTATGCCACCATTCGACGTTGGGAAGGAGCCCCAGATGGACGACAGACGCGCAGCCGAGACCGGCCGCTTCGACATCGCCGAGATCGCGGACGCATTCCCGGCGTCGGCGGCGACGCTGCTGCTCGACCGCTACCTCACCGATACCCCGCAGGCGAGCGCGCGCGTGTTTCGCGTCTACAAGCCGACGCCGCCGCACTATCACGCCGGCAGCGACGAGTACCTCTACGTGTTCTGCGGGCGCGGCACCTTCTGGATGGAGGACGCGGCGAGCATCGCCGAGTTCGGGCCGGGGCAGCTCCTCTATTTCCGCCGCGGCATCGTGCACGCGCTGCCCGACATGCTGGAGACGCCGATCGTGTTCCTGTCGATCGACACCCCGCGCCGCGACCCCAAGGACATCATCTTCGTCAACCCCGCGGACGGCACGCCGGCAAGCTTCATCCAGGAGAGCGGCGGGTACTAGCGCCAAGCGCCCGGGAGCTAGTGCTTGTCGACGACGGCGAGCAGCCGGTCGATGTCGCCGCGCGGCACGGCGACAAGCATATCGCCGCCATCCTTGGCGAACACCTTGAGCTGATAGCCGCCGGCGGGTGCATTGCGCAGCTCCGTGATGGGGACTGCAACCGTGAACCTCTCGCCATACGCGCACGGAGGATGCTGGCATCCGCCGTCGTGGGAGACCCGCTCGAGGACGAGCGGGGTGGCGCGGGCATCGCGGGCGCTTTCGTAGTGGCGCGCGTGATAGTCTTGGTAGACAACCTCGACGCTGACGAGCGTGTCGATCGCGGCCGTTTGGCGGTCGACGCGCGCGACGAGTTCGAGGGCGCTAAAGTTTGGGAGCGAGGAGACGACGACCCGGCCGGCGGTGAACTCGCGATAGGGACGGAAGTTGTCGTCACGCAGCGTGACCTCGACGGCAGGCGTGGCGCACGCGGAGACGGCGAGCAGCGCGACAACATTCAACGCGGCCAAATTCAACGCGGCCAAATTCAACGCGACCAGGCGGCGCGCACGGACAGACACGACGCGGGTTCCCCCCTCGGACCCCGTAGCAATTCTACGCCGAAACGGCGCGGCTGGCGAGGTCAGGGCGCCGGTGCGCCGACGGCGGTCTGCCAGTGGGCACCGTCGATGGCTTCCAACACGAGGGTGTAGGCCTGATCCGGCGGGATGCGGGCACCGGCCGGCGGCGGCAGCGTGATGGCGGCGCGCGCGCCGGTCTGGCCGGAGAAGCCAATCACCTCCGGCTTGAATTTTGACGCCCAGGCATAGGGATAGGCGTTGCGGATGGTCCCGGCGGAGAGGCCGGCGAGCGCCGCGCCGTCCCACTGCGCTGCAACGGCCCCCGAGGCATCGAGCAGCTTCGCCGCGACGATATAGGCCGCGCCGGTATCGGGCCCGGCATCGACGTAGGCGTCGAAGGTGACGGCGCCGTCGGGCGCGAGCGCCGCGTGCGTCAGCGCGATGTCGTGGCGGTGGAAGTTGGTGCGCGAGTGCAGCGGCGTGACGACCGCGCCGAAGATGGCGTGATAGGTGAGAAGCGTGAAGGCGATGCACACGACGCTGAGCCACAGCGCGAGCTTCTGCATCGTCTCCGCCGGCAACGGCCCGCTGCAGACCCAGTTGAGCCAGGAATTGCGCTGCGCCCATTGGGTCGGGGCGATATAGCGCTCGTCGAGCGACAGCGCGCCGCCGCCGGCGAGGAATACCGCGCTGCTCATGGCAACGCCCGAAACCGCCATGGTCCACTCGTCGAGGCAGGTCGAGCCCATCCAGCCGAAGATCAGCATCAGCGCGACGTTGAGCCAGAGGCTCGCGCAGGCTGCGGCGCGCGTGGCAAGCCCGAGCATGAGGCCGAGGCCGACCGCTAGCTCGGCGATGGTCCACAGCCACACCGAGGCGACGATGAGGTCGGGGTGGCGCAGCGTCCACTCGATCGGACCTTGCACCCACAGCGCGCCGGGTAGCGCGTGCGTGAGCTTGGCCGCCACGAAGCCGGAAGCATCGAAGTCGAGCTTCGGCGCCTTGTCGACGCCATCGATCGAATGGATATCGTAGATCAGCCGGCGCGTGGCGCCGCCCCAGAAGATGAAGCCTTGCGTGAAGCGCACGCCGAGCAGGATCAGCGCCGCCAGCGACAGGCTGACCGCGCGGGCTCCGCTCTTCTCGATGGTGCCGGCTTGCGCCATGGTTTCGCCCTCGTGCCGGATGCAACCCTAAGCGCCATGCGCTAAGACGGGCTTACTTGCGCTCCGCGACTGCGTTGCGGAGCCGGCACAACTCGAAAGGGCCGCCGCCCGTGCGCCTCCTCATCCGCATCCTGCAGCGCGTGGCGATTTTCGCGATCGGCGCCATCAGCGTTTGGCTGATTGCGTTCGTCGTCTTCGACTGGGCGGATAAGAAGCTGCCGGTGGCGCTGGCGCTGGCCGCGACCTACGCCGTCGCGGCCTACGTGATCCTGCCGTACGCCGTGCGCATGGGGCTGAAGTTCTCGCAGCTAAAAAGCGTGCCGAGCTTCACCGTCGCCGCCGACGGTCTGCCGGCGGACCCAGTCAACCTCGGGCTCATCGGCACGCTGCCGCAACTGCGCGAGGCGTTCGCGGCGATCGGCTGGGGGCAGGCCGACAGGCTCGATGTTGCCAGCTCGTGGCGCATGGTGAAGGCCTTCGTGCTGGCGCGGCCCTATCCCACGGCGCCGTTCAGCACGCTGTTCCTGTTCGGGCGCGGTCAGGACATCGGCTTCCAGAAGGCGATCGGCGACAGCCCGCGCCGTCGCCATCACGTGCGCTTCTGGGGCAAGAGCCTCGAGCATGTGCCCCTCGGGCCCGACACGGCGAGCTTCTGGCTCAACACCGACCGCCCCGCCGCGGGCGAAAGCGTGGTGTGGGTGGGCGCCGCCACGCGCGACACGGGGATCGGGCTCGCGAGCATGACCTTCCAGATCACGCACGCGACCGACGCCGACACCAACGCCGAGCGCAACTTCGTGATCGACGCGCTCAAGGGCGCGGGCGTGATCGCGGAGGTAACGATGGCAGGGGCTGGCGCGCCGATCACCAAGCACCGCGTCAACCACTACGTGACGGACGGCGAGGTTGCGGTGGCGGAGCTGGTGGATCGAGCGACGGTTTGAAAGCGCCGGCGTCAACGCGCCAGCCTCGACGCCCTTTGCTTTAAGGCTCCGGTATCCCAAGTTATGCTGCAATGGCAGATCGAGCGATGTCGGAGGCGAGCATGAGCAGGATACGAATGGCAGCCGCGCTGGGCGCCGTCTTGGCATTTGGCGCCGCCGGCGCGCGCGCCGATACCATCTGGGACGTTGAGAGCGCGCGCGCCGGCGGCCCGATCAGCGCCTACGATGCGGAGCTGCTCGACCGCTGGGGCTGCCTCAGCGGGACGCGCAGCGCCTTCTGCCAGCACATCCGCCACGGGGCCAATAGCGGCTGGTATCATCGTGCCGAGCGCGCACGGGGACGCCGCTAGCCGCCAAGTCGATCACAAGTAAAAAGACGCAACGAAACGAGGGAACACCAATGGCTGCCGACCCCGAAGCGCTCGCCGATCTCGACCAACGCATCGCCATCCTGCGCGACAACCTGCGCGAGCTCGTCGAGCAGGCCGCGGCCTATTCGGGCGCGGCGGACGAATCCCGTACCGCCGACCGCATCGCCGACCAGGAGGCGCGCCTCGCCGCGCTCCTGAAGGAGCGCGAGGCGCTCGCGAGGTAGGGCAACACTTTCCCGTCGGCCGCGCGCGCCCTCTCGCTTCGGCTGTCACGTTCTTGTCAGACAAAAGTGGTTCTCCGTCCGCGTAGCCCCGGCGGAGGATTCCCATGCCGTTCGACCGCGCTTTCGACCCCGAGACCCTGTCGATCATGGGCCGCGCCTTCGACGCGGCGTGGGTCGAGCTGGAGACCGGCCTGCTGGCCCATGCCGGGCCGCAGCAGGCGGGCCTGCGCAGGGCGCCGGCGTTGCGCATCATGACGGCGGCCCGCTTGGGCCAGCGCGATCCGGAGCGGCTGAAGACCGTGGCGCTCGGCCTCGTCGATCAGGCATAGGCCGCTCATGGCCGCTCGTTACGAGCCCGCGCGCCAGGCGTTGAAATCCTGCGTGCAGGCGTGCGCCGCGCTCTTGGCGGCCTGCGCCAGCCAGCCGGGTTTGCGGCGCTTCAGGTCGCGCACGATCGCGCCGGCGTGGTCGCCGGTGCCGAGATGCAGGTTGGCGAGCTCGAAGCCCATCAGCTGCAGCATGTCGATCGAGAACAGCTTCGGGCCACCGCCCTCGGCCTCGATCTTGCGGTTGTTGGGCGACAGCCGGCGCACGACCAGTCCCTTCTCGATGGCGTACCAGGGATCGAGCGAGTGGAAGCGGCCGTTGGCGATCTCGCCGCCGCGGATCTTGGCGGCCTTTGGCTCATGCACACGCGCCCAGGCCGACATCGCCAGCGCCTTGGCTTCGCGCACGACGGGCGAGCCGCGCCATTCGGCGACGCCGATCCAGCGCGGGCGCCCGAGGCTGCCGGCGCCGGCGCTGCGTCGCGCGGGGCGGATGGTGAGCCCGGGCGCTGGCATGGCCTTCGCGAGCGAGTCGCGATAGCGCTTGGGCGCGGCCTCGGTGCGGGCGTCCGCGATCTTCTTCCAGAACTTCGCGCGCTGGTGCGCGTCGACCTCTACCAGCTTCAGGAGCCAGCCGTAGTCGCGGTCGAGCGACACCGGCTTGGGCGCGCGCAGGCCGCGAGCGTAGCCCTGCATGATGGCGCCGCACGCCGTCTCGGCCGCGCTCGCGTGCGAGGAGCCCGCGAGCAGCGCGCTGGCGGCGAGGCGCACGAGATCGAGCGCGTAGGGCATCTCGGCGGCCTCGTCGAAATCGTTCACGCCCCAGGCGAGGCGACCCTCGGCGTCGCGCCAGGTGCCGTAGTTCTCGAGGTGAATGTCGCCGACGGCGAGCACGCTCGGGGCATCGGCGAGCTGCGGGCAGATGTCGAGGATGGTCTCCGCCCATCGCCAGTAGGTGGCGCGGAAGAACACGAAGGTGCTTGCGCGCATCTTGGCATGCTTGCTGTCGAGGTCCTTGGCGACGAGGTCGCCGCCGAGCTGCGCTTTCAGCCACTGCTCGTAGGCGCGCGCGGACTGCTGGATGGTTGCCATCGGCTGCCTAGCTATGGATGAGGCGATCGTATTCGCCGTGCGTGCCGATCCAGAACCAAAGCAACCCGTCGGCAACTGGAATCGCTAGCGCGCGATATTCGATGCCGACGCGAACCGACCAATACTCTCTGACCTTCTTGAAGTGCAGGGAGGGATGCTTGGGATTTGCTTCTAGCAGCCGGAAGCTCTTCGCGGCGACGGCCTGGATACCCTTGGGTAACGTCTTGTAGCAAGCCCAATACGCCGGGCTCGCATAATGGATCACAGCTTCCGACTCAATCCACGCTTATGATCGCGACGCGCCTGATCCGCGAGCTTGTCGAGCTTGCCGGACTTGGCATCGCGCTCGATCTTCTCGTCGAAGAGGCGTGCATCGAGTTCGTCGAGCCACTCGCGCAACTTGGCGATCTCGCTGGCGGAGAGCTGCTCGATGGACAGCTGGATTTGCTCGAGCTTGGTCATGGCGCAATCCTAGCAGAAGGCCTAGTGCTGCGAGAAGACCCGACGGCGCCAAAGCTGATAGGTTGACCGAGACCATGACCGACAGCGAGCAGATCGCGTTTTTCGAGCGGCAGGCGGAGGAGGCCTACAGCCGCATGTACGACGCCACGTCGTCGTCCGACGCCACGGCGCGCTACAGCGATGCCAAAGAGGCGCTCTACAGCGCCATCGCGCTCGCCAACGGGCTGGGGCAGGCGAAGACCGCAGCGCGGCTCGAGGCGCGGCTGGCCGAGATCAAGGCCGTGTTCCGGTCGCAGTTCTCCTGACGCCGCGCCTTAGCCGGCGCGGCCCGCGCGATCGAGCGAGGCAAAGTCGGCGTCCGACAGCTCGATGCCGGCGGCGGCGACGTTCTCCTCCAGGTGCGCAACCTTCGAGGTGCCGGGGATCGGCAGAATCACGGGGCTGCGCTTCAAGAGCCACGCGAGCGCGATCTGGCCCGTCGTGGCGCCGTAGCGCTCCGCGATCGCAGCCAGCGTCGCCTTCGATTTCGCCAGTGCGCCGGAGCCAAGCGGGAACCACGGGATGAAGCCGATGCCGTGGCGCTCGCAGTGGTCGAGCACGGCCTCGCTTGCGCGGTCGACGAGATTGTAGCGGTTCTGCACCGTGGCGACGGGGAACACCTTCGCCGCCGCCTCGATGTCCTCGACCGACACCTCGCTCAAGCCGGCGAAGCGGATGATCTTGCGGTCGATGAGCTGCCGGATGGCGCCGAACTGCTCGGCGCGCGGCACCCTGGCATCGATGCGGTGGAGCTGCCACAGGTCGATCTGCTCGACGCCGAGGTTGGCGCGGCTCTTCTCGGCCTGGCCGATGAGGTATTCGGGCCGCCCGTCGGGCACCCAAGCGCCGGGGCCGGGGCGCGTCAGCCCGCCCTTGGTGGCGACGACCAGGCCCCTGTAGGGGGAAAGCGCCTCGCGGATGAGGCGCTCGGACACGTCAGGGCCGTAGGAATCTGCGGTGTCGATGAAGTCGACGCCGAGCTCGGGGATCCGGCGGAGCGTGCGCAGCGCTTCCGCGCGGTCGGTGGGCTCGCCCCAGATGCCGGGGCCGGTGATGCGCATGGCGCCGTAGCCGAGCCGGCGCACGGCGAGCTTGCCGCCGATCTTGAAGCTGCCGGACCTGACGGCGTCGGGTTTGTGCGTTGTTGCGCTTGCCATGGCGGGGCTCCTTGTCTCGGAGGAAAGTATGGGTGTTTCCCCGAGCTGGGGAGCCGGCGTGCCCCGATCAAGTGCGATGGATTACGCCGCCGGCGGCGCTGGAGCCGACGCTGAGCTCGCTCAACCAGTTGAGCGCGAGGGTGGGCGCGATCCCTAATGGACCGCGAATCAGCGTACCAAGAGAGCCTCGCGCGGCGCATGGAACCGCCCGATCAGGGCTGGCGGCGCCCAAGTCCGACCGGAAGAGTTGCCTCTGTTTGCTCAAAGAGGAGACAGCAAACGCGACTTGCCATCATGCTCGCCATGACTAGCGCGCTCATTGCGCCCGTGAGCGGCCAAGAATCGGATTGGTCGCTCGCGAAAGCGCATGGCTATCGACATCAGCACCAGCGGCCGGCGGTGAGATACTACCGGAGCCCTGACGTCATCGTCGAGCGCGCACGCGGCGACGAAGAGGGCGCCGATTGCCTGCAGCCGATGCGCGGGCTCGGCACGCAATGGATCGGCATCGAGGGCGCATTGGCTGCCGCGCGCAAGGATTGGATGGAGCGCGTGCGCTACGACCACGGCGAGAGCTTTGTGGATTTGAGCCACGCGGCCGACGCCGGGAGCCGCTGTGGCCGCGTCTCCATCGGCAAATTTTTGGGCCGCGTGATGTACCGCTGCGAGATAGTCGCGCGCCCGTGCAAGGCCCGCTTTGAGCCAGGCGAGGCGACAAGAACGGCGTCTCTGGCGCCGCCGCCCGCCACGATCGCGCGGACGATGCCGGCGACCGCAACTCCGCCGCCGGCCGCGACTCCGCCGTCGCCCCGGCACCCGCTGGCGCTCCTACGCTACTTCAAGCTTCCGCTGGGGCACCATCATCGCCAACCCGTGTCCGCGCCGCCGGCGGATAAGCCGGCGGATAAACGGCAACCGAGCGTGCATCTCGCGGCGCTGTTCATGGGCCATATCGTAATGGACGCGGTGGGCACAATGGGAGCGGCGCCGTCCTCGGCCATTGCGTTTGCGCACGAGCTGCTGAATGCGGCCTTTGAATTCCCGATACTCTATCGGGCGCTGTCCATGAGCGCGGCGTCGGATTGAAATCGCTTGTCGGTTTGGTCGACGCGCGCCGTCATGACGGCCGACAGCAAGATCGCACCCAAGCAGGATGCCGACATGGAAAAGCCCGGCCATTGGCCGGGCTTCCCTTTTCGCGTGAGCGCGCGAGGTGCGTACTGAATGTGCCTTTAGAAGCCCATGTCGCCCATGCCGCCGCCGCCCATCTGTCCGTGAGCGTGGCCGGCGTCCTTCTTCGGCAGCTCGGCAATCATCGCCTCGGTGGTGATCAGCAGGCCAGCAACGGAAGCGGCATCCTGCAGCGCGCAGCGCACGACCTTGGCGGGGTCGATGACGCCCTGGGCGACGAGATCGCCGTAGGTGCCCGTTTGTGCATTGAAGCCAAAGGCGTACGCGGGGTTCTCCAGGATCTTGCCGACGACGACGGAGCCGTCCTCTCCGGCGTTCTGGAAAATCTGCCGCGACGGCGTCTGCAGCGCTTTGCGAACGATGGCGATCCCGGTTTTCTGATCGTCATTGCTCGACTTGAGCGACTCCAGCGCTTTGATCGCCCGCAGCAGGGCGACACCGCCGCCCGGGACGATGCCTTCCTCGACGGCCGC
>Ga0209415_10011365_pt1 | contig 15004 bp, 14 predicted proteins | sample PeaSoiSIISIP2007_FD_187696 | JGI IMG/M metagenome (GOLD analysis project Ga0209415, IMG submission 187696) | Peat soil microbial communities from Weissenstadt, Germany - SII-SIP-2007 (SPAdes) (version 2) | ecosystem: Environmental > Terrestrial > Soil > Wetlands > Peat | place: Germany...
CGCGGATGCACTGACGAGCCGTCGATTGTGCCGCGGAACAGCTCAACGTACTCAATCAACCGATGCCGATTGTCGAGAAACAGGACGGAAAACACTTCATGATCTAGTGCTCCGAGCTTCAATCGCAGGAACTCGCGCGTGCGATTAGGTGCGGACAGGACCGGTGTTCCGGCACGAAAGCGCTGCGCAATCAGCGCCTGGGCGCGATCTAGAACGTCACGAGCACCGGCCTCTCGGAATAGATCGCCGTCGCGAATGTATAGCGTTGCCATGGTTGCATCCACCAATATCTTATGGGCGGGATTGCCCGCATCGGTCACATCACGCCGCGCGCAGCGGTCCAGACTCGCGCGTCTGCGCGACTCGCCGAGCACGCGCTTCGCGCGCGCAGGGTCTGGACGGCGAGCCCCGGCGTGATATCTTTTAGGTGAAGGGCAATCTCGCCCTCGCGGCTCTATTGCTTCAATCGGGGGGCATCGCAGTCGTAAAATCGACAGGATTGTGCTGCCGACCCACGATCCATTGGAACCGCGCGCTGCTGCTCGAGGGAGTGCTAAAATTTGGGCGCTGGCCTCAACCACGCATGAAGAAGCTCGGCGCGAACCGCTTCGTCAGACCTAGGTGGGTTCGGGAGGCCCGCGGTGGCCTGGGTGCCACGCACATACCGGCCTTTCCGGCGTACGCAATCGTAGATGGTCGAAGCACCGACACCTAAACTACGTGCGAGACTCGCCACGGTGCCGTGCCTAGCGCGAAACCGACGCCCCGCGTTACGCCAGGCGACTGCAAATGCGATTTGGTCAGGACTAAGATGAGGCGGACGCCCGGGTCGACGAGGCGAAGGGAACGACTGGATTTGGCGGTTGATTGGCGGGACTCGGATCTCAAGGCAGCCTCGGACTGCATGCGAGGACACACCCAAGAGAGTGGCAAGATCTTTAACGGTACCGTGGGTGCGTCGAAACTCGATGGCCTCTTGATTCCATTTGAGAACTTCACGAATTTGCCGGTCGGTCAACTTTCTCCGGTGTCCGCAAGGGGTTTTCATGGCCGACTCCTGATCGATGAATCACAGGCCCATTGCCTGCGCGATCGGAAGGGCACAGCGCCCGCAAGCGGTCACGGATCGATAGACGGCCCGAAGGGACGCGAGCGCGTCCGCGCTCGTCCGTGACGGCTGAGGACCGCTGTGCCAGACTCCTCGGCGCAGCGCATGGCCACCGTCCGAAAAGGGGAGTCCGCGGGCTCAAAAGGGAGATCGGCGACACCGAGGAGCGAACCCCCGAGCACGGAGTGCATCCGAGGGATCGCTCTTAAGCGACGAGGCGATTGGGGCGGAGCCCGAGAATCAAATTACGTACGACGAGGGCGCGGGGTTGAGGAGTCACCAAACAAACACACGCGCGCAACACACAAGTTACTTTTTCGCCCTATCATGCGTCTCGCCCGCCACGAGCGGGAATCAAGGTAGTGGGTTCACTGCCGAATGTCCCAGAAGGCCTGGGGCGAATCGATCGCACTCCCCCCATCTCGCGATCGATTCGCCCCGCGTGCGCTACATGAGCGAAGAGAATCGCCAATCGAAAGCCCAAGCGCGCTCTCAAGATCCGATGCTCATCGCCTAGCCGCGAGCTAAACTGCTGGCGCGCTTGATCCCCGGGTTTTGTGCCTGTTTATCTGCGAGTTCCAACCTGATCCGGCGGGCGACTTCGTCTCGGTGTACGGGAATGTCTTTAGGGGCTTTGATACCTAAGCGAACCTGCGCGCCATTGATGCTCAAGATTTTCACGATAATGTCGGAGCCGACCTCAATTGACTGATTCGCGCGGCGGGTCAATATCAGCATAAAGCTTCCTTTTCGGTGGGTGTTGGATCGGGTGAACTGATCAAGCGAAACATAAAAAACATCGAGACGAACCTTAGGGCCACTAATCCATGGTTTCGGGGCGGAGCGATCCCGCGCATTCTTGGGTGCGGCTCACCGTCATCTCCTCAACTTGATCGGATTACTCGCGGGTCAGGGACCCTTGAGCCTTGGGATCGGCACGGTGCGTCTTAGCTGCTCGTTGTTGGTTTAACCGCTCGACCGTTTTCGCGATCAATGCTTCTCGTTCTGGCGATGCCTCAAAGAAGTTGCGCACGCGCGCCAAGAATTTTTGCTGATCCTCAGTGTTAGCAAATCGTTGCTCCGCGAGGCGCCGAGCGCCATCGTGTATCAAATAGAGCGCGACGCTTTCCGGGTCGTCGGCTCCCCGTCGTCGGGCGCTCTGATAACTGTCGTTGACCGCCCGCGCAAATCGTTGACGCTGCGCCACGAACTGGGGTGTCTCGACTTCCCAACGATTGCGGTAGGAGGGCTGCTGAGCCCCTCCGGGCCTCTTCTTGTTAGATTCCAAATACAGCCGCTCGCGTCTGACAATTCGAGCGGCGACGATCTGGCCCACCTGGACATGCGATTTGGACTCCTCGATGGCGCGCTTTAAATCACCACCCCACAAGATTCGCACCCCGCCATCGTCCGGCGACCACGGTCGGCGCTCGTCTCGTCCGTCGATTCCGCCTCCCACTCGATCCGCTTGCTCCGTGCGCCGGCGCGCGCCCTGCTCGTTCTCTTGGGTTCTCAAGCGTACGTAGTACGAGGGTGATGCAAGTTCATCGAATAGGTAATTGACCGCCCCATGCGCGAGGAGTTCCCCCACGATCCAATCGTTATCGCGAATTCGGGGTAGGGAGTTCTGCGATGTATCGGGAGATTGCTGCATATCAGCTCAAAACGCGTTCTTGTGCACGCTCCGGCGTGAGCGCGTAGGAGCCCCCTCGACTCGGGGCGGGAGTTCTAATTCGCGGAGCGCTCAAGGGCTCGCCGCGCTCGATCTCATCCGCGATGGCTTCACGCACCCGGGTAATGAATCGCTCCCGATCGGCGGGGTGGGCGTAAAGCTGTTGGGCGATGAGCTTCGCGGCATGCAATTCCGTGTAGGTGCCCGCCAATTCCGGGCGCTTCGCCGCCGCGGTTTTCGCATCGATGCTGGGGTCGCGGACGATGTGGGCGACCTCTGCGCGCTCCTGCAAGAAATCCACTCGTTCCACCGACCAGCGATTCAAATAGGTTTGGACTTTCGTTCGCTCGACAATCTGGCCCTCCTCGTCTCGCACCGGGCGAATGACGGTGACGGGTTTGGCCCCCAATTGCCGAACGAGGACCTCAGCCCCAAGCTTCGCGCGTGAGAGCGATTGCGCCATGGCGCGCTCAAGATCCTTACCCCAGAGGGTGCGTTCACCGTCGGGGGTATCGATCTTGACGAAATACGAGAGATCCGCACGGGCGTCGTGCTGGTAGTTGGCAGCGCCATGATCGATGAGGCGACCGACGTGCACGCGATCCGGCGCCTGGGCGGCGCTCCGATTCTCGGCGCGCACCCCTTCCTCAGCCGCCATGGGCTGAGTTCTCGGGCGTTCCGACGGCGCCGCGCTTGGCGGTAATGAGAAATCTCGCCCCTCATCGCGCTCGCGGCCTATGAGGCGCACGAGCTGAGCGCGTTCGAGCTCGCTAGGTCGGTAGCCGCGAACGGTGAGTCCTGCAAGCCTCGCTTGTTGCCAGGCCTCCTTGCGGAAGCGCTCGGTACCGCCGAGAGCGATTTCGTTCCAGCCCCGTTCCTTGGCAATCGCGATGAGATCGCGAATGACCTCGGAGTTCTCGAGCTGCGTGGAGAGTCTTCTGCCGCGGTCGCGGAACGCGAGATCCCCATTCGTAAAGTGGTACTTGCTGCCGACTTTGACGTAGCGGGCGTTGATGTGATCGGGGACGGCGCGAGAATCCGTTTCGAGAGCGGTGCGCTCCCCGTTCTGAGGGGCTGGTTTCGCATCCCGTGCCGGCGTAGCTCGGATTCGCGCGCGGCGCGCGCGAATCGTGTTCTCCTCCTGGTGAGCCGTCTCGCGGCGGGCATTTCGTGACTTGTCAGCCGGCGCTCCACCTGGCTTGACCGAATTCCCCTTGCCGGGCGGATCCTCAAGTGCCGGGGCGATCCTTTTCGTTGGTTTCTTGGGTTGTTGAGGATAACTCGCCATGATTCCTCCTCTCGCCTAGCGAAGAGCCTCAATAAAAATATCGACATCTGCGTCGAGTTCGCGCTCCGTGGGTCGCTCGCCCGCGTGCTCGAACTTGAGGCCTTTCAGACGCTCATCAAAGTCCTCGATCGTGATCGAATCCAACCGCTCGATATCATCGACCGTGGCGACATGCGGGAGGGCTTCCGGTGCTTTGGATTCAGCGGTCAACGCCTCGCCGGGCGGGCTCGCCGCGGCGGTTACCGGGACGGGTGGCGCTACGGGGATGCTCGTGCGAGGGTTCGGCGTCGCGAGTCGCGGCGGCGGCAAGAGTCGTCGGCGAAAGCGCGCGTCCGCGTAATAGCGAATCTTCTTGCAGCGGATCGGCCGCACCCCTTCATAGAAGATGAGGGCGTTGTCATTGCCGATTTCTTTGACTTCCTGAGGTAGCAGGAGCGCGCGGGCTTGCTGCGAGACGGTGCTGCTGCCGCTGCGGCCGGACTTACGATTGAATGCCATGAAACTGGGGCTGGAGTGCGAGCGCACGTGGACGGTCGTGAACCCCAATTCATCGGAGATTTCCTTGGCATCCGGATAGTCCTTGGGCGCGAAAACAATCCGGACCGCAACCGACTTCAACATCGTCTCAGCCGCATAAGGCCCATACACGTCGCGCAGCTGCGAGGGGGCTTGGATGACAAGGAGTACCCGCACGTTGTAGCCCGGCAAATAGGACATCGACTCAGCGATGATCGGGATACGCCCCAGTGCCGTGAATTCATTGAGGAGCATCAGGACTTGGTACTTCAACTCCGGGTTATGCTCAGGGAGTTCGGTCGTCTGGAGCCCGATGGTCTGTTGAAAAAAGAGCGACAGCACGGGTCGCAAACGATGCAGGTCATCAGGATTCACACACACATAGATGGATGTGGGTTTTTTCCTTAATAGCCGCAGATCAAAATCATCGCCGGAGGTTGCGGTATCGAGGAGCGGGTTAGCCCACAAATCCAGTCGGCTCGTAAAGGTCTTACGGACCGAGGAGGCGGTGACCGGAGCCAAATCAATGACATCATAGAGTGCTCGCACGCACTCCGCGGAGAGCGGGAATTTGCCGCTTTGCCGGCCTTGCACGATTCTTTTCCAATGCGCGCCGAACCCCTCATCATCGCTTGCCATTCCTTGCCGACGCACCTCCCCCATGGTCTTCGGGAGATTTTGGGTCTCGAACAAATAAAGACAAATCCCTAGGAACAACGACCGGGCGCTCGCGACCCAAAAAGGATCCGTCCCCGGACTCTCGGCGTACAAGATGTCCGCGATCCGCTGAATATCGTTGATGCGACGGTCGGGCGACTCCGCTACATAGGAAAGACAGTTCCAGCGTGCGGTATCGCCATTCGGCGAGAGCGGTTCGAACCGAAAGCAGGCCTGCCCACTAGAGGCGCGAAAGCCAGCGGTAATCGTCCAGTTTTCCCGTTTGATATCGACCTGTACCAACGATCCCGGCCAGTTAAGGCCATTGGGGACAACGACGCCGACATCCTTGCCGGATCGCGGCGGCGCCGCGAGGATGACGCTTTGTTGTCCAGGTAACATCAGATACCGGGAGCCGATTTCACCCAAGATGAGTCCCTCGTGGCTTAAGAGCCCGGCCCGGGCAATCTCGGGCGTCCGCGCAAATCGGGCGTCCCCGTGAAGGGGCCTCGGCCTAGGGATCACGAGGAGAACGCCCAGCGCGGTCATGAGGCCAAGGCCCGCCCCGCAACAGACCATGGCGCGGCGACGGACCACGGGAATGCGACGGTAGTACACGCTGTATCGCAGGATGGTGAGCGGTGTTGCCCGGTGGGGATCGGCATGGGAGACCCAAAGAAACAAATAACCCGCAAGATACTGCGAGGCGATGGCACCCATGGCGATGAGCACCACCGCGGCCCCGCACCGACGCAGCACCGAACGCACTTTAAGCGCGGCTTGCGAGGGCACACTTTCGATCGGGCTCATACCAGATTTCCCGGATGCAGCGTTGGTGTCCGACGACTGCGAACTGCACGACGATATCAACGAGGAGATACAGCAACGTTTTGATTTCGGGTCTCGGCAGATCCCCGCCGCTCGGGCTTTGTTTGACGAGAAGCGTTAACTGCTCAAACGCCAAATCGGCGCTCGAGGCGTGAACGCTCGTGATCGAGCCCGGGTGGCCAGAATTGGCATTTCGCAGGTAATCGAACGCCTCGTCGGATCGCAGCTCCGCGAGCAAAATTCGATCCGGGCGCATGCGAAGGCAACTTTCCAAGAGTTGCCTGGGTGCCACTTTGGCTTGACCCTGATCGCCTTTTGAGTAAAAGAGCCGCACGTGATTGGGGTGATCGTTCAGCACGAGCTCCGGTGCATCCTCGATCGTGATGAGGCGCTCCTCGCGCGGGATCTCGCGGATCAATGCCTTGGTGAAGGTGGTTTTGCCGCTCCCTGTCGCACCCGATACCACGATATTCTTCTTGGACCGCACCGCAAGTCCCAAGAACGCTTCATAGTCGCGGGCTGCGAGCAATTCGAGGAGCTCTTGCTCGACGGGGTCCAACCCGTCTGAGGCGCGGCGCGTGGTGCGAAAGACGCCCGATTCCGCGAGATCCCTCACGCTCCAGACCGTTGATGCGGGTTTTCGGATCGTGATCGCGACCGAGCTTGCGGGCGTTGCCGGCGGTACCACGATCTGAATGCGCTCACCCGTCGGGAGCGCTGCCGAGAGAAGGGGAGACTCCTCGGTGATTCGCTGGCGCGTGGCATTGGCGATGAGCTTCGCGAGCCGATAACACCAATGGAAATCGGCAAACGGCAGCGTCTGCCGCTCCCAGCCCGTTCGAGTCTCCAAAAAGGCCTCGCCCGGTCGATTGATGCAAATCTCGGTGACATCCGGGCGCGATAACAGAGGCTTCAGGACCCGCAAGGTCAGAGCGAGCGATGAGAGTTGTGCCGCGTGCACGAAGGTGCTCGGCAGTGTCGGCGTTTCTCGGCTGTGAGTCGCTCCTTTCGGGCCAAGCCCCTGAAGGTGCCCGTCCATCAATGCTCTCCCACAGTCGCGCGCAACGCATAGACGCTTCGAAAATCGACATCGCGGGCGACCAAGATCTCAATTCGATCGCCCTGGGCCTTGTCGATGGTGGGCGGAATATTGATCGTTCCTCGGAGCACTTCGGTCGCGACGTCGCTCGAGGTGGAGGGATTAAGGACTATCGTGCCGCCGCTTCCGTGGGATTCGGTCGCGCCTTGAACGGCGCCGTCGATGACCGTGATCAAAATGGCCGTGCCAAATCGCAGCCACCAATGCCGATCGATGGTCCCGGAGAGACCGCTCCGCCCCAGTTCATCGGTGCCGGGCGAGGCCAGTGGCACCACAACGCCCGTGGGTGTGCGCGCTTCGGTCCACAAGACAAAGAGTCGCGGCTGACCTTGTTGTACTTGGCCGCGCGTCTCACCCACCAATTTGGAGCCGCGCTCCAGGAGAACGACGGTGCCGTCAGCGCCAAACGTGTCGGTCGCGGTCACGCAGGTGGTCATTCCGGGGAGCGCGGAACTTACCGCCGTTTCCAGGGTGCAGTCAATGAACGCGCCTTTCGGGAGCATGAAGCGTTGGGTCGCGAGCACTCGAGCGCTCACGGCCGGTGTCGCGGTCGGCTTTAAGAGCGATGAGAGGGTGTCGCCCCCGGGGGCACTTTTCCCCGTGACGTCGGAACCGCCTCCGGATACCAGGCCTGCAGGTGCTTCCCTTTCCCCCGGGGCTTCCCCTTCGCTCCCCTGCGCCGAGGTCGATGGACGATCGGTCGAGGCCGCAAGAACCGGTCCCCCAAGACGTCGGTCAAGCGCCAATTCCCCGGGCGTCTTTTGTGGGGGCCCCGCTTGCCCGTACGGGGCTTGGGCGTAAGGGTTGGCATTCGCCAGCGGAATCTCGGGCGCATTGACGGGAAGTGGCGGCAGTGGGCCGAGTACGGAGTCAGGGGCCAGGTCCGGTGCGGACGGCGGAGCTCGCGGCGGTTGAATCACCCCTAAGGACGGAAGCCTCGTATCGCCTTGCGCGCGGCGTTTGGTCGCGGCTTCGGCGAGCGCTTGGGCACGGTCGCTCCGGTGGATCGCGCCCGAGTAGTACCAAATCATGAGCGCGGCGGCGAGGATCGCCATAAGCGTCACCGCGAGTACCGAGGTCACGCGCGATTGAACCGACCGCACGCGATTGACCGACGGGATACCACGCTCGCCCGGAATTTCGCCCGAGTCGCCTTGCGCTCCCGGGGTTTCATCGGCGGGGGGCGCGCCGGCGGCACCTTGCGGGTTCAGTGCCGAGGTCTCGGTGGGCTCATGCCGAGAGAGGCTCATGGCCCAATCTCCCGGGTCTGACGGTGCACTTGGGGGGACACCGTGCCCGACTCCAGGCGCTCCCCCGAGCCGATGAAACCTTTGTTGGTGATGCAGCCGACGAGTTTCCCGCGTCTTAAAATAAAGTGTCGAGCGAGGCGGTGAATCACCATATCGGACCCCTCCATGCTGTAGTTCAAGAGCGATTCACTGCCATCATCTGAACGCACGAAGATTGCCGGCAGTTCCGCGCTCGGCGCAAAGGTCATTCGCGTGTGTACGCCGTCATCCGAGGCCGCCACCGGCTCAAGCAGCGAATTTCCGCAATACCAGTAATCCCTATTCTGAAATCGGGTGCTCGAGGCGGCAGCGAGATCCTGGGTCGTCTGTTGAGGCAGTCTCGGGCCCGCGATCGCGGGATAATTAAAACGCAACGAATAGACAAGTTCGTCCACCAGCGGGTCGGGCTTCTCGCCCGAGACCGCGTAGTCGATCACATAGGTGCGCTTGTTGGTGAATACGGTTAGGTTCGTATGCACCGTCGGTGCCTTAGGTTTGAGAACTAAATGATTGCTGTAGGCACCGTAGGTGAGCCCCGCCAAATCCCCTCCCCCCATCGTCACGAAAGACTCGCCGGGCTCAAATTCGAGATCGACGTGGAAGCCGACCCACCCACGCAGCCGCACCACCTGATCCGGAACATAGAGCATCGTTCGAATGCGATGATCGGTGGGGGTGCCCTGCATTTGGGCGCTCGCGGGCGAAACCGCTACCGCGCACGCGAGGACAGAGAACAAGCCCGCAAATACTAAATGTCGATTCATGAGGGTCCTCTTAAGGGTTGGGGGCCACCACCGTGGAGGTGTCGGCAAGACTTTCGGGCTCGGTGTGAAAATCCGTGACTCGCCACCCGAGGGGATTCCATTGACGGGATTTCGGGTCCCGAGAGGGCGTCACCCAGGCGTACTCGATGGTTGCGATCCAATGGGTGAGTTGTTCGGCTGCGCCGGGGAGGTGCCTACCTTTGAGGTAACGAACCTGCGCTAATTCCGAGAGGCCATTGGCCTTGCGGAAAAAGGTGACCGCCGTGACTTGCACGCGCACGATCGAGCCGTCCTTGTTGAGGTTCAAGGGCGAAGCGGGATTCGTCTGATTCCACAGGTTGTACCATTCCGTGTTTCGCTTCGCGGTGTGGTAGGCCCCGCATTCCTCGTAGTCGCGCTCGGCGGTCGCGTAACTGAACCCCTCGCACACGGTGACGTAGTGGGTCAGGAGGAAGCGCGCGACGGCCTCGCCCATCTCGGCGTGTCCGGCATACATCGGGACGATGTCAATGATGCCGGTGGAGTTATCCACACGGATGACGTAGGGCTCGACGGCTTTAAGTGGCATCATGAGTGAAAGGGCGACGCTCACGGCCAGCGCGCAAGTCCAGCCGGCGCCCGCCACACCCCACGCGATACGCGCACGGCGAATGGCGTGTGCCGCCCGGTCAATGTCCCAGGACGCGGCTTCGCGAAAGTAAGCTTTTAGCTCATCGCTCATGGACTTGGGGTCCCACCGGTTGGGGCGTCCGGGTTCGCCGGCAGGACATTCACCGGTGACTCCGCGAGGTGCTCTTTCGGATTGATTGGGCGCAGCGGCCCGTCACACACGCGTACGGCGCCGCGGTGCGCGCATCCCGCGAGGACGGTCATGAAGACGAGACAACGGACGACGGTATTCAACATGCTGAAGGTCTCCGAAGGTAGGTGGCTAGCTCTTGATCGAGTTATCGCGGCGCCAAGCGGAGCGGACCTTGCCAGAAAGCCAATAGCCCGCCTTACGGCTTAAGGGATCAAAGCGCGTTGTCCCCCGATCCATAAGCGCGCCACGGGCAAATTGACCGGCGCTAAATAACGTTCTGCGGCGTACGTTGACCAAGGCGCCGCTCACGATGCCGTAGGTCGAGAGTGCAATCCCGCTCGCGAGGCCGCTCGCGATGGGTATAACCTGACGCATGACCAGAAAAGTGAACCCGGCTGCGATACACACACGCACCGCTTGCGCGATCTGAATGCCGCCGCCCGCGGCCTCGGCTTGCGCGGCGGCTTGGTCGATCAAGTGCATCATGAGGGCGGCGACTAACCCCGCGAGCACGGCGACGAATGCATAGGTTGCAAGCTGCGCGAACCAGGCCTCCACAAACCGGCGGGTCGATTGAAATAAGAAGAGCGGAATAATCAACGGGCCGAGCGCGAGGAGGACCGAGAGCGCGATCCGCGACAGGGTCAACAAAAACATGGTGTAGACAGCGGTGATGACGATGACGAGGTAGACCGCAACGCCGGCGAAATAAAAAGAGAAATTCCCGTGGAAAACGCCTGCCTTTGCGAGAAGCGCAGTCGCTACGTCATCGCCACGAAAGAGGATCGTGTCCACAATGGTCACGAAATCATTCGCCCCGACAAGGCTCCCTGCGAGCGCAGCCGGCGCCTGGTAGAAAGTCGCGACGATCACCGAGTTATAGAGCCACAAATCAAGACCCACTCCGAACACGACCGACAGAATCGCAATTCGCTTCAGGCCCTCGAGGACCGGCTCCTCGATCCGCCCCGCGATGTGCAAAAATCCCCAAACGAGCACATAGAGGGTCCCCAAGGTCACGATGGCGGGCTCCAAAAGAGTCGCCAATTGAACCGTGTATTGCTGGATATAGTCATCGAGCAAGGCGGTGAGCCACGCGTTGAACTCGGCGAAAAAGCCCATTGTTTACAGTCCCATCGGCGGCAAAGCGCTCAAATGCCCGATATCGACGATCGCTTGCTCATCCGCGCGTTCGACTTCGGTTTGCGCCAGCGATTGGGTCGCTTCATAGAGCACATGAAGCTTCGAGTTCTCGTTTTGCAGCATCCCCTGCTCCACTTGGATGCGTGCCTGCAGGTCAAGAATGCCTTTCTCGTCCGTGGCGGTCGGAATGGCATTGACCAGCGCTTGTATGGCATCGAAGCGTTGACTGACGTTCGAAAGCTCCTGCTGGGTAAGGGCTTCCTGGAGTGCGATCGCTTGCCTCCGCGCGTTAAGCTGCGCATTTTCGGGAGCTGAGAAGTTTGCCGTGAGGGCCGGCGTCAATAAGGCATTTTGCTGAATTGTCGCGGCCACAACGCCCCCGAGCGCCCCGTACGCGCCACCACCGCCATTCGCGGCGCCCTGGAGCTGCCCCCAATTGGTGGGCAAGTAATTGCGATTGATTCCCGCGAGGAGCAACTGCATGCCACGCCCGCCCGTGATTGCGGCGTAGGCCTGTTGGGCCTGCCCGAGTGTGCTTTGGGCGACCCGCAGGGCCTGCTCGAGTTGTTGCACTTGAATGATGAGCTGCGCAATCGCGCGGATGTCAATGACGGGGTACTGCGCCTGCGCCCGTGGGATCCATCCGATCGCAAGGGAGAGGACCAAGCCAATCACGGCAATCGCTTTAAGTTTCATGGGGCACCTTGGGATGGAATGGGAGTGGAATCAGAATTGGGAGACTTCGGGGTCGCCGACAACGCGGCCTCGTAAAAGGACGGCAGCCAATCTTTGGGCACCGAACCGTGCTCGCTTATGATCCGGTTCATGATCTCGACCGTGGCGGAGCGCCCGGAAATGACGGCTAGCTCGCGCGAGAAGCCCTTGAGGTCCAACTGGCACACCACACTGTGCCGGCCCTGCTTCACGAGGAAGGATCGGGAGCCCGGTTCCAGTTGTTCCTTGATCAGCTTGAACTCGCGCACTGTTAAGCCAAACCCTTCGACGTAATCCTCGCGGGTGGCCTCGTTGTTCGGCAAATAGATCTTCGTCGGGGTCTGCTCAATCACGGATCGACTGATGCGGCTCTCGATGACCTTTCGGGGTGACTGGGTCGCCATGAACATCACCCCATCGAGCTTTCGCCACGTCGGCAGACTCGTATCAGCGAAACCGGCAAAAGCGGGATCCGCCAAGAGCGCTTGGAATTCGTCCATGAAGCAGACGAGTCGGCGGGTCCCCAGCAACTGGCTGATCACATGCAGGAGGTACGCCGTCATCGGGGTACGAATCACCGCGTGATTGATCTGATCCGTGCAGTCAAAGCCGACGAGGGAGTTAGCGGCGAGGCGCGAAGCGATAAGATCCTCGGGGTTATCGAACGCCCACGCGTAGTCGCCAGCCGTTAAGGCGCACCACCTCGAGAGTCGCGCGTACACACCGTCGGCGGTCGTGGGGTCCAAGAATTCAATCAGCCGCGAGAGCCGCCGCTCCGAGAGCTCAAGAGCGAGCGTACCGCGCAGCGCAAGCTCTAAGTCCGATTCCTCGCGCACCGGCAGAATGACCGCGCCCTCCCCGGCTGAAGCACGCGCGAGGAGCCGAAGCCATGATTTCAAGAAATCCACATTCGCCGGTGTCGGCGGCAACTGCAGGGGATTGCAGCCTGTGGGGAGGCCGTTCTTCAGGGGCAAATACTCTCCCCCTAAGGCTCGAACCAGAATCTCAAGACCCCGGTCTTTATCAATGATGACCTGCGTGCAGCCGAACTTGGTCAGCATCGAGATCAAGAAACCGATAATGACGGTCTTGCCCCCGCCCGTGGGGCCACAGAGAAACGTGTGGCCGACATCGCGTCGCGAGCCGCCTTCCGCGTCTCGGGGATCGGAAGCATGGAGTGAGAAAAAAAAGGGCGAGCGCGCGGACGTGATGAGGAGTGTGAGGGCATCCCCCCAGTGGTTGCCGTGCGCCCGCCCAACGGGGTAGTTATGAAACGGGGACATCGCCGCGAAATTGCGGCTCGTGATGGGAGCTTTCCGAAGCCGGCGACTGAAATAGCCGGGAAGCTGGCCCCAGTAGGCGGCTTCGAGCGCCAGATCCTCACGCGCGACCGCCATGTTAGTTTCCGATAGAATCCGGCGCGCAATCCCGACGCGGTCATTCAAGATCCTCTGCTGCGCAGCCAATTCGGTCTTGTCGTAGCGCGAGAACGGGTCGGTAAGGACTAAGAGCGATAAGTGATGATCGCCCATCACGAATTCATCCCCGGCGAGTGCATCCAAGGCGTCTTTCAATTGCGCGGCCTGAGTCACGGCGAGATCGCCGGCATTGAGCATGCGTGCATATTGCCGTTGCAGAAGGCCCTGCCCGCTCGCCTTGGTGAGGAAGGTGAAGGACTGGGTAAGAACTAAGGGGAATGGCGCAGACAGCAGGGCATGGAACATCCCCGTCACAGTCGGTGTCGGGTATTCCTTGATGCCTAAGATCGCGGCGAGTTGTGTCTCGGTCGCAGCGCGATATTCGATGGATTCGACGCCAAAGACCGGGCGGCTGGTGGCGAGCACTTCATTCAAGGGCGCCCGCGGTAGTTGTATGCGTTGCCACTCGCCATTCAACAAGACTCCAAGAAACTCAAGCACTCGCGAACAAAGCTCGCCCTGGTGCCGATAGAGCGCGAGCGCTTCGATTTCGTAACGATCGAGTGAGGCCAGCAGCGTCTGACGGAGCTTCTCGCAGGCCTCAATCGCCGCCCGCACGTCGAGTTCCACCGCATCCCGCGTCGCTCGGGAGAGTAGCTTGGAGGTCCAACCGGTGACTACCCCGGTGGTCGAGCGATAAACGGTCGCGAGATAGAGCTCGTTCACCATCAATCGCTCGCCGCTCAAGCGTTCTTTGTAGTGCGCATTGAGTTCTGAGGCGAACCCCGGCTCGAACGCACCTTCAGGGTAGGAACGCTCGCGACGTCGAATGACGTGGGTCCAGAGCGCCACATTGGGGCTTGCGATGTTTCGGAGCGCGATCGCCAGGCGCTCATGCCAGTTATTCAGTTGCTCATCGTCGGCGGACTCGAAGCTCGCGCCGGAGATCTTAAACACCTGAACGTAGTCGCCCCATTTCGTCCGAATCACATGTTCGGAAAGTTGAGCGGTATAGGGAATTTGGCTGGATGCCAAGAATTCCCGCCGCACCAGCGCATCGCGCTTAGGGAACGCAGCCGTTGATTGAGCCTTAAGCTTCATGGGCGCCCTACACGTAAGCCGTGGGCGAGGAGCGCCGGCGACCCCGAGCGTTCGGCGCATCGAGGGTCAGCGGGCTATAGCTGTTGCCCTTCCAGACAAAGAGATTCCCGGCGAAGGCCGGCATACGGGTTTGCGCCCACAGCATCCCAAGCTCGAAGAATCGGGCATCGCGGGAACAGAGCAACATACACACGCCGTGAATCGGAATCGCCAAGAGCAGAATGAGCGGGTTCTTGACCAGGAGGAAGATTTCCATGGTCACGACCATGTTGATGAGGAGCGCGAGATACGGCACTCCCCATCGCGTCGGCGGGCGGGTGGCTGCGACGAAGAGGAGGTCCGCGGTGAGACCTTCGGTTTGTTCGGTCATGGCAACCCCTCAAGCGCCAAAGAGGCCCCGGACCCAGGTCACGATCGGCTGCGCCGCGAACACGAGGCCGATACCCAGGATGACGCCCAGCGGCCAACCCCAGGAGATACGGCCCGCGGCGGCGGCGATCCCTAAGGCCATCACCAGAAGCACCGCGATGGGTGTCGCGATCGTCGTGATCGCGGTGACGAGGTTCGTGGCCCCGGTCTCGAAGGGCGATGTGGCTTGGGCGAAC
>Ga0209415_10011366_pt1 | contig 15004 bp, 11 predicted proteins | sample PeaSoiSIISIP2007_FD_187696 | JGI IMG/M metagenome (GOLD analysis project Ga0209415, IMG submission 187696) | Peat soil microbial communities from Weissenstadt, Germany - SII-SIP-2007 (SPAdes) (version 2) | ecosystem: Environmental > Terrestrial > Soil > Wetlands > Peat | place: Germany...
CTGACCGATAGTGCCACATGGTAATACTCCTCGGAGAAGAATACAGCAGGACTTGCCTGATCGCCGATCACGAATTTATTGAAGCTGAACCGAGCTTCAACTCCGTCCGGTCTCAAATCTAATTGGAACCATCGTGGTGGATCGAAATCCAGAAACACAAAGACGGCACTGCGACGCATCGGAGCCGCCATTCTTCTCTCGCGCTTGGGCCAGTGCCTTTCGGCGATTTGTTGAACTCTTCGTCGCGTATCGTCGGCGTCGGCCGGATTGCATGGTTTGCGCGTGAATGCGGTTTCAACAGCGACTGCCGTGAATCTCGTCAGGCTGTCACCACACGTTACGTAGACGAGCCGCGCCCGCTTGCTGTGGACGATTTTACTCTCGCTGGAAGTTGTTCGGATCGAATCTGGATGACCTTCTACTGCCTTCGTGTCGCTTGCGATTACCCACCCATCCTTGCCGATCATACCCACTTGCAACGTCACGGGGTATTCCTCGACGCCACCCGGCCGTGTTGCCGCTTGCGTTCGTCCTTGAGTGGCGAAAGGGGGTTGCTGAAGCTGCTGCGCGGCGGTCGCAAATCCCATGAGTGTCCCATTGCGCCAACCTCGCAAGGGAGCGTGCCACAGCAGGGAGATGCACGTCAATAGCAGGGTAATTATGCGAACCCGTTGCCCCGGAACGGATCAGCCGGTACTGGGTTCAAATCCACCCAATCCCCCGGTTGGGCGAAATCGCCCAGTACCGCGCAGGGGTCTGCAGCCCTCGACAACACGCGCATTTCTGTGCCTAGAATCCCTTCGATGATCCCACACCGGCTGTATTCATGCGACGACCATCTCGATCTGTGGAATCTGCCGCGCGATTTGTGGGCGGACCGCTTGCCCGCACGCTGGCGCGAGCGCGCGCCGCGGATGGTGAACCAAGGCGGCGCGTGGTGGACGTGCGACGGTGCGGTCATCGGACCGTATCGCTTATCGAGCGGCTACAGCGCCATCAGTCGCGCCGGCATCGAGGATGACGGCTCGCGCGCGGCGATTCCGCACCTGCGGCTCGACGACATGGACCGCGACGGGATCTATGCCTCGGTGATCTACGGGCCGAACCTCTTCGGCCTGCCGATTGCCGATCCGGAGCTGAAGGCCGCGGTCCTCGCCGGCTACAACGACTGGGCGCTAGAGTTCAATCGTCAGGCCCCCGAACGGCTGTGCGTGCTGCCCGTGCTGCCGACGCACGCGCCGGAGGCGGCCGTCGCGGAGTTGGAGCGCGTCGCCAAGCTCGGACATCGTGGTGCGATCATCAGCCCGTTCGAGTTCCGCTGCAGCGACAATGAGTGGGAACGCCTGTGGAGCGCCGCGGAAGCTGCCGGGCTGCCGATGAGCTTTCACATCGGTCACGGCACCTCGCAGGTGCGGGTCGCGCCGGGGAGCTGGGAACTGGCCGCCTTCGCCACCGTCGGTCCGATGCAGCTCGACGAGCCGCTCGCCATGATGATTTTTTCCGGCGTGCTCGAGCGTCATGCCGGGCTGCGGCTGGTGCTCGCCGAGAGCGGCATCGGCTGGCTGCCCTACTTCGTCCACCGCATGGATCTGGAAGCCGCGAAGCATGTTTCCAAAGCGCAGGACTACCGGCTGAAGGCAAAGCCGAGCGAGATCTTTCGCCGGCAAGTGTTCGCCACGTTCGAGGAAGAGCCGCTTGGACCGCGGCTGTTGCCGCTGCTCGGTGCCGACAACTTCATGTGGGCGTCGGACTACCCGCATCCCGACAGTACGTTTCCGCACTCGCGGCAGGCGATCGCCGAAGCGTTCGCCGGGCTCGACGCGGCATTCGTCGAACAGGTCACTGCGACCAATTGCGCTCGCCTCTACCGATTCGAGTGATTGCGGACGGAGCCCAACCCAAGACCTCCGCTTCTTCCTGGACGTCGGGAACCGCGGCTGCTACAAATACGCGACAGTTCCGTGTTCATGCCCGCCGCGTCCTCGGAGGAGCGGCATATTCACTGCGCCTGAACGAGTTGCCGGGTGGAATTGAGCCCGGCGAGAAAGTGCGTCTGCGCCAACACCGGGGCGTTCTGGTGTTTGCGATGGCGTGATTGATCGTGCTGCCGGTGGCAGCACAAGGAGGAGAAATCTTGTCCAAGGATGACTTGTTGCAGATCCCAGGAAGAGTGACGGAGATGATGGCCGGCGGCCATTTTCGGATCGCCGGCGACAACGGGCGGCAATTCGTCGCGCGCATCAGCGGCCGCTTGCGGCGCTTCCACATTAAGGTCATTCCCGGCGACCATGTCACCATCGCGGTGTCGCCGTACGATCCCACCCACGGTCTCATCGTTCACCGCGGCTGATGCCGTTGTGGACTCATCACTAAGCGGCACTTGGTGGATTGAGCAGTGATACGATCCGCGTAGAATAGCGGCTGCAATGCGGCCACGATGATGCGGGTGATCGTTGCGGGTTCGTTGCTGCTGTCGTTTGCGGCGTGTATCGCCAGGGCCGATCCACCGCCTGCTCCGGGGGTCGGCACGCTGGTGGCCAACGACTTCAAGTACATCGTCGACGATACCCAGCTTGACATCCGGGACGTCATCGCGGCCCCCCTGCACCTCGCCGACGAGCACAGCCTGCTGCGCTCGCCGCGCTTCTACCTGGTTGTCGCAGGCGTCGGAGCCCTTTGGGGCGGGTCGTTCGCGCTGGATCAGACTTTCCGCAGCCGCCTGCACACCATGTCTTCGAGCGACGCGGATCTGCTGCAGAACGTCAGCTACGGCTCCATTGGTGCCAGCGCGGCGGCGCTCTACGGGTATGGGCTCTACAGCGACGATACGCGCGCGCGGCAATACGACCTGACCGGCGGTGAAGGCGCCGGCGTCGCAACCCTCGTCAACGTCGGCATCAAGGCCGCTTTCGGCCGTCTCCGGCCGTACCAGGATGGTCACAGCCACACCGCCTTCTTCCGCGGCGGCGCCTCGTTTGTATCGGGCGACGTGACGCCGATGTTCGGGCTGGCGGCGGGCATCAGTGAATCCTTCGACAACCAGTGGTATGTCGCCGCACCGGCCTACTCGCTGGCGCTGCTCGACGGCTTCGGCCGCATGGGGCACGACGCCCATTGGTTCTCCGACGTGGTCGGTGCCGGGCTATTGGGCTGGGGGACGACCGAGCTCTTCCTTTACCTGCATACGCAGCACGCGCAGGAACCGAGCCGGTGGCGGATTTTCCCGATGCCCGCCTCGACGCCGGCGGTCAGCGCCAAGCAGGTCACCGCGCCCCAAGGCATCGGCGTTGCGTACATCTGGTGACGCGCCACGATTGAGCCGTATCCTGCCCGCTCGGCGCACTTTCGGCGACCCGTCATGCCTCGGCGCGCGGGTCACTGCGCCGCCGAAGGCCAACCGCGATGCCCGCCAGTAGGAAGAGCAAGCCATGGTCGATGGGAGCAAAGGTCAGATCGTGGAAGAGCCAGCAGCCAGCGTAGACTCCCAGGGCTCCAAGGAGCGCCGCGCCGGGCATCCGAGCCCAGTCGGGCGCGCGCGGATTGCGCCACAGCTGCCAGGCGTTCCGCGCCCAGCACAACAAGAGCGTCAGAAACAACACCAGACCGACGATACCAGTCTCGGTGAGGAGGCTGAGGAAGATGTTGTGTGAACAGAGGTCGCGGATCGCTTCGAGGTCGAGCGAGGTCGATCGATCAGCAAGGTATGGCAACTTGCCGGCGGAGAAATACCCGAAGTGCAGGCCAAACCATGGCCGGTCCAAGAACATGCGCCACGAAACGTACGTGAAGCTCAGCCGCGTGTACGCGGAGTGCCGCGTGCCCTCCGCGGATTCCCGGCCGCGTTGGAAGCTGAGCAAGTGGTCCCACTGCGTGGTCAGCACGCACACAGTGCCCACCACCATGCTCGCCAGCACGACGCCGCGCCAGCGCCGCGGCAACGTGAGCGCCAGCACGACGAACACCCCGAGCCACGCCCCGAGCCATACGGCGCGCGTGTACGTGAAGAACAAGCTCGGCAAGAACAATGGCACGGCGGCATACGCCAGCCAGCGTGCCGAGCTGTGCAGGCGGGACGCGCACAGCCACGCGGTCAGCATGGCGACGCCCGCGTACAAGCCGAAGCTGACCGGATGCAGCATGGGCCCGCGGGCGCAGCCGAACGCCAAGCCCTGCTTCGGATCTGCGGCGTAGCGAGGAACCACCAGCCACGACTGTCCGGTACCCTCGAGCACACCGGTTATCGCCAGGTACGTGCCGAACACGAGGAGTGTCCCGAGCACGGCCTTTACGATACCCTCGTCCAGCGCCGACTGACGAGCAATCCAGTACACGGCGGCCGGCACCACGTACCCCGCGTACAGGTGCCACCACGGCTTCGCATCGCCGGGGCCCGGTGTGCGCCAATCCGCGGTGAACATGCTCAGCGCCAAGACTGCCAGGAGCGCCGCCAGCGCCCAGTCCGGTCCGCTCGAGGGCTGGCGTTTCGTGCGGCCCAATGCGCGTTGCATGACGTACGCGCCAACCAGCGCGAAGAACGCCAGCCGGTCCAGCGTCAGCCTCCATGACAGTACCTTGAACGTCAGGAAATGTGTCCCCAAGCAGCAGCCGGCGACGAGGAGCGCCGCGCATCCCAGCGCGAGTGATCGCCGCACGGCCCAGGCGTATCCCAACACCGCAAGGACGCTGACGATGCCTGTGGCGGTCACGTGCGCCATCGTTCACGCGCAGGCCGTAGCCGCGATGTCAGTGTCGCTGGATAACGTGCCATGAAAGGAGTACTAGCGCATCGTCTCCTTCTGGAAAATGAGCCGCACTTGGCAATCCATCCGCACGGCGCTGCAACCACGCTGGCCGGTTCTTGCCGCGGTGCTGGTGCTGTTCGGCTACAACGCGCCGCTGCTCACGTTGCGGGACATCGCTCCCGATCACGACACCGTCCTCCAGTACTATCCGGCCGAACGAGCGCTTGCCCGTGCGTTGACCTCGGGCACCCTCCCCTTTTGGACACCGCACCTGCAAGCCGGTTTTCCTCTGTTCGCGCAGGGTCAACCGGCCGCGTTATATCCGATCAACCTGCTGGCCTTCGGCCTGCTGCCGACTCAGCTGGCGCACAGCCTCACGCTCGCGTTGCACCAGCTGCTCGGTTTGCTGTTCATGATCTGGTGGGGCCGCATGTTGGGCATCAGTACCGGCGGCGCGGCATGGATGGGACTGGCTTTCGCGCTCGTGCCCCCGCTCAGCGGCGAAGATGTGTTGCTGATCGAGACGGTGACGTGGGTGCCGTTGTTGCTCGGGCTTGCCGAGCGCTGCGCGCAACGCGGCCGCCTCAGCTGGGCGGTGGTTCCGATGACCGCGATGCAGTGGCTCGGCGGCTTCCCGCAGCTCGCGTTGTATACGGCCCTGGCCACTCACATCTATCTTGGCGTGCGCGTCTGCGCGGAAGACTGGCCGTGGTCCAAGCGCGCCCGGCTGCTGGCCGCATGGGGCGGCGCCACCGCCGCCGGCATGTTGTTGGCCGCGCCCCAGCTGCTTCCCGTCTACGAGCTGAGCCGCTTCTCGATCCGTGCCGCCGGCGCTCCGGGAAGCCTGCCAGGCGAGAAATCGTTGTTCCCTGCCGGCATCCTGACGCTCGTCCTGCCGTCGTGGCGGGGGTTCTTGTTCTATGCCGGCCTCGGCATCGGCACGTACATCGGCATGCTGCCGTGCGTCCTCGCGGTCGCCACGATCGCGGCGCGGCCCCGGCGAGCATGGTTCTACGCGCTGCTCGCCGTGACCGCCGCGACCTTGGTCTTTGCGTTGGGAAAGTACAGTCCCCTGTTTCCGGTCCTGCGGCGCTTGCCGGGATTTGCGTACTTCCGCATCCCCTCGCGCTCTCTGTTCATCACGCAAGTCGGGCTGATCACGTTCTTCGGCTTGGGTTGGGACGTATTCGTGTCCGCGGAGCAGGGCGTGTGGACACGCGCCCTGCGTTGGACCTTCTTCGGGACGCTCACGTTGCTCCTGCTCAACGCCTGCGTCGCCCGTCCCCTTTTCATGTGGCTCCATCCATATCTCCTGCAGTTCGCGGAGCGCTATACATTGCGCTACGTGACGCCCGATCCCCTTCACGTGCAGCCCTTCTCGTATTACCAGGAGAAGATCGAGGCCCTGTACGACATGGTGATCAACGCCGCCTCCGTTCGTCGGCGGGAGGTCGTCCTCCCGCTGAGCGTCGGCGTCGTCGGCGCGCTCACCTGGTGGTGGGCATCCGCAGGAATCCAGCGCCGGCGCCGGGTGGCGATGCTGTGGGGCGGTCTGATACTGGTCGACCTGCTGGGAGCGACCGGATGGCACCGCCAAACAACGGAACACTCCTGGATAAGCGGTGCACCCGACGTCGTCCGGTTGCTCACCCACGAGATCGGATCGCAGCCGTGCCGGATGTTCTGGATCACGGACCCGGAGCTGATTGCCTTCGAGGAGAACCGCCTCGTCACGCTACAAGCAAACTACAACCTCATGTTTGATCTCTCGTCCGTGGGGATCTATGCGCCGCTAGGTTTCGACGCCTACTCCCGCCTGATGGAGCATCTCGGCGGAGTGGATCTCGGCGTCGGCATGCGTCCGGTCAGCATCGACGACGTGATGCACGATCGCGCCCTGCTGAACCTCTTGAACGTCTGCTACGTGCTCAGCCGCCAGCCGCTTCCCGAGCTCACGGCGGTGGCACAGGTCGGCACCGTACGGGTCTACCGCAACGAGCAAGCGTTTCCGCGCGCATTTGCCGTGGATCGAACCGAGGTCGTCGACTCCACGGAGGCGGCGCTTCGTTGGGTACAGTCGCATTTCGACCGCCTGCGCGACACCGTAGCGTTGGACGAACCGTCACCCGTCTCGTTACGCGCCGGCGCCGCGTCGCACGCATGGGTTTCGATCGCCGACTACGGCGACACGACGGTTGCAATCGACGTCTCCGCATCGGATTCCGTGCTGCTCGTCGTATCGGACACGTACTATCCCGGCTGGCAGGCGTCGGTTGACGGACGGCCGACGCATCTCTATCGCGCCGACGCGCTGTTCCGTGCCGTAGTCGTCCCCGGCGGGACGCATCGCGTGGAGTTTCGATACACCCCGATCGCGTTCCGATATGGGGTCGCCGTCGCGATTGCGGTCGGCATGCTTGCGGGTGCCTTGATCACCCTGCGTCGCCGGCAAAATGAGCCACCAGAGTGAGCTGTCGCACCCTGTGCTGGACGCGGCCGGTCCGCTGCGGTAGTAGGACGCCGAACCGTGCGTCGCACCGGGCAGCAGCGCGGCGACACGGCTCGGACGGCGGCATGGTCAACGCGCTCACGATCGACGTGGAAGAGTATTTCCATCCCAATGCGATGGACGACGCCGTCGATCCATCGGAGTGGGATGCCTTGCCGCCGCGCGTCGAGCACAACACGCACCGCATCCTCGACCTGCTCAGCGAGCGCGACGTACACGCCACCTTCTTCGTGCTCGGCTGGGTGGCCGAGCGCTGGCCGGGGCTGGTGCGCGAGATCGCCCGCCGCGGGCACGAGGTGGCGTGTCACGGCTTCGCGCATCGACTGGTGTACCGCCTGGGGCCGGAGCAGTTCCGCGCCGACGTCGTGCGGGCGCGCCGCATACTGGAGGATTGTCTCGGCGTACCGGTCGCCGGCTTTCGTGCCGCCAGCTATTCGGTCATCGCCAGCACCTTGTGGGCGCTCGACGTGCTGATCGAGCTGGGGCTCGAGTATGATTCGAGCATCTTCCCGGTACGTCACGACATCTACGGCATCCCAAGCTTCAGTCGCTTCCCGGTTCGCGTGCAGCGGCCGGCGGGCGAGATTCTGGAAATCCCGGCGTCCACGCTCCGACTGTGGGGCCGCAATTGGCCGGTGGCCGGCGGCGGTTATTTTCGGTTGCTGCCGTATCAGGTGACCCGGCACGCCATCGACTGGCTCAACCGGCGCGAGCGCGTTCCGGCGATGGTCTACTTGCACCCATGGGAGCTCGATCCGGAGCAGCCGCGATTAAGGGCGGGGGCGCGCACCCGCTTTCGGCACTATACCAATCTGGGCGCTACGGAGCGCCGACTGCGCGCCTTGCTCGCCGAGTTCCGTTTCGCACCCATCCGCGAGGCGTTTGCGGCACACCTGCGAGCGCCGGATACCGGCGCCGCCCTGTCACATGCCCGACGCTGACTGCCGTCGGCCGGATGTGGTGGTCACCGCATTTGCCGGCGAGCGCCAAGAGTGGGACGACTTCGTGCGCCGGACTCCGGGCGGGACATTGTTCCATCTCATCGCCTGGAAGGAGGTGCTCGAGCGCGCCTTCGGCTTTTCGTCTCGGTACCTGCTCGCCCGACGCGACGGGCGCGTGATCGGCGTGCTGCCGCTTTTCGAGTTGCACGGAAGCGGCACGCGCCATTGTTTGCAGTCCGTTCCCTTCGCGGTGGAGGGCGGCGTCTGCTCCGCCGACGAAGCGGCGGCGCGTGCGCTCGAACGCGCCGCTCTCAACCTCGCCGACGCGCTCGGCGCACGCTCGGTCGAGCTGCGCGACGCGCGCATGGGTGACGGTTTCCGCGCGTGCGGTGCCAACAACTTCCGCTTCCGGCGCCGCTTGCCCGACGACGATGCGGAGCTGCTCGCAACCATTCCAGCCAAGCGCCGCAACATGATCCGCGTCGGCATGCGCAACGGCCTGCGCTCCCGGACGGGCTTCGACGACTTGCCGGCCTTCTATGACCTGCACGCCCGCACCTTGCACCGTCTCGGCACCCCGGTCTTCCCGATTCGATACTTCAACCTCCTCATCGAGGAGCTCCATGATCAGTGTGTGCTACTGACGGTGTGGCACGGCCGGGTTGCTGCCGCGGCGGCGCTCGCCTTCTTTTTCCAAGGAACCCTCCTGCCGTACTACGTCGGCAGCCGGCGTGACTGCTTTCGATACGCCGTCAATGACTTCATGTACTGGGAGCTCATGCGGCTGGCATGCGCGCGCGGCTGTCACCTGTTCGACTTCGGCAGGAGCCGGAAGGGCAGCGGCGCATACGAGTTCAAGCGCCACTGGGGGCTCGAGCCCGAGCCTCTGCGCTACCGCATCGCCGTGCGCGGTCCGGCGGCGCTATCGCAACCGGCGGTGGGCGCCGGCGGCGTGGAATTGCTGCGACGCGCCTGGCGCCACCTACCACTGACGGTCACCAAGCTCATCGGCCCGTTCTTTCTGCGCCGCTACGGTCCTCACTATACGTAGAAGGAGATCGCGACCGGGGCCTATTTCTCCCACCGTCGTTCTGTGCTCTATGTGCGAGCCAGCATGCGCGCGCGCAGCGTGGTCCAGGCGATAGTCGGTCTGCTCCTTGTCGCAACAATCAGTTCTGCCGCGGAAGATGCGAAGGCGCCGCCGGACGCCTTCGCCGCGGCACTGGCCGCCATGGGGATCGCCGAGGCCGATTTGGGATATCGTCCGCTCGGCCATTGGAATCGCTATCCGCATCCCAACACCGTTCCGTACGTGATGCCTTTTTTCGCGGATCTGTTTGCGCACCCGCTCGACACCTACGAGTTCGCCCGCACGTTGGGCAACGCCGTAGAGGACGCTCTGACACCGGAGGCACTGCAGGGCAAGCCGGACGCGCTGTTTCGGCTCGGCGTGGTGTTGGCCACCGAGCGCCGCATCGGCGGCTTCCGCGCCTACAGCGCCAATCTGGATCCGCACCCGGCCGCCGACGAACCATTGCTGCAAGCGTTGCTGGCGCTGCTGGAACGCGCCGGCCAAGCAGTGCCGCACGGGCTCACCTTCGGCAAACCGGCCGATGAGCACCAGGAAGATCCCGTCAGCACGCTCCGCGCCGAGCTTGCCAAGGTGCCGGCGCCGTTGCATCTGCCGCTGGCCAAACTGATCCTCAATGTGATGGAGGCGCGCACATGGATTGATCTCGGTCTGCGCCGCGTACCACAAGAGCTGCGCAACGCGGTGTTCGACACGTTGCCGGAGCTCGCCAACACCACGTCGGACGGGAGCCGCTACTTTCCGGCAATCGACGACGTCGCCCGACTGCTCGACGAGCAGTCGCTCTGGTACGGCTGCCTGAAGGCGTTGCAGGCCACGCAGGACGCGCGCCGCGAGCTCGGAGCCGTGCCGCCGCCCGCCGAGGGATGGCCGGAGTTCGAGCTCCGCATGGAGTCGCCGTGGGGCACGATCGTCTTCGATCATCACCCCACGAAGGACATGGAGGTCGACGACCCGTTGCTGATCGTGCGGATCGACTCGCCCGGCGCGGTGCGCGGCGCAGCCGGTGCAACCGCACCGCAACGGCCGCTGTCCGTCGCGTTGCTGCTCGACAGCGCACAGCAGGTCGGATGTGCGCCGGACGCCGATCTCTCCACATGTCGCAGCGCCGCACTCGCCAGCGGTGTGCTCGGCTGTGGGATCGTGTACGCCAGCGGCGACCACCCAACCATGTACCGCACCCGCACGTGGGGCATGGGCGCCGGGCTCTTCGGCCTCGGAGCGTTGATCGATGAGGGCGGCAATGACGACTATCACATGCGCGCCGTCGGCATGGGAGCCGGCTTCTTCGGCGCCGGCCTGCTGCTCGATGCGGCGGGCGACGACCACTACGTGCTCGACGAAGGCGACGGCCAAGGCATGGGCGGCCCCGGTGGCATCGGCGTGCTCGCCGATCGCTCCGGGAACGACTCGTACTACGTCGAGCCGGACGCCGCCAAGGCCGGGCGCGCCGACTATCACGCCGATTACAAGGTCGCCACCAGCAACGCACAAGGCGCCGGGATCGGCCGGCGCGGCGACGGCTCGGACGGGCACGCGTGGGCCGGCGGCCTCGGCGTGCTCATCGACGTCGACGGCGACGATACGTATCAGTCGGGAGATTTCTCGCTCGGCATCGGCTATTGGTACGGCACCGGCATCGTGTGGGACGGCGGCGGCAACGACACCTACCGCAGCGTCTTCTACACCCAAGGCGCGGGCGCTCATTTCGCCATCGGCGCGTTGATCGATGAAGGCGGCAACGACGCGCACCTTCTGCAAGAGCACTCCGGCGCGACGCTCGGCTTCGGATGGGACGTCGTCAACACCTTCCTGATCGATCGCGGCGAAGGCAACGATCGCTACGAGGCCAGGATCGACTCAACCGGCCTGGCAACCATGCGCAGCAACGCGTTCTTTCTCGACGAAGGCGGCGACGACACCTACATTCTCGACGACGGCGCCAGAGGTTTGGGCGCGGCCGATCGGCAGGACATCTACGCCACGCCGGGGCGTACCGCGTCCTTCGGTTTCCACGTCCCGCAGGTAGGGCTGTTTCTCGACTGCGGCGGCAAAGACACCTACCTGCGGCGGCAGAAGGACGGCACGCTCGTGCCCGACGCACAAGCCCGCGACGGCCGCACCTGGCAGTTGCAGAAGAAGGACCCGGCGGCGCGTGCCGCATTCAACGTCTCCATCGGTCGAGACGTGACCCGCGGCCGCATCGGCTTCCTCGATCCGTGGCCGGCCCGGCAACCCGGACGGAGCGCTCTCCCAACGCCACAGCCGTCTCCACTGCACTAACGGGCCGTGGTACCCCAGCACAGCAAACCTTCCAAACCGGTTCGTGCATACGTGAAGCGCTCGCAGTGCCAATCGACCAGCTGCGGCAGCAGCGCGCGCAACGCGGACTCAGGGCGCATGAAGCGTCCGCGGTCGCAGCGGCGGATCGCATACGCCAGCGGACGCCGCCACGACGACTGCGGCAGGACCGCATCAAACACGACGACGGAGCCCCCGGGTCTGCAGACGCGCAGCATCTCGCGAACGGCCGCTGCGGCAACGCTATCGGGGAGGTGGTGCAATAGCCCGAGGCTCCAGACCGCGTCGAAGGTCCCGCCAGCAATGGGCAGTACGTCAGCCGATGCCGCTACAGCCGACCCGCCGGCGCGCACGTACTCGCCGAGGTACGAAAGGGAGACATCGGCACCCAACGGACGAAGCCCGATGCGGAAGAGCCACGAGCGTGGACCACAGCCCACATCAAGCAGGCGCTGCGCCGGCGGCAGCACTCGGAGCACCTGTTCGATTTTTCGCAGAATTGCCGCCTCCGCACCCGGCGCAAGGACGGCCGTCTGCAGCCGGTAAACCCAGGGATTCTCCAACAACCAACCGAAAAGGGTGGCCATCGCTCGATCGACACTCCGCGGGCGCAACCTTACCGCTCGGCAGGGACGCGGCCGGCCAGCGTATTCCGTTCGATGACGTAACGCGGCCGGCCGCGTCCCTCGTCATAGGCGCGCCAGAGATACTCCCCGAGCACGCCGAGCATCGCCATCTGCACCCCGCCCAGCACCAGGATCACGACCATCAAGGACGCCCATCCCGGGTTGCGCACCCTTCCGGTGAGCGCGTTGAAGGCCACCAACAAGCCGTACAGAAATCCCAACAACGCACAGGCAACGCCCGCCAACGACATGAAGCGCAGCGGCAGGTAGCTGAACGAGATCAGCGAATCGAAGAACAGCTTGAAGCGTTTGGAGAAGGTCCACTTCGATACACCGCTGCGCCGGGCCTCTTTGACGTAGGTGATCTTGGTCTGCGAAAACCCGAGCCAGGCGAGCAACATGTAGATCGACGTATTTTTCTCCTGCGCCCGGTTGACCGCGTCGATGACCGCACGATCGATGAGAAACACGTCGGCGCCGGTCGGCGGCTGCCTGACGTCGGTGAGCGTGTTCATCAAGACATAATAGGCACGTGACAACGCGCGGGTGAGGAATGGTTCCGCCTCGCGCCGCTCGCGCTCGCCCCACACGACCTTGTAGCCACGCGTCCACGGCTCGAGGAGACGCGGAATGATCTCCGGCGGATCCTGCAGATCACTCGCCAGCATGATCGCACAATCTCCCATGCAGTGCGCCAGCGCGGCGGCGACCGCGGCATGGCTGCCACAATTCCGCGCGAAACGGATGACCTGCACGCGGTCGTCGGCCCGACGCAACTCGTCCAAGACCGCGGGCGTCTCGTCGCTCGAACAATCGTCGACGACGATGAACTCGAACTGCTCACCAGGCACGCCCGCCGCGACGGCGGCCAGCCGCGCATGGAGGGCACGCAGGTTGCCGCTCTCGTTGTATGCGGGAAGGACGACGGAAATCACGCTCTTATCCCGAAACCGCACCACGGTGGACGCAGGCGACGCGTAACGCCTGCACAACCTGCGCTTGCTCGTCATCGGTCATTTGATGAAAGAGCGGCAGCAGCACGCCACGTTCCTGCGCGCGCTCGCTCTCGCTCAGGCGGGCGCAACCAGCGCCCGGGCAGCCGCAGGTGCCGGGGCCGACGCCGCATGACCACGGCTGGCCGCCCGACTCGACCGCATAGGCCGGCTCGCGATGTGCGCACATGACCCCGCGGCGCGTTGCAATGCCGGCGTCAAGCAGCGCCTGCATGACCTGACGCTGATCGCACTGCTCGGAGAGCCGGATGCAGAAGCTCTGCCAGTTGCTGCGCGCCCATTCCGGTTCCACCGGCAGCATCACGTCGGGCACGTCCCAGAGCAGGTCCCGGTAGCGGCGCGCCTGCTGGCGCCGCCGTGCCACGATCTCCGGCAACCGCTGCAGCTGCACGCGCCCGACGGCAGCTTGGATATCGGTCATGCGGTAGTTGTACCCGAGCTCCGGGTAGGTCTCAAAGATCACGCTCTTGGCCTCGTGCCGCACGGTGTCGGGCATGCTCATGCTGTGCTGGCGCCACAGACGAAACTTGGCGTCCCATTCGGCGTTGGCGGTGGTCAGCATGCCGCCGTCGCCTGTGGTCAGCAGCTTACGCGGATGGAAGGAAAAGCACGCGATGTCAGCGTGCGGCCGACCGATCCTCTCCCACCGGCCATTCCAGCGGATTTCACTGCCGACGGCGCAGGCTGCGTCTTCGATGACCGGTACGTTCCGGCGGCGCGCAATCTGGAGGATCGCCGGCAGATCACACGGCATTCCGATCTGGTGCACGCACAGGATAGCGCGCGTCCGCGGGCTGAGCGCGCGCTCGATCAGCCGCGGGTCCATGTTGAACGTGCCCGGTTCGATATCCACGAACACCGGGACGGCGCCGCAGTAACGCACGCTGTTGGCGGTGGCGATATAGGAGTGGCTGACGGTGATCACCTCATCACCGCGCCCGACTCCGACGGCGCGCAGCGCCAAATGCAGCGCCGCCGTGCAGTTGGCTACTGCGCAGGCGTGCGGGGCGCCAACGAAGGCAGCAAACTCCCGCTCGAACGCCGCGACCTCGGGTCCCTGCGTCACCCACCCCGACAGCAGCGGACGGCGAACCGCTTCAATCTCTTCTTCTCCAACCCACGGCTTGGCGACAGGAATCATCCAGGCGCCCGTTCTTGACGCCACCAGTTCACCAACCGACGCAGGCCATCTTCAAGGCGCACCTGTGCCCGGAAGCCGAGCATACGTTCGGCCCGGCGGGTGTCCGCGAGGCGACGCGGCACCGGGTTCACCGTGCGTTCCGGACCGTAGTCGAGCTGCAGCGACGAGCCCATGACACGCAGCAGCGCGTGCGCCAGCTCCGTCAGACTGGTCTCCGTTCCGCTCGCCACGTTGAACACGTCGTCGGTGACGTCGGCGCGCGCGGCCAGAATATTGGCGCGTGCGACGTCTTCGATGTAGATGAAGTCCATGGTCTGCGAACCGTCGCCGAAAATGAGCGGCGGCTGACCGGCCGCAATGCGTTCCATCCAACGAATGAACACTTCGGTATAAGCACCGTGGACGTCCATGCGCGGGCCGTAGACGTTGAAGTAGCGCAACGCCACGTAGTTGAGCGCGTACATCTCGTGGAAGCTCCGCAGCAGCGCTTCGTTGAACGCCTTGGCCGCTCCGTAGAGTGTGCGGTTGTTGTAGGGATGGTGACGCTCGACCGTGGGAAACTCGTCGGCCAACCCGTACAGCGAAGCCGACGAGGCTGCCACGACCTTCTTCACGCCGGCCGCGGCCGCCGCCTCCAAGAC
>Ga0209415_10011367_pt1 | contig 15003 bp, 13 predicted proteins | sample PeaSoiSIISIP2007_FD_187696 | JGI IMG/M metagenome (GOLD analysis project Ga0209415, IMG submission 187696) | Peat soil microbial communities from Weissenstadt, Germany - SII-SIP-2007 (SPAdes) (version 2) | ecosystem: Environmental > Terrestrial > Soil > Wetlands > Peat | place: Germany...
TACAGGCGCTTGAGCGCGCGCGGTTTTCTCTTTGTGAGCGCGTATGCCGTCATGATGGGAAGGGCGATGGTGCTGTCCGTGTAGCACACCACTGTGTCGGGGAGCTGATCGGGGTCCACCTTGCCCCAGGTCACCGCCTCCTGCGAGGTGGCCCCGGAGAGGCCGCCGGTGTCCACGCGCGCGTCTGTCACCTGGATGAAGTAGTCGTGCCCCTTTTCGGCCAGCCCGTAGATCTCCTGGATCTGGGGCTCGGTCTGCAGCGCGAAGTTCTTGGGGCTGCCGCCTCCCAGGATGAGAACACCGCTTTTTCCCCCGGATTTCTTGGCATCATAGACGATAGCCGCGGTCTCGTTCACGTCCAGCTCGGGATCAAAGCCGACCTCGTAGCCCTGCAGCCGCAGGGCCGCAAGGCCCATCCCAAGGCTCGAGTCGCCGGGGCTCGACGTGTAGATGGGCACCCCGCATTCCCAGGCCGCGCCGATCAGGGAGCGGTAAGCGGTGCGCAGCACCTTCTCCCTCTCCCGCACGTAGCGGCCCAGTCTCCAGTGCAGCTCCGCGGTGCTCATGCGCTTCTGGAACTCGGCGGACTTCATCACCTCTGCGATAAACTCATCGGTCTTGAAAAGGACGTCCTGGTCGAAAACGATGTCGTAAATGCGGATGATGCGATCCCGGCGCAGCGCCACGTCGTTCGCGCCGGGAGCGATGCCGTACAGGGAGAGGCCAAGGGAGCGGTGCATGTCATGGTAGATGTTCGCGCCCGTCGACACAATCCAGTCGACAAAACCGGCCTCGACCAAGGGGACGAAGGCGGCGTAGCCCAGCCCCGTCGGGGTGAGCGCGCCGCTGATGGTGAGGCCAACCGTGACATCCGGCTCCAGCATTTTGTCAGCGAAGATGTGGCAGGCCTCGCGCAGCCGCGCGGCGTTGTAGGAGAGAAGAAACTCGTCGACAAGCGTATCCACCCCGATGCCCGCGGAAAGGGGCCGGGGAGCAAGCTCGCGTCCCGGTGGCGGCGTCTGAGCCATCTCCGTCGGATTGCTACAGGAGAACCGCGGCGGAGACGACCGTGGTCCAGACCCCTCCCGAGGCGCCTTCCGCAGTCTGCGTTATGCTGGTGCTGTCGACGATATGGCCGCCCATGCGGTACTGCTCCCGCCGCTCGTTGTAGTCCTTGTCCAGGTCGAAGGGGACGCCGAGCAGGGTGGCGAGCATGGACGCGGCAAGATCCTCCGCGTAGTCCCCCGCCTCCTTCTCCGTCTGCCCGTAGACGTGGTGCTCGGAGAGGTATCCGTACATCTTCAAGTCCGCGGGAATGGCGATGCCGATGGAGGAGGCGATGCGGCGCCCGGGCTCGTTGGTGGCCATCTCCGCGAGCACGACAAATGTGACCTCGCCGGCTTCCAGTGCGGCAAGTCCCTCGTCAGGGCTTACGATCTTGCAGCCGGGCGGAAAAATCGATGAGACACGCACGATGTTGAGGTGCGCGATACCGGCGTTCCGGAGCGCCATCTCGAAGCTGTTCAGTTTTTCCTTGTTGATCCCGACCCCGCGGGTCAGGAACAGTTTCCGGGGGACGAATCTCACCTCTTTCCTCTCCTGTGGGTGAGATATCTCACCGCGCAGCTGAAAATAGGACGGAAGTCCGATCGTAGTCAAGGATCTGCCGGGGCCGCCGGGGCCGCTACTTGCAATCACGCCGGCATTCCACGATACTTTTCGTTATGGGCGTCACACCGCTCAGGGCGAGGGTCCGTCCGCCGATTGTGGATGGTCTCTTCTACCCGGCCAAGAGCGACCAGCTTGCGACACTCGTTGACCAGCTCCTAGCCTCCTCCCTTACACCGACGGGCTCCTGCTTTGCCGCCGTCTCGCCCCATGCAGGCTATGAGCTGGCGGGCGCAGTCATGGCCTCAGCGTTTCGGTGCGTGAGCCGGCGCGCGGCGCGCACGGTCATCCTCATGGGGCCCGTGCATCGGGATCCCCAGAGCGGCTTCTTCCTGCCGGAATCGCAGCGGTTCGCCACGCCCCTCGGGGAGATCCCCGTGGATGAAAGGGTGGTCTCTCTCATGCTCGCCAGCGATCCGGCGTTTGTCCGCAATGACATCTTCCACCTGGAGGAGCACTGCCTGGAGGTCCAGCTTCCTTTCGTGGCGCGTGTCTTCCCCGACGCCGCGGTTGTGCCCATCCTCGTGGGGAGCCGCGGGACGGCCGCGGTGGCCGCCCTTCTCGCCGGACTTCGCTCGGCCATGGCTGAGGACGCCAGCTCGCTTGTCTGCATCGTCTCCTCCAACATGGCTTCCTACATGAGCGGCAAGGACACCGACAGCGAGTGCGCCAGCATGGAAGAGCTGCTGGGCGCCGGGGACTGGCGGGCGCTGATAGCCGCCGAGCAGAAGAAAAAGATCAGCGCCTGCGGGGCAACCATCATTGCGGCGCTCATGTGTCTCGCCGGCCCGGGGGCGAGGATAGAGATCCTCAACCGCGCCTCCTCACACGAAAAGGAAAAGGACCCCGAGCGCACGGTCAACTACGCGGCCATTGGACTGGGACAATGAGCCTCGCCCTGACGCAGGAAGACGGACAGGTGCTCATCCAGGCAGCCAGGTCCGCAATCGCATCCCGGCTGTCGGAGAAGGGAGGCTGCTATCCCGCCGCCGTCACGCCCGCGCTCATGATCCAATGCGGCGCGTTTGTCACCCTGAAATCAGAAGGGTCGCTGCGGGGATGCATCGGGCGGATCTCCTCCGCGAAAGCGCTCCTCCAGACCGTCAAGGAGGTCGCGGTTTCCAGCGCGTTCGAAGACCCTCGATTCCCTCCGGTCACACGGGCAGAGTGGCCGCGCGTCCAGGTCGAGGTTTCCGTCCTCTCCTCTCTGAAGGCTGTCGATGATCCCCGGTGCGTGTGCGTGGGGACCCATGGCGTCCTGGTCCGAAGCGGCTTCAACTCCGGCCTCCTCCTGCCGCAGGTGGCTGCCGAGCAGGGCTGGGACCGGGAGGCCTTCCTTTCCCATGCCTGCCGCAAGGCGGGCCTGCCGCCGGACGCCTGGAGGGATCCGCAGACTCAGATAGAAGTTTTCAGCGCGATGGTCTTCGAGCAGGAAGAGTAGGGTCGGCCTTTCCCATGGCGCTTGATATCATTGTCAGCGGAGTGAAATACCTTGGCGTTCCCGTGGGGTCCCCGGCACGGGGGACCGCGTTGACGCGGATCCTTGCGCTCAAAGGCTCCCCGGGGTGGCACGCGGCGCCTCCGTCCATCAGGGAGTGGCGCTTTTCCGGAATCGCGGAGCAGTCGGGAGGGACCGTCCTGTATGGTCCCTGGGTCCCTTCCCGCTCCCTTGCTTCCGTTCTCGAGCTTCCCCCGGACCAGGCTCTTCCGTTCTTCTTCCGGCTTGCCGAAGCGCTGGCGCTGCTGAAGGAAAGGAGCATCCCGCTTTTCCCCCTCCAGACCGACGCGGTGCTCTTCTGTGATGACGGCAGCGTCCTTTTTCTGCCGGCGGAGGTCATGCGCGAGCTCCGCGAGCTGCGGCCGTTCACAATGAACCGTGACACATTCGAGTCCACTCACAATCCTGACCTTCGGGGTGAAGCAATGCTCTCCTTCGCGCTGGGCGCCCTGCTCTACCGGGAGATCACGGGCGTATTTCCTTTTCAAGGCGAGTCCTCGGAGGATATCCACGAGCAGATGCGCAAGCTGGAGATCCTGTCACCCGCGGAAGCGGCCCCCGGGATCTCCGCTGAAGCGTCGGACATCATCATGGCCGCGCTGTCGCGCGCCCGGCGCGGCGCGCCGACCCTCGATGAGTGGGCGCAGAGCCTTCAGGCCTGGCAAAAAGACGGCGCGTTGCGAAGAGCTTCCCGGGGAGGAGCCACCACAACCCCGCAAGCGGTGCAGAGGTTTCAGCGCCGTGTCTTCTGGGAGAAGAACTGGCGGACAGCCCTCATCATCGCGGCCGTCGTCATCGTGGTTGGGGCCGGGGTCGGCAGCATCCTCAAGGGTGTCTTGGCTCCGCGCGTGACGCGCGGCTTCACGCCACGGGAGGTCGTGCAGGCCTTCTACTCCAGCATGAACAAGCTGGACCAAATGACCATGGGAGCCTGCGTCATCGACGGCGCGGGAAAAGGCGAGATCAACGAGGTGACCAACCTCTACGTGATCTCCCGCGTATCCACCGGGTACGAGGGGAGATCCAATATCGTGTCCGCGGCGGACTGGGACAAAGCCGGCCGGCCTCCCATCCCGCCACCGCAGACCCTGTACGGGGTGACAGGGCTCTCCGTGAAACAGGAGCAGGCGGAGCCACTGCCCGTCTTTCTGGTCTCCTATGACAAGTGGACGCCGCTTCCAGGCGGGAATGAAACCGCGTCCAATCAGCCCGCCGAGCCGCGCTACGACGGCCACTCCGTCCAGGACAGGGTGTTCATGAAAAAAGACCGGGGAGACTGGGTCATCTTCAGGATCGATCGCCTGCGTTCAGACCCGCTCCCGACGAAGTAGGAAGTCCTCGATCTCCGCGGCAGTCGGCATGGACGGCTGCGCTCCCCGACGCGTTGTGGAGATGGCGGCCGCGGCGGAAGCCCGATGCAACGCGGCCTCTACCGGGCTGCCGGACGCCAGTGAAGCGGCGAGCACGCCGCAAAAGCAGTCACCGGCGCCCACGGAGTCCACCGCCTCAACGGGGAAAGCCCGCTGACGGAAGGTCTCACGGCCGTTCAGCCAGACGCTGCCTTCCCTGCCCAGGGTGACGATGACGTTCTTCACGCCCCAGCCAAGCGGCACTCTCGCCTGGCGTTCAAGGTCATCATCCCCGCTGACAAGCGCCTTGATCTCGTTCCTGTTGCACACGAGGTAGTCCACGGAGCCAAGGATTTCCGCCGCGGGGCGGCGGCCGATTGTCGGAGCAAGGTTCCACATCACCACGCACCCGGCTGCCCGGGTCTTCATGATGAGGGACTCGGTTGTCTCCCGGGGGATCTCGTTCTGGAAGAGAGACACCCATGTCTCGCCGCGGGGGACAGCGGGGATGTCCACCGCGCCTGCCTCAAACCGCATGTTGGCCCCCGGGGCAACGGCAATGGAGTTTTCCCCTTCCGCGTCCACCATGATGAGGGCAACCCCCGAGCGCACGCCCGCCTTCACCAGGACCCCCGTGACTGAGATGCCGGTCGCAGCCAGGCTGGCAAGCCGGTCCCGTCCGAATGCGTCGTCTCCCAGGCAGCCGTAGACGGCCACCTCCGCGCCGGCCCGGGCCGCGGCAACCGACTGGTTGGCGCCTTTTCCGCCGGGAAAGCTGTCCCAGCTTCCGCCGGTCACCGTTTCCCCGGGATGCGGCAGCTTGTCCACGTACACGGTGAGGTCAGTGTTGATGCTTCCGAAGACCAGGACTCGGCCACTCATTGCCCTCCATAGTAGGAGCGCCGGGAAGCGCTGTCAATGCGACGCCTCTTTTGTTATATTCCACGCCACATGAAAGCGATCGAGCTGAGCAAGGCTTTCGACCCGAAGAGCTACGAGGACAGGATCTACAGCGAATGGCTGGAGAAAGGCTACTTCGCTCCAGCCCCGACGCCGACGGGCCGCGCCGCCACCACGCGATTCGTCGTGGTCATCCCGCCGCCCAACGTGACGGGCGTGCTCCACATGGGGCACGGCCTGAACAACAGCCTCCAGGACATCGAGGTGCGCTACCACCGGATGCTGGGGGACGACACCCTGTGGGTGCCGGGGACGGACCACGCGGGCATCGCCACCCAGCACGTGGTGGAAAAGGCGCTGAAGAAGCGCGGAACGAGCCGGGAAGAGATCGGCAGGGAAAAGTTCCTGGAAGAGACCTGGAAGGTCACCCGGGAGCACCACGGCATCATCGTGAAGCAGCTCCAGAAGCTCGGCTCATCCTGCGACTGGAGCCGGGAGCGCTTCACGTTCGACGAAGGCCTCTCACGGGCGGTCCGGGAAGTCTTCGTGTCCCTTTTCGAAAAAGGCCTCATCTATCGCGGCAACTACCTCGTGAACTGGTGCCCCTCGTGCCGCACGGCAATCTCTGACGACGAGGTGGAGCACGAGGAAGTGCGGGGCAAGATGTACCATTACCAATATCCCCTGGCTGACGGCTCGGGCTCGATAACCATTGCAACCACCCGGCCGGAGACGATGCTCGGGGACGCCGCGGTGGCCGTGAATCCCGAAGACATGCGCTACCGTCATCTGGTGGGCAAAATGGTGGCCCTGCCGCTCACCGGCCGGACAATCCCCATCATCACGGACCCGCAGATAGACATGACGTTCGGAACAGGCGCGGTGAAAGTGACGCCGGCGCATGACCCGGTGGACTACGATATCGGTCGGCGCCACAGCCTTCCCCAGATCAACATCCTCACCCCCGCGGGCAGGCTGAACGACAATGTGCCCCAGCAGTATCGGGGACTGAGCGTGCAGAAAGCGCGCGCAAAAGTGCTGGAGGACATCAAGGCCGCGGGGCTCTTCCTCAAAGAGGAGCCGCACACGCACCAGGTCGGACATTGCTATCGCTGCAACACCATCATCGAGCCTTTCCTCTCGGACCAGTGGTTCGTGAAGATGCAGCCCCTTGCGGAGAAGGCCCTGCAGGCATGGCAGGACGGGAAGCTGCGCTTCTACCCGCAGAGATGGGAGAACACGTATTCCAGCTGGCTGCGCTCCATCCGGGACTGGTGCATCTCCCGCCAGTTGTGGTGGGGACACCGGATACCCGTGTGGTACTGCGGGAAGTGCGGCCAGATGACGGTGTCCCGTGAGGACCCGGCCGCATGCAGCAAGTGCGGGAGCGCGGAGATAGCGCAGGACCCGGATGTGCTTGACACCTGGTTCTCTTCTGCCCTGTGGCCATTCTCGACGCTCGGCTGGCCTGAAAAGACGCCGGATCTCAAGCGCTTCTATCCCACCACGGCGCTGGCCACCGCGTACGAGATCATCTTCTTCTGGGTGGCCCGCATGATCATGATGGGGCTGGAGTTCATGGGCGAGGTCCCCTTCAAGGACATCTACATCCACGGTCTTGTCAGGGACAAGCAGGGCCGCAAGATGTCCAAGAGCCTCGGCAACGGCGTGGATCCCCTGGAGATCATCGATGAGTACGGCGCGGATGCGCTCAAGTTCACCATGGCGTTCCTGGCGGCCCAGGGACAGGACGTGCTCTTCGACAAGGAAGCGGTGAAGCTGGGTTCCCGGTTCTGCAACAAGATCTGGAACGCGTCTCGGTATCTCCTCATGAACCTCGAAGGACGCACGTTGCTGGATGCCTCCACGGTCCGGCGAACGGACATCGACCGCTGGATCTTCCATCGCCTGGATGCCGCGGCGGCAGCGTCCAGGACCGCCCTGGAAGGATACCGCTTCAACGACGCCGCCCAGGCGGTCTACGAGTTTTTCTGGAGCGACTTCTGCGACTGGTACATTGAAGCGGCAAAGCTTCCCCTGGCCTCGGGTGACGACGCGGAAAAGGACAGGATCATCACGCTCCTTCTGGCGATCCTCGAAGAGTCGCTGCGGCTCCTGCACCCTTTCCTTCCCTTGATAACGGAGGAGATCTACAAGAAGCTCCCGGGCGCCAGAGGTTCGGTCATGCTTCAGCCCTACCCTGCCGGGGATGGCCGCCGGGCAGATGCCGCGGTGGAAGCCAAGTTCTCTTCACTCCAGGAGCTCGTCCGCGCCGTGCGGACCATCAGGGCGGAGTTCACAATCCCGCCTGACAGCAAGGTGGACGTGGCAGTGCTCGCTGAGACGGGCATGGGGTTGCTGCAAAACTTCGAGGCGCACCGGCAGCTCGTGGCCCACCTGACAGGCTCGCGGGAACTGTCCATTACGGCGGCCGGCTCCGCGGCCGGGAGCGGGAAGCGGGACGGCAGCATCGCCGCGGCCGGCAAGGGATTCGAAGTGTTCGTTGTCATCCGCGAAGCCATCGATGCGCCAAAAGAGCTTGCCCGGCTTGCGAAGGACAAGGAAAGGACGGAGGCGGAGAAGAAGCGCACCGAAGCAAAGCTTGCCACTGTCGCCTTCGTGGACCGTGCCCCCCGGGAGATCGTGGATCGAGAAAAAGAGAAGCTGGCCGAGCTTTCCCGCCGCATTGAGAAGATAGAGGGATACGTACGGGTGCTCAGCGGCTGAAGGGACGACTCGAGCGTCTCTACCTCGCATATAACAGAAGAGAGTTCGTCCATCCTGACCCGCTGGAGACCCTCTACGACTACAGTGACCCCCGGGACCAGGAGATTGCCGGGCTCATTGCGGCCTGCCTGGCCTACGGCAGGGTCGCGCAGATCCTGGCGAGTATCCGCACGGTGCTGCGCCGGCTCCAGCGCCCCCGGTCCTTCCTGGAGCGCGCGCAGCCGGGGGAGATCTTCGAGCTCTTCGACGGCTTCAAGCACCGGTTCACAACCGGCGGCGAAGTCTCATCGCTTCTCGTCGGGATCAAGCGGGCAGTCGAGACGAGCGGCAGCCTCGAAGGGCTCTTTGCAGCGGGGCTTGGCTGCAGTGATGAATCGGTCCTTCCGGCCCTCGCGCAGTTCGTAGACCGGCTCAGGGGATTTGCCGGCGGACCCGGCGCATGCGCGAGCCTCCTGTCCTCACCCGCGGACGGCAGCGCCTGCAAGCGTCTCAACCTGTACCTTCGCTGGATGACCCGGCGGGATGCCGTTGACCCGGGCCCGTGGACCGCCGTATCGCCGGCGCTCCTCATCGTTCCCCTGGATACGCATCTGTTTCGAATCAGCGGAGGGCTGGGCCTGACGCGGCGCAAGCAGGCGGACCTGAAGACCGCGGTGGAAGTGACGCACGGGTTCGCCGCACTCAGCCCCCGGGACCCCGTGCGCTATGATTTCGCCCTGACCAGGCTGGGGATCAACCCCGCGTGTCGGGCGCTCGAAGCCGGAATTGCAAACCCATAGGGTCTGGACGCCGAGTCAGGGCCTACCGGCCCGTCTCCCTGCGGTCCAGGTAGTCTCCCAGCACCTGCGCGTGGTCAAAGGCAAAGCCCAGGCTCCTTATCTCAGCAGGAGTCGCAACCTTGATGCCGGCGGCATCGTCTCCGGCCCGCGGCGTGCCGTCTGCGCGGGCGGTGAAGACCGTGGTCACCGTGTGGAACCGCGGGTCCCGCGCGGGGTCGGAATAGGTGTGCAGCTGCGAAAGATCAAGGAGCTCGAGGTCCGTCTCCTCCCGCGCCTCCCTTCGAACGGCGTCCTCCAGGGTTTCCCCGTAGTCGACGAACCCGCCGGGCAGCGCGAAGCCCAACGGGGGATTGGAGCGCTGGACGAGCACGATCCCGCCAGAGACCTCGATGATGGCATCCACGGTGAGAAAGGGCCCCCAGAGGAGCACGTCAAGGAAATGCCTGACATAGCCGTTCACCGCGCGGGAGAAAACGTCGAAGCCCTCCGCCGCCGGGTGGCACAGGACAATGCGGCGCAGGCTTGACGGGCCGGCACGGGCCACCCGTATTGCTTCCTGCACCATGATCTTGGCCGCCGCGACCTCCGTGATGCCTCCCGGCCGGATGCCGAACGCGGGAAGAGCAACCGAGGACATGCTCCGTACCTGCGCCTCCACGAGCGCCCGGGCGCACGCCGTCCTGACGGCGCGTTCGTCCGCAAGGCTTCCGGTATCTCCGGGAAGGGTCTCCTCGGGTGCAACCATCTCTGCCGCCACATCGTCCGCCCTGGCGCGCACGGCCTCGATCTCTACTCCCCGCACCTTGTGCTTCACCTGTATCTCCCTGTTTGTTCAGCGACGATATACGCGCAGCACTTTCTTCACGGCTGCGACGCACGTCTCGATGTGGGACTTCTCCCAGCTCGGAGAAAGCCCGAGCAGAACGGTCCTTTCCCGCAGGACCTCGGCCGTCTCGCAGCGGCCCCGAGCCCATTTGCTGAGCGCCGGCTCCTCGTAGGCTTCGGGACCAGGCGCCCCGCATTCGGGAATGCCCTCAGCGGCGAGGGCGCGGCGGAACTCCTTCCCGTCGCATACCAGCTTCCCGAGGTCCAGCTGGAGAGGGTACTTCCAATAGGCGTTGCGCCTTTCCGCGGAGCTCAACGGGATGCTCCGCACGCCGTACAACTGCGAAAAGGCGTGATCATAGACCTTCGCATACCCGCGCCTGCGCGGAAGGTTCCACGTGTCAAGCCTCTCCAGCTCGGCAAGCGCAATGGTGGCCTGCATTTCCGTGAGGCGGTAATTGAACCCTGCGCGCACGTGCGCCGGGGCCTCACCGTCCGCGCCTGCCTCTGTCTGCTCACGGCCGTAGTCACAGAGCGAACGGCAGGCCGCGGCCGTGCCTTCATCGTCGCAGACGATCATGCCGCCCTCTCCCGCGCACACGTGCTTCCCCTGGGAGAAGCTGAAGCATCCCGCATCCCCCAGGGTCCCCGCTTTTTTTCCTTTCAGCTCGCCCCCCACGCACTGCGCGCAATCCTCCACCACTGACAGGTTTCTGCGGCGCGCAATCTCACCAATGCGGTCCATGGCGCACACCGTCCCATAGAGATGCACCGCGAGGATGGCTTTTGTGCGGGGAGTGATGAGCTGCTCAACCCCGCGCGCATCCAGGGTGCCGTCCTCCGTTGTGTCACAGAACACCGGTTCGGCGCCCGCATGGACCACAGCGAGCACCGTGGAGGCAAAGGTGTGGGAGGGAACGATCACTTCCCCGTCAGTGACCCCGAGGGCAAGGAGGCTCACGTGCAGCGCCGCGGTCCCGCTGGCGCAGCAGACCGCGTGCGCCGACCCCGCCCACTTTGCCCAGCGCGTCTCCAGCTCCCTGCCGCGGCCGCCGGACCAGCTTCCGACCCGGCCCGTTCGCAGCGGCTCCAGCGCATCCGTGAGGGCCTTCTCCGCGAACTGCGGCCAGGGGGGAAACGGGTCGCGAGCCGTCTTTTCGCCGCCGAAGAGCGCCAGCTCTTCTTTCATTGCCGCCCGAGCGACCTCGCTCCCCCGCCGCCTCTACAGGGAGGCCGAACGCCACCAGATGTAGTGGGTGGTCTGCAGCTCCTGCTCGGAGGGCATGGGATAGTACACCAGCTCCTTGCCGTTGCCGAGGTAGAAGCCGTCCTGGACCGTGCGGTAGGGGAAGTCCCCGGAAGGGCTGCGGTCCACCGTCTTTGTGCTCTTGTGCGGCTGGGTCCCGAGCTCCTTCACGCAGGCCCTCAGGTGCTCGATTGAGCCGTACGGGAGGTTCTTCGTGCTGCCTTTCTCAGGGTCCTTTGCCAGCTCCCCAAGGCCCAGCTCCGCGAAGAAGATCACGGGAACGTGGATGCTGCGCTTGGAGTCCGTCATGAAGGCGGCAAACTCCCGGGGATCCAGGCTGCTGACAACGCGCGGCATGATAGGGCAGATCTCCTGGTACATGCGGTATTCCCGGGAGAAGGAGGGAAGGCTCTTCGACGGGGCGATCTCCAGCACCCGGCCGTCCCGGGTGGCAAGATAGAGGTTTCCGATTGCAGAGATGGGCACGTGCTCCAGGACCCGGTAGACGGAAAGATAGACCGAGTGCTTCGGCTGACCGTCCGCGTGGGGCACGGTGCGGGACTCGATTTCCGACAGCGGAAAGTAGTCGCTGGGGAAACTCCGGTTGACGCTGAAGAACTGCGCCTGGCCTCGTGATTTCTTCTCCGTGCCGACCGCGTAGTAGACGCCGAAATCAAGCGGCGGCAGCATCGAGGCGATCAGAGCTTCTGGAATCATAGACAGATACAGATGTACAGCCATGTCTTGCCTCCTCCTCCTGCATGATCCTCGGTCAATTATAAGGTATGCGCGGCGTTCTTCAAAGTAAACTTTTCCGCCATCGCCTCACAGGAATTTGTCGAAGAAAATATGCTCATCCGCAAGGCCCTTGGCGCGCAGCACCTTGACCGATGCATCGATCATCCCGGCGCTCCCGCACAGGTATGCCTGGTGGTTGTCCAGCCTGGCCAGTTTCCGATTGAGAACGGCTGTGATTCCGCCCGTCTCGCCATCCCACTGGTCGCCGGGCGCGGGATTGGAGAGCGCCGGAATGAAGCGGAAGTCCGGCAGACTGTGCTCCAGGCCTGCAAGCTCATCCATGAGGAAGAGATCCCGGCGGGAGCGCGCGGAGAAGTAGAGTGTCGTCCTGCGGCGCACTCCGGGAGTCGTGCCTGCCTTTTCGGCCATTGACAACAGCATGCTCCTGATGGGGGCCACTCCGGAGCCGCCCGCAACGAACAGGATCTCCCGACGGCTGTCGTGCAATCGAAAATCGCCGAACGGGCCGCGGATGGCCAGCTCCTCCCCGTCCCGCAAGGTATCGCAGATGTACGGTGAGACCACTCCTCCTGGCTCACGTCGAACGATCAAGGTCACGCGACGGAGCAAGGAGGGCGGAGAGGACATCGAATAGGCGCGGTACAGGGGCTCCGCGGTGGACTCCGTGCCGGGCAGGAAGAGCTGCACGTACTGGCCGGCGACAAAGGAAAGCTCTCCCTCCACGTCCAGGGTCACCTCCTTTGTTTCCCAGGTGAGATCACGAAGCCCCGCGACCCGAGACCGGTGCTGGCGCGCGGCGAAGTGCCGGGGCGGTATCTCCAGGGAGATGTTGTCGGAAACCCTGACCTGGCAGGAGAGATGGACGCCGTTCTGGCGGTCGCTTTCCGTGATAAGCAATCGCTCCGCGTCGTTGTGGGCCGGCGCGCTGCTCGTGATTCGGACCTTGCATTGACCGCAGGACCCGCGCCCCCCGCACGCTGATGGGATGTAGATCCCGGAAGACATGAGCCCGAACAGGAGGGGACGGCCGCTCTCCGCGTGGGCTTTCCGGGCGCCGCCGTTCACGGTTATCTCCACGCGGCGAGGATACCGCTTATTGACCGCGGCATTCCATCCCGGTAGACTGGGCAGTCTACGGAGCCCCAGTGACAACCAGTCTATCAGCCGCCATCGCACGATACATGCTTGTTCCCATCGCCGCCGTATGGGTCTTCCATCTCGCGCAGCGCAGATCCATGGACAAAGGCATCCGCAAGAGGAACGCGACGCTCTACCTGACTCTCGTCCTGCTTGCAGCCTGGGCCCTTGTCTGGCTGCTTGCCAAGTTCTCCCTGGACAACCTGTACCTCGTTCCGATCGGATTCTTCACGCTTGCCGTGCTGGTCTGGCAGCGGGCCGCCATCTTCCCTTTCCATGCGCGCTGCGCCCGCTGCGGCCTTCCCCTCACGGCCTCCCGCATCATGTTCGACGACTCGAACACCTGTGAGACCTGCGAGCCACTCATCAGAGAAGGAGAAAACCAATGACGAAGAACAGAAAGCTCTCCATGCCCTTCTGGTGCGTTTCCAATCCGGTCGGTGATCCGTTCGGGCCTGCCGTCATGGACCGGATCCCATCCGTTGAGGTCTGCGACCTTCTCTGCAAGGCGAAGGAAGAGAAGCTCATCGATTTCACCTCCGCCCATGATGACGACCTGGTCCCGTGGGACCCGAAACGCCCGGAAGACGACCTGGATCCTTCCAGCGGCGCATCGAAGACACTCCGGACCATCAAGGAGAAGCTGGAGGCGGCCGAGCTGAAGTTCGCCATGGCCACCTGCAGCCTCCATGGCAATCCGCTGTTCAGGAATGGCGGTCTGACCAACCCGAATCCCGAGATCAGGCTCCTGGCCGCCCGCAAGGTGATGCGGACCATCCGCATCGGGAACTTCCTGGGCGCGGAGTACTTCACGTACTGGGTTGCCCGCGACGGGTTCGAATGCCAGTTCTCCGTGCCCTGGGAGAGGACCTACCGCTACCTCATGGAGGGGCTCAACCTCGCCGAGCGCTACGCCAAGGAGCAGAACGGCACTCTTCGCCACGGGACTATCGAGCCCAAGCCCAACGAGCCGCGCGGAGAGATGTACGTGCCGACCACCGGCCACGCCCTTGGCCTGATCGCCATGCTGAATGATCCCGGCTTCTGGGGCGTGAACCCCGAGGTCCTTCAGCACGAGGGGATGACCGGCCTTTCCGCGGAGGTTGCGGTTGCCATGGCAGTCCAGGCGCAGAAGCTCTTCTTCCTCCACGTGGGCAACCAGAAACCGGGACAGTTCGATAATGACCTGCCCATGCTGGTCGGAATGGACGGCATCAAGGAGATGGTGGCCACGCTGTGGCTGCTGGACCGCATGGGCTGGCAGGGGCACGCGGAGTTCGACAACCACATCCTTCGCACCGACACCGCGCCGGGCAAAGAGAACAGCACCCGGATCCGAATGGATTTCATCCGTCAGAACGTTGAGAACTACCGGCTTGCAGAGAAGAAGGCTCATGACCTTGGGGCGGATCCCGACCTGACGAAGATGATGACGGCCCTCTGGGAAAAGGAGCCCGGGATCGCAAAGACGCTGCAGCAGGGTGACTCCGCGGAGATCCTCAAGGTGGCGGTTGACTACGACAAGGTCAACGGCACGCCCCTTTCGATTGCCCGGCTCGACCAGCTGGCAACCCGCAAGCTGCTGGGGATGTAGCAAGGGGGGCGCGCTTCGGCCCCGGTGCTTTCCGTCGAGCGCGGTTGACACGGCGGTGCGGCGCCGCTACTGTCCGCACATGAGCAGGATCGCTGTCATCCCCGGCGACGGGACAGGCCCAGAGGTAATCAGGGAAGGAATCAAGGTCCTTACGAAAGCGGCGAAGGCTTTCTCGTTCCCCCTCACCTTCACGCAGTTCGACTGGGGAGGAGATCGGTACCTCAAGACCGGCGTCACTCTCCCCGACGACGCAGTCAGCACGTTGCGGGGCTTCGATGCGATCTACCTGGGCGCAATCGGGCACCCGGATGTGAAGCCGGGGATCCTGGAGACCGGGATACTCCTTCGCCTGCGCTTCGAGCTGGACCAGTACATCAACCTCCGTCCCGTGAAGCTCTACCCCAACGTGGAGACGCCCCTGGCCAACAAGGGCCCGGCGGACATCGATTTCGTGATCGTGCGGGAAAACGTGGAGGGCCTCTATATCGGCTCGGGCGGTTTCCTCAAGAAGGGGACCCCGG
>Ga0209415_10011369_pt1 | contig 15000 bp, 11 predicted proteins | sample PeaSoiSIISIP2007_FD_187696 | JGI IMG/M metagenome (GOLD analysis project Ga0209415, IMG submission 187696) | Peat soil microbial communities from Weissenstadt, Germany - SII-SIP-2007 (SPAdes) (version 2) | ecosystem: Environmental > Terrestrial > Soil > Wetlands > Peat | place: Germany...
GTCGACTACGAAGCCAACCTGGATGACTACATCGCCATCACCTTCACCGTCAGCTCTCGGATCCGCGACATCGCCTTTCACCATCCCGAGCGGCTTTCGGCAGTAGAATACTTCCGTCTGGGCGGGACGCCCGACGGGGTACTGCCGGACGGGACGCGCTTCATCGATTTCCAGGCTCAGGTCATCAAGGCGCTGGGTTTCCTGCCGCCGCGCGAGACGACGCGGTTCACCCTCGAGGTTGAAGGCCCGGGAATCATCCTTGGCGTCAGCGCCGAGGGCAAGGCCGCCCCGCTCTACACCGTCGCCGGCCCGGCCGCGCCGGGCGAACAGGTGGTGCCTGTGCGCTTCGAGCATCCGGTGCGTACCCACACCACAGGCGAGCTGGCACCGGGACGAATCACCTTCGCGGTGGAGAACCTGACCGCCGAGCGCGGCACTTTCTGCCTGGCGGTCCTGCCGGCCAATTTCGAGTTCGGCCACGCGCCGATCAGGTTTTTGCCTTTCCTCTCCGGCAAGCGGCTGCTCACCACCCAGGCCTTCCGCGATCTATTCCGCTCCGAAGTCATCCGGGCGAGCGAGGGCATCGGCGTCAAGGACATCGCGCTGCTGTTCACTGACCTCAAGGGCTCGACGGAGCTTTACGATCGCCTCGGCGACCTCAATGCCTTCTCGCTGGTGCAGCAGCATTTCGAGCACCTGCAGGCTGTCACCCAGCGCTTCAACGGCGCCATCATCAAGACCATCGGCGATGCCGTGATGGCGGCTTTCCTCAACCCCCTGGACGCAGTCGGCGCGGCGCTGGCCATGCGCGAGGCGATTTCCGCTTTCAACCTCGCCCGGCCGGATCGTGAGCTGATCCTCAAGATCGGCATGCACAAGGGCGCGGCGATCGCGGTCACCCTCAACGACCGGCTCGATTATTTCGGCCAGACCGTCAACATCGCCGCTCGCGTGCAGCATCTGGCCGACGCCGATGAGATCTATCTTACGGATTCTGTCCATGACGACGAAGGCGTGCAACAGCTGCTGGCACCCTTCGCGCTCCAGAGCAGCGTCGCCCAGCTCAAGGGCGTCCGTCAGGACATGCAGGTCTGGCGGGTTGCGGCGCCGGCGGCGCGCGAAGAAGCGGGTGCCATCCCGGCCGGGTGAATGAACACCGCGTGAGCTATGCCGAGATCGCGGTTGTCGCCCATTGGTTCGGTCATGGGCGCCAATCGAATTCATCCACTAGCGAAGACCTTGACGGAAACAGTGTCGCCGCCTCGCCACAGCAGGCGGGCAGCCTGTCGCCCTTGTCGAGCGCTCCAAAGACCAGGCAATTTGCCGTCATCGCCAGGTCCGGAGATCGGCCCCATGAACACCACGGCGGCGAACTCGCTTTCCCTATCGCCGACAGCAAAGCTCGCTGGTCCCGTGGCAATGACAGAGTCCGCTCATGGCGGAACTTCCAAAAGTCGGCGGCACTCGGGCAGGCGGCCCAGGCGGACAAGACAGCGTTCTGCAGGCTACCGGTCCAGATACATGCGCTAAGCCGTCATGTAGAGACCTAATGATCTCGGACATATCGGCCGACCGGTGCTCCTCCGCGGGATCGAGGCCGAGAGCGGCCTGCGCGAAGGACATGCCGATCGCACGGCTCGCTACGAGCGCACCGGCCAGGGCGAGCCTCAGTAGTTCTGCCTCGTCCGCGCTGGCAATCCGATCGAGCCGGTTCCAGATCACGCCGACGGCGATCGATCCAGCGATGAGAAGATCAAAACTGATATTGCTGCTGACTTCGAGCACGCTGCCGAACGCCAGAATCGTGATGAAGCCGGCCGCAATGGACAGCCCGGCGAAGGTCAAGGCGGTGTCGCTCTGCCTGCGCCGACTCCAGGCGACGGCCGCGTAGGCTGCAATGGGCACCAAGACCCTGGATGGAGGCCAGGTTGGTTGCCAAGTGTTGCATCGAGAGCAACCGAGGATATGTCACGTTATAGATGAAGGTCTCGTCATAGCCGACGAGGAGAGCCAGGACTGCGCTTCCGGCCGCAAGCAGGCCCTTGCCGAGGAAGGCGACGCCCAAATCTCGACGGTAGGCTAGGATCCAAACGGCCGAGGCCAGAGGCAGCGCGATGACAGTGTGCTTCGTAAGCCCGCCCAGAGCCATCACAAGGGCCGCCGCCGCCGCAGTCTTGCGGCTCCGGGTTCCGACGAGCATAGCGGCCCCGATCGTGACCAGGGCGTGAGCCAGCATCTGGGGCTCGACCAGGCCTACCCAGCCGTCGAATAGACCGGCCATGGCGGCGACGAAAGACAGAGCGGACGCCAGGCTCGCTGTCGGCGATGCGCCAAGGCGCCGAACCAGGGCGAAGATTGGAACGGCGGTGCCAGCAAAGGCTAGCAGCGCCACGGCACGGCCCGGAAATATGGGATCTCCGAAACTGCGATAGAGCAGCCCCGTCAGGCAAAACCAGAGAGGCGGGTAGTTGTTGATGATCAAGCTGCCAGGCGGGGGACACAGGTCGCGGTCGAAGGCGTGGAGCGCGTGGGTCGCGTTCCAGCCCTCGTTTGGCTCCTCCACGAAGAAGCCGATCCTGTGGAGAGGCGTGACCAAGGCGACGCAAGCGAGCGCCGCCAGGATCGCCAGGCCGGCATACCCAGCCTGCCAATGCCGGGGGGCGGATGCCGACCTGCGCGGTTCGTTCAACACTCGATGCATGCGAGCCAGCATGAACGGAGAATAGCAGCGGGAAAGGCCGTCCCGGATGAACGCCGGTCGCCTGGCACTCGTATGAGGCTAGGCGATGACGTCGTTCGCAAGCTTGAACAGCAGGCAAGAGCCTGTTTGTGACTCATCTCGAAAGCACCGAACACCGCGAGTGACGACTGCTTACTGGCCGGAACCGGACATTTCGGCCGCGGCGGCCCGGGTGCGCCTATGATCCAGAGCGGTAGTGCAGGCTCAATTCGGCGGAATCTTGAACTGCAGGGACCCATGCCACATGCTCGGGCGGATGACAGTGCCACCCGTCAGTATCGTGACCGTCACCTGCGACAGCTACTTCTTCGTCCGGCTGCTGGTCGAGAAAGTGCGCGAGTTTGTCGGGCCGCGCGACTACGAGATCGTCGTCGTCGATCGCGGCAGCCGGGACGGCAGCCGCCAATGGCTCTTGGCTCAGCCGGATGTACGGTTTCTATCCCGCCGCCTCTGGTTCGTCCGCGGCCATGGCCACGGGCAGGCGGCAGAGGCCGGTATACGGGCCGCGCGCCACGAACATGTGGTGCTGCTCGATTCCGACGCCCACCCGATCTCGGCCGATTGGCTTTCCGGCACGGCGGACAAACTCGATCGGCATCACCGTCTGGCCGGGGCCGTCTTTCGCGAACGGCATAGGGGCAATCCCCACGGCTGGTACGTTCATCCCCACTTCATGGCGTTCTTCAAATCCGACCTTGGCGGCCTGATCGTACTGCGCAAGCTACGAGACGAGACCGACACCGGCGAGGAGTCGACGATCAGGATGCTGGCCGCCGGGCATGAGATCATCGGCCATGCGGTCGAGTTCTGCCCGCGGCTGGCCGTCGGCAACCCGCGCGTCCCTACCGTTGCAGGCGGCGTTTTTCATGCCCGGTACGTAACGCGGCTGCTGCGCGAAGAAGCCGAGGTTGTCCGGGAGACCGGCGGCATGGTTACACGCGCCAACTATCTCGAGCCTATGCAGGCCAAGCTGCGCGCCCATTATGGCCTGGCCTACTAACGGCCGGGCGAGCCCGATGGGCCGCTTCCCGGGCGAAGTCGCCAGATGGCAGGGGCTCGCAATGGGTTGCGCGTGGTCTTTTGCCTTTGCTAGCGCGATCCAACCATGGAACTCTGTCATTTCGGCCGCCCAGCCGAGGTGCTAGAACGTCGGCTATACGGAACCAGCGAGGCTGAATGGATCGTCTTTACTGCGTAGAATCTCCGGACGTGGTGAGCGACATCATCGATGGCGAGGCCATCATGCTGCACCGGCTTTCCGGCGATTACTTCAGCACGAGTGGCGTGGGCGGCCTGATCTGGCAATGGATCGGCGAGGGTCGGAGCCGCGGCCGCATGCTTGAGCTGCTGAACGCAAGATTTGCGGCGGGCCCGGAGGAAATCGCCGAGGCCGTCGATGTTTTTCTTGCCGATCTGATGACTCACAAACTGGTCCGAGAAACGCGTGAGGACGGAGACCAGGCGGCAAACGCCTCCATCGAACCGGGGCCCGGCCCTGGGGCCGAATTCGCCCCCCCGGTGCTGCACGTCTATTCGGAAATCCGTAAGCTGCTGCTGCTGGATCCCATCCACGAAGTGGCCGAGGACGTCGGCTGGCCCGAGGCCAAGGAGCCCGGCGCCGGCGCTTGAGCAGTATGCCGCCTCAAGCGCTCGCCGCAGGCCACGGCGCCAAGGTTCCCGGCCCATCCGCAGGCGGCGCGCCTGAGGGGCATCGAGACCGCTATTGCCCGACCCTGCGGGGCCGGCGGTGATTGACCAGCCGACACGCCCGATGCGATCGGAAGACGAACAGCGCGCCTTCTTTCACGCCGTCCTGGAGCGCACTCTGGCGGCGGAAGCCAGGGCAGGAATCGTCGAGCGCTGCATCGCGCTGGCAGGCTCCGTTATCAGCCTGCGCTTCGCCGGCGAGGCGCTTGCCCGGTCGCTCACCCCCGCCCTGGCGCATCTGGAAGTTCCCGTGACACCCCACGCCGACGCCGTGTTCCACGTCTGGGACAGCGAATCGACCGGCGTCGACATGGTGGCGCCCCTCTGCTCGCAGAACTGCTTCACCAGTCGCGGCGACATCTGGACGATGGGCAGCGCCCGATTCAGGAGCGCCTATCTTTGGAGCGAATACGCGCTCTATCTTTTTGACAGCAAGACGGCGACCGGCGTGTATTGGACAGGAAAGGGACGGAGGTTGCCCTATTGGGCCAAGGCCTCGCCGTTGCGCTGCCTCTTCCACTGGTGGGCGGAAACCAAAGGCTGCCAACTCGTGCACGGCGCCGCGATCGGCGGCGAAGGCGGAGCCGTCCTGATCACCGGGAAGGGCGGTCTGGGAAAATCGACCGCCGCTCTCTCATGCCTGGACAAGGGGCTGCATTATATCGGCGACGACTATGTCGTCGTGCAGCTCGACCCGTCTCCCTCGGTGCATAGCCTGTACTCCACGGCGAAGCTGAATTGGGACCAGATGGCGCGGTTTCCGCGATTCGCGGGCCTGATTGGCGATCCCGAGGGCGGTGGAAGCGAGAAGGCGGTGATGTATCTCTATCCCGAACTGCTGGGCCGGCTGGCGAGATCGCGGCCTCTGCAGTTGATTATGACGCCGCGCATCGGCGCCGGACGGCAAACCGAGGTGGGAGCGGTGTCCACGCTCACTCTGCAGCGCTCGGCGGCCTTCACGACCATGTCCCAGTTGCCGAGGGCGGGCAGCCGTACCCATGAGTTCATCGCTCGTCTGCTCGACAGGCTGCCGGGCCTGCTGCTGACCTTGGGAACCGATCTCGATACGATCCCGGACACCATTGTGCGGCTTCTGAGGAGTTCCGGTTCTGAGATCGGTCGCCCTTCGAACCGGAACGAAACCGCGGAGGCGTTCGCCTGGCCCCTCATCAGCATTGTCGTTCCGGTTCGCGGCCAAGCGCAATTCCTGCCGGCGTCTGTCGATAGCATTGTCGCTCAGGATTACCCCGCCATCGAGATCATCGTGATCGACGATGGGTCGATGGACGGGATCGCTGATATCCTGCGCCAGCAACCGGTGGATGTTCGCATCCTCAAGCAGCGCTCCGCCGGGTCGGCGGCGTCGCGCAATCGGGGCATTCGGGAGTGCTCCGGCGAGCTGGTCGCCTTCCTGGACGCCGGCGATCTCTGGCCCCTGCGCAGTCTCCAGACCATGGTCCGTCGCCTCATGGCCAACGGCGGCTGCGACGTGGTCCAGGGATTCGGCCAGCTACTGGAGGCGAATGGAGGCACGGCGGGACAGGGCCCCGGCCGAGGCCCAGTGGAAACCTTCCTCGACTGTCCCAGTGCAGCAGTTTATCGGCACAAGGCGTTCGAGAGGGTGGGGCTGTTCGACCCGAGGCTGGAGCCGGGCGAAGCCAGCGACTGGAACGGCCGGGCCCGGGCGCAGGGCTTGCGGCTTCGCCAGCTCGGTATGCCGACGCTGCTGATGCGGCGCCTCGATGGTGCCGTGAGCCGAGCCGGAACGGCGCGGGAGCTTGGCAGTCTAAAGGCCTTGAAGAATGCCCTGGACCGGGAACGCGCGGATGACCGTTGCCGTGCGGGCGACGGTCCGCCATCGGCCGAAGGCCATTAGGGCTTGCGCCCGGCCGCGGGGCCGCCGGAGTTCAGCCGTTTTCGCTGGACCGAAGCGCGGGCGGCGCGCAGCAGATTGCTCATGAACAGGGACTCGGCGATCGAAGAGTTCGCCCGATGCATCCTTCGAAGCAGCAGGACCTCCTCGACGAGCTGCGACTTGATCCCTGCATCCTGCGCTCTCAAGATCCAGTCGACGTCCGAGCCGCGCTCCATGTCCTCGCGGTAGGGACCGATGCGCTCGAAGGCGTCGCGTCTGACCACCATGCAACCGGGCAGTTCCGCCGTCAGCACCTTTCCCAGCGCATCCTGGCGGAACCAGCGTGCCCCATCCTCGACGATGAGCCGGTGCTGCCCGTAGGTGAAGTCGATCGAAGGATCGGCCTCCAGCACACGGACTTGGAAAGCGAGATTCCGCGGCAGCCACCTGTCGTCCTGGTCGAGGAAGGCGATCAGGGGCTCCCTGGTTTCGCGAATGCCGCGGTTGCGGGCCGCCGCTTCGCCGCCATTGGGCTGCCGAACGACGCGAACCGCCGGATAGGCCGCCAGCAGGGAGCCCCCGTCGTCGGTCGAGCCGTCGTCCACCACCACGATCTCGCGTGGCATCGACTGCTGGGCGAGGATCGAATCGATTGCCTCGCGAAGGAATCGCCGCCCGTTGAAGAGAGGCACGACGGCAGCGACGGGCGCTGTCGCCCTCACTGGTCTATCAGGTCGGTGAAGGACGGGAGATCGCGGGTCCTGCCGGCGCGTCGGCGACGGCCGAGAGAGAGCCGCAGCACGTTCAATGCGCTCGATTCCTTCTCGCTCTCGTTCGCTCGCGTCTCAGTCAAGGATCCCGGACGTATGCGATAGAAGAGCGTGACTTCGGGCATGATCACCAGCTTCAATCCCCCTTCGAGAATGCGGAACATCAGGTCGACGTCTTCGCAATGACGAAGACGCTCGTCGAATATGCCGACGGCGTCGAAGACCTCCCGGCGGAACAGGCAGGCGCCGAGATTGGCATGAGCCATGGTCTCGTCCGTCTCGTCGGCGGGCGTCTGGGTGCGGGGTTCTAGCTTGCGGAAGCGCCGGATCAGGCCCGAAACGACGTCGGGCCGATCGGCGGCGGCAAGCCGGCGCATCTGCCGTTCGACCTTGTCGCGCGGCCACACATCGTCGCCGTCGAGGAATGCGATGATCGGCTTCGTGGCCGCCCGCAGGCCGAGATTGCGCGCGCCACTCGGGCCCAGCCTGTCACCGGTCAGGACCCGCAGGCGGGCATCCCTTCGGGCCATGTCGTGCAACCATGCCGTGGTCCCGTCGGTCGAGCCATCGTCGACGGCGATGATTTCGTGGACATGCTCGGTCTGTGCCGCGATGGAGATGAATGCCTCGGCGATGTAGCTGGCGACGTTGTAGGCCGGGATCACGACGCTGATGCCGTGGTCAGTCACGCGGTTGCCTGCCAGGCGGATCGGGAGTCAACACAGCCTCTCTCCAATGAAGCAGCGGATTCTAGCCGATTTCCGCCATGCGACCAAGGATCGGCGCCGGGTAGCACTGTCTCAGTCTGAAATGTAGGTCCTGAATAGGGCAAGAGCGACGAAAAATGCCGCCGCCGCGAAATATGCAATTACCACGAACCAAAAGGTGGCCGGGTCTTTCGCACGTTCAATTTTCCGGCCGGAGCTTCCCGGCATGGCGCCTTTCCGCACGAAGACAGTGGCAAGAACCGAAAACATTGCTGCCCCAGCCCATGGCACGAGGCGTGAAAGCACGAGATGGCCGGTCATGCGGCTTCTCGCTTCTTGTCCGGTCCGCGCGGTTTCGGGGCCGGCTCGCGCGCATCAATCAGCTCGACGATATCGCTCATTTCCTAAAGCCGGCCTTCGGTGCCTTCCGCCGTGGCCAGGCTCATCTTCACAGCCTGATTGAGCCTCACGAAGTTGTAGTACATGAAATAGAGCGCCTAGGCGTGGTGGTGGTTGGCCAGCTTCTTGCTGCGGGCATTCTTTAGCCGGGTGAAGCGCCGCTTCGGACAGCGCCCGCCGAGCGGAACCGCCTCGATACGGCCCGATGCCTGTCGCCAGTGTGTCGCCGGCACCTGATGGGATGCGGCTATCTACCGCCTGGTCCGAGGATCCGGTCGCAGGCGAGGGACAAGCCGCCGTTGATGCTACGCCGAAGAAAGTGGTCGCCGAAAGAAATGGGACGCTCGATAAGATCCGCGCAAGCTTCGAAGATCTCGCGCGCGGCCGTTCCGACGTGCCTGGCAAGGCCCTCAGCCGCCAGGAAGCGTCCCCGGGCACCGACGTCCTCCACGCCATGGGCCCTGTGTTCCCCGGTAACGATAAGCGCTGATCCCGCCGCGATTGCCTCCCAGCATGTATTGTAGCCTCCGCGCGTCACGACGATCGTGTCCGGGCCGAACATCTCATGCAGATTCAGCGATCGCACGACTTTGAACGGCAGCAGGCTGTCATCCGTACGCTCGAGCAGCGGTCCCGGGGCGAAAATCCCCTCGACGCCCAATTTCTCCCGAAGCATCGCTGCAGCAGATCGGTATTCGAGGATGAACCGGTCCACGCTGTGCGCTTCCGCCAGGGCCCAGTATTCTCCGCCTCCGCCCAGGGTGAAGATCACGCTCCTTCCGGTGCCCTTGCCGGCCGATGTTCGCGCAACGGGTCCGATGCAAACGCAGGGAGGGGAGGTCAATAGCCCGAGCAATTCGGGAACCGATCCATAGGTGCGCTCGAGTTCGGCGGGGTGATGCGGAATGAGGACGCTTGAAAAACTCTGGATCGCCTCGCGAACCGCTCGTTCCATCTCTTCGAAGGCGAGGCTCCGCAAAACCAAAACGGTGCGGGTTCCGCTTTCATGCAGATCGCGAAGGATCGCGCGCGGCCAATGCGTATCGCAAACGACCACGTCCGGGGAAAAGCTGTTCAACGCCACCTGAAATCCGAGCAAATTCCGCTGCTCGGGACTGAGCTCGAAGCGATCGTCGAGGCGTTGGTGAAGCGAGAATATCCGGCCTGGCCAGTATTGGTCGGCGAATTTACAGGTGGAATGGAAGGCCACATCCGCGCGGTCCTTCAGCGCCTGGGCTATTACGGAAAGGCGCACGACATGGCCTAGTCCGTTGCCATTGATCGCATGGAAGAGGATCCGCTTTGGCCCTGGCGCTCTCGGCGCCGAGGCACGGGTTGACGGCCTGGCGCAGGCTGCTTTGGCCGGTGGGGCGCCCGAAGCCGCGGGGTTCGAAGCAGCGGTGCCGGCGCTGCTCCCGAGAACCATCGAAGAGCGGGGGGCGGCTTCGGTTTCGGCGATCGCCTGCGCCAGGATGTCGGGCAGGTGGCGTCTGGCGAAGATCTCCTGGCCGCGTCGCGCGAGATCCCGTCGCCTCTGCTCGTCGCCCAGCAGATCGAGAACCGTCTCGCTCAGCCCTTCGTAGCGCGCCGGCGCTATCGCTTCGCGCATATCGCCGTCGATCTCCGTGTTGGGCCCACACTCGGCGACCACCGCCTTTCGATTGCTGAGCAAATAAGATACCCGGACGATCTCGAAGATAGCGGTCGGATAGAAGTGCAAGTTCAGCACGAGTTTCGCCCGGCCGATCAGGGCGTCGCGGGCGCCTCCGCGAACCTGGGTCTCGACCCGGAGGTGGAGACCGGTTCTTTGCAGTTCCAGCAGAATTGCGCGCCGGCGAGCGTTGAGAGCGCCATAGAACAATACGTCGATGTCTTCGGCCGGCGCCGGCGGAATCCGCGTCAATACCGGCATGTAGCCGACGGGCACGAGATGAAGGCGCCGGCGATCCGCGATTGACGCCAGGGCGTCCAGATTGCGCCGGCTGTAGTCCCAAACCGTGACCTGCGACAGCAGGGTGCGATAGTCCGGACCGAGCCAGGGCGACTGCTCGAAGATCTGCTCAAAATTGTATACGATCGAGCCAGGCGGCACACGCGCTGCCGAGGCGGGCGGCAACAAATGGGACCGGAAGAAGATGTTCGTGGCATCGCCGGCCGGTTCATTCTCCCGCATATCCACGGAGCAGCCAAGCGATTGCAGGGCGTCAAAGAGCGAGGCGACGACCTCACTGATCGAGTGCGGCTCTGGCGTGCCGGAAGGGCGCACGACGACAAGCCGCACCCGCTGCCATCGGGGATGTCGCGAAGGAATCGGCGCTACCACGGCTTTGTGCCGCATTGGTTCGCTGGATGCGCGGGATCTGCCTGGCCAAGCTCTTTGGCCATCTGTTCGGCCAGGTCCAGGATCCTTGGCAGGGCGCTGATCTTGGCAAGCTCCGGAAAGCGCAGGGGCCCGCCCCGGCGCTGCACCGGTTCGCGCAGCAGCTTGCGCCGATAGCTTCGCCGGTTCGGGCCGAGATAGCTGTCGAGGTAGACAAAGGCGGCGTCAAGCAGGTCACTGGGCGTGATCTCGGGGCGATTGCGCAGCTGCTCGTAGAAGACCGCAATGTGATGTCCGAGAGCAGGTCGATAGTCGCGGCGCGAAAGCCAGGCAAGCCGCGTCGTCACGACTTTCGCGACGAACTGCTCGATGGAACGGACCGGGAAATGCGCGACCTTCGCCGAAGAAAGCCATCGTTCCGGCGTCCGGCCATCGGCAAGCAGGATGTGATGATTGCCTTCGCTCATCGCAACCGCTGGTGAATTCGCAAGCGCGTAGGGCGCGATTGCCTTGCCGTGAAACAGCGGCAGGGCCGGCTCGGCGGCTGCGCGATGCGTGATCCGCCGCAGCGGATCGGGTTCCGCCGTCTCATCCGACTCCATGGGCGCATATTGGTCGGAGACAAGCAGGCCCGCCTCCTCGGGTGCCAGACCCGCGATCTCCGTTTCGAGCCTGCCGCGGTCATCGACCAGCAGGAATTCGTCGCAGTCGAGGGGAAACAGACAGTCCCAGGCCTCGTCTTCGAGCGCATTCTTCATCAGCGCCGTCGTCTTGGCACCCTGGTAATAGCGAAACCCCTCGTCGCGCCGCAAAGTGATCGGGAGCCCGCTTGCGGCGAGCCGCTGGAGAATTTCCGGCGTCGCATCGCCACTATGGTTGTCGACGATGTAGAGTCGATCCAGAACCGCCGCATTGTGCCGGGCGAATGCCTCCACGACATCGCATTCGTTGCGTATGATCGCTATTCCCGCCAGCCGCATGATCTTCCCTTCAAAGCCGCGATCCACGCATTGCGTGCGCGTCTGCCCAGCGCAGTAGGAAGCCCCTCAGGCTATCGTGGCGGCGCTGAGATGGAACGGCTCCCGTCGGGGGCCTCATTCCTTTGCAGCGCCTTAGTGGCGCGAACTGCCGCAGCGCCGTAAGCCGAGATTGGGTCGTCGATGAGACCGTTGACCAGGGCCCTTTCTCTCTCGCTGTAATACTGAATGGAATGATCGGCCGAGAGCTCGAGGCAGCCGGCACCAAGCGGCCCTGTCTGTGCGGTCTCTTCGGCACTCATGGATAGGAGGTCCCTTATCTCCATGATGTATCGGATCGCATTGCTGCTGGGCATTCCTTCGAGCTTACGCGAACAGATTGTCTCGGCGCTGTCGCCAGGGCGAGCGACGCGAAGCGCGATCAACTTGTTCACGTTCGCGGATATTCTCTGTTTCGGCGATAGCTTTGTCATGTGAAGCGCGAAAAAATTGGTCCGGATGGGGGCGGCAAATAGCGACTGGTCCAGCTGAATGTTGTGGTTTATGAAACCCGTCAGTCTCGACTTCGAGCGCAGGACCGGCTTGCCCCATGCGATGCCGTTCGCCAGGCTGTCGTGGTTGCTACCGCAGCGATAGCGAACGGCGCTCCAGTCGGCGTTGTGGAGCCAGGTTGCCGGAAACACATTCGCGGTGTCGTGCTGGCGGATGAAATCGACGAGTTCCGGGCCGTCGAAGTATTTATCGCCATCGAACAGGACAAGAAATTCGTCGGTGTCCAAGAAGACGAAATAGTCGGCGGATTCGCCCAGGGCGCGGTACAATTCGGCATACGCCGAGACATCATGTATCCAGTTGCAGAAGCCGGGAAACCTGACGACAGGCGCAACATCCTTGTACTTATGGAGTATGTCGATGACGGCTTGGTCGTCGGACATATTGTCGAAAACAATGACATTGCCTTCTCCGGCGATCTTTCGATGATGGAGGATCCAGCGCTCGAGGAAAAACGGATCGTTTCTTGTCTTGAGGAGAATCTTGAGAGTGGCGCGCGCGCCAGCGATCAGAGCGCAGCACTCCTTCCGGCCGGTGTCCCAGCGCCGAAATGTCACGGACGCATCCATGTTACTTCTTTGGGCCTACCCTTCAGATCGGATTCAAGGAGCGACACCCAAACCGAATGGCGTTCCCGCGGTTCGGCAGCAGGATAGCTAGGGACCGGGCCTGCGCCTAGATGCCGCCGCTGGATTCGTGATCTGATTCATTGTCTCGATTGCAAGTCAAATCTGGACGCAATCATGAGCTTAAGTCGTCCGAAGGAGACTTTACCAGCAATTGCGTGATGGATTGGTGGTTGGTTGAAACCCCGCATCTCCGTGAGGAGGCAGACGCGCACCGAGGCCCCTACTTGATTCTGATACAATGTCGCTATGCCTGCTTCTGGCACACCTCGGAAGTGCGGCTCGCGGTGAACGGAGACCGCTTTGGGATCCAAAGCGGAAATCCGTGCATTGCTCGCGGCCGCCAGCTTATGAGCTAACGACCTGATGCGCCTTCGCTCCGATCACCACCTGGTCCTTGAGCGCGGGGCAGCGCCGCTTGACGAAGGCGCGACAGCGGCTGTGCAGCCTGTCATGGGCGAGGTCGGCGACCTGGCGGGGAAGAGGCCCCAGCTCCGCATGACGCGCGACCAAGGTAAGACGGCGCCTCAGACCCGGCGCCGGCAACGGCCCGATCTGCATGTCGTCGAGGGCCAGATCCGCCTCCATCAGGCAGAGCGGCGTGGTGATGGCCCAGCCGAGCCCGGCGGCCACGGCCGCGGCGACGGCGAAGGGAGTGTCGAATTCGAGCCGCCGCGGAATCTCGAGACGCAGGCGCCGGAGATGCTGATCGATTTCGGCCCCCGTCTTGGAGCGGGCGCTGAACCGCACCAATGGCGCCTCTCGGACCAGCTGATCCAGGTCGAACGGCTCCGCGACTTTACCCAGGCGCCTTGGCCAGAGGACCACGTAAGGTTCCTCCAGGATCGGCCAGCGCTCGAGGCCGTCGACCTCGATCAACTCGTCCACGCCGATCAGGATGTCGAGGCGCCGGGTGAAGAACGCGCTGGCGTGGAGCGCGGTCAGGCCCGACTGCACCGAGACCTCGTCGGCGCGCGCCGACAGGAAGGCGGCAAGATCGCCAGCGAGCGTGCGCGACAGGGAATCGACCAACCCGATCCGCACCAGGGGATACCGGCCCTTCTGGATCTCCCGCAGCATGGGCGGAATCTGGGCCGCGTCGGCTAAGAGCCCGCTCGCCCGCTGGCGCAGCATGACGCCGGCGGGGGTGAGGCCCAGCGGCCGCACCTTGCGATCGAACAGGATGACGCCGCCCCGGGCCTCGATCTCGGCGATTGCCAGCGAGATGGCCGGCTGGGTCATGGCGAGGCGCCTGGCGGCAGCGGCCATGCCGCCGGTTTCGCAGACGGCGAGGAAGACTTCGAGGGATCGCAAGTCGAAGGGCAGGCGCCCGCCCTGCTTCGCGGGCTTCGGTCTGGCACCGGATCTGGCCATAAGAATAATTTATACCACCGCTCCGGAGCTTGCTCCTATATACGTTTCGATACTCTTTGAGGCCCGGCCCGAGGAGGCCGACCCGAGCGATGAAATATTCTATCTTCTCCGTCCTCGCCGAGACCCTGCGCGGGCATCGCGGCTGGAAGCCGGTCTGGCGCGAGCCCGAGCCCAAGGCCGAATACGACGTGGTCATCGTCGGCGGCGGCGGCCACGGCTTGGCGACGGCCTATTACCTGGCCAAGGAGCATGGCCTCAGGAACGTCGCGGTGCTGGAGAAGGGCTGGCTCGGCAGCGGCAATGCCGGGCGCAATACCACCATCATCCGCTCCAACTACCTGCTGCCCGGCAATGCACCCTTCTACGAGTGGTCGATGAAGCTCTGGGAAGGGCTTGAGCGGGATTTTAACTACAACGCCATGGTGAGCCAGCGCGGCGTCATCAACCTGTTCCATTCCGATCCCCAGCGGGACGCCTTCGCCAGGCGCGGCAATTCCATGCGCCTCCATGGCATCGATGCCGAGATGCTCGACCGCGACCAGCTCCGCCAGCTCGTGCCGATCCTGGATTTCGAGAACGGGCGCTTCCCGATCCAAGGCGGCATGATCCAGCGCCGCGGCGGCACGGCGCGCCATGATGCGGTCGCCTGGGGCTTCGCCCGGGGCGCCGACCAGCGCGGCGTCGACCTGCTCCAGCATTGCGAAGTGACCGGGATCAGGGTCGAGAGCGGCCGGGCGGTGGGGGTGGAGACGACGCGCGGCTATATCAAGGCCAGGAAGATCGGGCTCGCCGCTGCCGGCCACAGCTCCCATGTCGCGCGCATGGCGGGGCTTCGCCTGCCTATCGAAAGCCATATCCTTCAGGCCTTCGTCACCGAGGGGCTGAAGCCCCTCCTGGACGTGGTCGTCACCTTCGGCGCCGGCCATTTCTACATCAGCCAGTCGGACAAGGGCGGCCTCGTCTTCGGCGGCGA
>Ga0209415_10011371_pt1 | contig 14999 bp, 11 predicted proteins | sample PeaSoiSIISIP2007_FD_187696 | JGI IMG/M metagenome (GOLD analysis project Ga0209415, IMG submission 187696) | Peat soil microbial communities from Weissenstadt, Germany - SII-SIP-2007 (SPAdes) (version 2) | ecosystem: Environmental > Terrestrial > Soil > Wetlands > Peat | place: Germany...
GACGACGCCTATTTCCTCGGCGGACGCCCCTGGGAAGCCCAGCAGCGCTATCACGACGAAGCCGCCATCTTCCAAATCGACAAGGTCCGAACTCCCACCCACATGGTAGCCGGTGCCGACGACATCCGCGTCGCGGTGCTCGAAGACTACTTGCTCGAGCACGCGTTGTATTCGCTAGGGATTCCGAACGCGCTCCTGATCTTCCCCGGCGAAGGCCACTCGCTGTCGAAGAATCCCTGGCACGGCAAGATCAAAGTGCGCGAAGAATTGAAGTGGCTGCAGAAATACGGCGGCGTCCCAGCAGGAAACTGATCTGGATTCATGTGGGGACAGCCGCCATCGGCTGTCCACCGGGCGAAGCCCGGTAGCCGAGCTTGCAGTTACCCCGCTGCCGGCCTAATGTAAGACTGTTCCTTACGCTTAGTCGTCAGGATCAGGTGAAATGCGAAAACTTATCGTCGACAAAGCCACGACGTTACTTGCGCTAGCGGGATTAGTGTCGTTAGTTTCGGGCCAGGCCGCAAGCCAGGCTACGCGCAGCCGCACTCCCGTAACCATGCAAACCAATCTGCAGGCCGCAAAAACGCCCTACACGGCGGAATATAAGATCACGCAAGTGCAAATCCTGGCCGACGGAACCACCATCACCCGAGAGACCACGGAGGTAAAGGCGTTGGACTCGCTGGGCCGTCGCATGACGGCAACGACAGTCACGTCGGTAGACCGGGCGCCGATAACTCACGTCATGGTCTATGACCCTGTGGCCCGAACCCAGACCTTTTGGCATTCGCCAGGCAAGGTCGCGCACGTACTTCAAATGTCCGCCACAGCGGCGGAACGTCATTGCATGACGATCACCAGGGACGACGTTTCGGTGGTCAGTGGCCCCAAGGCGAATTACACATCGCAGGATTTGGGAACCGAATCGATCCAGGGCATCGAAGCGCGTGGACGCCGGCGCACCACAACGATTCCCGCAGGCGCGATGGGAAACGATGCGCCCTTGGTCAGCACCTCCGAGATGTGGACGGCCCTTACCGTTGGATTGACTGGCCTATTGGTGCGCGACACTAGAAACGATCCCCGGCAAGGCAAGACAACTCGCGAGCTGACAAATCTCACCCAAGGCGACCCGGACCCCACGACATTCCAGCCGCCCGAGGGCTACGAGATCGTGACCAAGGATTCATCCGGCTGCCAGGACCAAGCCCCAGCCGAAACAAGAAGCGAGCCAACGACGTCGAAGTGAAGCCGGGTGCCCAAGTCTCGAGCGTGCCCCACCCTAGTCGCGTTCTTTGCGACTAGGGTGGGGATTTTGACTTCGTGTCCACCCGTGGATTCTGCGATGAAATAAAGTTTGCGGGCCGCGCAGCCTAAGGGAAAGACGCAGCCCGCACCACCCAACCCCAGCCCCGAAGGGCGGCATAAGATAGCCCCGGACGTAAGTCCGGGGTAAGCCCAATAAATTAGGAACCGAGTCCCGAAGGGACGACCCTAGGTAACCCTGTCCCAATTACCCAAAGGAGGAGACGTGCAGGAACTAACGCCTCAACACAAGCGGGAAATGAAGCGCTTAATCCGCAAGATCGTGACATTCTTCGACACCGAAACTTGCTACCCGCGGGGGCACGTGTTCTTAGATAAAGTTGTACTCGCGCACGTTTCCAAGAGCCTGAACCTCGCGAAGGCCGTCATGGCGCTGATAGATTCGGGCTTCCCGGATGAGGCATTCGGTCTGTCCAGAACAATGTTGGAAATCGCCCTAAATTTGAGATTCATTACAAACCGGTACTCAGAGGAGCGCGCAAAAAGGTTTGTTCACTATATCTCGCGCTGGAAGATGGAACTTGTGCGACGCAGCCTGAAGCACTTTTATCTCACGGACTCAAACGGCAATTTCATTCTCGATGCCAAGGGGAAGAGAACTCCGCACTACACGAAAGCACAGCTGCGAGGCCTTATGAGAGATTACAACAGGCACGTCAAGTTTGCGCGGAAATACCCGAGCCGAACCTCTTGGACTGAGACGCGAAATCGCAAGAGCAAAGGCGGAGCCTGGATGATGGCGATGGAGCCTGATAGATATGAATCAGTCAACGGCGTGCCGCTCAAATGGGAATTCGACTACGACTGGATGTATTTCTGGACCTCCCAATACGTCCACGCCACCGTCGTTAGCATGGAGTCCGGCCACGCGACCCGTCCCCGTGACCCTTTCGTGGTACGCAAGCCATTCCAAGATGGCAAAAGCAATGCGGACATGGCGGTATTTAACACAGCCGTCCAACTAAACAAGATTCTGCTCATGGCTTTTCGCGCCTTGGGCCAACCCTTCCATCCCAAGATAGCCGACCCTTTGGGACAGTTCGTGGTCAGAATGGTGAGAGGCGATTCGGGAGCACAGCAGCCGTAATCCGCTAAACTATCCCAGCGTGAGGCCACGACAGCCGCGTCAGAAATCCACACCCCACTGTGACATCTGACCTTGCGGCCACAGTCACAATCGCGCAATCATGATCGAGGCAGTGACGGTGCGCAGAGACCGCATCGTCCCGTCCTAAGTTCTTTGTTCCCAAGATTTTGACCTCTAAGCTCTTTGACATCAAGATTTTGCCCGCCATTTTTGCAGAACCCGCGCCCACCAAGACTTTCGAAGGGTATGGGGGGAGGGGGTACCCCCGATTTAAGCGTATCCAGGGCAAATCCTCCCGTTTCGGAAACGCCGCCGCAAACTTTACTTCAGCAAGAAATCCACAAGCTGAGTCCCTCAGCGGCTAAAGCCAGTTTCATCTTGTGGGGCTGAATCGGCACGACTGGAAGTCGTGCGCTTCCCGGTCTCCTCGATACGAGCGACTCGGTACTCGGTACTCGCAACTGGGTAGTTACTTCCCGGCGCTAGCCACTTTCACACCGCGCGAGCCAGCCGCATACCGAGCAATTCCCCTATAAAGCGCTTCCGCGATCTGCTCGCGGTATCCATCGCTGCGCAGCTTCTGCTCGTCGGTGGGACTGCTGACAAATGAAACCTCGGCCAGAATTCCCGGCATCGCGGTCTCGGTGAGGACCACGTAGGACGCTTCTTTCACGCCGCGGTCGCGCAGCCCGGGATTCTGCACTGCCAAAGTCCCGTAAAGCGACCGTTGCACGCTGGCTGCAAGGCGGCGTGACTGTTCAATCTTGTCATGCAGTTCCACTGGAGAGAGCGACGCCGTCACGGCATTCCTGTTTGCCGTTGTGTTCTGGCGAGTCTCAAGGTCTTTGACGTTGGGCGATACAAAGAAGTTCGTGTAGTAAGTTTCGACACCGCGCGCCGACGGCAGGTCGCTATAGTTGGCGTGGACCGAGATAAACAGATCCGCCTGCGCCTGATTCGCGATCCCGGCCCGTTCGTCGAGCGGAATGTAATTGTCGTCAATCCGGGTGAGAATCACGTCCGCGCCCAGGCGGCTCTCGAGCAGTTTGCCCAAGCGCTGGGCAATTTCCAGCACCAGATCTTTTTCCAGCAAGCCCTGGCGGCCTACCGTTCCCAAATCCCAGCCGCCGTGGCCCGCATCCACGACGATGCGAAGCTTGGGCACGCGCGCCCGCAGTTGCAAATCTTCGCGCGTAGGAGGCGGGACAACAATCGCTAACTTCTTCTCTGCCTCCGCTCCCGGGAAGAGGTTTACCTGAGCTTTGGAGTCGGCTCCCAGCCGCCGCACCTGCACCACCAGACGGTAGGGATTCGGTTCCAGGCTCACCGAGAAATTCGAGTTGCCCCTCGTCTCGAGCACCACGCGGGTCAAACCCGTGACCGGTTGCGCCACCCGAACCCTCGCCAGCAGCGCGTCGCCAATGTCGATGGTCTTTCCGGCAAATTCAGGAGCCAGCGAGGTATCGTGCAAATCAAAATAAATGCGATCGGGACCGCTCAGGCGATGCGCCTCGTATTGCACTTGATCTTCCAGGTCGAGCACAACCGTGCTGGAATTGGCCGACGACCAATGCCGAATGCCAGTGACGCGGGGCAGCTTGGCTAATTCCTGCGGCGTGACGCTGCCACTCAGGGGTTCAGCGCTTGTATCCTCATCCGCCGCGGTTCCGGAAGTCACCGCCGAATTCGCCTGCCCATCCACGCCCGCGCTCGATGAGTTAACCGAAGATGGAGCGACCGAACCGGTCGGCTGCTTCGCCACCGGAACCGGCTTTGTGATCTTGGGTTCAGGTTTCACCAATACGTCGCCGAGCTGCGCATTCTTCAGCTTCCACCAAATCCCTCCGGCCAATAGCGCCGCTACCACCACGAGCACCAACACCAGCACGACGCCGGGATGATGGCCGGACGAAGATCCGATTTCGCGCACGATCTGAGGAGCAATCGCGTCCTCGGCGACGCGCTCCGGTTCAATCCGGAGCTCAGGCACCGGCACAGGTGCGGACGCAGGCACGGAGATCGCCTCTGCCCTTTCCGCAGACGCGACCTTGGGTTTATCGATAACTCGAGGCGTGGGCTCAGCAGGTATTGCTACTTTCGGTTCGAGGGCCTTTGCTGCAGCGACTCTCTCGGCAGGAGGTTTTTCCGACGGCAGAGCCTGGGCGGGAATCGCGGGCGCAGCCAATGCCGCTTCCGCCACCTCCGCCGATTCCGCGAAGCGGTCTTCGTCCTCAGGCTTGAGAGCGCCAAGAATCAGCTCGGCCAGCAGTTCGAGGCTGCCTACGTCGCTGTCGTTGAATCCGAACGGTTCGACCGAGAATGCTTCCAGCAATCCGATCACGCGCCGTCGGCCGCAGAGTGGCACGGCTACCATGGACCGCGCGCCCAGTTGCCGGCAGGTGTACAGGTTCACGCGGTCGTCAGTCTCGGTGTCGTCGCAGCGGATGATCTGCGCGGTGCGGAAACATGCTCCGGAGAAAGCGGAGTCGCGCTGGATGCGCTGGCCCACATCCGGCTTGATCGCGCCCGCCGAAGCCCGCAAAACAATCTCGTTGTTCTCCGCCAGAGCGATTCCCAAACCATCCGCTCCGGTGATGGCGATGGCTCGTTCCGCGACCAGTTGCAGCACTTCATCAAGAACGAATTGCTCTGCGGCCTCGAATTCCGCCGGAGGCGCAATCGTCTCAAATCCCTTGTGCCGGGAGGCCAGCGCCCGCCGCTGCCGGACCTGCTGGTGCAGCGCCGAGAACGCCAGGAGCGCCTGCAGCGCGTCGGCTCCCGACGGCCGCAATCCGCGAGCCTCACGAGAAGTGCCCGGATAGAAAGCGCCTTCCCTGGGCGCGGACGCACCACGCTCTATTGGCCACGCCGGCACTGGCACATCGGCCGGGCTGTCGCCAACTTCGATTGTCGGTTTGGTGGGAGTTGTTGCCATTCCGTAACTGGCTGGTTAATCCCTTACAGCGAGTGTGGTCACCCAGCCGAGCCCCTGTCAATTAACTACTTTGCGTAGCCAGTTTGCCTAGGCCCGCGCCCCCGGCGGCAGCTCCGCCCCGCTCCGGCTTTTGCCGGGTTTAACAGTAAGTTAACCGGGTTTTGCCCTATATGCAATGACGCAGGCCTGCCCTCCCGGCCATGGCCTTTGGTAACCCGAATCCTCCCGCAGATTCCCGAACCAACCCAGTCACTGCCAGCTCGCGTCCAGCAGAAACTAGAATCTGACAAAACGGGCCCCGTCCGAGCGGTTCCTGGCGGAGAATATGCAGGCTGTCTCATTCCCCCCGCGCCAAGCACGCACCCACTACCGGCATGAACTGCGCACATTGACCTACGTGACCCTCGATGAGACCAACGGCGGAATCATCCGCAATCTCAACCACGACGGTGTGGCCGTGCAGGCTGTCGCCCCGCTGCATCCGCAACAACGCGTCCGGCTGCGCTTTGACTTGAGATTTCCGCGCTTGCGCGTCGAAACCTCCGGTGAGGTTTGTTGGGCCCGTTCCTCGGGGCAGTGCGGCATCCGCTTCGTCGATTTGCCCGCCCGCACCGGTCATCAGATCAACGAATGGATATTTTCCAACCTGCTGGATGCGGTTGCTCGCGACGCGGGCCATCCCCGGTCAATCTTCGAGGCTTCTGTCGTCTCGATTCTTGGGGAAGAGGATGTTGGCGAGGAGAACGCTCCGGAAGAAAACGACGGACTGACTCTGTCACCTTCACCGCGCCCGGCGATCCGGTTGGAGCCAGGCTCAACCAGACGGGAAGAGGCGTCAGACCTGCAACATCATCCCGAGGAAGATCTTGCGGATACGGCTAATAACCCGTATGGGCAAAGCTGGCTTTCGCAGCCGCTGTCAGGACGGACGCTTGCCTGGCTGGTGGATAGTCTTATCGTGATCGCAGGGTTGCTCCTGTTCGCTCTTATCTTTCTCTCCATTGCTCACGAACTTCCGCCCTGGTCCGTGATTCTGGGAACGGTCTCGGCAGCCGCAGCTTTCATCGTCGCAGCCTACTGGGCCATATTTGCTGTGTTTGGAGGGCCAAGCCTGGGCGCACGACTGGCACAAGCTGCGTCCAAGCTGCAAGAGGAAGAACCAAATGGAGGCGCAAACCGGTTCCGCTGACGCGTCTCGACGGGAAACAAGAAACTGAGAACTGCTCTCCGCTAGTTCGCAAAATACTGCTGCGCCAGCCACAGCCGCAAGGTGTGCTTCATCTCCGCCGACATCTTCACAAAACGGATGCCCACATTGCCACGGTCGTCAGACCAGGCTATCTCTATCTCGGCCTTCACGCCGCACTTGGTTCCGGGCAATGCGAAAGTTACGCGGGACGCTTCGCTGGCATCGAATCCCTCTTCGACGCGAACCTGCAGTCCGCCCTGGCTTAGGTTGATGAGTTGTGCCCCGCCCCGCTTGCGGCTGCGGCCACTCAAAGTGACGGGCACTTCCAGCCCGGCGCGGTGGTAACGCAAGCGTCCGTCAAGAATCATGTTGCGTGCGGCGGAGAGTGTGCGGACCGCCTGTTCCACGGAAATCGGCTTATCGAAGGCAAACATGGCGCCGGTTCCCTCCATGTCGTGCTTTCCCTGCCGGCCGCCCATGATCACCAGCGGCACCGTGCTCGCGCGCGGAGCCTCCTGTTGCAGCTCGCGAAAGAACTGGCCTGTGCCGTTCAGGTCGCAGTCAACAATCAGGGCATCCACTTTAGAGTTTGTGAGCCGGGAGAGAGCTCGTTGCGGTTCGCTCTCGACCGCAACATCCATATGCAAGCCGCCAAGAATGCATTCCAGAACACTGACTTCCTGCCAATCACGTGAAACTACCATCGACGAGAGTGTCATGCCTTCAACTCTACCCAGCCCGGTAATCTAGAGTAGATCACCAACGTAATGTGGGCCGACTTTGGGGCCACCAACCTTGAGTCACGAGCCGGCATGTTTCGGGATCGCAAGAAAATGGCGGAAGGATCGATGAATCTACCGTAGAGACGTAGCTTGCTACGTCTCTGCCGGCGGCGGCAAGACGTTGCAAGCAACGTCTCTACGACAGAGAGTTGTTCAACAGGCAGAGGCCGATTACGCCCTAGCGGCCTTCCCTTGGCTGCGATACCAGTCAACCGTCTTCCGCAGGCCATCCTCAAAACTCACCTTGGGTTTGTATCCAAGATGTTTTTCCGCCAGGGAGATATCGGCCAGCGAATGCTTGATGTCGCCGCCCCGCTCCGCGCCATAGATGGGAGAACCCGTGTATGACGTCAGTCCCTGCAACGCCTTGAAGGTTTCATTGAGCGTGACCTGCCGCCCTGTCGCCACGTTGAACATCTTTCCAGCGGCTTGCGCCGCGGGAGCTCTGCAGGCCAGCGAGTTGGCTTCGACAGCGTTGTCGATGTAGGTGAAGTCGCGGCTCTGCTCGCCGTCACCGAAGATTGTGGGCTGCTCGCCGCGGAGCATCTGCGTAATGAACTTGGCCAGCACGCCTGAATAGGGCGACGAGGGATCCTGCCGCGGACCAAAGATATTGAAGTAGCGGAGCGCCACCGTCTCCAACCCGTAGCAGCGGTAAAACGAAATCATGTAGTGCTCGCTCGCCAGCTTGGCCACCGCATAAGGCGAAATCGGGTCCGGTGTCATGCGCTCGTGTTTAGGCAGCGTCGGGGTATCGCCATAGGCTGACGACGAGGCCGCATAGATCACGCGCTTCACCTTGGCATCGCGCGCCGCCACCAGCACGTTCACTGTGCCATCCACGTTCGCCCGGTTGCTGCCGATCGGGTCCAGCACAGACTTGGGCACCGATGGGATCGCGGCCTGATGCAAGACATAATCCGCGCCCGCACACGCTGACTTCATGGCGTCGAGATCGAGGATGTCGGCCTCGCGAAAGTCGATCTGACCGAGGATTTGTTTGAGATTCTCCCGCTTGCCGGTTGAAAAGTTGTCGACTCCGCGAACCTGCTCGCCACGCTGCAACAACTCGCGCGCCAGAGACGATCCAATAAACCCACCGATGCCCGTGATGAGGTAAACCGCCATAGACGTTCATCATAACAATCAAAGGTAACGTTGTGGGCAGCATGGCGAAGCTGGGGACCCAGGGAGCACTGAGATTTGAAAACGGAGAACTGCTACTCGCTCTTCCTCAGAATCCTGAGAAACTCTTCCCGGCCCATCATGTGGCGGTCTTCGAAGAAGGCCAGCATCGCCTGCAGGGTGGCGCGCGGGTTTGGCAAAGCGGGCAAAGCTTCGGATGGCGGAGTCGAACTAGCAAGCGTTGCGACCCGTGATCCCACGATCACGGAAGGCCTTGAGATCGAGCGCACCAGCTCGCGCAAGCGCTCGCGATCCTCCTCCGACATTTTTGTGAAGGAGACGCCCATACCGAGGTTCGGGTAGGCCACGCGCACCTCCCCTGTAGCCTCAACCCGGAAACCGTTGGCCTCGAGCTTCAAGCCAAGCGGCACACCGACGCGATAGGTAGTCGTCGCTTCCACATAGCATCCATGGGCACTGATGTCGGTGAATGTTGTCCAGATCGACACTCCGCTGTCGACTTCGCGGATGTGAGCGCTGCCCTGGCAGCGGTATCGTGGGCTTCTGCGCTTGTCGGCGCTGCCGGGAGAGATCGTGCCGCCGATGCGAGTTCGGGCAGAACGCGGGACGTTGGGCGCGGGCGCGCTCGCAGCCGCAGCGGCGCCAGCCTGAGGTCCGGAGGATTGCTTCAAGGCCGCTAGATAAGCCGCGCCGGCATCGGGTTCATCAGCCATGGCAAAGGATTCGCCGCATCGCGGCCTGGGATTGAAGCTTCTTGCGGCCGTTTCGTTGCGGTATGCGTTCACTCCTACTCTACGGAGCTTTCAACGGAAAGACTTAGAGGAAGTGGGGACGGCTGGCAACGAAGGGATTGGGCAGTTTCAGTAACGGGAAAGGTTCAGGATTGGAACGCAGCCGGAGGAAACTCGGCCGCCGATTGCCGAATCTTCTTCCACACCTCGTCCCGTCCAGCACCGGTTTTCGCCGAGAAGGGAATCACGGCTGCCGTTGGGTACGCTTCTGCCAGGATTTTCAGCGCATTGCGCAGTTGATTGTTGGAGAGCCGGTCGCTCTTGGTTGCGATCAGCAGAAAGTCGCGTCCCGAGGCATTAAGAAAGTCTAAGAGTTGCCGGTCGCTTGCTTGCGGCGGGACGTTCACGTCCACCAGCGCCACACATAACGCCAGCGTGGGTCGGTCGTTGAGGTAAGGCTCGATGAACTTAGGCCACTCCTGCGAAATCTCGCGCGAGAGCTTGGCGTAGCCGTAGCCCGGCAGGTCGGCGAAGATGACTTCCGGCTGCGGCTTTCCCGGCCAGCGCACTTCGAAGAAATTGATGCTGCGGGTGCGCCCCGGCGTGGAACTGGTGCGGGCCAGCTTGGCATCCACAAGAGTGTTGATCACGCTGGACTTGCCCACGTTCGACCGGCCGAGAAAAGCGACTTCCGGCAGAGTGGGAGCAGGGAAGTGTGCGGCGTCGGTGGCTGCTGCCAGAAATCGCGCCATTACCCTCATGCGCTAGTGTGCAATGCGGCGGTCGAGGTTGGCAAGCGGACGGAGAGCTGCAATTCAACTCTTACGAAATTGCTTGCTCAACGTGAGCGCCTGGTGCTGGTAGGACGATCCTATGTTCGTTCCGTAGATTTTGTGCGGTCGCGACAGCAGGGGCATATATTTCAGCCGTCCCACCAGCTGTCCATGCTCCATCAGGAACGGAACTTCATGGGCCCGAACCTCGAGCACGGCTCGAGTGCCTTTGATGTCGCTGGAACCGTAGCCGAAGCCGGGATCGAAGAAACCGGCGTAGTGAATCCGAAACTCACCGTCGGAAGGATCGAAGGGAACCATTTCCGCTGCGAAGTCGGGGGGGACGCGGACTCTTTCCCGCGAGGCAAGAATATAAAAATCCCCGGGCTCGAGAATCAGATTTTTACTGGCATTCTGATGGCGAACTTCCCAGAACTCCTCCGGCGAATAAAAATTAATCTTGTCCAGTTCGATTGCCGGAGCAAAGCGTTTCGCCCGGTAGGCGATGATCTCGCCCGCCTCTGCGCCCTCCAGATTGACGGTAATTCTCAGGCCGCGCTGCAGCCGCGCCTTGCCCGGACTCTCTTCTTCGTCCATGTAGACCAGATGCTCTTCCTGATCCAACTCCCGGATCGTGCGGTCGCCGGAGACTGGATTCCCCTGGACAAACCGCAGCTGGCTCAGCCTCATCCCTGCGCGAATCGCAACCGTGAATGTACGGGAAACAACTTCGGCGTAGAGTTTGCCTTTGTATCCCGCCGGCACGCGGTCGAATTCGGTGCCGTAGTCGGTGATCAGGCGGGTGAAAATGTCGAGGCGTCCGGTCGTACTCTTGGGATTAGCCTTCCCGGAAATATTCTCGGGTAAGTTCAGTTCTTCGATCAACGGCACGATGTAGACGCAATCTTTTTCGAGGACGGGCGCACCTGTCAGATCGACCCGCGCCATGCGGAGCTCTCTGATTTTGGCCTCGACCGTGCTGTTCGGGCCGGGCAGAAAACTCGCGCGCACCCGATGCGCCATGTCGCCCAGCCGCAGATCGAGACTTGCGGGCTGGATATGGTCAGGGTTTATCGCAGGCGCGGCGCTAATGTTTCCACGGGCAATCAGGTTGCTGATTTCCTGCGAGGGCAGTATTCCCGTGGTCCGGGCTTGCGCCTCTTCTGCTGGCAACTCCGGCCCGTTTTCAAAGGCAATCTGACTTTGGTTGGAGGTGGACATCTTAACTGGAAACTAGAAAACGGAAACTGACAAATGCCTTCTTACTGATGCGCCGCCGGACTATCCCCCGTGCCGGAAGTCAAAGGAGCGATCGGCTGGTTGGATACATCTTCGCTGATCGAGGGCAGCGGAGAGACCAGCGCAATTTGCAGCACCTGGTCCATGGTGTCTACGAAGTGCAGTTTCATGGCAGTGCGGAGATTTTCCGGAACCTCGGCTAGATCCTTTTCGTTGTCGCGAGGCAGGATTACTTCGAAAAGTCCGGCGCGGTGCGCCGCCAGCAGCTTTTCCTTGAGCCCGCCGATGGGTAACACTTTGCCGCGCAGCGTGATTTCGCCGGTCATGGCCAGATCGCGCCGCACGGGAATCTTGCTGAGCGCGCTCGCAATCGCCGTGGCAATGGTAATGCCGGCCGAAGGCCCGTCTTTCGGGATGGCGCCTTCCGGGACGTGTACGTGCAGATCGAGGGTGCGATAGAAATCGCGCGTGAGGCCGAGACGGTGTGCCCGCGAACGGACATACGACAAGGCAGCCTGCGCCGATTCCTGCATGACATCGCCGAGTTTGCCGGTCAAAGTCAGCTTACCCTTGCCGTCGACCACCGTGGCCTCGGTGCTGAGGATGGAGCCGCCCACTTCCGTCCAGGCCAGGCCGGTGACCAATCCCACTTCACTCTTTTCGTGGGCCAGCGTGTCGCGGAACTTGATGACGCCCAGGAAGTCGGTAACATTCTCGCCGGTTACGTTGACGGTGTAGTCCTGGCCTTCCTTGACCACCTTGCGCGCGACCTTGCGGCAAACGTTACCGATTTCGCGTTCCAGATTGCGCACCCCGGCTTCGCGGGTGTAGGCGCGGATGAGCGTCGTAATAGCGTCGTCAGTGAACTTCACATTCTTTTCCGACAAGCCAGCCTGCAGCATCTGCTTCTTCACCAGAAATTGCTTCGCGATCTCGAGCTTTTCCTGCTCGGTGTAGCCATGCAGCCGCAACACTTCCATGCGATCCTGCAGAGCGGGAGGGATGGTGTGCATGACGTTGGCGGTGGCCACGAAGAAAACCTGCGACAGGTCGTACTCAACATCGAGATAGTGGTCGACGAACATGAAGTTCTGCTCGGGATCGAGCACTTCGAGCAGAGCCGCAGACGGATCGCCGCGGAAGTCCATCGACATCTTGTCGACTTCGTCGAGCATGAAGACCGGGTTCTTGGTGCCGGCCTTCTTCATCATTTGAATGATTTGGCCCGGCAGGGCGCCGATGTAGGTGCGCCGATGGCCGCGAATCTCGGCCTCGTCGCGCACTCCGCCGAGTGACATGCGCACGAACTTGCGTCCGGTGGCCTTGGCGATCGACATACCGAGCGAGGTCTTGCCCACGCCTGGAGGTCCAACGAAACAGAGAATCGATCCCTTGGGATTCTTCACCAACTGGCGCACGGCGAGGAATTCGAGGATGCGTTCCTTGATCTTTTCGAGCCCGTAATGATCTTCGTTCAGAACTTTCTCAGCGCGCGAGATGTTGCGGATTTCCTTGGAGCGCTTCTTCCACGGCACGGCCAGCAGCCAATCGAGATAGTTGCGCGAAACCGTGGACTCCGCCGACATCGGCGGCATCGCTTCCAGCTTCTTCAGTTCCTGTAGTGCCTTGTCTTTGACGTCCTTGGGCATGCCGGCGGATTCGATCTTTTTCTTCAGTTCGTCGAACTCGCTCTTCTCGCCGCGGCCCAGTTCCTTCTGAATGGCTTTGATTTTTTCGTTGAGGTAATACTCCTTCTGCGCCTTCTCCATCTGCCGCTTCACTCGCGACTGGATAGTGCGGTCCACATTGAGCTTCTCGATCTCGACATCAAGCACGTCGGCGATGCGGTTCAGGCGCTCCGAAGGATCGAAGATTTCCAGCAATTCCTGCTTCTCTTCGATCGAGAGCTGCAGATTGGCGGCAATAATGTCGGTCAGCTTGGCCGGATCCTCCATGCGCACGGCCGAGATCATGGTTTCGTAGTTGAGCGCCTGGCAAAGTTTTACATACTGCTCAAACAGCGTGGTCACGCGCTGCATGCCGGCTTCGATCTGCGGATTCATCTCCACGGGGTAGCGAGCTACGCGCACCGAGGCCTGCATGTAACCATCCGCGTCCGTAGCCTGGAGAAGCCGGCCGCGCTCAATGCCTTCCACCAGAACTTTGATGTTGCCATCGGGCAACTTCAGGCTCTGCACGATGTTGACGATGGTGCCGACCTGGTAGATTTCGTTCGATTTGGGTTCGTCGATGGAGGCGTCGTGCTGGGTTGCGAGGAAGATTTTCTTGTCCGCGGCCAGCGCCTCTTCCAAGGCGCGCACGCTGGACTCACGGCCCACCACGAACGGCGTCATCATGAAAGGGAAGATGACCACGTCCCGGATGGGCATCATGGGCAGCTTCTTGGTTTCGAATTTTTCCTTGGATGTGGTCACTCAATCTCCCTGGGTTCGTAGTGAATGACTCGCGCTCAATGACAACCGTCCACTACAGTTTACTACTCTTTACTACCCGGCCTTCTCCAAAGCCACGGAAGCGCTGCGTTTCTCAACCATCTCGCGCGTAACCTCAAACTCTTTCAGCTTCTTTTGGCTGGGCAGGTGGAACATCAAGTCGAGCATAAGCTCTTCCAGAATCATGCGCAGCCCGCGAGCCCCGACTTTGCGCGCCATAGCCTGCCGGGCAATGGCTCGCAGAGCGTCGTCGGCGAACTTCAGGCGCACATTCTCGAACTCGAACAGGCGCTGGTACTGCTTGACAATGGCATTCTTAGGCCGGGTGAGGATCTCGATCAGCGCAAATTCGTCCAGATCTTCCAGCATACCCACCACGGGCAGCCGTCCCACGAATTCAGGAATCAGTCCGAACTTGATCAGATCTTCCGGCTGAATCTCGCTCAGCAGTTCGAAGTTGCGCTTGCGCGAGACGGCGGCGTCTTCCTTCTCCGCCTCTTCACCGGTACGGAAGCCCAGAGACTTTTTCCCTACGCGTCTGCCGATGATCTTCTCCAGACCCACGAACGCTCCTCCGCAAATGAAGAGGATGTTGGTGGTGTCGACCGGAGTGAATTCCTGGTGAGGATGCTTGCGCCCGCCCTGCGGCGGAACGTTGGCAATAGTCCCTTCCAGAATCTTGAGCAGGGCCTGCTGCACGCCTTCGCCGGAAACATCGCGGGTAATCGAGGGATTCTCGTCCTTGCGCCCGATCTTGTCGATTTCATCAATGTAGATGATGCCGGTTTGGGCGCGGCTCACATCGCCCTCGGCCGCCTGCAGCAGTTTGAGGATGATGTTCTCGACATCCTCGCCTACGTAACCGGCCTCGGTCAGCGTGGTGGCATCGACGATGGCGAAGGGCACGTCGAGCATACGGGCCAGAGTCTGCGCCAGCAGAGTCTTCCCAGTGCCCGTCGGCCCGATGAGCATGATGTTCGACTTGCTCAGTTCGATACCGTCATTGGTCTTCTGCCGGTTCATGAAGATGCGTTTGTAGTGGTTGTAGACCGCCACGGCCAGCTTCTTCTTGGTTTGTTCCTGTCCGATGACGTATTCGTCGAGGAAGGTTTTGACTTCCTGTGGCTTGGGCAGTTGGTTGGGGGCCGCGGTTTGGGGAGTCGCCGTGCGGTCGTCTTCCAGGATCGAGTTGCACACCGCTACGCACTCATCGCAAATGTAAGCGCGCGGGTAATCGCTGGGCGACGAGATCAGTTTGGCTACCGCATCCTGCGACTTGTGGCAGAACGAACAGCGCAAAATCTCGTCGGAGCCCGACTTGGTTTTCACTCGGCTCTA
>Ga0209415_10011372_pt1 | contig 14999 bp, 15 predicted proteins | sample PeaSoiSIISIP2007_FD_187696 | JGI IMG/M metagenome (GOLD analysis project Ga0209415, IMG submission 187696) | Peat soil microbial communities from Weissenstadt, Germany - SII-SIP-2007 (SPAdes) (version 2) | ecosystem: Environmental > Terrestrial > Soil > Wetlands > Peat | place: Germany...
CGGGCTCGACGAAACCGGGCAGGCTGACATGGCCAGTGCCGCCGGGGCCGGGCAAGGCTGGACCGGGCCAACTGGCGAAGTCTCAGCCGCTACCGTGAACAGATAGGTTGGCACCGTGTTCTCTGGATTCAACGCGTTCACGCCGCTCTCGTGGCTGTTCTTCGCCCTCGCCGTCGCGGCCTTCATCGTCGAGGTGTGGGCGCTGATCGACGCGCTGCGCCGTCCGCCCGGCGCTTTCGTCGCGGTCGGGAAGCAGACCAAGCCGCTGTGGCTGATCATCCTCGGCGTCGCCGTGGTCATCGGCCTGTACGGTGTCGCCTACGGCGTCTCCCTGATCAGCATTCTGCCGCTGGCCGCGTTCATCGCGGCAGCCATCTACCTGACCGACGTCCGGCCGAAGGTACGCGGGATCGGCCCAGGCGGTTCCTCGCGTCAGGGCCCTTACGGACCCTGGTAGCCCGCCAGGCCCGCGCCCTCAGCCTGCCCGCGGGGGTATGCGTGTGCTGGCCGGTCGTCGCGCCAGGCCGCGCTTCAGGCAGCCCGGTGGCGGCATCCGGTGCCGGAACCCGGACTATGCTGCCGGACATGAGTGATGCCCGATGACCGAGACCTCGTGGCGAACGCATCGCCTGGAGCTGGCCGATCAGACCCTGCGTGAATGGGACGCGAAGGTGCTCGCGTCCAGCCCGGAAGGGATCGTTCTCGATCAGTCGGCCTTCTATCCCGGCGGCGGCGGCCAGCCACCCGACCACGGAGTGCTGCTCTGGGGCGGGGTGCAGACCCGGATCGTCGACGCGCGCAAGGGCGATGACCTCTACCTGATCCCGGCCGAGGCCGATCCGCTGCCGCCGGCCGGGACGGCCGTCCGCGGCGCGGTGCAGGACGACCGGCGGACCGCCCTGATGCGGACGCACTCCGGCCTGCACGTGCTGTGCGGCGTGGTCTACCGTGACTACGGCTCGCTGGTGACCGGCGGCAACATGGAGCCGTTCGCCGCCAGGATGGACTTCGACCTGCCCGAGCTGCCGGCCGGCTTCAGGGACGCGGTCGAGGCAGCCTGCAACGCCGAGATCGCGGCCGGCCGGCGGATCGATGTCCGGGTGCTGCCGCGCGACGACGCGTTCGCCATCCCCGACATCATCCGGACGGCGACCAACCTCGTCCCGCCGGACGTCAAGGACGTGCGGATCATCGACATCGTCGGTCTTGACCAGCAGGCCGACGGCGGGACCCATGTCGCGTCGACCGCCCAGATCGGCCGGATCGAGGTCGTCAAGATCGAGAACAAGGGCAAGGGCTTCCGCCGCCTCAGAATCCGGATCGCCGACTAGGTTCCTGTCCAGGACCGGGTGGACCTCTCAGGGAACACCGCCGAGGTATCCGCCCGATCACCGGATCGACCTGTCGGTCGGCGGGCTGGCGGCGTGGCCGCGGGATGGGCGGCGGCCCGGCGGCACCATCCGGACCCTGCCACGCCCCAGCGCTGGCCGGGAGGCGGTTTGTTCGGCAGGTCCGGGCGGCCGGCCGTTCGGCGGGATGGGCGGCGATCAGAACGGCAGCAGCAGGGCCGCGGCCGGCGCGATCACCAGGAATGCGGCTACCGCTCCGAGCAGGGCCATGGCTATCACGGACAGTCCGGGCTGCGGTCTGAGCAGCCGGGTGACCCTGGCCGCGAGTTCGCAGTCGACCGTGGCTCCAGCGGCTGCCAGCGCGCCGACCGGGGCCCGGCCGCCGCCGGCCGCACCGACTCGCAGCAGCGCCATCGCCAGCTCCCTGGCCGGCCGGAGCCGCCGGGCGCGATCATCGGCCAGCATCTCGACGAGCAAGGCGACCTCACGGTTCGCGTCCCTGGCGGTCTCCGACCAGCGGAACGCCCGCAAGAGCGCGGTGAAGGGCAGCAGCACAAGGTCGTGCCTGGCCCGAAGGTGCGCCCGCTCATGCGCCAGGACAGCGGCCAGCTCGGCCTGGTCGAGCAGGTCAAGAGTGCCAGCGCTGATCACGATCGCCGAGCGCAGCCCAGGGACGCAGTATGCGGCAGCGGCCGGATGGTCCACGACCAGCGCCCCTGGAACCTTGGGGTCACCATGGGCGAGCAGCCTGAGCAGCGCCCGCTGCCGGTGCCTGGCCCGCAGGACGGCGGTGATCGCGGCGATGAGAATCCAGCAGAGCACGGCTAGCAGGGCCGCCCCGGCGACCAGGCACGCCGCCCGCAGGCCGGTGAGCACGCTCCAGGATCGGACCGGGCCGCCGCCGGAGCCGAGCATCAGCCGGGTTGCCTGGTCCGCCGCGGCCGCGGCTACGCCGGCCAGCCGGCCGCCGGCTAGCACCGGGCCGTCGGCGCCCGTGCCGCCGGCTACCGTGCGGCTGAGCCCGGTGGCGCCGATCCCGGCGAGCGCACCGACCGTGGCCACGCCCCAGCTCAGCCCGAGCGCCTGCCACAGCGCGATGGCCGCGGCCGGCGACCGCCTCGGCCAGCGCGCGCTGGCGAGCAGGCGCGCGGCCGGGACGCAGCCGATGGCGACCGCGCTGAGCAGGATGACGGCGGTGGGCACAGGAAATCAGGCCCCGGCTCCGCTGCCCGGCCCGCTGGCCCGGCTGGACGTGTCACCTCCGCCGAGAGCCTCAAGAGCCACCCGGAGCGCGTGCGCCTCGGACCCTGAGACGCTGCGGGCGAACCGGGTCAGCGCCGCCTGCCGGTCACCGGTCTGGTCAAGGGCGGTCAGCATCAGCTCGGCGACGTAGGCTTCGCGGCTCTCGGCAGGACGGTAGCGCCAGGCACGGCCGGCTCGCTGGCGGCGGACGAACCCCTTCTTGGCCAGCCGGTCGAGTACGGTCATGACAGTGGTGTGGGCCAGATCCCGGTCAGTCAGGCAGACGCCGACCTGCCGGACTGTCATGGGGTCCGGCGATTGCCAGAGCACTTCCATGATGGCGCGCTCGAGTTCTCCCAGCCGGTTCATGCACTCACCATACGAGACGATGCCAAGCGGGCCCAGAGCCGGCCGACCCGCCGCGGATCCGCCGGAGGCACTCGCAAGGCGCGAGGAGGCCAGGTCGCGATGAACCTCACCATCGTCCGTGGTGACATCACCGAGCAGGACGTCGACGCCGTGGTCAACGCGGCCAACTCATCGCTGCTCGGCGGTGGCGGCGTCGACGGCGCGATCCACCGCAGGGGCGGCCCGGCCATCCTGGCCGCCTGCCGCGAACTGCGGGCCGGGGCCTATCGCGACGGGCTGCCGGCCGGTCAGGCGGTGCCAACCACCGCCGGTCTGCTGCCCGCGAGGTGGGTGATTCACACCGTCGGGCCGGTGTACTCGGCCGCGGACGACCGGTCGGCGCTGCTGGCCTCGTGCTATACCGAGTCGCTGCGGGTAGCCGACGAGCTTGGGGCGCGGACCGTGGCGTTTCCGGCGGTCTCGGCCGGCTCGTTCGGCTGGCCGCTCGCCGACGCGGCCCAGATCGCGGTAGCCGCCGTGCGGTCTGCGGTAACAAGCGTCGACCAGGTGCGTTTCGTCCTGTTCAGCGCCGCGACGCTGGAAGCGTTCCAGGCCGCGAAGGATGCCCGGTGAGGACGTTTAGCCAACCGGGTGAGCCCGCGCTAGGTTGCAGACATGGAGGTGCCACGGGTCGCGGTGAGCGTCGACCTGGTGATCCTCACGGTGCGGGCCAGTCAGCTGTCGGCGCTGATGTGGCGGCGGGATGCCGAGCCGCACCGTGGTCGCTGGGCGCTGCCTGGAGGCTTCGTCAGGCTCGAGGAAGATCTTCCCGCCACAGCGACGCGCGTGCTGGCCGAGCGGGCGGGCCTGCCGGACGCGCCGGTGCACCTTGAGCAGCTCGCGACCTACGGTTACCCGGACCGCGACCCGCGGCAGCGGGTGCTCTCGGTGGCGTACCTCGGGCTGGCTCCTGACCTGCCGGCTCCTGATCAGCCGCGGATGAGCTGGCAGCCCGTGGCTGAGCTGACCGACCTGGCCTTCGACCATCTGCGCATCCTGCAGGACGGCGTCGAGCGGGCCCGGGCCAAGCTCGAGTACACCTCGCTCGGCGCGGCATTCTGCGCCGATGAGTTCACCGTGGCCGAGCTGCGCCGGGTGTACGAGATCGTCTGGGGGACGCCGCTTGACCCCCGTAATTTCCATCGCAAGGTGACCGGCGCCGAGCGCTTCCTTGTGGAGACCGGATCCGCCAGCTCCTCCGGCGGCCGGCCAGCCCAGCTCTACCGGCGCGGCGCCGCTGAGCTGCTGCATCCGCCGATGCTCCGGCCGCGGCAGCGGTGGCCGGCCGGAGCCGCTGAGCTGCCGTCCGAGCCAGCGGAACCGCTGCTAGCCGGCCCGGCCGCGGAGGCGCCGGCGCGGACGCGGCAGTGGCCGGATGAGACACCAGCCCGGTATATTTCCGTGATCGCTCAGGGCACGGGCGATCGTGATAACTGGCAGCAGGACCGCACGGCTACCCGGACCCGATCAGCCCTGGAGGACGACGATGTCCCGACAGACACCACGATTCAGGCCGATTCTTGACCAGTTCACGCCGTATCAGCCGGGCAAGCCACCGTCCGCCTCGGCTGGCCGCACCTTCAAGCTGTCCTCGAACGAGTCGCCGTTCGGACCGCTGCCCTCGGTGCTCAAGGTCATCACCGAGGCAGCAGGGGAGGTCAACAGATACCCGGACAACGGCGCGGCTGAACTGACCGAGGCGATCGCGGCCAGGCATGATGTGCCCGCCGCTCACGTGGCCGTCGGCTGCGGCTCGGTCGGAATCGTCCAGCAGCTGCTTGAGGCCGTATCTGATCCCGGGGCGCAGGTGCTGTACGCGTGGCGCTCGTTCGAGGCCTATCCGTACCTGGCCGACCTGGCCGGAGCGAACTCGGTGCGGGTACCGCTGCGCGACGAGAAGCACGACCTGGCCGCGATGGCCGCCGCGATCACCGACGCCACCAGGCTGATCTTCGTCTGCACGCCGAACAATCCGACCGGCACGGTGGTGCACACCGGAGAGCTCAGCGAGTTCCTCGACCAGGTGCCCGCCGACTGCCTGGTGGTGCTTGACGAGGCATACGTGCAGTACGTGCGCGATCCTGACGTGCCTGACGGGCTCGACATCTACCGCGACCGGCCGAACGTGGCCGTACTGCGGACCTTCTCGAAGGCCTACGGCCTGGCGGGCCTGCGGGTCGGATTCCTGATCGGCCACGAGCCGGTGGCTGCCGCTGCGCGCAAGACCATGCTCACGTTCACCGTGAACGCGCTGGCGCAGGCGGCGGCCGTCGCCTCGCTGGCGGCCGAGGCCGAGCTGCTCGACCGGGTCGAGCTGGTGGTCTCGGAACGAAACCGGGTCATCCGCGAGCTGACCGCGATGGGCTGGACGGTGCCGCCCACGGAGGCGAACTTCGTCTGGCTGCGCCTTGGCGCCGCCACGGCGGATTTCGGCGAGGCATGCGGCCGGGCCGGGCTGAGCATCCGGCCGTTCGCCGGCGAGGGCGCGCGGATCTCGGTCGCCGAGCCCGCCGCCAACGACGCGTTCCTCGAGGTCGCGCGCGCATATCCGGCTCGCAACTAGCCGGGCGCCGCCGTCTGGCGCCCTGTCATACGCTGGTACGGGCAGGGCTACGGCGGGAGGCCGGGCAGCGGTGAAGGTTCATGTGATCCACGAGAACCCCGACTGGTATGGGCCGATCGGGGCCGCGCTCGACGAGGCCGGCGTTCCGCATGCGCAGTGGCTGCTCGGTGACTGCATGCTCGACCTTGATGAGCAGCCGCCCGCCGGGGTGTTCTGGTCCCGGATGAGCGCGTCGTCGCATACCCGCGGCCACCCGTTCGCCAAGGATCAGACCCGCGGAGTGCTCAGCTGGCTGGAAAGCCACGGCCGCCGGATAGTCAACGGCCGACGGGTGCTGGAGCTTGAAATGAGCAAGGTCGAGCAGCTCACAGCGCTGCGAGCGGCCGGGTTCGACGTCCCGCGCACGATCGCGGTGGCCGGCGCCAGCGAGCTTTCGGCCGCCGCGAGAAAGCTGCCCGCCCCGTTCATCAGCAAGCACAATCAGGGCGGCAAGGGACTGGGCGTGCGCCTCTTCGAAGGCCACGACGAGTTCGACAGCTACCTCCGGTCGCCGGATTACGAGCCACCTGTGGATGGCATTACCCTGCTCCAGGAGTACCTGCGCGCCGCCGAGCCCCGGATCAGCAGGGTGGAAATGGTCGGCGGCGAGTTCATCTACGCGATCACCGCCGACACCGCGATCGGCGGCTTCCAGCTCTGCCCGGCCGATGCCTGCGCGCTCGGCGACTCACCGGCCCGCGACCTTTTCGCGCTCAGGGAAGGCTTTGACGACCCGATCACCGGCAGGTACCTGAGTTTCGCCGGCCGGCAGGGAATCGAGATCGCCGGCTTCGAGTTCATCGAGACAGCGGACGGCCGGCTGGTCACCTACGACATCAACACGACGACGAACTACAACGGGGTCATCGAGGCCTCGGCGGCCAGGCCGGCCTTGCCGGCCGTCGCCGCGTTCCTCGGGCGGCTGCTGGCGCAGGAGTCGGCCAGGACCGCGATCGCCGCTCGCTGAGGGCCGGCCAGAAGGCCGCGGGGCCGGCCGGGAGACCGGGAGGCCGCGGGGCCGGCCGGGAGACCGGGAGGCCGCGGGGCCAGCCGGGAGACCGCGGGGCCGGCCGCCGGCGCCCGGAGCGGTGGCAGGCTGGCGCTGGCCAGAGACTGCCCGATGGCCGGTGGTCATGGCGTCGGGCCGGTGAAAGGAGCGGCGATGCGGTTCGGGTACTGGATGCCGATCTTCGGCGGCTGGCTGCGGAACGTGCGCGACGAGGGCATGAGCATTGCCTGGCCGTACGTCAGGGACCTCGCCGTGGCGAGCGAGCGGCACGGTTTCGATCTGTCCCTGATCGCTGAGCTCAACCTCAACGACATCAAGGGGCACCACGCTCCGTCGCTCGACTGCTGGACGCTGGCCCCGGCCCTGGCCGCGGTGACATCGTCGCTCGAGCTGATGCTCGCGGTGCGGCCCAACTACCATTCTCCGTCGCTGACCGCCAAGGCGATCTCCACCCTGGACGTGATCGCCCCCGGCCGGATATCGCTCAATGTGGTCTCGTCCTGGTGGAAGGACGAGGCGACGCAGTACGGCGTGCCGTTCGACGTGCATGACGCCAGGTACGCCAGAACCCAGGAATGGCTTGACGTGCTCTCGCGGCTGCTGCGCGAGGACGCGGTGACCCACACCGGGTCGTTCTACCAGCTCGAGGGCACCGTGGTCGAGCCCAAGCCCGGCCGGCCCCCCGCCGTCTACATGGGCGGGGAATCCCCGAAGGCCAAGGATGTCATCGCCGCTCAGGCCGACGCCTACGTGATGCACGGAGACGCTCCGGAAGTGATCGCCGCGAAGGTGGCCGACCTCACCGCGCGCAGGGTCGCGGCCGGCCGTCCGCCGCTGGAGTTCGGCGTCTCTGGCTACGTGATCTGCCGGGACACCGAGGCGGAGGCCAATGCCGAGCTCGAGCGGATCCTCGACGTCCGCTCGTCCGCGGACGCCTACGCCTCCTACCAGAACTTCATCGAGGGCTCGCAGCTGGAGTCACGGGTCTCCCTCGAGGAGTACAGCGTCTCGAACCGAGGCCTGCGCAGCGGGCTGATCGGCACGCCCGACCAGATCATCGATCGGATCACGGCCTATCAGGAAGCCGGCGTCGGCCTGCTGCTGCTTCAGTTCTCCCCGCAGCGCGAGGAGATGGCCCGCTTCGGCGCCGACGTGATCAGCCGCTACCCGGCCACGGCGGCGAAGCCCGCCCCGGACGAGACCCGCGGCTAGCCGCCCGGTCCGTGATCAGCGTGCCGGTACCGGCGCCCAGGCCAGCAGCGTCCCGCGGCCGAAGAGCGGCTTCGGCCTGAAATGCAGGCATCGGCCCGCGCGCCGGCAGGCGGGCGCCGGCACCGGAACGAAGGCCGTGATCTCGATGCCATAGCCGAGCGCGATCACATCGCCGTGCGGGCTGAAGGCCACCGTGTCCCATGGCTCGCCCAGCGTCCGCGGCCGGGACAGCGGCCCGCCGCTGAGGGTTCCCACGTAGCTGTTCCAGCCGACCGAGTTGTCGCCGTATCCCGTGTGCAGCATGAACATCCCGTCGACGCCCCAGCTCAGCTGGATGAGCGAGTCGGTGTCCGGGGCGAAGGGGAGGACCTGACCACCGCGCAGCAGGATCTCCGCTGGCTGCCCGCCGGTCCCGGGGGTATTGGCCAGCGAGATGGCGAGCACGGCGGGCGCGCTGCCAGGGCTCCAGCCATCTGCCCAGATGCTCTCCGGCAGCCCGGCTCGCGGCCGGACCTGCCGGTAGGCCCGGATCAGCGGCTGGTCGGTCACGGTCAGGAAGGGTGTCCGCCGTCCGGTGGTCACGCTGACGAGCTGGAGCGACCGCTGGTCGCGGCTGTCGGCGAGGATGGCCGAGCTATCCCGCCAGATGAATCCGGGCCCGGGACCTAGATCGGTCTTCCGGCCCGTCACGAGGTCGACCGACCAGATCTCGTCGGTCACGTCCCTGACCGAGACGACGTCCTGGACGTCGTAGCCGAGCCGGGTGCCGTCGGGCGAGAGCTCGGCGTCGATCGTGCTCACTCGCTTGCTGTGGCCGGCCGGCCGGACAAGCCTGATGTCCGACCCGTCATCGTTCATCGTGTAGTAGCTGAATCCGTACGCGGTCTGCTTCCAGGCCAGCAGCACCGGGCCGGCCGGGGCCGCGCCGGCGAACCCGGAAGCGACCTGCGCGGTCCGCCCGTCCGGGTACAGCCATTCCAGCGCGCCGGCTGCCGTCGCGAACAGGATCCGGCCTCCGCCGGGGAACAGCGGCCCGGCCGCGCGGTGCTCCCGCACCGGACTTGGCTGCCTGCCCACGGCGCCGGTCACGGCTGTCACGGTGATCGCGGCAGCCAGGGTCAGCGCGCCCGCGGCGGCGATGTTCCGGTTCCGCCGCCGGTAGCGCCGCCGGACCAGCTCCATGATCGCGCGCGGTGGCTCGCACTCAGCCACCGCGGCGGTCATCGCGTCCCTCAGCCGCCTTTCGATGTCGGCTGCCATGGCTCACCCGCCCGCGGGGCCGGCCATGACAGCCCGCGCGCCCGGGTCAGTCATCACGATCACCCGTCTCCGGGCGCTCGGCCTGCGCGGTCACGGCGGTGCCGGGCTGAGCGGGAGCCGCCGTCTCAGGTCGCTCCGCGACCCGGCTGGCCGCCGCCTCGCGCAGCCGGGCCAGCCCGCGCGACGCCTGGCTCCTGACGGTGCCGACGGTGCAGCGCAGGACGCTGGCGATCTCCGCCTCGGGCAGGTCCTCCCAGTAACGGAGCACGAGGACGGCGCGCTGCCGCGGCGGCAGCGCTGCCAGCGAGCGCAGCAGCAGGTCGCGATCGGCAATCTCACCGGTCGCGTCCCGGACCTCGGGCCCGGGTTCGCCGGCGGCCGGCGGCTGCCCGGCGCGGCGGCGCAGCGACCGCCAGCGGTCGATCGAGGTGCTGACGAGTACCTGGCGGACGTACGGTTCCGGGCTCCGGTCTCTGGACGCGGTCGCCCGGCGCCGGTAGGCACGCTCGAGGGCGATCTCCAGCAGTTCCCCTGCCTCGGCCCGGTTCTGGCCGGCGAGCAGCATGGCCAGCCGGAACAGCCGGGCAGACCGGCCGCGCACGAACTCCTCGAAGGGGTCGCCCGCGTCCGCATCCACCGCTCACATCCCTGCCAGCCCACGGCGCCTGCCCGCCCACCGCACCCTGGGCCGGAGACCCCGTTCCTCATGCTTGTGCTACGACCGGGCCGTCCGCAAGGCTGCCCAGCCGGGCATGCGCTGGCTGGTGCGATCTGCCAGGTCCCGGTTCCGCGTGAGAGTTGCCGGTGTGGCTGGCGGTGCGTTTCAGTCCAGAGTTTCCTCGGCGATGTCGGCGCCGAGGGCGGTGAGGCGGGCCGCGACGGACGCGTGACCGCGGTCGATCAGGTAGCCGGGCGAGACGATGGTCTCGCCCTGCGCCGCCAGGCCCGCCAGGACCAGCGCGATGCCGGTCCGCAGGTCATGCGCGATCACCTCGGTCCCGTGCAGCACGGTGGGCCCGTGCACGAGCGCGACGGCGTCGGCGACCTCGACCTTGGCGCCCATCTTGTTCAGCTCGCCGGCCAGCATGTAGCGGCCGTCGTAGATCGTTTCCCTGATGTAGCTGGTGCCGTCGGCCAGGCAGCTGACCGCCATGATCGGCGACTGGAGGTCGGTGGCGAAGCCGGGGAACGGGCAGGTGATCACGTTGATCGGGCGGAGCTGCTTGTCCCTGCGCACCTGGAGGATGGCGCCGGAGGTGGCGAACTCGACGCCCATCTGCTCCAGCTTCCAGCGCACGACGCCCAGGTGGTCGAGGGACGCGCCGACCAGGCTCAGCTCGCCGCCGGTGATCGCCGCGGCCATGGCGAACACCGCCGCGTCGATCCGGTCCGGCATGACCGTGTGCTCGACCGCGTTCAGCTCGCTGACGCCCTCGACGGTAATGAAGCCGGTGCCGCCGCCGCTGATCCGCGCGCCCATCTTGCCGAGGAAGGCGATGACGTCCTGCACCTCGGGTTCTTGCGCGGTGTTGTCGATCACCGTGACGCCGGGCGCCAGCGCGGCGGCCATGATCAGGTTCTCGGTGCCGGTATGCGAGGGCGTGTCGAGGTACAGATGCGCGCCTCGCAGGCCGCTCGCGGCCCGTACCCTGATCTGGCTCTCGCCCTCGTCCACCTCGGCACCGAGCCTCGCGAAGCCGCGGTAGTGGAAGTCCAGGTTGCGGCTGCCGAGGTTGCAGCCGCCGACGCCCTCGAGTACCGCCTCGCCAAGCCGGTGCAGCAACGCCGGGACGAACAGCACAGATCCGCGGAACTGCCTGGTGATCGCGGCCGGGAGCACCGGGCTGGTCAGCTCCGAAGCGTCGATGACCAGAGTGCGCTCCACCTCGTGGAACTTGACGACCGCGCCGACGGCCTGGGCGAGCTCGACGGCCCGCCGGACGTCCTCGATCACCGGCACGTTCCGCAGGACCGTGCGGCCCTTGCTGGCCATCAGCGAGGCCGCGATCATCTTCAGGGCAGCGTTCTTGGCTCCCTGGACGAAGACGGTTCCCTGGAGTGGGTTACCGCCATGGACGCGGTAGCGGGTCTGGTGACCGCTGCTCATAACGATGGAACTCCTGTCCCTGGGGGGCGGGACATCATTATCCCGGCTTGCGGTGCGTGCCCCGATCATCGGCTCTGGCCAGAGGAGATCCAGATCGCATGTCGGCGCTCCGGCCATGTCCCGCGTGCTCCAGTATTCCACCGCTACTAGCCCCCCCGGACGATTGACGACAGCGTTACTTAAGGTAACTGATCAATATCAAAGGGTGATGGGCGGCCCTCACCGGCGGGTTCGTCGTCGTAATTCCAGGTCAGACGGCAGTTCATCGGCTGGTAATGCACCCGTTTCGGTTAGGCATGGCGAAGGTCAGCGAGATGGGCTCCGGCCCGAGGCAGCCAGCGGAACGGCGGTCCGGCGCAGGTCGGTGCCCCTTTCCTGGCCGGGTCCCGAAGAAGGCCGCCGTTCACGGCGCCAGGGACCAGCACCGGCCAGCCGCAGGCCCGGCGGCTCGCCGCCGGCGGTCCTCAGGCCAGCGGCTCCAGCTTCGCCAGCCGGTCGAAGACGTGACTCAGCCTGGACAGGTAGCGCTCGGGGCGGCAGACCTCGTCCAGTCGTGCCTGGTCGAGCGACTGGCCGCGCCGCGCCGCGTGCTCGCTCAGCGCCTCCCGGAACGACCCGCCGCTCTCCCATGCCTGCATCGCGGCGGCCTGGACCAGGGCGTAGGCGCTCTCGCGTGACATCCCGGTCTCGATCAGCTCAAGCAGGACGGCCGAGGAGTAGATCAGGCCGCCGGTGGAGTCCAGGTTGGCGCGCATCCTGGCCGCGTCCACGACCAGCCCGGTCACCAGTCCCGTGGTCTGCTCGAGCAGGTAGTCGGCGGCGATGGCGGCGTCGGGAAGCGCCACCCGCTCGGCCGACGAATGCGAGATGTCGCGCTCATGCCACAGCGGTATCCCCTCGAGCACCGGGACTACCTGGGCGCGGACGATCCTGGCCAGGCCGCAGATTCGCTCCGAGCGCACCGGGTTCCTCTTGTGCGGCATCGCCGACGAGCCCTTCTGCCCCGTCGTGAAGGCCTCGGAGAGCTCCCTGACCTCGGTCCGCTGACCGTGCCTGACCTCGAGAGCGACCGCCTCGCAGACGGTGGCTATCAGCGCCAGGACGCTGACCCACTCGGCGATCCCGTCCCGCATGACTACCTGGGTAGCCACGTCGGCCGGCCGCAGGCCGAGCTCGGCCATCACCTCAGCCTCGGTGGCCGGGTCGATGCTGGAGTACGTGCCCACCGGGCCGGACAGCTTCCCGACCGCGACCGACTCCCTGGCGCGGGCCAGCCGCCGGCCGCAGCGCGCCATCGCGAACGCGAAGTCGGCGACCCGGTGACCCCAGACGTCGGGCTCGGCATGGATGCCGTGGGTGCGGCCGGCCCGGAGGGTGCCGCGGTGGGCAAGCGCGTGGTCGCGCAGCACCCTGGTGAGCGTCCCGGTCCTGGCGATCAGCAGGTCGGTGGCCTCGGCAAGCTGCACGGCCAGGGCGGTGTCGAGCAGATCGGACGACGTCATCCCGAAGTGGACGTAGCTGGCCGCCGCGCGCGGGCTGGTGCCGTCCGCCCAGGCTGACAGGAACGCGATCACGTCATGGTTCGTGACCGCCTCGATGGCGGCCACGGCCTCCGGGGCCGGCGGCGGCGCGGCCATGACCGGCGCCACGCAGTCGGCTGGCACGATCCCGGCCCTGGCCTGCGCCTGGAGCACGAGCGTCTCGACCCGGCACCAGAGCTCGTACTTGTGCGCCTCGCTCCAGACCCGGCCCATCTCGGCCAGCGTGTAGCGCTCGATCACGCGCTCTATCCTGCCGTAACATCCCGCGCCCGGTCGGCGCTGGCTGGCCCGCGGCCCTGGCTGGCTGGCGCGCGGCCCTTCCAGGCGAGCCTGCGGCCGCCGGCCGCCGGCCGCAGCCGTCCGGGGACTGCTCGGCGCCGGGTCATATGACCGGGCGCAGCTGGACGGTCTGGTCGCGCCGCGGGCCGACGCCGATCGCGCTGACCGGCGCGCCGATCATGTCCTGGAGCGTTTCGACATAGCGGCGGGCGCCGCCCGGAAGCTCGGCTAGTGACGTCGCGCCCGATATGTCGTCGCTCCAGCCGTCCAGGTACTCATAGACCGGCCTGGCGTGATGAAACTCGGTCTGCGTCATGGGGATCTCGTCGTAGCTGGTCCCGTCGATCTCGTAGCCGACGCAGACCGGCACCTTGTCCAGCCCGGACAGCACGTCGAGCTTGGTGATGAAGTAGTCGGTGATCCCGTTCACCCGGGTGGCGTACCTGGCGACCACCGCGTCGAACCAGCCGGTGCGGCGCGCCCGGCCGGTGGTGACTCCGTACTCGCCGCCGACCTGCCGCAGCCAGTCGCCGCGGGCGTCGGTGAGCTCGGTGGGGAACGGGCCGGCGCCCACCCTCGTGGTATAGGCCTTGATGATGCCGATCACCTTGCTGATCCTGGTCGGCCCGATTCCCGAGCCTGCGCAGGCGCCGCCCGCCGCCGGCGATGACGAGGTGACGAACGGATAGGTTCCGTGATCGACGTCGAGCAGCGTTGCCTGGGCGCCTTCCAGCAGGACCACCTGGCCGGCGTCCAGCGCATGGTTCAGCACCAGGCCGGTGTCGGCCACGTATCGCGCGATCCGCTCGCCGTAGCCGATGTACTCGTCAGCGACGGCCGACGCGTCGATCCCGCGCCGGTTGTAGACCTTGGTGAGCACCTGGTTCTTCTCGCGCAGCACAAGCTCAAGTTTCTGGCGCAGGATCGCGGGGTCGAACAGGTCCTGTACCCGGATGCCCATCCTGGCGGCCTTGTCGCTGTAGGCGGGTCCGATGCCGCGCCCCGTGGTGCCGATCCTGGCCTGGCCCAGGTAGCGCTCGGTGACCTTGTCCAGTGCCACGTGGTGCGGCATGATCAGGTGCGCGCTGGCCGAGACCAGCAGCCGGTCACAGGAGAACCCGCGCTTCTCGATGCCGTCGATCTCGGCCAGCAGGACGGCCGGATCGACCACCACGCCGTTGCCGATGACCGGCGTGGCGTGCGGGGACAGCACTCCGGACGGCAGCAGATGCAGCGCGTAGCTCTCGGAGCCGATGACGACGGTGTGCCCGGCGTTGTTGCCGCCCTGGTATCTGACGACGTAGTCGACCCTGTCGCCGAGCAGGTCGGTCGCCTTGCCCTTGCCCTCATCGCCCCACTGAGCGCCTACGATCACGATGGCGGGCATGTCACCAGGCTAGCGGGCCGCCCCGGTTGACCGACGCGGACCTGCCCGATCGAGGTTTCGCCGCGATAGCTCCGGGCCGGGCTGGCCCGGCTACCTGATCGACGGCAGGGCCGCCGCGGCCGTCTGGCTTGACTCGCGCAGGAACTTGGTGATCCGGTCCGCCTCGTCGTCCTCGCCGATCGCCGCCGCGGCGGCGCCAAGCAGGTGGAGCGATCGCAGGAAGCCGCGGTTCGGCTCGTGCTCCCAGGGAATCGGCCCGTATCCGTGCCAGCCTGCCCGGCGCAGCTGGTCCAGCCCGCGGTGATAGCCGGTCCGCGCGTAGGCATAGGCCATGACCGGATCCTGGCTCAGCGCCCGCTCGGCCAGCGCCGCCCAGGCCGCGCAGCAGGAGGGGAAGCGCGCCGCCACCGTCGCCGGGTCGTCACCAGCGCGAAGTGCCGCGCTCGCCTGCTCGTTGTCCGGCAGGTAGGTCGGCGGCGGCGTCGGGTGCGCGAGCAGGTTCTCGTGGGTCATGCGTACATCCTGCCGCATCCGGCGGACCCACGCTGGCTGGCCTCAGCGGCCTTCCGCGGCTGGCCTCAGCGACCGTCTGCGACCTCAGCG
>Ga0209415_10011373_pt1 | contig 14997 bp, 16 predicted proteins | sample PeaSoiSIISIP2007_FD_187696 | JGI IMG/M metagenome (GOLD analysis project Ga0209415, IMG submission 187696) | Peat soil microbial communities from Weissenstadt, Germany - SII-SIP-2007 (SPAdes) (version 2) | ecosystem: Environmental > Terrestrial > Soil > Wetlands > Peat | place: Germany...
CAAGCTGGAAATGGGGCCGTGTCCCGGAATCACCTTCACGTCGGGCGGCAATTGCGCAATCACCTTGTCCACGGCATCAATCATGCCATCGATGCTGCCGCCACTGTCGACGTCGATGAAGGGGAACCCGTAGGTGACGAAGTCGTCGCCCATGTGCACCACGTTGGACTTCGGAAAGAAGATGATCGAGTCACCGTCCGTGTGCCCGGCAGGAAAGAACAGCGCGCGAATGTCCTCGCCATTCAGGTGCACGGTGACGTCGTGATCGAAGGTGACGATGGGCAGAGCTTCCTTGGGCGCGGGCTTGACGTCCATGTGAACGGACGAGCCGTTGCCGGCCGCGCCGCCGCTCTCCAGCCGTTTGCGAACGTTATCGTGCGCGATGATAGGCGCCTGCTTCTGGAAGTAAGCATTTCCGCCCGTGTGATCGCCGTGGTAATGCGTATTGATAATGAAACGCACAGGCTTGTCGGTGATGCCCTTGAGCGCGGCCTGAATCTTTTCGGCGAGCGGCGCGTACTGATCGTCGACAATTACGATGCCGTCGTCGCCGACCGAGGCACCGATGTTCCCGCCCGCCCCCTCCAGCATGTAGACCGTCCCGGCCACTTTGGTGACCTTCATTTGTACTTTGCTGAAATCCTCATCCTGGGAGGCGGCGAAGCCACAGGCGAATAGCAGAGTCATTGCCAGAATCGATGCTTTGCGCATGATCAGGTTCCTTTCCAGGTCGGGAGACATTCTAACCAAAATGCAGGCGTACGGCCTCACAATGCAGAATTTCGGTACTGGTGCCGTTTCGCGTCCTCAGTTCATTGTTGGCTACTGGTCGCATTCTTAGCCTGCGCTTCCTGTTCCGCTTGGAGTTTGTATTCGCCCTGTGGCCCTTCTGGGTGTGGGTTAACTTCTATGAGAATCTCTGGGCCGGCCAATACGTCTTCTAACTCTCGAGCATCGAATCCACGCATCGTTAACTCCTTGGCGATTGCCTTTCCCAATCGTGGGTTGGAACTAGCGGCAGAACCCAATTGTGAACACTTGGCGCAAACTCGTACAACTACGCCAGTGCTCAACGGAGGGTATGATTGGCTGGAACTAGCACCGTTCATCCCCACCCACCTCACCCCGGGAGCATTTACTCGTAGAGCTTTTGTTGCTTGCAGGGCTTTGGCAATATCAAAGGCGAACATCGCAGATTCGGTGTCGCCCATCGGAGATGAAGGACTCACACCTTGCCCCGAGCACAGAGGTTTTAGGCTCGCGGCGATTTCTTGCTCTTGCCGAGCCGTGAGATGCCGAAATGCTACTCTAGCCTCGATTTTGACACGCTCAAACTCTTCACTTTCAGCCTTCTCGCGTAACTGCGCCACCGACGAATCACCCAGAATTGAGAGTGCCAAATCGTACTTGTATACTCCTTCAAACACACCCTCTCCAACAACACCCACAACGATTAGAACCCATCCCACGGCTGCAAACAATTTCTTACAGCGAGACACGCGTGCTGGGTATTCTTTCCGATCGACTGAAAGTTTCAGCCAGTGTTTGCGCTCCAGAGACTTTTCGCATACTGCTTCTTTTGCGTCGTGCCAAATTTCGCCCACTTCCATAAAGAGGCCGAGGGCGACGAGCGCTGTGCAGCCAAGCAGGAATATAAAATACAAATCCCTCAGATTCTTCAAACATGCATTAGACGCTGCATCGCAGGTTCTAGCGGTTAGCACAAGTTCGAACAATTTATGGAGTAGGTGCATAGATCAAGCTAGCGCCAAATGCCTGTGCAAATGAAATGGCACCAGTACCAGAACTTCTGCATTCAGCGTCAAACTCACTCCGCCTTCACGCTGTCGAACAACTTCCACAGCGAATCGGCGGTGGCGCGGTAGATCGCATAGCCGCTTCCAGAGTCCGTAGTCTTGTGAAAGAGAAGTTCGCCTTGGCCATCGCCGTCGGCATCGACCGCGTCAATCAGGTCCAGTTGGGGAGTCACATCGAGATGGAATCGATCGGTCACGCCGGAATACAGCTTGTGGAGGTTGTTGTAAATATCGGTGCGCGTGACCAGCAAGACCTTGTACTGCAACGGAGCGGACGGCAGGTCGTTTGTGCCCGCGCCAGCAGCAGAAGGCAGGTGAGCGTCCGCGCTTAGAATCATCACCGGCTGGTTGCTGCCCCAAAGATCGAACGTACGCATCTTCACATTTTCCAGGACTGGTTCCACAGGTTTGGCGGCAGTTTTACGTGCCGTGGTCTTGGGAGCGGGCTTGGCAGGGATTTGCCCTTTGGCGCGTGCGTCGATGTAGGCGCGCAGCTGGTCCTTGGCCAGCGACGTCATCTGTTTGAGTCGTTCGTCTTCTGCGCCCTTATCCCATTCATACGCGAAGGAGCGCAGCTCCGGGCCGGCGGCATCGGAAATCGCCGGAACCAGGTCGACCGGCTCCATTGCACCACTGGCAGCCGCTTTCGCCCCGGAGTCACCACCGTTGCCTGCGGCGGAATCTTTCGCTGATCTCGGCTTGCCGTATCCCGGGACGTCGTAGTCCGGCATCGGGACGGTGGGTTTTCCACGCCGCAATCTTGGCCGATTGCTGTCGTCGGAGGACGCGGTCGACTGCATGGCGGGAGGAACCGCATCGCTCGGAGCAGCAGGTTTCTGCTCAGTGTTCTTCTCGTCTTTTTTCCCCTCCACCTTGGGAGCACTCGGCGCGGACGCAGGTGTGCCCGTGGAAGCTGGCGCGGAGGGCGTCGCGGCCGGACTCGATCCTGAAGGAGCGGAAGCGGACGCCGGCGCGGTGGGCGTGGTAGAGGCTGAAGCGGCAGGGGAGGTCCCCGCGGTTGTGGCTGGCGCCGGCGTGCTGGATGTCGCATCGCCCTTCGTCAACCGAGGCGGAGCGTCGGTGTTTTCCAGACCCTTCGGAGCCTTTTCGGCCTTCATCCCAGTCTTAGGAGCTTCAGCGCCGGCGGCTAGCCACATCCCGGTGGCGAGCCAGGGAATTTCCGCGTTCGCGGCCAGGCTGTGCAGCGCGCTGTTGACCGTGAACAACCCCAGGGGAGCGCCGGTCTTTTCGCCCTCATACACCGTCCCCCGCTCCAGTGCCATAGGCACCGGATCGGCCTTGTAGGCCGACGCATCATAAAACTTGCCGTCGATCTCGATCATGATGGGCACCAGCGTGGCTTTGCCGCTGGCCGTCATCCTCAGCAATGCCAGGGCGCGCGGGCCCAAGTCTTTCTTCCTGCGCAGCTCTTTTTTCAGCGGTACGATTTCGGGGGTTGTCTCTTGAGCCAGACTGCAGGTCACGATCGTGCCCGTCGCAGTGAGCAACCCAGTGAGCATGGCAATCACAACCAGGCTTCGGTATAAAATCTTGGGGCACCGCGGCAGAGCCGTCGACCGGCTGCTGGCATTCGTACTCCTACGGCCTGAGTTAGCTGGAGAAGGAAATCTCATGAATATCCATGATAAGGCTCCTGACTTTACTTTGCAGGACGAGAACGGGAAAGAAATCTCTTCGCAGGATCTTCGCGGCAAAACCGTCGTCCTCTTCTTCTATCCCCGCGCCGACACTCCGGGTTGAACCGTCGAAGCGCGCGGGTTCCGCGACACGTACAAACAGATTCAGAAGGCGGGCGCGGTCATCATCGGGATTTCGCCGGACACGCCCAAGGCACAAAAGAAATTCCAGGAAAAGTTCGACCTGCCTTTCACGCTGCTGGCAGATACGGATAAGAAAGTGGCCGACGCATTCGGCGTGTTGCAGGAAAAAAACATGTACGGGAAGAAAGTGATGGGCATCGTCCGGACTACGTTTGTCATCGGCCCCGACGGCAAGATCCAGCACATCTTTCCCAAAGTAAAAGCGGAAGGTCATGCCGAGGAAGTGCTGGCCTATTTGAAGGATGCGGCGAAAGGGTGAGAAATAGGGCGACTGCGTCGGAGCCTCCTGTCCCGCTCAAGCGCGCGTTTTTCGCCCGCGACCCGCGGCGCGTGGCCCGCGAGCTTCTGGGCAAGGTGCTGGTGCGGGATGCCGGCCGAGTGCAACTCTCCGCCCGCATCGTGGAAGTGGAAGCCTACCTGGGGGAAAAAGATCCGGCGGCTCACGCCGCCGCCGGTAACACCGCCCGGACCTCGGTCCTGTTTGGCCCGCCCGGGTTTGCCTACGTCTACTTCATTTACGGCAACCACTATTGCCTGAATGTTTCATGCGGGCGCGAGGGCAAAGCGGGATCGGGGGTTTTGTTCCGGGCACTCGAACCGCTGGCTGGAATCGAGGAAATGGCCGAGGCCCGTCGAGTTGCAGTTCGAGGGCCTCGCGACCTTCCCAAACTTACCAGTGGCCCGGGGCGCTTGGCGCAGGCGTTCGGGATCACGCGTGCGCGGGACAATGGCTGCGACCTCACTTCCCCGCGCTCGGGCTTGTGGATCGGCGACGCCAAATTTCGCCCCGGGCGCGTGCTCGTGACCCCGCGCATCGGGATCACCAAGGCGGTCGAACGCCCTCTGCGCTATCTTCTCGCCGGCAATCCGTTTGTGTCAGGCAGCAAAACAACACGCTGATGCCCGACAAAAGTATCTTCTTGACGGCGGGTGTACACTAAGCGACGGGCTGGACGGATGGCCTAAGCCGAATGCCGCGCCCATCAAGGCGTTTCGGGCGAATGGCTGGCCGATCGGATTTTGTCGCAACCCGTCCGGGAGACTCATCATCTTATGAGGCGGGGCGTAGAAGTGCGGTTTGATGTTTTATTCCGGACGGGTATTGTGGGGCTGGCCGTGCTGCTCGCGTCGCTGCCCGCGTACTCGGTTTCCGACGCCCCTGTTGCCGGTTCCGAACCGGCGGCCACTGGCATTGTGATCGGTTTTATCGGCGGTTTTGTGAGCCACGACAACCAGCACCACCTCCCGGTTCAGTTGGCCCAGCGTATTCGCGATACGGCTCCCAAAGATACGCACGTGGAGGTATTCGAGAACCGCCACCGGGCCCGAGCCCACGCGGCCATCCTGCGCCTGCTGGACACCAACCACGACGGCATCCTGTCGGACGAGGAGAAGAGTCGCGCCCGCATCATCCTCTACGGGCACAGCTGGGGAGCAGCCGCGGCCGTGTTGCTGGCTCGCGATCTGCGGCGCGACCACATTCCCGTGCTCCTGACGGTGCAGGTGGATAGCATTCCAAAGTTCTGGCAGAACGATTCCGTCATCCCCGATAATGTGGCGGAGGCCGCGAACTTCTACCAGCCTCACGGTTTTCTCCACGGACGCGCCCGCATCACTGCCGCCGACCCCTCGAAAACCCAGATTCTCGGCAACTACCTCACCGACTACAAGAAAACGCCAGTTCCGTGCGCCGACGCCACCTGGAACGATCGTTTCTTCACTCCCGGACACATGCAGAGCGAGTGCGATCCGCGCTTGTGGTCGCGGGTTGAGGAGTTGGTGCGCCTGCGCATCACGGGGCAAGACCTCGCTAGCGCGCTGGCGCAAAAGCCTTAGCAGTCCAGGAGCGCCAGCCATTTTGGAAGCTTACTGTGCCGGGAGCAGGATGTTGTCAATCAGCCGCGTTGTACCTAGGAAAGCCGCGACCGCGACCAAGGCACCCTTGGACAGATCGTCAACCGGTTCGAGCGAATTGGCATCCACGATTTCGAAGTAATCGAGACGCGCGGCGGTTTCCCCCGCAAACACCTCTTTCGCAGCCGCGATGAGGCGCGCGGCATGGTTTTCTCCCGCCTCAGCCAGGCGCTTTACCCGCATCAGTGAACGCTGCAAGACCAGCGCTTGTTTGCGCTGCTGCGAATCCAGATAGGCGTTGCGCGAGCTCATGGCCAGCCCGTCGGGTTCGCGCACAATGGGGCAGACGACGATCTCGACCGCAAAATTCAAATCACGCACCATGCGGCGGATGATCGCCACCTGCGCCGCGTCTTTTTGTCCGAAGAATGCCGCGTCGGGCTCGACTGCGTGAAACAGCTTCGCCACGATAGTCGTCACGCCGCGGAAATGCCCGGGACGCGAACGCCCGTCGAGTTTGCCGCTGAGTTCTTCGACCGTGACCCAGGTCACCGCGCCCCGCGGATACATCTCCTCGACCGAGGGTGCGAAGAGCAAATCCACGCCCTCTTTTTCAAGCAACGTGCGGTCGCGATCAAACGGCCGCGGATACCTGGCCAGATCCTCATTCGGCCCAAACTGCGTGGGATTTACGAAAAGCGATGCCACCACCACCTGGCACGAAGCCTTGGCCGCGCGGATCAGCGAAAGATGCCCCTCATGCAGCGCCCCCATGGTGGGCACCAGGCCGAGGCGTCTGGCCCCGCTCCGCGCCGCTCGCGACGCCGACCGCATATCATCGATGGTGCTGCAGGTCTTCATGATTGGTCCTTCAGGATAGGGGCGTTGGCGGCTGCATCCACACAATCTCAACGTGTGCTCGCTGAAGCGCTCCGGCCACCGTACCGCGATTCCGCCGGAGCGCGATTTTCTCCTGCTCGAAACCTTGTCCCGAAATCCGCCCAGAACTTTGCGCGGAACCGGCCGCCGCGTCCTGCACCAGGACCGCGGCCACGCGGCCATACGGCCATGCAGAACGCGGCAGGCGCGCGAGCGCATCCAGCACTTCGTCCGGTTTCAGGATCTGCTCTTCGTTAGCGGTGACGCCCGTCAGCAGGCCTATACCGTCACTGCGCACTACCAGGTAAGGATTGCGCCAGCTTTTCTTGTCGCGCGACTCTGCGTAGTTCGCGGCGTCGGCCCGGGGAATGTTCTGCAGCAGGGCAACCGCGTCAGGCGTTTGCCCGTGGTTGAGCTGCGACCGGCAGCCGGCCAGAGCGACGCTCATGGCTATGGCACAAATCAACAGCGCAAGACGGTGAGGTGCCAGCATGCTTCCGGCCCGGTTTTCTCTGCGCACTCCGCGGCTGTCCTCCGCGACCTCGGCGTTTATCCGTAAAACTCCGCGCCAACCCGTGGCCAAAAATTTCCCTACCGCCGCATCGCTCGCTTCCGTGCCAATACCGTGTCCAGCCCCGCCTTTGTTTCTTTGGGCAGATGGTAAGACTCCGCATCGGAAGGATACTGGTGCGATTTCACGTCCGCGCGATAAGACTGTACCGCGTGCGTGATCAGCGCAGTCGCATCGCCGTAACGCCGCACAAATTTCGCCGGCGGCCCAAACGTGAGGTTCACGATATCGTGGAACACCAGCACCTGCCCGTCGCACTCCGGGCCGGCGCCAATACCAATGGTCGGAGTGCTCACCTCCGCCGTAATCATTTCCGCCACTTCGCGGGGAATACCCTCGAGATAGAGACAAGCCACACCCGCGCGGTCGAGTGCAACCGCATCGCGCATGAGCTGCTCAATCCCGCTCAAGTTTTTCCCCTGAACTTTGTAACCGCCCATCACGTTGACCGACTGCGGCGTGAGCCCGATGTGCCCAGCGACGGGAATCTCGGCGTCAATGATGCGGCGAATCAGGTCGGCGCGCTTTTCTCCGCCCTCAATCTTCACCACCTCGGCGCCGCCCTCTTTCACAAAGCGCGCGGCGTTGCGAATGGCGTCGTCGGAGTCAACCTGATAGGACCCGTAAGGCATATCCGCCAGCAGCAGCGCATTCTTCACGCCGCGCCTGACTGCCTTCACGTGGTGCAGCATCTCGTCCATCGTGACCGAGAGCGTGTTCTCATAGCCCAGCATGGTTTGGGCCAGTGAATCGCCCACCAGCACCATGTCGATGCCGGCCTCGTCCACGAGGCGCGCAGTGGCATAGTCATATGCGGTGAGGCAGGTGATGGGTTCGTGACGGAGTTTCTGTTCCCGCAAAGATGCGGTCGTAACCTTATGGCGAGGTTCCCCGATCGGGGTGAGACTCATGATGTCCTCCAGTGCCCCTCCGGCGCTGCCGGATAGAGCCTGTACACATCTGGTTTAGATACTGGACAATTATACGCCCACCCATATCGTTCGTCGATGTTTTGTAACTGGCTCTAGGGAATAGACTTAAGGAGCAGAAAGGCTCGTAAATCCCTCTCGAAATCTCAGGCGTCGAGATGCGCCAGACGCGCAGTTTCCGCCCACAAATGCTGTGCCATCGCGTCATCCTGCGCGGCCTGGCTTGGTGTTGCGGGACGGCATTTCGCAAAATACTCGCCGCTCACTCCCGCCACCTCGGGGGAAGATGCCAGATAAATCAGCGTTTCGGCGCCTTGTTGCGGAGAAAGAGCAAAGCGCTTGGCCACGCCAATCCCGAACGAGATCAATCCACCGGTCTCATCGCCGAAGCGAGTTGCCACAAAGCCGGGATGCAGGCTGTTGGCGGTTACTCCCGTGCCCGCAAGCCGCCGCGCCAGTTCGCGGGTGAAGAGAATGTTGCACAACTTCGAACGGCCGTAAACCTTGAAGCCAGGTCCTCCGTAGCGCAACGTTTCCAGAAAATTGCCGCGATATGCCTTCTCCGACTGCAAGTCGTTGATGTCGAGCCTGGCCCCGAGGTGCGCATCCGACGCCGTATTCACCACCCGTGCCGGCGCCGATGCTGCCAATCGCCCTCGCAGGCCATGCGTCAGAACGAAATACGCCATGTGATTCAGCGCAAAAGTGCGCTCTAGGCCGTCTTCCGTGAGGTGGCGGGACCCGAACATGGCACCGGCGTTGTTGATCAGCACATCGATGCGAGGTTCAGCCGTGGCGATCTCCAGCGCGATCCGCTTCATCTCGCTGAGCCGCGAAAGATCCGCGTAGAAAATGCTGTGAGCAACATTCGGAGTACGTTCGCCGAGCCGCTTCATGGCTTCCTGCCCGCGCCCCTGATCGCGCGCGACCTGAACGATTCGCGCACCCCAGCCGGCAAGGCTCTCGGCCGCGACCTGGCCGATGCCGGACGTCGCGCCCGTGATGACCACGACTTTGCCTTTCATGTCGTGGTCCTTGATGTCATGGTTCATGGCAGATTGAAGTCAGCATACCATTGCATCCGCAGCCCAGCCGCCACCTGGCCGCTCCACGGGGAAATATCACTTGTGATTCACAAGTAATATTTGCTAACGTGTCTGGCCGTGCCCGGAAAGCTTAAGTCGAAAGGCCGCTCCGCTTGTCCCGTCAGCATCGGCCTGGAGCGCTTTGGAGATCGCTGGTCGCTCTTGATCATCCGCGATCTGATGGTGCGCGCCTACCGGAGTTTTAAGGAGTTCCAGGAGGCCGGCGAAGGCATCGCCACAAACGTCCTGGCCGCCCGTCTGCGCAGGCTCCAGGCTGCCGAAATCATCACTGCGGAGGCAGAAGCAGCTGACGGACGAAGAATCAACTACCGGCTCACGGAAAAGGGCATTGACCTTGCCCCGCTGCTCCTCGAGTTGCTGATCTGGGGCGCGCGGCACGAAGAAACCGGAGCACCCCGCGCCCTCATCGCGAACATGGAGAAGAATCGGCAGGAAGTTCTCGCCGAAGTCCGCCGCCGCTGGCGAGTACGGGACTCTACGCCATTCCTGCCCCGCTTTGGAAGCAACGGCGCAGTCGGTAACTTGAAAACTAAACCGTCGCGACGCGTGAGCGTCTAATGGAGAGACAGGCGGAGCTTTGCTTTGCGCCCAATGGGGACGGCGAATGCGAAAAGTGATTGTATCCAATCTGATGACGCTGGATGGTTTCTTCGAAAGCGAAAGCAAGGAACTAGACTGGTGCCTGGTGGACGAAGAGTTCTTTGAATATGCCAGGGACATGCTGCGTAGCGCGGACACGCTTGTATTCGGGCGGGCAACCTATCAGCACATGGCAAATTACTGGCCCACCGCCCCACCAGATGAAATCGAAAGCCAGATGAACAATCTCCCGAAGATTGTTTTCTCTAGGACTCTGCAAAAGACGGAGTGGAAGAACTCGCGATTGGTGAAGGGCGACGCGGCGGAAGAAATCGCAAGATTGAAACAGCCTCCCGGCAAGGACATGGTGATCCTGGGCAGCGCCGTTCTCGCCTCATCCCTTTTGGGTGGGGGGCTGATTGATGAATACCGCGTCATCCTCAATCCGGTTCTGATTGGCCGCGGAAACCCTTTGTTTCAGGGCATCAAGGAAAAACTTTGCCTGAAACTCTCGAAAACAAAATTGCTCGCGTCAGGCGTGGTCATTCTCTACTACGAGAAAGCTTAACCGGAGCGAGCTTGACCCGACAATGACGGCTTGCAAAAATACAGACGAACACAGTGACGGAGAAGAGTGACATATGAGCAAGGTACGAGTACTGGTGGGCACACGCAAAGGCGCGTTTATCCTGACCTCAGATGGCAAGCGCGAAAACTGGGACGTCAGCGGCCCTCACTTCGCGGGCTGGGAGCTCTATCACCTCAAGGGATCGCCCGCGGACCCGAATCGCCTGTATGCGTCGCAGTCGAGCGGATGGTATGGGCAGTTGATTCAGCGCTCTGACGACGGCGGCAAAACCTGGCACCAGCCGGGAACGCCGCCCGGAGAACCGCCTGCCCCTGGTCCTCCCAAGGCCGCCAGCAACAAGTTCGTTTACGACGTGTCTCCGGAAACCGGGAAGCCGCTCACCACACATCAGTTTTACGATGGCACGCAGCATCCCTGGGAGTTCAAGCGCGTCTGGCATCTCGAGCCCTCGCTCACCGATCCCAACACGGTGTACGCCGGCGTCGAAGACGCCGCGTTGTTTCGCTCGACCGACGGCGGAGAGAACTGGAAAGAAGTTTCCGGACTGCGCGGCCACGGCACCGGCCCCAGATGGCAGCCCGGCGCGGGCGGCATGTGCCTGCACACCGTCATTCTTGATCCCAGTAATCCGCAGCGCATGTACATTGCGATTTCCGCTGCTGGCGCCTTCCGCACCGATGACGCTGGTACATCCTGGAAGCCGATCAACAAGGGACTCTATTCGCAATACATACCCGATCCCAGGGCTGAGGTGGGACACTGTGTGCACCACGTCGCCATGAACCCGAGGCGCCCCGGCGTGCTCTTCATGCAGAAGCATTGGGATGTGATGCGCTCCGACGACGCCGGCGACAACTGGAAAGAAATCAGCGGCAACCTGCCCACCGACTTCGGCTTCGTCATCGACGTGCACGCGCACGAGCCGGAGACTATCTATGTGGTCCCGATCAAAAGCGACGGGGAACATTTCGTTCCCGATGGCAAGCTGCGCGTCTACCGCAGCCGCACCGGTGGCAACGAATGGGAAGCGCTAACCAAAGGCCTGCCGCAAAGCAACTGCTACGTCAACGTGCTACGCGATGCCATGGCGGTCGACTCGCTGGACAAATGCGGCATCTATTTCGGCACCAGCGGAGGGCAAGTCTACTGCTCCGCCGATGCGGGAGATAGCTGGAGTCCGATTGTGCGGGACCTGCCGGGGGTGCTCTCGGTGGAGGTGCAGACGCTAGGATGATCCGGGTCATACTCCCGCCGCACCTCCGAACGCTGGCCCAGGTCCACGGCGACGTGGAACTCAACGTCTCCGGTCCCATCACGCAGCGCTCTATCCTCGACGCGCTGGAGGCCCGCTATCCCATGCTGCGCGGCACCATCCGCGATCACGGCACGCTGCAGCGTCGCGCGTTTCTGCGCTTCTTTGCCTGCGAAGAAGATTTCTCCCACGAGCCGCCCGATGCCCCGCTGCCCGACGCGGTCGCGTCTGGGAAAGAACCCTTCATCGTCATCGGAGCCATTGCTGGCGGTTAAGAGCTGTCCGGCTCGATATAAATCCGCGCCGTCATCCTGACGAAGCGAAGGACCTCTGTACTTGTAGCCGCTAGCACCAGCCGCGTACAGAGTGGTCCGCCGGGATGCCCACTGTCATCTCCGCACCCCGCGTGTTGTACAATCCCACCCCAATCAGCTTGAGGAAGGATTTCGCGCCGCATGACGCAACCCGCCCCAGAGGTTTCCCCAACCACCGACTACGGTTTGCGCCGCGAGATTCTCTCCCCCATGGAAACCCTGGCCCAGTCAGTCTCCACCATGGCGCCCACGACCACGCCTGCGGCCACCATACCGCTGGTTTGTGCGCTCGCCGGCAACGGCACCTGGCTGGCATACGTGTTAGCCACTGCTGCCGTGTTGCTAGTGGGGCTCTGTATCGCCCGCTACGCCCGCCTTTCCGCCTCCCCCGGTTCACTCTACACTTATGCTTCAATGACTCTGCCGCCATGGCTGAGCGCGACCGTGGCGTGGAGTCTGTTGCTGGCCTACGTCGCCACGGGATCCAGCGTGATCGGCGGTTTCTACTACTACGCGAAGTTGCTGCTGCACGATGGTTCTGGCCATGGCTATTCGGCGGTGTTTCTGGCCGTGCTGGTCACCGGCGTATCGATCTGGATCGCTTACCGCGACGTTAAAATTTCCGCGCGCCTCATGCTATGGATCGAGGCCGCGTCCGTCACCGTGATCGTGATCATGGTGGCGCTGTTGCTGGTGCGCCACGGCGGGCATTGGGACTGGGACGAACTTCATCTGAAGGGCATGACGGGAAGTGGCTTACGGCTGGGACTGGTGCTCGCACTTTTCAGTTTCGTCGGCTTCGAGAGCGCTACCACGCTGGGTTCTGAGGCCCGCGACCCGCTAAAGACGATCCCGCGCGCCGTCATTCAAAGCGCGGTTCTTGCCGGAATCTTCTTCACCGTTTGCGCGTATGCGGAGGTGCTGGGCTTCCACATCGCGGGCCAGGATCTGGGCACCAGCCAGGCCCCGATGCACGTGCTGGCCGAGGTGGCGGGCAGGCGCGTGCTGGGATTGCTGATCGACGTCGGTGCACTGGTAAGTCTGTTTGCCGGAACGCTGGCGTGCATTACGGCGGCCGCGCGAGTGCTCCTGCTGATGGCGCACAACGGTCTTGCCCACGACTCGTTCCGGGCCACGCATGCCCTCAACCAGACTCCCAGCCGCGCGGTTGTGATCACCGGCATCGCGGCCGTGGCCCCGGTCGCCGTGCTCGCAGCCCGCGGCGCCAGCGGACTAGATGTTTACGGCTGGCTGGGTTCGCTCGCAACCTACGGATTCATCGTGGCCTACGCCTTGGTCTGCGTCGCGCTGCCAAGTTACCTGCGCTCCCACTGCGTGTTCCGTCCCGGAGCCCAGATCGTTCCCTGGCTGGCTGGAGTTGCCATGCTGCTCGCGCTGGCCGGAAATCTTTATCCCATTCCCGAAGGCCCGTATGGCAAGCTGCCGTTCATTTATCTTGCTTACCTTGCGGCTGGGTTGCTATGGTTCGTGGTTCGCAGGCGCATCAACGGCGAGAAACTGACCGAAAGCTAGGCTTGCCCCTCCACCTCCGGCCGCGCCACGAACAGCAGCACAATACCTACAACTGTGAACATGCGAAAGGCTGCCTCCTGGCCGTTCCAGGTCCTCGACTGCCACATGAGGAACCACTCGCCGCCGACAGTCAAGAACGCTACCAGCCACATCAGCAGAGCCACCGTGAGTGCCACGATGGCCACCGGCTTGGCCTGATTGAAATCCGCGGGCGTTCCCCGGAACACCCTCACTAACCGCGCGCCTCCCCACCACAAAAGGATCATGGTAACCGCTTCCCACGCGATGATCGAGACGTAGAACACCGTGTGCCAGGCCGGTGAATTCAAGGCGCGCCACAGGCCATGGTTCCCGGGAGACGTCGAGTCCATCATCAGGACGTGCCGCACGAACTGGTAATCCGAGTTGTAGTCCGTTGTATTGTTGAGAACCACGATCGAGTAGAAAAACGCGATCGCAAAGACCAGCAATATTTTGGCAAGGCGCAAAGACATGGTTCCTCCTAAGGTGGTCGCAGCCAGACTGTGCCCAATCACCGGACCGCAGGGTCAGGGCGAGCCTCGGGGTTTCATTCTCGTCATAAAAATATCTAATCGGCGGCAAAGAAATATTCACTAAGTTTCGCGCTTTCCCTCCCCGCTAATCTCGCGTACATTTCTCCATCATCCTTTGCTGGCAAGCTGGCGTGCAAGCTATCTCTGCTGGAGAAACCGTTCAACATTGCAAGGTGGCTCGACGGCTAGACAGCAGTCAGCGCCTGCGTGTGTATCAGCAGATTTCTACGAGGTGACCGATGCGAGACAAACTGACGGTAAACAAAATGATCCTCAATAAAACCAGATTCGTGGTCATCTTCTTCGCTTCGTGCTTTTGGATTCCGGCCGCTTTCGCGCCCGCTGCTCGTGCCCAGCAGACGCTCGGCGGCATTCTCGGCACAGTCACCGACAAAACTGGCGGCGTTTTGCCCGGAACCACAGTGACGCTCGTGGGTGACCAGACCAAACTCACTCGCACGCAGGCCACCACCACGAATGGCAGCTACGACTTCGTGAATCTGCCCATCGGCACCTACACGCTCACGTTTACTCATGACGGTTTCCAGACACAGAAAGTACCTTCGATCACAGTGCAGGCGGATCGCACCGCTACCGTCAACGCAATCCTGCCTGTCGGCCAAGTCAGCTCAGTGGTTGAGGTACAGGCGGATCCCCTGATGAATGCGGTCGATACCACCAACGGCTACATTCTCGAGAAAGAGCAGATTGACTCCATCCCGCTGCCCACAGGAAGTTTCACCGGCCTGGCAATCCTCTCGCCTGGGGTAAATGCAGAGTTGCCGAACGGAACCGGCGCAAACGCAGGTTTAGGTAATCAACCCATTTGGGCCAACGGCCAGCGCGACACCAGCAACACGTTCCTTCTGAACGGCGTCGATGCCAGCAATCTGTTCAACGGCAAGAGCACCAGCCAGGTAGCTTCGGCCCGTATCGTGAACAACACTGGCATTGCCGGAGCCGGCAGCACCACTGCGGAAATCATCCAGAGCACAGCTTCGCCCTACCTGGCCATCGGCCAGGCTCTGCCGACGCCCGCCCCGGAAACCGTTCAGGAATTTCGCGTCAACACTTCCATGTACGACGCACAACAGGGGTCCACCAGCGGCGCCCACATCGACATGAGTACCTCCTCCGGCTCGAACAAAATTCACGGCCAGGCGTATATTCACCGCGGAA
>Ga0209415_10011375_pt1 | contig 14996 bp, 10 predicted proteins | sample PeaSoiSIISIP2007_FD_187696 | JGI IMG/M metagenome (GOLD analysis project Ga0209415, IMG submission 187696) | Peat soil microbial communities from Weissenstadt, Germany - SII-SIP-2007 (SPAdes) (version 2) | ecosystem: Environmental > Terrestrial > Soil > Wetlands > Peat | place: Germany...
CCGCCGTCAGACTGGCTACTCTTCGTTGCGAAATCAGGTCGAGCCTTTCACGAGTTCGAGCATCTTGCAGTTCCAGCGCCGCCTGCCAGTGGCCGCGATGGCCGCCGCCCGCACCAAGGGCATCCACGTGGCCTCCCAGAACCACCGGCTCTCGGGCCGCCGGGGCAAGATGCGGGCCCGCAAGGCCGTTGGCCACACCATCTTGATCGCCGCTTGGCACATCCTCTCGGATCCCGGCATTACCTTCGTCGATCTCGGCCTCGATTGGTTTGACCGGCGAAACTCACCTGAGCTTCGTGCCCGTCGCAAGCTTTCCGAATTGCGTGCCCTGGGGTGCAACGTCATTACCAACGATGACGGGGACATCCACCGTGGTGCTGCCGGCTGCCTAGCGGGCCTCGAGTCACTTCGTCCTAGGAGACCTAGGAAAAACGTCTGAACAACGGAATGTCAGTGCACAGGTTTGGGGACGGGTACCCTCATCGTCGTCAACGCTTGCGGCCAAGTGTTGACCAGGCCTCCGGGCCGCCGGACACCAGTGGGGGGGCTTAGCCCTGCCGGGCCGCAGTAGGTTCCCCGGGGAGCGCAGCGGACACATGCGACGTGGGCACCTGGTCTGTTCAAACGAGCATCGTCAATAGGGGAGGCACGTTTTACGGTCCCAACAACATCCTTGGCAACAGCAGGGATTGCCCATTTTGAAACGTGCCATTTGCTCCGACATTTGCGAGCGCAGGCTCTTCCCTCTTCAAGGCCGGCGTCCAGGGTTCCTTCCGGGTACCTGACGCCGGTCCTTACTGAGAGGTCATCGTCCGATCAGGGCGGTCTCCCGAGCTGAAGCGAGCTTGACGAACGACGGCGACAGCACCGGATCGAGACCCGCGCTGTGGCGAAAGAGTTCGGAATCGACCCACCACAGGGAGGCCTCGCCGGCGAGCGACGGCCTAGGCTCCGCCAGTGGACCTGGGCCTACCGGACGAAGGCGATCCTCGGCGCCAGGCTGTCCAGGCGTGGTTGGCGGCGAACCCCGCCCCCACCGGGCGCCAGTTAGCTGAGGCCGGCTACGTCGTCCCGCACTGGCCCCAACCCTGGGGGCTCGACGCCGATCCGATCATGCAGCTCATCATCGACGAAGAGCTCAAGCGGGCCGGCGTCCGTCGCCCGGTCAACCCGATCGGCATCGGGTGGGCAGGTCCGACCCTGCTCCGTGCGGGCACAGAAGCTCAGAAGCAACGTTGGCTTTGGCCGCTCCTCGCCGGTGAGGAGATTTGGTGTCAGCTCTTCAGCGAGCCCGAGGCCGGGTCGGATCTCGCTTCGCTCACCACCGCTGCGGTGCTCGACGGCGACGAATGGGTGGTGTCGGGCCAGAAGGTGTGGACAAGCCTTGCCCACATCGCCAGATTTGGGATCCTGCTGGCCCGAACCGACCGCCAAGCCCCACGGCATCGTGGGATCTCTTACTTCGTGTGCCCGATGGATGTACCCGGCGTTCAAGTGAGACCGCTGGTGGACATGACCGGAGCTCACGCATTCAACGAGGTCTTCTTTGACGACGTGCGCATCCCGACCGACCACTTGATCGGCGATGTCAATCATGGATGGGACCTGGCCAAGGTGACGCTGGCCAACGAGCGGGTGTCGCTTTCCGCCGAGGGAGCGTTGTGGGGTCGGGGCCCGACAGCGGAGGACTTGGTGGACCTGGTCCGAGGGTCCGGCGGATCAGGCGACGCCGTGCTGCGACAGCGCTTGGCGGCCGTGTGGGCCGAGGGGGACGTGCTGCGCACGCTCCGACAACGCCAGACCCTGGCGGCGGCGGCGGGGCGGGCACGCGGCCCCGAGCCGTCGGTCCGCAAGGCTTTGGCCGACGCCCACGGCCAGCATCTGATGAACCTGGGCCGGGACCTGGCCGGACCGTTCGGAATGCTGGCCGGGACCGGACCGACGCGCACGACCGACTCGGAGTGGTCCCAAGGGTTTCTGTACTCCCCGGCCCTCACGATCGGGGGAGGGACCGCAGAGGTGCAGCGCAACATCGTGGCCGAACAGGTGCTCGGCCTTCCCCGCGACCCCATCCCCACCTGAGCATCGGTCCGGAGGCCTAATCCCCGGAGTCGGGCGTGCCCCGCTCCAGCTCGTAATCAATCAGTGCGGACTGCCGACTGCTCGGCAGTCCAGCTGCCGCTTGATCGAGGTTGCGAGCAACGTCATGGGCTCCTGACCAACCACACCGCGGTGTCGGTCGGCAGGCGTCGTCCCTCGACCGCCCCACTGGCGACCAGAACCTCGGAGCCAGGCTCCAGCCGCACGTCGTCGCTGGTTAAGTTGACGACACAGTCGAACACGTCGCCCCGGCCGAAGGCCAGGACGCCCGGACCCACGTCACGCCAGTGCAGGGGGTGAACCCCGGGGGCCAGGTGCTGACGGCGCAGGGCGATTGCGGTTCGATACAGGCTGAGCACCGATCTCGGGTCGCCCGATTGCCCGGTGACGGCGAGCGCAGCCCAGCCCTCGGGTTGGGGCAGCCACGGCTCGACCGAACTGAACCCCAAGCCCGGACCCACCTCGCTCCACGGGAGGGGAACCCGACAGCCGTCCCGACCGAGGATCGTGCCGCCCGAGCGACGCCAGATCGGGTCCCGTCGTGCGTCGCCGGGAAGGTCCTCGACCTCGGGCAGCCCGAGCTCTTCGCCCTGGTAGATGTAGGCACCGCCGGGGAGCGCCAGCATGAGCAGGGCGGCCGCCCGGGCGCGGCGTAACCCGACCCCGAGGTCGACGTACCCCCCCTCGCCGGCGCGCCCGCCGCTCCCGCCTGCGACCTGCCCGTACCGGGTCACCACGCGCACGGTGTCGTGGTTCGACAGCACCCACGTGGGGCTCGCCCCCACCCCCTCGAGCGTCGCTATGTGGTGGTCGATGACGGCGCGCAGCGGTTCGGGCTCCCAGGGGGCCACCAGGAACTCGAAGTTGAACGCGCTGTGCAGCTCGTCGGGGCGTAGGTAGCGGGCCAGGCCGTCGCGACGGACTCGCCACGCTTCGGCCACGAACATCCTCGGGCCCGCCGGGCTGTTTCGATAGGCATCGCCGACGCGTCGCCAGCGCCGGAAGATCTGGTGAATCTCGTCGCGATCCCAGTAGGGATGGTCGGCCGTCCCCCCGTCCCCCTCCGGTGGCCCGGGCTCGGGGTCGCGCCCGTCGGGGCCATAGAGGTCCGGAAGGGCCGGGTCCTTGGCCAGCGCGTTGGCGACGTCGATGCGGAACCCGTCCACGCCGCGGTCGAACCAGAACCGGAGGATGTCGTCGAACGCCTCGGCGACCTCCGGACACGCCCAGTTGAGATCCGGCTGCTCCGGCGCGAAGAGGTGCAGGTACCACTCCGGCTCCTCTCCTTGCGCCCCGGCGGGCAACCGTTCCCAGGCTGACCCACCGAAGACCGACTGCCAGTCGTTGGGCGGTGAGTCAGCGCCGGGTTCCCGGCCGCGGCGAAACCAGTACCACCCGCGCTCGAAGGAGCCCTCACCGGCCGCGACGGCCCGCCGGAACCACCGGTGTTGGTCCGAGGTGTGGTTGGGGACCAGGTCCAAGATGATCCGCATACCGCAGCGGTGGACGTCGCTGATCAGGGCCCCGGCCTGGCCGAGGTCACCGAAGACCGGCGCCACGTCGCAGTAGTCGGCGACGTCGTAGCCACCGTCGGCGAACGGCGACGGATACCACGGCGTGATCCAGATCGCGTCGACCCCGAGATCGGACAGGTACGCCAGTCGCGAGCGGATGCCGGCGATGTCGCCTATGCCGTCGGAGTCACCATCGGCAAAGCTGCGGATGTAGATCTGGTAGACGACGGCGTCGCGCCACCACTCGGTGGCGCCGGGTTCGGCGGCCCGATCCGGCCCGGGGCGACCTTCAACCTCGGGGGCCACCGGTGACCCCCACCCCTGGTCCGCCTCCAACCCGGTCCTCAGATGCCGAGGACCGATCTGGCCGAGGAGCCGCCGAACTCCTCCCGGACCACACGTTTCAGCAGCTTGCCCGAGGGCAGGCGGGGCAGCGAGGGGGTGAAACGGTACTGCCGGGGGCACTTGAAGCCGGCCAGCCGGGAGCGGCACAGCGCGCCCAGCTCCTCGGCGAGCGCCGCCTCGTCGGCGCCGGGGTCGCTCGGCTGGACGACCGCCATCACCGACTCGCCCATCTCGGGGTCGGGCGCTCCGATCACCGCGACGTCGGCCACACCGGTATGCATCACGAGGACGTCCTCGATCTCTTGGGGATAGATGTTGACCCCACCCGAGATGATCATGTTCGAGATGCGGTCGGTCAGGTAGAGGTAGCCCTCCTCGTCGAGATACCCCACGTCACCGAGCGTGCTCCAGCCGCGGTCGTTGAAGGCCGCCTCGGTCTGGGCCGGGTCGTGGTGGTACTCGAACCGGACCGGGCTCTCGAACCAGATCTGTCCCACCTCGCCGGGGCCTTGCTCCTGGCCGCCCACGGCGGTGATGTGCAGCGCCGCTCCCAGTGGGCGGCCGACCGTTCCCGGATGAGCGAGCCACTCCTCGGGCCCCACCGCGCAGAAACCCGTGCCCTCGCTGCCGGCGTAGTACTCGTGGACGATCGGGCCGAGCCACTCCAGCATCTGGCGCTTGATCTCGACCGGGCACGGAGCGGCCGCGTGGATGACCGTCCGCAGGCTGGAGAGGTCGTAGCGGTGCCGCACCGCCGGATCGAGCTTCAGCATCCGGATGAAGTGGGTCGGGACGAATTGCGCGTGGGTGACCCGGTGCTCTTCGATCGCGGCCAGTGCGCCTTGTGCGTCGAAGCGGTCCATGACCACCACCGTCCCGCCGGCCCGCTGCGCGGCCAAGGACCAGGCGATCGGCGCCGCATGGTAAAGGGGTGCCGGACACAGGTAGACCATGCCCGGCTCGAAGCCGTAGAGGGCCTGGGTCAGCCCGTCGAGTGCGCCGATCGTGCCGAACGGCCGGGGTTGCACGTTCGGCAGGATGCCCTTGGGGCGACCGGTGGTGCCAGAGGAGTAGAACATCAGCGCTCCCTCGGTCTCCTCTGAGAGCGGCGAGTCCGGTTGACCAAGGAGGGCCGAGTCGTAGTCCTCGAAGCCGTCGATCGGCCCGTCGACGACCAAGCGTGTCGGCACCACGCGACATGGGTCGGCCAGCTCACCAGCGAGGGACGCCAGACGCGCCGTCGCCACGAGGGCGGTGGCACCACAGTCCTCGAGGATGTAGCCGGCTTCTGCGGGCCCGAGGTGCCAGTTGATGGGGGTGGTGAACAACCCCGCTCTCCGGGCCGCCCAGCACACCTCGAAGTAGTGCAGGTTGTTGTCGAGGAGGACGGCCAGGTGCGCGTCACGGTGCAGACCACGTTCACGCAGCAGGTGGGCCAGCCGCCGCGAGCGGGTCTCCAGCTCGGCGAAGGACAACCGCTCACCGGTCGCTGCCATGACCACCGCGCTGGTCTCGGGGTCGGCCAAGGGACTGATGACGGTCATCTCAAGAGGCCACCGGGTGGATCCGACGCCGGCCCCCCCGGCGCTCGACGTCGCCGGTGACGCCGACCGGCCCGACAGTTCGCACCGGCGCGAGTCCCACGTGCTCGGTGAGGGCAGTCACTGCGGAGACGACCCCGTGTGGGTCCCGGAGTGTCGGTGGGGGCCACCTCACCGAAGGATCGGATCCCTCGGCAATCCGAGGATGCGCTCGCCGATCTGGTTGCGGGTGATCTCCGACGTCCCCCCGGCGATCGATAGCGCTCTGCTTCCCAAGTTCGAGAACGCAGCCGAGGCTCCCGGGCCCTCGGTGAAGACGGCATCGGGACCTGAGAGGGCAGCCAGGATGGCGGCCAGCTCGAGGTTCTGCTCGGCCAGCAGGAGCTTGGTGACGTTGCCCTCGGGTCCGGGCCCGGCACCCGAGACCGCTCGCTGGGCGCTGCGCAGGTTCAGCAGCCTCATCGTGTGCTGGATGGCCACGTAGCGGCCGACTCGTGCGCCGCCCCCGGGCAGCCGTGCCGCGTCGGAGGCGAGCTGACCGACGACGTCGGTACCGCCCGCACCACCACCGACGCCGGCGCCGATGCTCACGCGCTCGTTGCCGAGGGTGGCCCGGGCGACCGTCCAGCCGGCGTTCGGATGCCCGACCACGTCAGTGTCAGGGACCAACACGTCGGAGAAGAAGACCTCGTTGAAGTCCGACGCTCCGGTGATCTGGCGCAGCGGCCGGACCTCGACCCCCGGTGCGTGCATGTCGATTACGACCGTGGTGACGCCGGCGTGCTTCTCTGCGTCGGGATCGGTGCGGACGGTGGCCAGACCCATGTGGGCCAGGTGGGCGCCGCTCGTCCAGACCTTCTGGCCGTTGATCAAGAATCCGCCGTCGACCCTGGTCGCCTTGGTCTTCACCCCCGCGGCGTCGGAACCGGCGTCGGGCTCGCTGAAGAGCTGGCACCACACGAGCTCGCCGGCCAGCGTGGGCCGCACCCACCGCTCGATCTGGTCTTCGGTGCCGTGCTGGATGATGGTCAGGATCACCCATCCCGTGATCCCGAACTGGGGCCGGGTGACGCCGGCCGCTGCGAACTCCTCGTCGATCACGAGCTGCTCGACGGCGGTCGCGTCACGGCCCCACGGGCGAGGCCAATGAGGCATCACGTAGCCGGTCTCGATCAGTCGCTGTCGCTGCGCCGAACCGCTGAGCGAGGCCATCGACTCGGCGTCGCTCCGGATCTCGGCTCGGATTCGCTCTGCCTCCGGCGGCAGATCGAGGCTCACTTCACGGTGGACACCCCGTGCCGCCAAGGCGGTGACGTCCTCCGCGGCGGCGCTGCCGTCGATCACGGCCGCGATCGCGATGGCGCGGCGCAACAGCAGGTGGGCGTCGTGCTCCCAGGTGAACCCGATGCCCCCGTGAACCTGGATGTTGAGCTGGGCGTTCTGCACGGCCGCGGGGACCGCCAGAGCGGCCGCGATGGCCGACGACAGCAGGAACTGGTCGTCTCCGGCTTCGGCCGCCCGTGCGGCGTCCCAGGTGGATGCGGCGGCCAGCTCGGAGGCGACGAGCATGTTGGCGCAATGGTGCTTGACCGCCTGGAACGTCCCGATCGGCCGTCCGAACTGTTGACGCACCTTGGCGTACTCGGTGGCCGCGTCGGTGCCGGCGCGGGCGACCCCGGTTGCCTCCGCGGCAAAGAGGGTCCGGGCGAGCGCCAGCGCGAGGTCACGGGCGCCGGCCAGCACCTCATCGGAACCGACGCGGAGGGCGTCGAGGCGGACCCGGGCACTCGGTCTCGAGGGATCGACATTGTGCGGCCCGACCACGGTGACCTTGGGCGTCGTCGCCTCGAGCACCACCAGGTCGTCGCCGGCGCGTAGCAGCAGGAGGTCGGCGACCCCGCCCCCGAGGACGACGCCGGCGTCGCCGCTCACCTTGCCTCCGCTGAGCGTGAGCTCCCCGCCCAGGCCGACGGCGGCGGTCACCGAGCCGTCGGCCAGACCAGGCAGCCATCGCGCCTGCTGCTCGGGTGTCCCGGCCGCGGCGAGGAGTGCCGACGCGACCACGGTCGGCACAAAGGGCCCGGGCGCCACCTCACGGGCCAGCTGTTCGATGACGATGACCAGCTCGGGCAGCCCGAATCCGGACCCGCCGAGCTGCTCGGGCACGTGGAGGCCGAGCCAACCGAGCTTCGCCATCTCGTCCCAGAACGGGGGACGGCGGTCGTGCTCGCCCTCGAGCATCGAGCGCGCCTCGCGGAGCACCTTGCGGTCGGTCGCGAATGCGCGCGCCGTATCGGCCAGGTCGCGGTGGACTTCGGAGATGGCAATGGACATCGACGGCTCCTTCAATCAATGCACCGGGCTCCGATGCTCTCTGTTCGAGTCCGGGGCCTCCCAACGTAGCTTCGATATCGGTGCCAGCAGCGGCCGACCATCCGAAGAGGCAACCTCAACCAAGAGGCGCCACTTGGCACCCGGGGCGGGGGACTCCATTGCCGACAACACTGGTGACGTGGACGATGAGCACGCTGCCAGGGGACTGCAGTTCGACTCGGCCGCGGCACGATACGACGAGTTCCGCCCCGGCTACCCCGACGCCCTGTTTGACGATCTGGGATCGCTCGCTCGCCTGACCGACACGTCACAGGTCCTCGAAGTCGGTTGTGGCACCGGGCAGGCCACCCGGGGCCTCCTCGATCGCGGGTGGGGGGTGCTCGCCGTGGAACCCGGCCAGACGATGGCCGAGCTGGCCCGCCAACGGTTCTCGACGGAGCGCTTCGCCGTAGAGATGGTCCGCTTCGAAGACTGGGAACCGTCAGGACAAGTTGACCTCGTATTCTCAGCCACGGCCTACCACTGGGTGGATCCGAACACCCGCTGGTCAAAGGCAGCGTCGGTGCTGCGTCCTGGTGGTCACCTCGCCCTGGCCACCAACCGGACGGTTGCTGGGGGCACCTTTCACCAGCTCTACGAGGCCGCGGCCGACCTGCACGCCACCTACGCCCCCGGGATGGACAAGGGACCGTCGCCGTCCGCGGGATCGCTCGTCGATGCCGTCTGTGCCGCGTTGCCGGACATCGGGAGACTCTGGGGCGTGGTCGATCCCACCGGAGACAGCACCGTCGCCGGGGAGCTCTTCATCGAGGCGGAGGTGCGCTGGTACGGCTGGGAGCACACCTACCGGACCGCCGACGCGGTGGGGTTGCTCTCCACCTACTCGCCTTACCTGGCGCTCCCAACCGACCCACGCGCGGCGCTCTTGGAGGGAATTGAGGCGTTGATCGATGATCGTTTTGGAGGTGCGGTCACCAGGCGCTATCTCGCCATCTTGGCCGTGGCGGAGCGGCGAGGCGCCGAGCGCTAGGAGAGCTGGTCGCGGCGAAGGTAGAGGTCTCGCAGCACGCCGACCTCGGCGCCGTGGTGGACGATCTCGTCAAACACGTGCAACGCGAGGTCCACCGTGGTGGCCTCGGCGTAGGGATGCCATTTGGGTCCGAGCGGTCGCCACCAGCGCTCCTCGTCGATCGAGCCGATGCCGTCGCGCCAGGCGCGGTAGTTCCGGTCACAGAAGTCGGGAACCTCGGCCGCCCGGGCCGGGAACGAGATGTCCTCGACGGTCAGCGATGAGTCCCCGAACAACCAGTTGGCGAATGCCCCGAGCGCGATCCCCGAGAGGTGCCCGATTCTCCAGGCGATGGTGGTGACGGGCGGGGGAGCAGGAGCCGGGACGCCGCCGCCCCCGTCCATTCGCCACCGACCGTCGGCCCCCTCGCGGATCGACCAGCAACCGTCCACCGGTTCCCAGAGGTACTCGGCGTCATCGAGACCCTCGAGCCGACCGGTGAAGCGCTCCCAAACTCCGTCGAAGGCCGTGCACAGGGATTCTCCGACTCCGGCCATGGCCCCATTTCACCCGATCTCAGAAGGGCCTGGAGGTGTGAGCGAGACGGCAAGGGCGGATATGCCCGCAGCGACTATTCTGCGAGGTCGAGGGTGTGCCGGGAAGCCTGGTCGGCGATCAGAGGACCGCGCCGATGACCGACTCCCTTTCCCAGGCCTGCTCTTGTCGACACGTGGTCGGGTGGTCCGCTTTCTGGCACCGTGGCGCCATGGCTGACCAGCGCTTCCCGGTTGGTCAGGACCGGTCAGTCCCTTGACTATGGAGCATCACCCCTCGGAGGCACCGTCGGACCGCAGGAGCGGGCAGATGGGGCGCACAAGATTGCCCAGCTGGCGGTGGGAAGGGCTTCGCACGACGTTCTGGCTGGTGCCCGCCGTCCTCGTTGCCGCCGCCGCTTTGTTGTTCGTGGTGACCCTTGAGATCGACTTGGCGGCCTATCACCACCACCTCACGCTGCCGTTCTGGATGCGGATGGGAAATGCCGACGCAAGTCGGCAGGTCCTCATCGCCATCGCGGCGGCGGTGATCACGGTGGTTGGCGTCGTGTTCTCGATCACAATCCTGGCGCTGACCCTGGCGTCCCAGCAGTTCGGTCCCCGCATGATGCGGAACTTTGTCCGAGATGTCGGTAACCAGGTCACGCTGGGGATCTTTGTTGCGACCTTCGTCTACTCGGTACTGGTCCTCGGATCGATCGCCGCCGACCCTCGCGGCCAATTCGTGCCCCACCTCTCGACCACCGTTGCCGAAGCCCTGCTGCTCGTCGACCTCGCCGTTCTCATCTACTTCATCCATCACATTGCCAAGTCGATCCAGTTGCCCGAGGTCATCGCCGGCATCGCTCGCGACCTGACGCGTGCCATCGATGCCGAATTCCCCAACCAGAAGACCGACGAGCCCGGCCCGGCATTGGTCGGCGACGGGAAGTCCGTGCCCGAGTTGCTCCAGTTGATCGACGAGAGGGGGGCCGCGGTTCCCGCGAACGCGAGTGGCTATCTGCAGTTCGTCGGGTATGCCCAGCTCGTCGACATCGCAGCCCGGACCGATGCGGTCATTCGCCTCGACCACCGTCCCGGCCACTTTCTGGTGGCTGGACACCCGCTCGCCACGGTCTGGCCACGAGGTGCGGCCAAGCACGTGGGGATAGCGCTCGCCAAGGCGCACGTGACCGGCCCACACCGGACGCTCATGCAGGATCCGGTGTTCGCCATCGATCAGCTTGTGGAGATCGCCATCCGCGCACTTTCACCAGCGGTGAACGACACATTCACCGCGCTCACCTGCATCGACTGGCTGTCGGCGGGCTTGAGCCGAGTCTCCGGCCGGACGCTCGAGGAAGGTGTCTATCGCGACCGGTTTGGCCGCGTGCGGCTCATCGAATCGGATCCCTCCTATGTCCGGATGGTGAACCGCGCGTTCGACAAGGTTCGTCAGTCGGCGCGGGGGATGCCGGCGGTGCTCATTCGCCTGATGGATTCCCTGAATTCGATCATGCGGGAGGCCACCTCCGCCGAGCAGCGCCGCGTTCTGGCGCGCCAGGCGGAGATGATTCTCCTCATTTCCGAGGAGTCGGTGCCCGATCCGAATGACCGAGAGGACATCCGCGATCGATACCGGCGCACGCTGGTCACGGCCGCCATCGAAGGCCCTACGGACCTGTCAAGCGGTGGTGGCCAGTAGGAGCTCACCTATGGGATCAGGGGGCGGCTCCGGGGGCGAGGATATAGCCGACCCCCGGAGCGGTGCGGATGAACTCGCCGGCGGGATCGTGCAGCTTCTGGCGAAGCCGGTGGATGTAGGCGTGCAGATACTGGGCCTCGCGTCCGTAGCCCGGCCCCCACACCGTCGACAGGATCATCTCGTGGGTGCAGGTTCGCCCGGCGTAGCGGGCCAAGAAGGCGAGGACATCGAACTCCTTGGCGGTCAGCTCGACGGCGGCACCGCCCAGGCGGGCATCCCGGTGCACCAGGTCGAGCTGGAGCGATCCGACCGAGATGGTGGCCGGTTGGGCCTCGGAGGAGTCGCTCTTGTGTCGTCGGAGGGCCACCCGGATCCGGGCCTCCAGCTCGGCCATGCCGAACGGCTTGGTGACGTAGTCGTCGGCTCCGCCGTCCAACGCGGCGACCTTGCGGCCCTCGGTCTCGGTGGCCGAGAGCACCACAATGGGGACGTCGCTCCACTGGCGGATGCGCCGGCACACCTCCAGGCCGTCGATGTCGGGCAGGCCCAGGTCGAGGATCACGATGTCCGGCGAGGACACCGCGGTCTGGGTGACCCCCTGTTCGCCGCTGGCCGCGGTGAGCACGTCGTGGCCACCGGAGCGCAGGCCGAGACGCAGCGCCCTCAACAGCGAGGGGTCGTCGTCGATCACCAGGATCTTGGCCACCGCTACCTGGGGGGCCCTTCGCCGGTTGCCACCGGCATGGTGAACACGAATCGGGCGCCGCCCCCGGGCACGTCGTCCACCCAGATGCGCTCGCCGTGGGCTTCCACGAACGTCTTGGCGATGGCCAACCCCAACCCGGCCCGTCCGCCGGTGTCAAAACGCACGAAGCTCTCGAACAGCCCGTCCCGTTCGTCTCGGGGCACGCCCTTCCCTCGGTCGGTCACCGAGAGGGCGACTCGGTCGCCGCGCATCTCGGCGGCCACGAGGATGGGCCGGCCGGGAGGGGAGTGCCGATCGGCGTTGTCGAGCAGGTTGACGAGCACCTGTCCGATCAGCACCGGGTCGATGTCCACGTTGGGCAACCGGTCGGGGAGGTCCAGGTCGACCTGCCGGTCTCCCAAGGCCGGGCGTAGGCCGGCCAACGCGTCGCCGACCAAGTCGAGCACCGCCCAGGGTCGTCGCTCCACGCCGAGCACCCCGGCCTGGTAGCGGTTCATGTCGAGCAGGCTGGTCACGAGGCGGGTGAGTCGGTCGGTCTGGACGTCGAGGAGTCCGTAGAGCTCGCGGGCATCGTCATCGGTCAGGGTGGTCTCGGGGTCGAGCAGGGTGGACGACGCCACCTTCATCGTGGCCAGTGGGGTACGCAGGTCGTGAGACACCGCGCCGAGCAGGTCCCGGCGCACCTGGTCAACCTGCTCGAGCAGCTCGGAGCGAAGCGCTCGGGCCCGGAGCTGCACCCGTTCGAGCGCCAGGGCGGCATGGTTGGCGAACGTTGCCAGCAGGTCCCGGTCGGCGGCCGATCCCGGCAAGCCCCGGAGCACCAGCATGCCCACCGGCCCGCTCATCACCGAGAGCGCCACCGCGCGGAGCTCGCCCGGGGACCCCCCGGTGATGCCGACCCGGACCGGCAGTCCGGACTCGGGTTCGAGCTGGTGGAGGTCCTGATCGGTCATCGCCATCCCGGCCGAGGCGGCGACGGCCAGTTGGTCACCGACCGGCAGGAGCAGGGCGACCCCGTCCACCTCGAAGGCGGTCCAGATCGCGTTGACGATGGTTTCGAGCAACTCCTCGATCGAGCTGTCCTCCACCAGCATCTCGGACAGCGTGAACAGGCGTCGGGCCTCCACCTCGCGTCGTTGAGCCTCTGACCTGGCCTCCTTGAGGTGGGCGGCGACGCGGGCAACCAGCAGCATCACCACCACGTAGACCCCCAGGACGGCCCAGTTCTGCCCCGTGCCCACCGTGAGGCGGTTGTAGGGGGGGATGAAGAGGTCGTCGTACACCAAGAATCCGGCGGCAACGCTGACCACCCCGGCCACGTAGCCGCCCGCGATGACCCCGGCCACGACCGGCACGACCAACACCAACCCCGCGGTGGCGATGCTGATGTGCGAGCGCAACGGGACCATGGCGGCCCCGAGGGCGATCGCGGTGGCGACCCCGATGGCCGAGCCGGTGATCTTGACGCGCACTTTGCCATTGTCCTACAGGCCCCGAGGCGGGGCGCCTCCGTACGGACGGCCGCCTGGGATCGGGTGCACTCGCCACGGCCGTTCAGATTTTTTTCAGGGCTTGCGGCCCCTGTTGAGATCGTGTTCAGGACGCATCGGACCACCATGGGGTCATGGCAGATTTCCTGGTGGTCGTGGGAGCGGTCGGCTTCGCTCTGGTGATGCTCGGCCTCGTGTGGGCGTTGGACCGGGTATGACCCCCGTCCAAGGCGTCCTCCTCGCGGTGTCGATCGTGGTGTTCATCTACCTCGGCATCGCCATGTTCAAGCCTGAGTGGTTCTGAGGTGGGTTATTTTTGGACGCTGGTCGCCCTGGTGGTGGCGCTCGCGCTCACCTGGCGCTACCTCGGGTCCTACATGGCCGCGGTCTTCGACGGCCGTGTGCACTTCTTGGGCTGGGCCGAGCGACCGGTCTACCGCCTCCTCAACACCGGCCCCGAGCACGAGCAGACCTGGAAGCGCTACGCCGGATCGGTCGTCATCTTCTCGGCGATCTCGATTGGCTTCACCTATCTGATCCTGAGGATCCAGGGGTCCCTTCCGCTCAACCCCCAGCACCTCGGGGCGGTCTCGCCGGCCCTGTCCTTCAACACCGCGGCCTCGTTCGTCACCAACACCAACTGGCAGAACTACGGCGGCGAGACGACCATGTCGTACTTCAGCCAAATCGGCGCGCTCACGGTGCAGCAGTTCGCGACCCCCGCGGTCGGCATCGCCGCAGCCATCGCCTTGGTCCGAGGCTTCTCCCGGAAGAACTCGCCGACCATCGGAAACTTCTGGGTCGACATCACCCGCTGCATCCTCTACATCCTCCTGCCGATGGCCTTCATCGCTGGCATCGTCTTCGTCGGCCAGGGCGCGGTGCAGACGCTGGCCGGCCCGATTCAGGTCCATGACACGCTCAACGGGGTCACCCAGACGATCCCGCGGGGACCGATCGGGTTCATGGAGGCGATCAAGCAGCTGGGCACAAACGGTGGTGGGTTCCTCAACGCCAACTCGGCCACCCCGTTCGAGAACCCGACCGGGCTCACCAACTTCCTGTCGTTCTATCTCCTCTTGTCCATCCCCTTCTCGCTCACCTACACGTTCGGCAAGATGGTGGGGAGCATCCGTCACGGCGCGACCCTGTTGGCTGCCATGTGCCTCATCTTCGCGGTGTGGGTCGGCTTCACCAGCTATGCGGAGCACCAGCCCAACCCGGCCGTCCAGGCGGCCGGCGTCCACCAGACGACCGGGAACACCGAGGGCAAGGAGGTCCGCTTCGGCGACACCACGACCGCGCTGTTCGGGGTGTCGTCCACCAACACGTCGACCGGTTCGGCCGACGCCTCCTACGACTCGTTCAACCCGATCGGCGGCATGGGGCTGCTGACCGGGATGATGCTCGGCGAGGTCACGCCGGGAGGGACCGGAAGCGGGATGTACACGATCTTGATCTACGCGGTCATCGCCGTGTTCATCGGCGGTCTCATGATCGGGCGAACGCCTGAGTACCTAGGGAAGAAGATCCAGGCCAAGGAGGTGAAGTTGGCCGGCCTGGGCGCCTTGGTGATGCCGATCGTCGTGCTGATCGTGACCGGCATCGCGGTGTCGATCCACGCCGGCCGGGCCGGCCCACTCAACGCCGGTCCCCACGGGTTCACCGAGATCCTCTACGCCCTCACCTCGCAGGGCAACAACAACGGGTCGGCCTTCG
>Ga0209415_10011376_pt1 | contig 14995 bp, 11 predicted proteins | sample PeaSoiSIISIP2007_FD_187696 | JGI IMG/M metagenome (GOLD analysis project Ga0209415, IMG submission 187696) | Peat soil microbial communities from Weissenstadt, Germany - SII-SIP-2007 (SPAdes) (version 2) | ecosystem: Environmental > Terrestrial > Soil > Wetlands > Peat | place: Germany...
CGGAGTGCACGACGGTCACCGACTGGACGTAGACGCCCTCGCCGACCACGGCCAGGATGGCCGGCTGGTCGTGATGGCCCGGCTGGAGCACGAGCGCCCGGCACCCCGCTCCCGGCGTACCCGCGTACCCGCCCCGCACCGCCGACCCGGTCGACGTGGTTCCGGCGCGCCGTGCCGACACCGTGTCGTAGAAGAAACCAGCCAGCACACCCGAGTCGATGAGCACGGTCCGACGGCAGGCGAGGCCCTCGGCGTCGTGAGCTGCGGCGGCGAACGCCCGAGGTTCGGTCGGGTCGTCAACCAGGGTGAACGACCCGGTGGCCACCTTCTCGCCCACCCGTCCGGCGAAGAACGAGCGGCCCTTCACGACGGCCTCCCCCGACAGAGCCGAGGAGATGACCGATAGGAGGGTCGAGACGACCCGCCGGTCGAACACGACCGTCAGCCGTTCCGACGGCACCTTGGTCGCGCCGAGCATCCGGGTCGAGCGGACGACCGCTTCCTGCGCCGCCCGCTCGGCGTCCAATCCGGCGAAGCCGCGGGCGACGCTGAACCCGGTGCCGGTGTGGCTGTCGGCCCCCTCGCCGGCGATCGCCGATACGGACAGGAATGCGGCGGTTCGCTGCGTGAACGCCCGGATCCCCGTCGTCGACGCCAGGGCGACCTCGATCCGCTCGTCTCCGTAGTCGGCCGAGGACACCTGGCGGATGCGCGGGTCGGCGCCCCGGACCTGCCGTTCGAGGTCGAGCGCGAGGGCCACCTTGTCGTCGGTGGCGGTGTCGGCGACGGTCGGGTCCCACAGGTCGAGCTCCGCCGCCGCGACGCCGTCGGGGGTGGCGAACGCCACGTCGGGGTCCGGCGTGGCGAACCTGGCGTTGTCCCGCGCCTCTTCGACCGCCGAATCGACGACCTCCTCGTCGAGGGACCCGGCCCACGCGAAGCCGAGCCGTGCGCCCTCGGACCCGTTGGTCACGAGGACCCGCACACCGATCCCGCCGGTGGTTGCAGACGAGAGGGACTCGACCTCCCCGTCGTAGGCACGCACCTCGATGTCGTGGCCCCGGGCGACGTAGGCCTCGATGTCCTCTCCCGCCTTGGCCCGGGCGACGACCCGCTCGGCCAGCGAGACCAGGTCGTTCACGCGGCGGTCCCCCCGATGGTGATCCCCCCGATGCGCAGCGTCGCCTGGCCGCAACCTACCGGGACGCTCTGGCCGTCCTTGCCGCAGGTCCCCGGCATCATCGCGAAGTCGTCGGCCACCGCGTCGATCCGTCGGAGGACCTCAGGACCGTTGCCGATGAGGTTGGCGTCCCGTAACGGGGCGGTGATCTTGCCGTCCTCGATCAGGTAGGCCTCAGACGTCCCGAAGACGAAGTCGCCGGTGGCCGTGTTGACCTGGCCGCCGCCGAGCTTGGCCACGTACACGCCGTGGGGCGTCTGGGCGACCAGCTCGTCGGGGTTCTCGGTCCCGGCCAAGAGGAAGGTGTTGGTCATCCGCACCATCGGGAGGTGCTGGTAGCTCTGCCGCCGGCCGTTTCCCGAGGACGGCCGCCCCTCCTTGCGGGCCCGGAGCCAGTCCCACATGTAGTCGGTGAGCACGCCGTTCTCAATCAGCACGTTGCGGGCGGCCGACTTGCCCTCGTCGTCGACGGCGTAGTTGCCCCACTCACCGCCCACTGTTCCGTCGTCGACGAGCGTCACGAGCGGGCTCGCGACCTGCTGGCCGACCTGGCCGACGTAGACCGAGGCGTCCTTCACGATGTGGTCGGCCTCGAGGCCGTGCCCGCACGCCTCATGGAAGAGGATCCCGCCGCTTCCCCCGGCCAGGACCACCGGCAGCTCCCCAGAGGGGGCCGGCCGGGCGTCCAGCTTGCCCAGGGCACGCGCCGCCGCGATGCGCGCGATCTCCTCCACCGCGAACCGACCGAACACCTCGAACCCCTCGGTCCGGGCCAAGGTCTCGTACCCGGTCTGCATCCCTGTATCGCCGGTGGCCACGCACCCCACGTTGAACCGGGTCCGGATCTGGTCGTCCTCGCGGAGCAGCCCCTCGGTGCTCGCGATCAGCACCCGCCGACGGCTATCGCCGTAGCCGACCGTGACCTGGGTGATGCCGCTGCCGGCCGAACGAGCGGCGTCGTCGGCCCGCCACAAGAGCTCGAGCTTGGCCGACTTCTCGACCTGGGAGGGAATGACCGAGTCGCGTTCGGCGGGCGGCCGGCGCTGCGGGAGGGCGACCGTCTCGGCCCGGCCCGGCCCGCGCCTGGCCACCGCCGCCGCGGCCTCCGCCGCCGCCAGCAGGCCGGCCTCGGACAGGTCGGCGGTGTGGGCGAACCCGGTGGTCTCACCAATCACGACCCGGATGCCCGCGCCACGCTCGCGACCCGAGGCGAGCTCCTCGATCCGCCGGTCGTCGAGGATGGCCGAGCTGGTCTGGCGGTCCTCCGCGAACACCTCGGCCATCTCCCCGCCCTTGGCCAGGGAGGCCGACAGCACCCGCTCGAGGACGTCTGAATCGATCAGAAGAGGCGCGGTCACCGCAGCATCGTAGTGACCGGATCGGCTCCCACGGGCCCGGCGGGGCCGGCAATCCGAGGCCCGGCGGGGTCCGGGTAGCCTGGCTAGAGGCCACCCGCAGTCCACGGAGATGACCCCGCCCGCATGATCCTGCCCAGCATCGAGACCCCCGCCGACCTCCGACCCCTCGGCTACGACCAGCTCTCCGAGCTGGCCACCGAGATCCGCGCCTTCATCGTCGAGACCGTGACGACGACCGGGGGCCACCTCGGATCGAATCTCGGCGCCGTCGAGCTCACGCTGGCCCTGCACCGGGTTTTCGACTCGCCACGCGACGCCATCTTGTGGGACACCGGGCACCAGGCCTACATCCACAAGCTGCTGACCGGACGCCGTCACCGCTTCGTCGACCTCAAGAAGGAGGGAGGCTTGTCGGGCTACCCGAACCGGGCCGAGTCCGACCACGACTGGATCGAGAACAGCCACGCCTCGACGGCCCTCTCCTACGCGCACGGCCTCGCGACCGCGTTCGAGCTCGGGGGCGAGCTGGTCGGGCACGGGGGCAACCGCAGGGTCGTGGCCGTGGTCGGCGACGGCGCGCTGACCGGGGGCATGGCCTACGAGGCGCTGAACAACCTCGGCCATTCGGGATGCCGGGTGGTGATCGTGCTCAACGACAACGGCCGCTCCTACGCGCCGACCATCTCACACCTCTCCCAGAGCCTGACCAGCCTGCGCCTGAACCGGACCTACGTCCAGACCCGCCAACGGGTCGGGCGCGCGGTCCGCAACATCCCGGCAGTCGGCGAGATGGCCGCCGCCAGCGTCCTCGGCGTGACCAGCGCGTTGCGCGAGATCGTCGCCCCCCGCGTCTTCTTCGAGGCCCTGGGGGTCCGCTACGCCGGCCCGATCGACGGGCACGACATCCCACAGATGGAACAGGCCTTCGCGAACGCGGCCGAATGGGAGGGGGCGATCGTCGTCCACGTGCTCACCCAGAAGGGCCGCGGGTACGCCCCCGCCGAGGACGACGAGGTGCAGCGGCTCCACGACGTGAAGGCGACCCGGAGGCCGGCCCCGGACACGGCCCCCGAGGGTTCGCCCCCGCCCGCCCCCGGCGAGCTGGCGAAGAGGGCCGACATCCCCGTGACCACCTATACCGACGCGTTCACCCGGGCCCTCTTGGCGGAGGCCGAGGCGGACCCCGACATCGTCGCCCTCACCGCGGCCATGCCCGGACCGACCGGCCTCCTGCCGTTCCAGAGCCGGTTCCCCGACCGGTTCTTGGACGTCGGCATCGCGGAGCAGCACGAGGTCACCGCGGCGGCCGGCCTGGCGATGGGCGGGCGGCGCCCGGTGGTGGCCGTCTACTCCACCTTCTTCTCCCGCGCCTTCGACCAGGCGAACCTCGACGTCGGCCTGCACCGCCTCCCGGTGGTCTTCGTCCTGGACCGGGCCGGCATCACCGGCGACGACGGGCCCAGCCACCACGGCATCCTCGACATGGCGCTCGCGCTGTCGGTGCCCAACATGACCGTGTTCGCCCCCTCCTCGGCCGAGGAGGTCGGGGTGATGCTCGCCGAGGCGCTGAGGCTCGACGGACCGTCCACGATCCGGTTCCCGAAGACGCCGCCCCGCCACGTGGCGGCCGACCAGGTGGGCCGGGGCCTCAGCGCACGCCGGGTGCGTTCTGGCGACGGTTCGGTCTGCATCCTCGGTGTCGGCAAGCTGCTCGCGGCGGCCGAGGCCGCGGCGGCCGAGCTGGCCGCCGAGGGGCTCGCAGCGACCGTCTGGGACCCCCGGGTGGTCAGCCCGCCCGATCCCGAGATGCTGGCCGACGCGGCGGGCCACCGCCTGGTCGTCACCGTCGAGGACGGTGTCCGCTTCGGCGGCGCTGGGATGTTCCTCACCGACGCCCTGGCCTCGTGGGCGCTCGGCGAGGGGCGCCAGACCCCGCCGGTCACCAATCTCGGCGTCCCCCGCGCGTACGTGGCCCAGGGGCGACCGGACGACCTACTGGCCGAGCTCGGGCTCGACGGTCCGGGCGTCGCGGCGTCGGTCCGCCAGCAGGTCGACCGCATGTCGTCCGCCCGACCGGCCCGGACCGCGAACCCGCGCACAGAAGCCGCCGACGAGGCGGTCACCCGCAGCGAGGTGAACGAGCAGCGCTAGGGAATCAGCCCTTGTTGGCCCCGTGGGCCCGGACGAAGTCGTTCACCGCGTAGTAGGCATCGATGGACTCGCCGGCGTCACCCCAGAACCCCTCGAGCACGTCGTAGCGGAGCGTCCCCTGCGCCGCGTAGTGGTTGTTCACGTCGGTGATCTCAAGCTCGTTTCGGGCCGACGGCGAGAGCGTCGGGATCACCGAGAACACCTGGGCGTCGTAGCAGTAGACCCCCGTCACCGCGTACGCGCTCGGGGGTTCCTGGGGCTTCTCCACGATCCGCACCACCCGGCCCTCGGGGTCGATCTCGGGCACGCCCAGGTGGCGCAGGTGCTCGGGGCGCTCGACCGGGCTGAGCAGGATGCGGGCCCCGTTGGGCTCGGCCCCGAACGCGTTCACCATCGGCGCGATGGAGCGCTCGATGACGTTGTCGGCCAGCATGACGAGCACCGGCTCGTCCTCGGCGAATCGTTCGGCCATCCCGAGCGCCTGGGCGATCCCGCCCGGACCCTCCTGGTAGGCGTAGGAGAGCCGGTCGAGACCGACCTCGTGGCCGTTGCCGAGCAGGCGGAGGAAGTCGCCTGCGTGAGCACCCCCGGTCACGAGCATCACCTCGGTGATCCCGGCCTTCACCACCGCCTCGATCGCCCACTGGATCATCGGACGGTCATAGATGGGCAGCAGGTGCTTGTTGGTGATCCGGGTCAGCGGGTGCAGACGCGACCCGGTGCCGCCGGCGAGGATCACTCCCTTCACGGCCGAACACCCTACAGAGCCCACCAACCTCCCTGGTCGGGGCCACAGAACGCCGTGCCATGATGAGCCGCGTCCGGCGGGCCGCGACCGGTCGCTACGGTCATCGACAACCGCCGACAGAGAGGACGGAGCCAATGACCCGAGAGGTCGACCTCACAGACGAGCAGTGGCGAGAGCGTCTCGACCCCGAGCAGTTCGAGGTCCTCCGCAAGAGCGCAACGGAGCCCGCGTGGTCGGGCGAGCTCCTCCACGTGGACTCCGATGGCGTGTTCCACTGCGCCGGCTGCGGTGCCGAGCTCTTCTCGACCGACAACAAGTTCGAGTCGGGCAGCGGATGGCCAAGCTTCGACCGGGCCGTCAAGGATGGCATCGTCGAGGAGCACTCGGACCGGTCGTTCGGGACGGTCCGTACCGAGATCGTGTGCGCCCGCTGCGGCGGCCACCTCGGCCATGTCTTCGACGACGGGCCGACGGAGACCGGGCAGCGCTACTGCGTCAACTCCCTTTCGCTGGCCTTCTCGCCGGAGGGCGACGCAAGCTGAGCCCGGCGCCGGTCGGGTCGTTCACCCGACCACCCGGCGCTCCATCAGGTCGAAGACCCAAGCCAGTTCGATGGCTGCGCTCGCGTCGCCCGCGCGTGCGAGGGCCTGGTGGGCGAGTGCGAGACGGCCACAGACCTCGAAGGCCTCCTCTTTCGAGAGCTCGATGACCTCCCGGAAGTGCAAGGGTCGAGGCGCCGGGACGCGGTGCGGCCCGGACGCCGGCTGGTCGCGCGCGCAGGCCCGCTTCACTTCCGCAGCCGACGCACCGGCGTCGCCGATCGGTCGGCGCTCCCCTGAGTCGCCGCGACGGTCGGCTCCCCTGCCGAGTCATCGGTCTCGGCACTCCGGCGCTCGTTCCGTTGCACCTCGGCGGTCGCAAACCGCAGGCTCGGCCCGAGGTCGTCGGCGACCACCTCCACCTTCGAACGATGGTCGCCGTCCTCGGTCTCCCAGCTGCGGTGCTCCAAACGGCCGGTGACCACGACCCGCATGCCCTTGACCAGGCTGAGCGCGGCGTTCTCGGCCAGGTCGCGCCAGCACACCACGTCGAAGAACGAGGTCGATTCCTCCCACTCCTTGGTGGTGCGGTCCTGCCACCGGCGGTTCACGGCCACCCCGAGGGTGGTGGTCGCCTGACCCTCGCGGGTGTAGCGGATCTCGGGCTCCCGGGTGAGGTTGCCGATGAGGGTGGTCGTCGTGGTCATCTCGCTCCTGCGCTCGACCGTCGGTCCGGCGTGAGGGACCGGGCGAGGAGAGCTTGACCCGTCGACTTGGTCAGGCACCTTGCCGGCGACCTGGCACGGAAGCTGGGGTGCACAACTACACCCGTCCGGGTGATCGACTCGCTGGATGGGGACGCTGCCGCGCCGGGGTTGGCCCTCTTCGCAAGGGGGCTCGTCTGATTCGTTGGAGTCGCACTGGCCATCGAGGGTCTCGCCGACCCCTGTACGCGAGAAGCGGGCCCCAAGGGCCCGCTTCTCGCGTATTCGATGGTGTCGATGAGGTAGCTACCCGGCCGCGACCGCCGCCGCCATCGCCTGCAAGGTCGAGAAGAACAGTGCGATGGGACCACCCAGCGGCTGGATCGTCTGGATGTCGCCGGTACTCGCGGTCACCAGGTTGAGCCCGTCGACCCCGGCCGCGCTACCGCCGGCGTTCAGGAAGCCGGTCAGATACTGCCCCAGGGTGGTCGGGTTCTCGGTCAGGAGAAGCGGCGTCGTGTTGAGGACGGCCAGCACACAACCAGCGAGGGCGTCGGAGTAGAAGTCCCCACGAGCGACGAGAATCCTGTTGTGCCAGGTCGTACTCCAACCGAGGCCCGCATTCAGCGTCGTCACCTGAAGCTCGAAGCTCGCGATGTCCTGTGAGGTGTCAGTGGCGTCCTGACCGCCCACCCGGATCACCGAGATCCCGGAGCCGAGGCCAATGATCGAGGTCACGTCGGCATTGGAGACGGCGAGTGGTCCGCCGAGCACGATGGCCTGCTGGATCCCCAAGGACTGCAGCGCGGTCTGAGCCTGACTCGAAAGCGAGTTGGGGTCGGTCAAAATCAGCGGGAACTGGTTGTTGTAAGCGAGCACGCTGGCCGAGGATGCGTCCTGGTAGCTCGCTCCCGAAGCCACAATCGCCGTGCGGAGAGCGCCAGAGGCAATCGGGCTGCTCGACTCGTTACCCGTCGTCCCGTTGTACTGGTTTAGGTACGCCCCCGACAGGTTGACCGAATGCACGTTTCCTGAGCCAGGGAGGGTCGCGATCATCTGGGCGGTGTCGTACTCGGTAGTCCCGGCCAACGTTTGGAAGACCGCGATGTTGGCACCGGTCTTGGTACCGGACGCCGGACCGCCACAGGTGTACGCGGGCGTCGCGTTCACCTGATTGATCGTGTTCTGGCTAATCGCGAGCAGCCCACCAACGACGTACACCTTGGTGATCCCGAAGTTCTGGAGGGCGGCTTGGGTCTCGGCGGACAGGCCTGCGGTCGGCGTGAGCAGGATCCCCGTGTGCAGGAACGCGGCCAGATAGCTGGCGGCCAGGGCGTCAGGGAAGTTCTGGTCGGTTGCCAGCACGACCGCGTTCCCGACCGGACAACCAGACGTCGCCACCAATCCGGCGGCCATCTCGGCGATTGCCGTGCCGTCGGCGTCGGTTCCGGCGATCGCCGCATTAATCGTCGGAGCAATGCCGAACACCACCAACCCCGAAGCGATTCCGAACAGGTCGGTGCCACAGGTGGAGTTCCCCGTCACGACGGTGACCGCAGCGGGGCCGGTGACGGCTCCCGAGGTGGCAACGACCGCACCCGCGATCGTGTATGTCGTGGCCGTCGTTGACGGCGTGGTGATCGGAATCGAGATCGCACCGGCGGAAAGGACGGGCGTGCCCGCTACGGCGCCCCCCCCACCTACGGTCACTGTCCCGGGTGCGGTGAAGGTGAACGCAGTCGGGCTGGAAGGGGCGGTGTCAGGCACGATGCAGAGGGTGTGGTTCACCGCTCCCAACGTGGACTCGGTGACCACGATGTTGCTGACGGTCCCGGTCGCACCGTTGTTGGTGACAACCACGGCCGGGTTGTTGGCCGTCGCGGTGGCCCCGTTGTTGATCACCGACGCGTCGGACGGGGGTGACGTGATGCCGGTGTTGATGGCGTAGAACGTCGTCGTCACCGGGGTGGTCGTGGTGGAGGAGATCCCCACGGCAATCGTGCCCGGGTCGGCCGTCACGCCCACGTTGTAGTCGATCAACGAAATTGTCACCGTGAACGGACCGGTGCCGCTCGCGCCGCTGGCGGTCAGCGTCAGCACGTCGTTGACACCCGCGCAGGAGGCGGGGTCGGACGCGGCGGTGGACAGCGTCGGCGTCAGCGTCAAGGTCCCGGTGCCGACTGGGACCACCGTGATCCCGGCGAAATTGCTGAACCCGACGAAATCGGTTGCGCTCTTCGAGCAGTTAGCGCTGGCATGGGGCTGCGCCTGGATCTTGATCACGTCGCCATTGGTCGCGGCGCTCGCGGCGCTCGGGATCGTGAAGGAGATGTTCGACGCGGCCTGATTGATCGTGCCGGTCGCGAACGGCGGGTTCAGGGTCCCGACCGAGAAGCCCGTGAGGGCGGTGATCCCGTCGGCCACCACAGCCGAGGCAGGGGTCGTGGCAAGAAAAACGCCGCCGGCCAACGCCAGCAAGGTGGCGAATCCAGCGGCAGCGAAGCTACGTAAACGGAAATGGAAGGGCCGGAGTTTCAATGGGAAGAGCCTCCTTGGAATGGGTGTGCTCGGAGCCGTCCCGATAGCCGACAGCGGCGACCCATCTTCTGGTCTACCCGGAAACAACTCCTGTTGAAACGCTACGACCTCAGCCCGGCGCCTTCGGGGATGGTCATATCGGCCCTGTTCGTTCGTGATCGCTCGCTCACCGACCACTGACCGTGGTCGGCAAATTCGCTCAGACGTCGAGGAAACGGCGGATGGCGATCGCCGAGCCGACCGAGCCGATCAGGACGCCGATGATGATCACCACGGCGTCGGTGCCGAAGAGCTCCCACCCGGACAACCGCATCTGGGAAAGGACCGAGCCGGGGTCATTGGGATTGCTGAGGCCGTTCAGCACCTCATGCAGCCCGAACACCACCGAGGCGGCGACGAGCGAGCCGATCAAGCCCTGGATCAGTCCCTCGGACATGAACGGCAGCCGGATGAACCAGTTGGTCGCCCCAACCAGCTTCATGACCGAAACCTCGCGGCGGCGGGCGAAGATCGCCATGCGGATCGTGTTCAGGATCAGCACGCCGGCCGAGAGCAGCAGCACCAGCGCCACCGCCACGAACACCCACTGCAGGACCGTGATGGTCTCTTCCATCGTGTGGATCTGTTGGAGCGGGGCCGTCACCTTGAGCACCCCGGGCTGCCCCGAGAACCGGTTGACCACGAACTGGGCGTCCTGGGGCTGGTTGGGGGTGCAGCGGTAGGAGGCCGGGGTGGTCGACGCGGTGAGCGCCGAGAACTCCGAGGCGGGGAGCAGCCGGCCGGCCTCGTGGTAGTCCTGGAGCTGGGTCCGGTAGCCACAGGAGTGCACGTAGGGAAGCTGTGACAGCTCGTTCTTGACCGCCTTGGCCTCCGAGGTGCTGGACGAGGCCTTCATCCAGACGGTGACCTGGGTCCCCCGCTGCCACTCCACCTCGGCGTTGGCCGCGCCCTGCTTGAGCAGCAGGGCGGCGCCGACCAGGGCGAGCGACACCGCCACCGTCAAGACTGCGGCGATGGTCATCAAACGGTTCCGCCACAGGTTGGTCGCGGTCTCCCTGGCGATGTAGTCGGCGGAAAGGGGCACGTCAGGAGGTCCGGCGACCGGCAATTTCTGCCCTGGGCACGGGCCCGGTGGAGGCGTCGATGCCGTAGACGCCGCGGGCCTGGTCGCGGACGATGGTGCCCATGTCGAGCTCGACGACCCGGCGGCGCATCCAGTCGACCAGCGCCGCGTCGTGGGTCGCGATGACCACGGTGGTGCCGGTTCGGTTGATCCGGTCTAAGAGACGCATGATGCCCTGGCTGGTCGCGGGGTCGAGGTTCCCCGTCGGCTCGTCGGCCAAGAGGATCAGCGGCCGGTTCACGAAGGCCCGGGCGACGGCGACCCGCTGCTGCTCACCACCGGAGAGCTCGCTCGGAAGGTTGTCTCGCTTGTTGGCCAGCCCGACCAGCTCGAGCACCTGTGGCACCTGGGTCTCCACGACGTTCTTGGGCCGCCCGATGACCTCGAGGGCGAACGCGACGTTTTGGAAGACCGTCTTGTTGGGTAGGAGTCGAAAGTCTTGGAAGACGCAGCCGACGTTGCGACGGAGGTAGGGCACGCGCCACTTGGGCATGTGGATGATTTCGCGGCCGGCGACCCAGATCCGGCCCCGGTCGGGCAGCTCCTCGCGGAGCAGCATCCGGATGCAGGTGGTCTTCCCTGAGCCCGACGGGCCGACCAAGAAGACGAACTCCCCCTTTTGGATATCGAGAGAGACGTTCCGAACGGCGACCGTGCCGCTCTTGTAGACCTTGGTGACGTTGTCGAATCGGATCATGGGCGCGGGGTCGCTGTCAGAGCGAGGGAAGTCGGTACCCTCAGTAGGTCACCGAACGCCGGGGACGATCGAGGAGGCATCGGACCGGACCAAGCCTATCGAGTCGGGGTCCCCAACGTGGACCAACCGACCTGGACCAACTGCCCACCTCCCGCCGACCCCAAACGGCCGGCCGACCCCCCTTAGGCCGCACTGACCTGCTGGTTCTCGACTAGGCAACCGGGTTCCGTCACGAAACGCCGGGTGGTGGTCAAAGGTTCGTCCGTCGCGGTGTCTGACGATCTGACCGGCTCTTCTCGCGCCGGCGGGCCGGACCCGACCAGGTCAGTGCGGGCGCGGACGTTGCCGCCCAAGAAGCGCGCGCAGCCGGCGGCGGCTCGGAGGTGACGTCGGTCGCCGGTGCGCCTTCACGACGTCGCGGTACAGCGCGGCCATCTCCGCCATCTCGTCGTCGACCGAGCCGACCGTGCGGACGACCGGGACCCCAGCCTCCGCCGCGAGGTCCGGCCAGTCGAGGGGCAGATCGGCGTTGTCGATGACATGGACGAGGTCCGGCTCGAGACGCGCCAGGAGGTCGACGAAGAACCTCGTGGCAGGGCTCTTCGGGTCGCGCCCGTTCGAGGGCGCGGTCACCGGCCGGGTGACCGGAACGGCGAACCGGGTGAACCATTCGCCCGCGACCCGCGATTCGCGCACGTCGCTCCACCTGGTGACAACGGGATCGGCCGTGACGACGGCGGTCTTCCACCCGCGGGCGCCCGCTCTCCTCGCGTACTCGTACGCGACCAACGGCGCGCCGCTCGACTCGGTGGGAGGGAGCGCGTGCACGAGGTAGAGGACACGCAGCGCGCGCAATGTACCGTCCTCGGGCTGCATGACCGCGAGACGCTAGCGCGGGCACCTGAACGACCGGCGGTCGAGCCGGCCCGGCCGGTGGAGGGAGCCGCTAGCCGCTCGCCCGCCGACGCCGGAGCTCGGCCTCCATGAACGCGTCGAGGTCGCCGTCGAGGATCGCCTCGACGTTCCCTGTCTCCAGGCCGGTGCGGCCGTCCTTGACCAGCTGGAACGGCGCGAGCGTGTACGAACGGATCTGGCTCCCCCAGGCATTCTCGATCCGCTCCCCACCCAGCGAGCTGATCTCGGCCTGGCGCTCCTCCCGGCTGAGCTGAGCCAGCTTGGCCGCAAGGATCTGCATGGCCCGAGCCTTGTTCTGGTGCTGGCTCCGCTCGTTCTGACACGACACCACGATCCCGGTCGGGCGGTGCGTGATCCGGACCGCCGAATCGGTCTTGTTGACGTGCTGGCCTCCGGCGCCCGACGAGCGGTAGGTGTCGACCCGAAGGTCCTTCTCGTCGATGTCGACCTCGTCGGAGAGCTCTTCTAGGAACGGGAAGACGTCGAGGGAAGCGAAGCTGGTCTGGCGCCGGTGCTGAGAGTCGAACGGCGAGATCCGGACCAACCGGTGCACCCCTCGCTCGGCCGACAAGAGCCCGTAGGCGAAGCGCCCCCGGACGATGAAGGTGGCCGACAAGAGCCCGGCCTCCTTCCCCTCGGTGGCCTCGTCCATCTCGACGCTGAAGCCGCGCCGCTCGGCCCAGCGCGTGTACATGCGCAGCAGCATCTCGGCCCAGTCCTGGGCGTCGGTCCCGCCGGCGCCGGCGTGCACCTCGGCCACCGCGTCCCGGTCGTCGTACTCGCCCGAGAGCAGCGACTGCAGCTCGAGGCGCGCCACCCGGGTCTCGAGATCGTCGAGCGCCTCCTCGAGCTCCTTGGCCAACCCCTCGTCGGGCGATCCGCCGGACTCGGCCTCTGTCACCAGCTCGTCGAGCACACGGGCCTCGTCGCGGCTGGCGGTCAGCTCGTCGAACCGGGCCAGGTCGTCGGCCACCCGCCCGAGCTCGGTGGTGACCCTGCGGCCCCGGTCGGCGTCGTCCCAGAGGTCCGGGCGCGCCGCCTCGGCCTCGAGCTTGTCGCGGCGGCGGCGGCGCGTCTCGATGTCGAGGTAGCCCTTGGCCTCGTCGATCCGGCCGCTCAGACCTTCGAGCTCGCCGGTGAAGTCACGACGCTCCCCGCCCCCGGCGGCCTCAGGCGGCGCCATGGCAGAGCTTGAACTTCTTCCCGCTGCCGCACCAGCACGGCTCGTTGCGGCCGATCTTCTCGTGCGGCGCCTTTACCGTCGGGACGAGGAGCTGCTCGTCGCCCGCCGGGGGCTGGGCCACCCGCCGGACGTTCCCGGCGCCGTTGCCCGACGGGGGACCGCCGACGGCCAGCGGGTCCATCGTCGGATCCACCGCCGTGCCCCGCTCGGCCAACAGCGCCGGCGCCAGCGCCAGCGTGCCGGTGACCGGGTCGTCCGCGGCCTCGTAGACGGCCCGGGCAAGGTCGGGCTCGACGGCCGGGTTCACGATCGCCTCGACGTGGAGCACGTAGCGCAGGTAGTCATCGTCGATCGCGTCCATCAACTGGCCGAACATCGAGAACCCCTCGCGCTGCCAGGCCACCAAGGGGTCCTGCTGACCCATCGCACGCAGGTTGATGCCCTCGCGCAGGTAGTCCATCTCGGCCAGGTGGTCGCGCCAACGCTGGTCGACGATCTGCAGCATCACGTCGCGCTCGATCTGGCGCGCCGTCTCCTCGCCGTCGGGCATCGCTGCCGAGCGGGTCTCGTAGTACTCGAGGGCCTCGGTCACCAGGCTCTCGATGATCTGGGCCGCGTTGGTCGCCTCGGCCAGGTCCTCCGTGCTGAACTGGGTCGGGTAGTACTGCGTGACCTCCGCCACCAGGTGCTCGAGGTCCCACTCCTCTGGATAGTCGCTCGGGCACGACGACTGCACGAGCGACTCGATGGTCCCCTCGAGCAGCTCCACCGTCCGGTCGTGGAGGTCCTCCCCCTCGAGGATCCCGAGCCGGTGCGCGTAGATCACCTTGCGCTGCTCGTTCATCACCTCGTCGTACTTCAAGACGTCCTTGCGGATCTCCGAGTTGCGACCCTCGACCGTGTTCTGGGCCCGCTCGATCGCCTTGGTGACCATCTTGGCCTCGATCGGCACGTCCTCGGGCAGGGCCTTGGACATGACCCAGCTCATGGCGCCGGTCGCGAACAGTCGCATCAGGTCGTCCTCGAGGCTGAGGAAGAATCGGCTCTCTCCCGGGTCGCCCTGGCGACCCGAGCGGCCCCGGAGCTGGTTGTCGATGCGCCGGCTCTCGTGGCGCTCGCTCCCGAGCACGTACAGACCCCCGAGCTCGCAGACCTTCTCTCCCTCGCTCTTGCAGCGGCTTTCCAACTCCTCTGAGACCTTGGCCAGCTCGGCTGTTCCCTCGTCGGTCTCTAGGTCGACCCCCCGGGCGATGACCTCGTGGCGGGCCAGGAGCTCGGGGTTGCCTCCCAAGATGATGTCGACGCCTCGGCCGGCCATGTTGGTGGCCACCGTCACCGCCCCCAGCCGGCCGGCCTGGGCGACCACCTCGGCCTCTCTGAAGTGCTGCTTCGCGTTCAGGACCTCGTGCTTGACCCCGCGCTGGGACAACAGGCGGGACAAGAGCTCGGACTTGGACACCGACGCGGTGCCGACCAGGACCGGCTGGCCGCGCTCGCTGCGGTCGACGATGTCGTCTACGACGGCCGCGAACTTGGCCACCTCGCTCTTGAAGACCAGGTCGGGCTCGTCGGTCCGCACCATCAGGCGGTTGGTCGGGATGGGGACCACCGGAAGCGAGTAGGTGCCGGCGAACTCGCTGGCCTCGGTCTCAGCAGTACCGGTCATCCCGGCGAGCTTCTCGTAGAGGCGGAAGAAGTTCTGGAGGGTCACCGTCGCCCAGGTGTGGTTCTCCTCTTTGATCCGGACGCGCTCCTTGGCCTCGACGGCCTGGTGCAGCCCATCCGACCAGCGGCGGCCCTCGAGGGTGCGGCCGGTGAACTCGTCGACGATCTTCACCTCTCCCTGGTCGACCAGGTAG
>Ga0209415_10011377_pt1 | contig 14995 bp, 13 predicted proteins | sample PeaSoiSIISIP2007_FD_187696 | JGI IMG/M metagenome (GOLD analysis project Ga0209415, IMG submission 187696) | Peat soil microbial communities from Weissenstadt, Germany - SII-SIP-2007 (SPAdes) (version 2) | ecosystem: Environmental > Terrestrial > Soil > Wetlands > Peat | place: Germany...
AGCAGTTTGTGCTTGTTCTCGATCGCCGCCAGCCGTGCCTTGACCTCGTCAAACTCCGACGTGGTCACGACGTATTGATCCTTGGCAGGAAGAATCTTGCGGATTTCATCCTGCGACTTCTCGATCCGGTCCGGGGTCTGCGGATGTGTGTCGAAGGCCTTTGACAGCGTGCCGGGCTTCTTCTTCTCCATGGCCTGAACCTTTTCGAAGAAGGAAACGAACGCCGAGGGGTCATATCCGGCGCGATACATGTACTGGATGCCGAGGTAGTCGGCCTCGGCCTCAAATTGGCGCGAGAAGTGCAGGAAGGTCAGCGGAATGCCCAGGCCCATGCCCTCATAGATTCCGTACCCTATCCAGCCGCCCATGAAGATGGCCGGAATGGAAGCGATCTGCAGCAGGTTTGCGCGGGTCATTTCGCGGCCATAGTGGCAGGCCGCCACGTGGGCAATCTCATGCGCCATCACGCCGGCCATTTCCGCTTCTTCGTCGGCAGCAAGGATCAAGCCGGAATTTACGTAGAAGAATCCGCCGGGCAGTGCCATGGCGTTGACCACATCGGAGTCAATGACTTTGATCGTGAAGGGCACCTGGGCATCGGAGTTGCGCACCAGGTTCTGGCCGACGCGGTTCACATACTCGGTGATCACGGGATCGTTGACCAGCTTGATCTGCGACTCAATCTGCTGCGCATACACGCGCCCCCGGGCGACCTGCCCTTCGACGGTGTACCAGTTGCCGACGCCGCGTCCGCAACCTACATTGCGGTTTCCGACCGCGTCTACGTCGGTCTTGTTGCCCTCGTGCTTGATCTGGCTGTCATCCTGCGTGGGCAGCGCCGCCGGCTTCTGCGGAGGCGCATTCTGTACATCGCTGGCCTTGGGCTGACCGGCATCCGGATCCTGCGTCGGAGGCTGCGACTGAGGCTTCTGTTGGGTTTGCGTCTGCGTCTGACTGGGATCCTGAGTCGGAGCCGGAGTCTGCGCTTCGATCCACGGCACGGCAGTGAACCCCGCCAATGCCACCGCGCTTGCCAGCCATCTGAGTCTCATAGGTACTCCTTCAGCCGATTATACGCCCGGCTGTGGCCTGCCAGTAGAAAGACACCGGGTCCCAAACCTGGTCCCTAAGGGTTAGACGCTATAACCCAGTTCGGGGTTATCCAGAGCCAGGGAATCAACGCTTCTTTGCCCCCGGTCCAGATTGCTTTTCCCGCGCCACAAGCCTACTATTCGCGGCTGGAGGGCCTGCCATGAAGCTGTGCGGCCCGATTCGCCGGAATCTGGTGAAGCTCACTGCAATTGCCCTTTTTACCGTCCCCTCCTTTTCCCAGGCGCCCGCCAAACCGGCCCCACCCAAATACGATCCTGCCACCGAAACCACATTTAAGGGGGTCGTAGAACAGCTGAAACTCGTGCCACCCACGGGCGCCAAGCCTGTAGCTTACCTGGAGACCAAAAGCGGCCAGGATACAGTTCAAGTCTTCCTCTGTCCCAAGAGTTTTCTCGATGAGATGGGAGTCACCTTCAAGCCGGACGACGCGATTGAGGTCACCGGCTCGAAGGTCAAGCAGGACGGAGCGGACCTGATTCTGGCCCGCGAAGTGGTCAAGGGCGGGGACACGCTGACCCTTCGCTTTAAAGACGGCAAGCCCGCCTGGTAAAAGAGCGGGCCAGCGGCTCCTTCGACATCCGCTAAAGTAGCACTTCTGCCTCGTTCAGCAGTCCTCGTCCTTGCCTCCAGCAGCATGCCGTCGTACCATTGCGCCCTTAAGACCGTTCCTTCGTCAGGAGGCTCCATGCTCGACCGCCGTCATTTCCTCTCGAACGTTGCCGCGACCGCTGCCACCGGAATTGCGGCATCCGTGGTTTTTCGCGGCAGTCTGCTGGCTCAGCTCGAACGGACTCCGCCGCTGCCCGACCATTCCCTGCTCGACAAGGACGAAGACGCTTTCTGGGCTGCAATGCGGCGCCAGTTTCTGATTCCCGAGGACGAAATCTACCTGAACAACGGCACCGTGGGCTCGAGTCCAGCGCCCGTGCTGCGCGCCATCTTCGACGGCTACACCACGACCGAGAAAATGAACCAGCAGGATCCGGAAGATTATCCGATCTGGGGATACGCGGCGTGGAACGAGTTCCGCGACCCGCTGGCCGCCTTCGTCGGCTGCAACCGCGACGAGATTGCCCTGCTGCGCAACGCCACCGAAGCTAACAGCTACATCGCCAACGGCGTGGATATGAAGGCCGGCGATGAAGTGCTCATGACCGATCAGGAGCATCCCGGAGGTGAACATCCCTGGGATTTGAAGGCCAAGCGGTATGGCATCGTGATCAGGAAAATCACGCTTCCCCGCCCCGTCAAAGACGCCGCGCAGGTGCTGAACCTGTTCAACGACGCGATTACTCCGCGGACGCGCGTGCTGTTCTTCAGCCATATCACTACGTTTTCAGGCGTGGTCTTGCCTGCCAAAGAACTCGCGGCCCTGGCGCGGACCAAGGGCATTCTCTCGGCGGTGGATGGAGCCCACGTTCCGGGCATGATGCGGCTTAACGTGCACGATCTGGGTTGCGATATGTATTCCTCCAGCCCGCACAAGTGGCTGTTCGCGCCCAAAGGCTCAGGCTTCCTGTACGTGCGCGACGAGGTGATTGACCGCCTCTGGAATACCATCGCGACCGAAGGCTGGGACGACCCTAAGCTGCGCGCCGAACGCTTCCAGCGGATCGGCAGTTCCAACGTCCCGATGCTGCTGGGCCTGCGAGCTTCGATCCAGCTGGCCAACGACATTGGCATGGATCGCATTGAGCGCCGGCACCGGCAGATGGCCAACTACGTCCTCGACGAGATGAAGAAGCGCGGAGCCGAATCGTGGACTTCGCCCGATCCCGCGCTGCGCTGCGGCATCGTCAGCGTCAACGTGCCGCCGGTCAAGCGGATGGAACTGGAAAACTGGATGTGGACGACGCACAAGATCCGCATCCGCGGCGGAGATCCGCACAAGCTGCGGCTCTCGACACCCTATTACCTCCAGAAAAAGGACATTGACCGGTTCCTGGAGAAGTTCGACGAATACAAGCGGGAAAAGAAGCTGGCGTGAGGCGTTGGTGAGGCAGCCGGCAGTCGCGGGCGAGGGCGCCCGCCCCACATTTGTGCTGGAAATATCTAACAACCGCGACTTACCAGAATCGAGTCGGTGCGTCTAACCGGGGATGGCTTGGGGCAGAACCTGTCGGCTGACATGGCTGGCGTTCGCGGTGGCCGCCGCGTCTCTGTGGGTCAGGGCGCAGGTGGGACCTGCCAATTCCCCGGCCCGAGCGGCGGGTGCTACCCGAGCCCCACATCCGCCCCCGATGGACGGCACTCTCGACGATCCTATCTGGCAGAGTGCGCCCGTGATCGGCGATTTTCGCCAGCGCGAACCTCTGGAAACCCTTCCTGCGACGGAGAAAACGGAGGTGCGGATTCTCTATGACTCGCGCCACGTGTATTTCGGGATTCATTGCTACGACCAGTCTCCCAAGGAGATTGTGGCCACGCAGTTGCGCCGCGATCTGTCGGTGGACCTCGACGACAACTTCGCGATCATGATTGACCCGACACTTGGCCACCGCAGCGGCTACATCTTCGAGATCAATCCGCTGGGCACGCAGCGCGATGGAGAAATCATCGAGGAGCAAGCGCCGCAGACCGATGCGATCGTTGAGCCGAGCTGGGACGGGCTTTGGATTTCTGCCGCGAAGATCACCACTGATGGCTGGACAGCGACCGTCGCGATTCCATTCAGCACCCTCAACTTTCGGGGTGGCAGCGACGTCAATTGGGGATTGAACTTCCGCCGATTCATCCGGCGCAAGAATGAAGAGGACACCTGGGCCGGTTACTGGCGGATTTTCGGTTTCTGGCGCGTCTCCCAAGCGGGGCAACTGCAGGGATTGAAGGAAATCGGCAGCGGACGCCTGCTGGTGATCAAGCCCTACGGACTGCTCGGCGCGCAGGCGCTATCCGGCCAACCCTGGAGCGCGTTGCATAGCGGCGGATTTGATATCAAATACGGCCTGGCCAGCAATCTGATTGCGGTAGGCACGGTTAATACGGATTTTTCCGATGCCGATGTGGACCAGGAGCAGTTCAACCTGACCCCGTATCCGATCTTTGTTCCGGAGAAGCGGCGGTTCTTTCTCGAAGATTCGGATGTATTCAATTTTCTTCTCTGGAATCAGGATCTCATGTTTTTCACGCGGCAGATCGGCATTGACCCGGTGTCGGGCCAGGAGGTGCCGATTGACGCCGGAGGCAAGGTCGCGGGCAACGCGCTGGGCTTTGATCTGGGATTGATGGATGTGCGGACACGGTCCGCCGACGGAAACCCGTACGGAAACTACGCCGTGGTGCGAGTCAAGCGGCCGCTGATGCCCGGCTCGTATATCGGGTTCATGGCGACGGATAAGCGATCCGGCAACCCGCTGGATCCCTACAACCGCTCTGGCGGCGTGGATGCCAAGTTCGTCCTGTTCCGCAACCTGAATCTGCGCGGTTATTACGCCAAGACGTGGACTTCAGGCCTGCAGGGCAACAATGCCGCCCTGGGAGGACGCCTGACCTATGCCAATAACTGGTTCAACATCTACGCCGGCCATGGCGTCACCGAGAAAAACTTCAACTCCGAGATGGGATTTGTAACCCGCACCGACGATCAGCCCACGATTGTTCAAGTCACTTTCACACCGCGACCGCACGTGCTCGACATTCGCGAGCTGGATCTGGGCGGTTCAGTAGGACATGACCCGAACACGGCCGGCCAGCTGATCTACAAAGAGACGACAGCTAATATCCGGGTGCAATTCAACAGCAGCGCCGAGTTCGATATGACCCCTTACGACAACGCCTACCAGGTCCTCAGCCAGCCGCTGAATCTGTATAAGAACATCTCGATTCCGGCCGGGAGCTACCGCTTCACTTCGGGCAACCTGGCGTACAGTTCGGCGGGGAGCCGGCGGCTGACATTTACCGGTTTTGAGGGTTGGGGCGACTACTATACCGGCCGTCTCAACACCGCGATCGTGACCGGGCAGTACCGGCCGAACGCACATCTGGCGCTGGCCCTGAACGAGACCCTGAACTCATTTCGCCTGCCGCAGGGAAACTTCGATATTGATCTCACCGGTCTTGACGTCAGCTATGCCTTCAACCGGTTTGTGAACTTCTCCAGCTTCGTGCAGGCCGATACCGCGCAGAACCAGGCGGTGAGCGCCAACCTGCGGCTGCGATACACCTTCCGTCCGGACAGCGATCTCTACGTCATCTACAACGTGGGGAACCGGTTCCAGAGCCTGGCGGCGGGGAATCCGACCGAGGTGCGGGAGGCGAAGTTCGCTATTAAGGTGACGTACTCGTGGTCGCGGTAAAAATTCGCGGTGATGGTGGAAAGGTTCAACGTCAAAGGCAGCGGGCAGGAGTGCCCGCTCCACATGATCTCAACTCCCTAAAACGTCAGTCGTAGTACTCCAAGCCTAAGTGCGTGATCAGTTCCTCGCCCTTCAGGTGGCGCAGCGTGTTCTTCAGCTTCATCAGCTGAATGAACAGGTCATGCTCCGGATACAGGCCGGGCACGGTCATCGGCGATTTGAAGTAGAAGCTGAGCCATTCCTGAATGCCGCGACCCTTCAACTCGGAACAGCGCTGGGCCAGATCGAGGAACAGCACAAGATCGAGCACGATGGGGGCGGCGAGGATGGAGTCGCGGCAGAGGAAGTCCACCTTGATCTGCATGGGGTAGCCGAGCCATCCGAAGATGTCAATGTTATCCCAACCCTCTTTGTTATCACCGCGTGGAGGGTAATAGTTAATGCGAACCTTGTGGAAAATGTTGCCATAGAGTTCGGGATAGAGGCTGGGCTGGAGGATGTGCTCGAGCACGCCCAGCTTGGATTCTTCCTTGGTCTTGAATGATCCCGGATCGTCGAGCACTTCGCCGTCCCGGTTTCCGAGGATGTTGGTCGAGTACCATCCGCTGAGGCCGAGCAGGCGTGCCTTGAACGCGGGTGCGAGCACGGTCTTCATCAGGGTCTGGCCGGTCTTGAAGTCTTTGCCGCAGATCGGGGCGTCGTTCTTGCGCGACAGCTCCAGCATAACTGGAAGGTCAACGGTGAGGTTGGGCGCGCCGTTGGCGAAGGGGACGCCTTCCATCAGCGAGGCATAGGCATAAATCATCGAGGGCGCGATCAGGTCGTCGTTCTCGCGCAGCGCCTTCTCGAATGATGCGACCGACTGGTGGGCTGCGGTCGGCTCGATGTAGGACTCGGTCGAACCGCACCACATGGTGATCAAGCGGCTGGCCCCGCTCGACTTCCTGAAGTTGCGGATGTCGTCGCGCAACTGCTCGGCGAGGTCCATCTTGGTCTTACCCTTTTTTACGTTGGGCCCATCAATCTTCTTCACGTAGTTGTGATCGAAAACCGCAGCCTGCGGCTTGATTTCTGACAGGAAGGGCTTCAACTGCTCCAACAGGCGGTAGTCGAGCACGCCGGCATTGGAAGCGGCTTCGTACATATTGTCTTCGAAGATGTCCCAGCCGGTGAAGACCAGGTCATCGAGTCCGGCGAGCGGGACGAACTCTTTGATCTTCGGCGAGCGCCCCTCGGTGCGCTTGCCGAGACGGACAGTGCCCATCTGCGTGAGGGAGCCGATGGGTTTTGCCAAACCCTGGCGGATGGCCTCGACGCCGGCGACGAACGTGGTCGCCACCGCGCCCATGCCGGGGATCATCACGCCGAGCTTGCCTTTTGCCGCTTCGATCGAGTCACTCGGTCTGGGCGCCTTACTTTCTCTCTTCGTGTTGCTTCTCACTTCGACGTGCGGTTGCTTCGTCTTGGCGGACTTTTTTGCGGACTTCTGCCGTGTTGCCATAATTTGGCCGCTTTCTCAGTAGGAATCAGGATGGATGTGCAAACCTAGTATGTTCTCGCATCGGGCGGGAATTTGGCAAACGGACGCGTCCAAAACGAGCAGATTTGGTTTCGAAGTGCTGCGCGCGGCCATTAACCGGTCATTTCGGAGTCCTGATTCGTCCCATCACTTCTTTGCATTGGACTCTAGCGGTGTTGTCCAGCACAATGAGCTCACTTCGCAGCCGGCTCCGCAGCCGGTTTCCGCGAAGCCGATGTTTGCCGGGCAGCCTGGCAGCGGCGCGGCAAATCTCCTGACCTCGTTGGTCTCCACCTAAATCCGAGCCCACGCCTCCCGCGCTTGCGCGGGGAGCGTGCTCGTCAGGCCGCCCTTCTTCGTTTGAACGACAGTTTTGAGCGACAGCGAAGGGCAGAAACAGGAGATTTCATGAATTCCACACGCAAATTCGTTTACGCCGCCCTGCTGGCGTGGAGCATGCTCAATTTCATGCCGAGCGCGGCTTCCGCCCAGGAACCGGTGCAAGGCAAGTTCACACTCACCCACGGAGTGCACTGGCAGAATGCGGTGGTGCCTGCGGGGGATTATCGCTTTGCATTCGACTCTGACGGCGTCGGCGGCGTGCTCAAACTGAGCAGGCTCAACGGGGCTGCCGGCGGATATTTCTTCCTGGTGCAAGAGATGGAGCAGGCCAAGTCCGGCGAACTCAGTGCGCTGGTGCTGGGCAGTTCTGTGTCGGGAAGTTATGTCAGCGCGATGCAACTGCCGGAGTTCGGCTTGACACTCCGTTTCGCAAGTCCTTCACGGCATGAGAAGGAGATTGCGGCGGTCGGGACCAACGTTGTGGCATCCGGTCAATAGAACTTCGACTGCGTTAAAAAGGGCGGATCCCGAAACTGGAATCCGCCCTCGGTTTTTATGGGGACGTATTTGGAGTGCGAGTCCCTCAGGGGCCAAAGCCCGGTTGAGGGTTTTCTGGCCCTATCGCAGCGCTGAAAGCGCTGCGCCGCCCGAAATCATTCACCGGAACGATTTATGCGGGAGGTTTTCACCATACCCTAGGAGACTGGCATCTGGGCGTTTCCCCTCACTTCGTCGCTGAGAATGATGGCTTCGGCGATTTCTCTCATCGGCCTGCGTTTCTGACGGCTCTGGCGCTGCAGGCTGAGGTAGGCTTCTTCTTCGCTCAATCGAAGATCGCGCTGCAGAATGCCCTTGGCGCGCTCGACCAACTTGCGCGACTGCAGCTGTTCCGCCAGCGTGGAATTGGCTTGTTCGAGACGCGCCAGCTCAATTTCCGCGCCCACAAGGAAACCGACGGTTGAGATCATGCGGATTTCCCGGCGCCGGTAGACGTGGTGCCGGCGATGCTGCAGGTTGATCACGCCCACAACACGGCCCCGGCAGGTTAACGGGACGGAGAGAAATGCCTCGTAACTGTCTTCAGGCAGTTCGTGGAAAAACTGAAAGCGCGGATCGTGGGCGGCTTTTTCCGGGATGGTCACCGGTTCGCGGTGTTCGGCGACCCATCCGGTGATTCCCTGCCCGACTCGCAGCTTCAGGCGATCCACAACTTCGGGATGTGGGTTCTTGGAGGCGCGCAGGACGAGTTCATCGCCTTCGAGCACGTAGACCAGGCAGGAATCGCACTTTACCAGGGCGGAAGCAAACTCCACGACGCGGCTGAGAACCTCGTGAAATCCGTCCGCATTACCCAGACGGGCGCCGATTTCGTGGAGCACATCAACATGTGAGTCCTCTACAGAAATTATGGGGTCCATGAGCTACCCTAACGGGCGGCTCGCCCCTGTGTCTAATTCCAAATTTCGATGGCCGGGATAAAGAATTTCCGCGCAATTCGTTACGAACAATTAACATCCATTGCGCTGCTTGCGCATCGGGGTGGGGATCGGACAAAGAAAGCCCTGCACATTTATGCCGCGGTTCGACGCACCCGGCTATCTTGCCGGAACGGCCAGGAACCACACCAGCAATCCGAACAAAATCACCGCGCCTACCAGGGAGAAAAGCGTATGCAGAGGATGGAACTGAAAGTAGGGGTTGCGGTTCAGACGATGCCTGGTGACCAGCATAGAACCTCCTTCGCACCAGCGGAGCGTGCCAGGGGAGCAGGGTGCCTATGCATATTTTCGCACTATTCGGTCCGCGAAGCTGCTGTTTTTTCCTTCCTATGATACACCATTGCCATGCCTGACGAGATGCCTGAGAAGATCGCGTTGATTACCGGCGCTTCCAGCGGCTTTGGACTGCTGACGTCGGTCGAACTGGCGAAAGCCGGGTTTCGAGTGGTGGCCACGATGCGCGACCTGGGACGCCGGGCGCGACTCGACGAGGCCGTGGTGGCGGCTGGGGTGAAGGTTGATCTGCGGCAGCTTGACGTCACTCATTTCGACGCAATACCCGGATTCATGGAGGCGCTGGTCCGCGACTATGGCCGGCTCGACGTACTGGTGAACAATGCCGGATTCGTGGTCGCGGGGTTCGCGGAAGACGTCCGGCTCGAGGAACTGCGGCTGCAATTCGAAACGAACTTTTTTGGAGCGGTCGCCATGACCAAGGCGGTGCTGCCGGTGATGCGGCGGCAGCGCTCGGGACACATCATTCAGGTTTCGTCCATTACCGGGGTGCACGGCTCAGTCACGGTGAGCAGCTACTCCGCGTCGAAACATGCGCTGGAAGGCTGGAGCGAGTCATTGCGCATGGAGGTCAACTCGCTGGGCATCAAAGTTGTGCTGGTGGAACCGGGCTCGTTTCAGACCGATATCTGGACACGCGGGGCGGTCATGGGAAAAGAGGCCACGAAAGACAGCTCACCGAACTTTCAGCGCAGCCTGAAGATGCGGGCGGTGTTTCAAAAGCTCCCGAAAGCGGACCCGATCAGCGCGGCTCGGCTGATGGTCGCGATTGCCCAGGATCCCAATCCGAAGCTGCGCTATATGATCGGCCGCGATGCGAAGATGCAGCTGGCCATGAAACGCATTCTGCCGTGGAAATGGCACGAGAAGCTCGTGGCGAATTTTCTGAAGATTGACGAAAAGACTTAACCACAGAGGGCACAGAGGTTTGGATCGAACAGTTGTTTCTCTGTGTCACACTGTGTCCTCGGTGGTTAAGGATTTAGGGTTTCGAGTCGAGGTCTACGGTCTTCAGCGGCAGATCCCAGTGCGCGTCGAGGATTTCGAAGCGGCGCTGCTCTTCTTGATGAAAAGTTTCCTGGTCTGGGTACATCTGCTTCTGCAGGGCAGCCTCGTCGAACGCTTCGGTGGCGACGGTACCATTCTTGAAGACGATGGTCACGCGGAAATCCCAACGGCCGTCTTCGGTGGTGTGGTAGCGGGGCTGGTCCATCCAGACTTTGACGATGCGGCCCATCTCGGCTTCTTTCTTCAGCACGGGATAGTGATTCTTCTTGAATAGCCTGAGAAATTCGTCGGCGTGGCCCCATTTGGCCTTGTAGTAGTACTCGACGACGAAGGGCTTGTCGGAAGCGGCGGGCGATTGCGCGGATGCCGCGATTGGCAGGGCAATGGTGATGAAGAGCAGAGCGGCGAGAATGCGGCGCATGATGATCACTGGTTCCTCCTCGAATGCGAGTGCCTTTGCTTGTACACCAAGCACCGTCCTGCATCAATAGCGTCAGGCCGCTTTTGTGTGGGGATGGCGGCTGTCCCCACATTGGCGGCCGGGTACGATTGTGTTTCTTGAGGAGAGCGGATGCAATTAAGCGATGAGCAGCAGATTTTGAAACTCTTTCAAGACGGCGACCGAGCGTTGATCGCAGCCGATGCGCAGGAACTGCAGCGGATCTACGCGGAGGACTATTTGCAGTACTCCGAAGCGGGCACGACTTCTACTCGGCAGGAAATGATAGACCGGCTCGCTTCGGGCAAGGTTCGCTTTGTTTCGATGACCTCAACCAGCCGTCGCATCCGGCTGCTGCGGGAGGATGTGGCGGTGGTCCACGGCTCGAAGGAGGATGTTGTCGAGCAGGATGGGAAGCAGTCGTCGGTGCGCTATGTGTACACGGATGTGGTCATGAAGCGTGGCGGCCGGTGGCAGATCGTGGCATCGCAGTTGGCGAGGCCTTAGCGTGCACTGCTCGGTATTTCCACTCCGACCACAGGGATCACACTCCGCAGACAGGGGCCGTGGGCCCAGATCATTCCGGGATCCTTGCCACCGAACTTACGGACTTGAAGCGAATAGCCGTCACTATCACTATCCTTGATGGCTTTCCCGCAGATGCAGCATGTTAACCGAATCGATGTGCCTGACATAAGGTGCCCCGGCTTTACTGAACTGACTATTGGATTCTGGCGCCTCATTCTATTCTGCCAGTGGCTCCAGATGAACCAGGCGAAACCGACAACCAGCACGATTCCGATGACGGCGTCGAATTTGTGGAAGTACTCGCCCAGCTCGCGCCAGTTTTCGCCCAGCTTCATGCCCAGCCAGGCCAGGCCGAAGCACCAGGGCCATGACCCGAGGAAGGTGTAGATGTGGAAGCGGCCGCGGGGCATGCGGGCCACGCCTGCGGGCAGCGCGATGAACGTGCGAATCACCGGCAGCAGGCGGGCGATGAAGACGGCGAGGTATCCCCAGCGGGCGAAGAAGCGATCGGCCCAGTCAAGTTCGCGGCGGGACATGAGAATCCAGTGGCCGAAGCGCTCGACCAGCGGGCGGCCGCCGTAGAAGCCGATTTCGTAGGCCACGAGCGATCCCAGATTGCAGCCGATGGCGCCGGCTGTGGCGACCCAGAGCAGTTTGAAAGTGCCTTCGAAGACCAGATATCCCCCGAAGGGCATGATCAGTTCCGAAGGCAACGGAATGCAGGCGGACTCGATCGCCATGAGGATGGCGATGCCGCCATAGCCGGTTACGGCGATGACAGACTTGATAAAGACGAAGATGATGGCGAGAATTTTTTCGGTCATGCGGCAGTTCTCAGTTGTCAGTTCTCAGAAAAACCGTTCCTCCCTCAGTCTGAGAACTGAGGCCGAGAACTTACTTTTAGTTTAGCGGAAACGCGTGTCATAGACGCACACCTATGACAGGTAGACGCTTTGATCCTACTGAGAACTCACGACTGAAAACTGAGAACTGGTTCTAAAACGATCCGTCCTGGGTGAAGGCGTAGCCGGGCAGGGTGGCGCCCAACGGCGTCTTGGCGACTTTGACCCGCACCGTGGGGGCGTCGGGAGCGGTGATACCCGCCGGGCGCAGCATGGCGAACTGGGTGAAGACTTCGTTGTAGACCTTGGTGACCAGGTAGTCCTGGCCGTCGGATTCGCTGCGCCAAACTTGCCCGAGCTGGATGGAATTGACTGCCACGGTATTGTTCCTGCGCCTCGCTGGAGTATATCCAGACTAACGGGGCGCGTGGGGTGCGTCAATTCCCTGCGAGGTTACGGAGGGTCAGGTAGAGGAACCGCCTCCGGCATGCTCTGCTAAGATGTTGGCCCCAAGGAGAGTGCCGGGAGAGGAGGAGAGTTCATGCCCCGTGGTGTAGTGCCGCGCCAGCCAGCCCGCAGCGGCCGTCAGGACAAAGTTCGTGTGGGGCGGACACTCCTGTCCGCCAAATCCGTGCAAAAGCTGTCTGCGGGCGGCAAAGATGCTCATGTGGGGACGGGCGCCCTCGCGAGCCAGCCCCGAGGGAAGTCGAGGGGTCCAAGCCAAGGCAAAGCCTCGATGGCAGATCCAAAACGGCGTCAGACAGCCTCAGGAAAGCCAGCCCTTGTGTCCAAGGTCAAAGGCTACAATCCGCTTGCGCCGGGACGGGTCGCCGAGATTCTGGCACGTCTCGACCTGCTTTATCCCGAGGTGACCTGCGCTCTTACCCATTCGAGCGCGTGGGAACTGCTGGTGGCGACGATTCTGTCGGCGCAGTCCACCGACGTCAACGTCAACCGCGTGACTCCCGAGCTGTTCCGCAAGTATCCGACGGTCGAGGCCCTTGCCGCGCTCACGCCCGAACAGCTTGAGCCTGACGTTCGGTCTACCGGCTTCTTCCGCAACAAATCGAAATCGGTGGTGGGCGCGGCGAAAAAGATCGTGAGCGATTTTGGCGGGCAGGTCCCGGACGATATGGAAAAGCTGCTGACGCTGCCGGGCGTGGCTCGCAAGACGGCGAATGTCGTGCTCGGAAGCTGGTTCAAGAAGGCGGAGGGCGTGGTCGTGGATACGCACGTGCACCGCATTTCGCGGCGGCTGGAGCTGACGCAGCAGAATGATCCGCAGAAGATTGAGCAGGATTTAATGCGCGTGATCCCGCGCGAGAAGTGGATTCTGTTCTCGCATCAGATCATCTGGCATGGACGGAAACTTTGTATCGCGCGCAAGCCGAAGTGCGTGGATTGTCCGCTGGAAAATTTGTGCCACGCGGCGGACAAGACGTGGAGCACGGTGGAGATGCATAAGGAGGCGAAAGCGTAAGGCTCTCCGGGGCTAAGTCTGTGTCGCGATTCAGTGCCGTCCCTTTCGGGACTAGGTTTAGTTACCCTTCTGCGTACCCAGCGCTCACGCGCTGGGCTAATGAATGCCGTCGCTCCGCGACTGAAGTTAGATTTGTGCGACGGGTTCAACATCCAGTAGCGACACTAGAATTTCGCTTCATGTTTAAGGTCGCATCCTAGCGCCGAAGTGCTGCGCCACCCGAAATCGAGCACGGGATCGACCTCTGCTAAACTTTTCTTTCGCTTCTCCTGAGGCTATTAACTCCCATGCGTACTTTGGTCCTGTTTGCTATTGTCGTAGTGATGAACACTCTGGTTGTTGAAACCGTGGCCCAGACGCTGCCTGAACCGCAGGCAGTGACCGACCCCAAGAAGATTTCATCCAAGCCCAACGCGCAGATCGAGCCGCGTGGCCTGACCATTGAAAAGCTCTATATGACGCGGCAGGTCGGGCGGCCGACGTGGTCTCCGGACGGCAAGAGCATTGCATTCATCTCCAACATGAGCGGCCGGAATAATCTGTGGCTGGTACCTTCCGAGAGTGGATTTCCGGTGCAGTTAACCATCAGCGATCAGCGGCAGTCGGCCCCGGCCTGGTCGCCCGACGGCAAGTGGGTCGCGTATCAGTCAGACTACGACGGCAATGAGCAGTGGGACATTTTTGTGGTCTCCCCGAAGACCGGCAAGGTCATCAACCTGACGCAGACGCCCGAGATCGCCGAGATGAGTCCGACTTGGTCTCCCGACGGCCGCTACCTTGCCTATGAAGTGAAGCCGAAGACTTCGGCGGCGTATGAGATTGACGTCTACGACATGGTGCTGCGCGAAGTAAAGCACGTCACGACCGGCACGCCGCAGGATAAGGGTAATTACGGCCCGATCTGGTCGAAGGACGGGAAATACATCGTATATACACAGGAGCAGGCGAAAGGCACGGACTCGAATATCTTCATCGCCGAGGTGGCTTCGGGCAAGAGCACGCTGCTGACGCCGCACGAGGGCGAAATGCGATTTAGCGCGAGCGATGTTTCTCCCGACGGGAAACGGGTGCTGGTGACCTCGAACGCCGCCAACGGCTTCGAGAATATCGGCGTGCTGGAAATCGCGACGAAAAGGATTGCCTGGCTGACCAAGGACAAGTGGGAAATCCGCGGCGGAGAGTTCACCTCCGATGGCAAGCGCGTCACCTTCAGCGCCAACGTGGACGGCAACGAGGACATTTACCTGCACGACCTGGCGACGGGAAAAGCCTCGGCGCTGCCCATCCCGAAGGGCGTGAATACGCCCGTAGGCGGCCACTCTGCTTTCACTGCAGACGGCCAGCGCATGCTTTATTACCATAACGGCCCGACCGCGCCCGGCGATCTATGGGTGTACCAGATCAGCACGGGAAAATCGCAGCAGATCACACACTCGCTGATGGCCGGGGTGCGTTCGGAGGACATGGTCGAGCCGTACCTGGTGCACTATCCCAGCCGCGACGGCAAGTGGACGATCTCGGCGTTTCTCTATGTGCCTTTCAACATGCCGCGCAACGGGCAGAATGCGGCCATCGTCTACATTCACGGCGGGCCGACTTCGCAGACGGTGAACTCGTTCAATCGGTTTATTCAGTA
>Ga0209415_10011379_pt1 | contig 14993 bp, 14 predicted proteins | sample PeaSoiSIISIP2007_FD_187696 | JGI IMG/M metagenome (GOLD analysis project Ga0209415, IMG submission 187696) | Peat soil microbial communities from Weissenstadt, Germany - SII-SIP-2007 (SPAdes) (version 2) | ecosystem: Environmental > Terrestrial > Soil > Wetlands > Peat | place: Germany...
TGATAGCCGGCGGGCAGGTCGGCGTAAAAATAGTTCTTGCGGTCGAACCGGCTGACCACGTTGATGTGCGCGTTCAGGCTGAGGCCGGTGCGTACCGCCTGGGCCACGCACGCGCGGTTGATCACCGGCAGCATGCCGGGGAACGCAGCGTCGACGAAGCTGACCTGGGTGTTGGGTTCGGCGCCGAAGGTGGTGGAGGCACCGGAGAACAACTTGGCGTTGCTGATGACTTGGGCGTGGACTTCCAGGCCGATGACGACCTCCCAGGGGCCGGTTGATCCTTCGACGATGTAGCTCATGGTTCAGTCTCCGTAGTCCTGGTCGTACACTTCTCCCGCACTTCGCGGGCTTGGGCCGCGAAGCGGACCAAGGCGGCGAGCGGAGCGGTTGAGCCGCGAAGCGGATCAACGGTGAGGGTGGTGCCGCGGGCTCCACCCTCACCCTCGGCGCTACGCGCCTCGACCTCTCCCGCAAGCGCGGGAGAGGTGTACTCAGCCTCCTGCCCTTATCGTCGGCAGCGCATCGAATCCAGCCGCGCGCTCCACCGCCGCGGCGACCGCGAACACCGTTTCCTCGTCGAACGGTTTTCCGATGACCTGCAGCCCGAGCGGCAGCCCGTTGGCGTCCAGCCCGGCCGGCACGCTCATGCCCGGCACGCCGGCCAGGTTCAGCGGCACGGTGAACACGTCGTTCAGATACATCTTGATCGGGTCGTCCATGTTGTCGCCCTGCGCGAAGGCCGCCGAGGGCGCGGTCGGCGTCAGCATCGCATCGACCTTGGTGAACGCTTCGGTGAAGTCGCGCAAGACCAGCGCCCGCAGTTTTTGCGCGCGCAGGTAGTAGGCATCGTAGTAGCCGGCCGACAGCACGTAGGTGCCGATCATGATGCGCCGGCGCACCTCGGTGCCGAAGCCGGCGGCGCGGGTCCGTTCGTACAGGTCGCGCAGGTCGGCGCCGTCCTCGCGCAGGCCGAAGCGCACGCCGTCGTAGCGCGCAAGGTTGGAGGATGCCTCGGCCGGGGCGATGATGTAGTAGGTCGCCAGGCCGTACTTGGTGTGCGGCAGCGAGACGTCGACGATCTCAGCGCCGGCGTCGCGCAGCCAGGCCAAGCCCTGTTGCCACAGCGCCTCGATTTCTTGCGGCATGCCGTCCATGCGGTATTCTCGCGGTACGCCGATGCGCATGCCCCGCACGCTGCGTCCGCAGGCGGCGGCGAAGTCGGGCACTGGCCTATCGGCACTGGTGGAATCCTTCGGGTCGTGCCCGGCCATCGAGCCGAGCAGGATCGCGCAGTCCTCGACTGTGCGGGCGAACGGGCCGGGGTGGTCCAGCGACGAGGCGAACGCCACCACGCCCCAGCGCGAGCAGCGGCCGTAGGTCGGCTTGATGCCGGCGATGCCGCAGAACGAGGCGGGCTGGCGGATCGAGCCGCCGGTGTCGGTGCCGGTGGCGCCCAAAGCCAGGTGCGCGGCCACCGCGGCGGCCGATCCGCCGGAGGAACCGCCGGGAACCAGCACGGCGTTGCTGTCCTGGCGGCGCTTCCACGGGTTCTCCACCGCGCCCCAGGCCGAGGTCATGTTCGACGAGCCCATGGCGAACTCGTCCATGTTCGACTTGCCGAGGAAGACCGCGCCATCGCGCAGCAGGTTGGCTGTGACGGTGCTCTCGTACGGCGGGACGAAGGGGCCGAGGATCCGGCTGCCGGCGGTGGTGCGCACGCCCTCGGTGCAGAACAGGTCCTTGATCGCCAGCGGGATGCCGGTCAGGGCACGGGCCTCGCCGCGCGCCAGGGCGGCGTCGGCGGCGCGCGCCTGGTCCATCGCGCGGGCGTGGCTGACGGTGACGTAGGCGTTGAGGCGCGGGTTGAGCGCCTCGATCGCTTCCAGGTGGGCGCGGGTCAGGGCCTCGGCGGTGAAGTGCCTGGCACGCAGGCCGGTGCGGGCGGCGGCGAGGGTGAGGTCGGTGAGGGTCATTCCACCACCTTCGGCACGACGAAGAACGTCCCGGCCCGCTCCGGCGCGTTGGCCAGCACCTTCTCCGGGTAGCCGCCGTCGGTCACCACGTCCGCGCGCATCTTCAGCGCCATCTGCGCGGCCCCGGTCAGCGGCTCGATGCCGTCGACATTCACCTCGTTGAGCTGCTCGATCCAGCCGAGGATGGAATTCAGCTCGGATTGCAGCGTGGCGACCTCGGCATCCTCCACGTGGATGCGGGCGAGCGCGGCAATGCGACGGACGGTCGCGGCGTCGAGCGACATGGGGCTGGACCAATCTTGGCGGCGAGAGGGGGGCGGACCATAACGGTGGGGATGGCACTGTTCAACCTGACCGAGCTGCGGGCGCGCCTGGCGCGGGAGCAGCGGCTGATCGGCCTCGATCCCGGCGCGAAGACGATCGGGGTGGCGCTGTCGGACGTGTCGCTGACGCTCGCCAGCCCGTATGGCAGCCTGCCGCGCATCCGGTTGCGGGCGATCGCCGACGCCATCACGGCGATCGCGCGCAAGGAGGGGGTGGGCGGACTGGTGGTGGGGCTGCCGCTGTCGATGGACGGCAGCGTGGGGCCGGCGGCGCAGGCGGCGCGCGACTGGGCGCTGGCGCTGTCGGAGATGACGGGGCTGCCGGCGGCGATGTGGGACGAGCGGCTGTCGAGTGCCGCGGTGAACCGGATGCTGGTGGACGAGGCCGATCTCAGCCGCAAGCGGCGGGCGCGGGTGGTGGACCGGGCGGCGGCGGCGTGGATGCTGCAGGCGGCGCTGGATGCCAGCCGATAGCGGGCGGATCGCGTAAGGCGGATTGGCGTAGCGCCATCCGCTGTCTCGGGACTGGATGGCGGATGGCGCTGCCCCCGGATCAAGTGTCCGGGGCATGGCTTATCTGCCCTACGGTGTTCAGGCGGCCAGCGCGCTGGTCCGGTAGAGCGCGGCGAGCGGCGTGGCGAAGTCGATGCTGCTCAGCGTCAGCGTGTCCGCCGCGATAAGGATGTGCGGCTCCTCCGGCCAGCTTCCGTCTGGGTTCCGGCGCAACACTTCTGCCTCGATGCGCGTGCTGTGAACCGCGAGGATCTCGCGCACGCTCGGGATCGTCGTGTAGGCCCAGATATTGGCGCGTGTCTCAGCCTCGTTGCTGGGGGAGAGTATTTCGATCAGCAGGACGGGATCGGCGGCCATCAGGCCCAGCGCCGGCGGGGCGCAGGTGACGGCGAGATCAGGAATGCGAAAGTTGCGATTGGCACGAACCCTCGGGACGATGCCGGGCTGACTGAGCAGCCGGCAGGGGCCACCGCCGTCGATCAGGTGGTTGCCAATTCGGCGGCCGATTTCCCCTTGCAGGGCGGCATGGGTTTCCGAGGCCGGCGCCATCGCCACCGGCTCTCCGTCGATCAACTGCCACGTTCGGCCGGACGGGTCTGCCGGGTCCCAGGACAGGAACTCGGTCAGCGTCATGCGGGCGGGCGCGTGCTTGCGAAGGGCGACCATGCGGGTGATCTAGCATGTCGCGGGCGAGTTGTCGCAGGCGGGCTGAAGCTGTCGGGGATGATCGGGCTGCAGGCGGCGCTGGATGCGAGCCGGCCGGGGTGATCGTTGCACCGGCATGGCGTTGATCGTTGCCAGCAGGTTCCAAGCCAGCCTAGTTTGCGCGGCCGGGGACGGCACCGCCCCAAACGGCCCAGAGGCAGAAGCGAGGCACGCCATATGCGCTTGTACCGGTCTCTCCTGCGGCGGTATCGGCCGGAGGCATTCGCGCTGAACCGGCGCAGCTTCCTGACGGGGGCGGCTGCTGTGGCACTGCTGCGGGGCGGCCCCGGGAAGGCTGTTGCGGCCCCGGCCAAAGCGCCCAATGGCGAGCGGGTCATTGTGATCGGCGCGGGTTTCGCCGGTCTCGCCTGCGCGCATGAGCTGTTGCGCGAGGGGTTCGATGTCCAGGTACTCGAACCGCGCGATCGGGTCGGCGGCCGCGTGCTGACATTTCGTGACTGGATTCCCGGCAAGCTGGTTGAAGGCGGCGCTGAACTGATCGGCAGCAACCATCCGATGTGGCTGCGCTACGCCATGCGGTTTGGGCTGGGATATCGCGAGATGACCGACTGGCCGGCGGGCAGCGAGCCGGTGCTGCTCAACGGCAAGCTGCTCACCGAGGCCGAGAAGCAGGATCTGTTCAAGGAGCTCGATCGCATCTATGGCGCGCTGACCAAGGCGGCCTGCGTGGTCGATGCCGAGCGGCCCTGGGACACCGCAAACGCCGCCGCGCTGGATGGCGGGAGCCTCGGCGCGTGGGTGGCCGAACAAGGCCCGACCCCGCTCGCGCTGGCAGCAATCCACGCGCAGGTGGACTCCGACAACGGCATCTCGATCGATCAGCAGAGCCTGCTGGCGATGCTGACCACGATCAAGGGCGGCGGGCTCGATAATTTCTGGACAGAAACGGAAGTGTATGGCTGCCGGCAAGGCAACGATGCGCTGGCGGCGGCGTTTGCGGCCTCGATCGGTGCGGTGCGGATCCATCGCAAGGCGCCGGTGGTGCGCGTGCTGCGCGATGGGGGCAGCGTGCGCGTCACCGACGCAACGGGGAAGACCTGGATCGCGGCGCGGGCGGTGCTGGCGACGCCGCCGAGCACCTGGGGCGGGATCAGCTTCAGTCCTGCGCTGCCCGCCGGGCTGATGCCGCAGATGGGTGTCAACGTGAAGTTCCTGGCGCGGCTGCGTCAGGATGTCTGGTCCTCGGCCAGCCCGGATGCGTTGACCTCCGGCTTCGTCGCGGAGACCTGGAATGGCACGGACAATCAGCCGGCCCATGGGGATTTCTGCATGGTCGGGTTCTCCGGCGGCAAGGCCGCGACCGAGGCCATGCAGCACTACGCGAGCGGCCGGGCGCGGGATTTTGTCGCTGCGTTCGGCGCGCTGTATCCGAAGTTCCCGGGGCAGTTCGTCGACCATCGCTTCATGGACTGGCCGAACCAGGAATGGACGAAGGCGGGTTATTCCAGCGCGGCGCCGGGCCAGATCACCACCATCGGCAAGACGCTGTATGAGGGGATCGACCGGCTGCAATTCGCCGGCGAGCACACATGCTACAAATTTGCCGGGTTCATGGAAGGCGCGCTGCAATCAGGGGTGCGCGCGGCGAAGAACATCGCGGGGCGGCACCTCGCCGCGCCTGGCCGCGCGGGTTAATGACATGAAAACCCGTCCGGAAGGCGTGCGGATCAAGCACCGGCCGGGGGAGAACTCGTTCAAGATGTACGACAAGCAGGGCAGCGTGCTACGGGTCGAGACAACGATCAACGATGCAGCGGACCTCAAGGCGTACCGCACGCCGGAGGGCAAGTCCGCGGCGGACAAGCGCTGGTATCCCGTGCGCAAGGGAATCGCCGACCCCGGCCTTCGCCGGGGGCAAGCCTGCATCGGCGGGTGGAGGTGTCACAAGCCGCCAACGACGGCTATCTGGCGGCATTGGCCTCGGTGGAAGACACCACGCCGGTGGGTGAGTTGGCCAGCCGATTATGCCGGCCGATCAAGCGCGACGGACGCCTGGTACGGGCGTTGAACCCCTACGCCCCTGACGATGCCGGGCTGCTCGATGCCATCAGCCGCGGCGAGTTCACCATCAATGGGATCCGCAATCGCGATCTGCGGTTGCAGTTGTTCGATGATGCCAGGGCCTCGAAGCAAGAGCAGCGCCGGCACGCCGCGGCGGTGTCGCGCAAGCTGGCCCTGTTGGGCGCGCATCGCCTGATCAACAAGGTCTCCGGCACACATCTCTATCGCGCGTCCCGCCAGGGTCGCATCATCATCACGGCACTGATCGCCGCGCGTAACGCTAGGATGGATATCTTAACAAAATTATCATCTTAGTGGAAATTCGTCGCAGGCGGCGAGGATTTGGAGGGTTAGTAGTACCGAGGAACAAGGAAGAACGATTGAGCACACGGAGCAGACAAGTTTTGGCGCTTCGTGCGGTGTGTGGTCCCGCTCCTGCGCGCGGCGCCATAGATTACCTGCTTCGTGAACTCATTCGTTCTCCCTTGTTCCTCTGTGACAAAAGCGCCTTTACTTGCAGCGCACGCAGATGCCTATGTGAGGCACAGTCCTCCCACACCAATGGTCACGCGCGAATGTTCTGCCGCAATGTCCTCCCCTGGTAGTCCGTACGATACAACCCGCGATGTTGCAACTCCGGAACCACCGTCTTGACGAACTGCATGCAGGTGCCCGGCGAGATCGAAGGACAAATCACGAACCCGTCGCAGCAACGCGCTTCGAACATGTCCTGCAACCGATCGGCGACGGTCTTCGGCGAGCCGATCAGCGCCGGCGTGAGCTGGCTGACGCCGTAGCGATACCCTGCCTCGCGCAAGGTCAGGCCCTCGGCGCGGGTGCCTTGCAGCACGACGTCCAGCACCCCGCGCGCGCCTTGCGTGATCTCCATGTCCTCCAGCTTCTGGTCGAGCGGAAACGGCGACAGATCGACCCCGATCGCGTTGGAGATGTCGCAAACGCCCACCTCGGCGCTGACCAGGCTGTTCAGGTAGTCGGCGCGCTCGCGGGCGATCTGATCGGTTTCACCCAGAATGATGTCGATGGCCGGCGTGATGATGCATTCCTCCGGCGCGCGGCCAACCCGTTCCATCCGTGCCTTGATGTCGGCATAGAACGCCTGCATGTCGGGCTTAGAATGTTGCAGGATAAAAACGACCTCGGCCCAGCGCGCGGCGAACTGCCGACCGCGCTCGGACGAACCGGCCTGCATGATCACCGGCCGGCCCTGCGGGCTGCGCGGCGTCGGCAGCGGACCGCGCGTGCGCACCCATTTTCCCTGGTAGTTGGCGTAATGGACCTTGCTGGGGTCGGCGTAGATGCCGCGCTCGCGGTCATTGACGATGGCGTCGGCGTCCCACGAATGCCACAGCGCGTCGCATGCCTCCATCACCTCGTCCGCGTGATCGTAGCGGGTGTTTCGATCCATCAGCCGGTCCAGGCCGAAATTCTGTGCCTCGCGGGAATTGGCCGAGGTCACGACATTCCAGGCCGCGCGGCCGCCGCTCATGTGATCCAGCGTGGCGAAGCTGCGGGCGATGTGGAACGGGTGGTAGAAGGCGGTCGACAGCGTGCCGGCCAGGCCGATGTGCCGCGTCTTGCGGGCCATCGCCGCGAGCAGCAGCATCGGGTCGAGGTACCACATCTGGCCCGGCCCGGACACCTGTCCGGCGAAGCTGCCCTGATAGGTATCGAACAGGGTCAGCACATCGACGAAGAACAGCGCATCGAACTTGCCCTCCTCGAGGATCTGCGCGATGCGTTCGTAGCGCCGCGGATCGAGCGCAAGGTCGGCGTCGCTCTCCGGGTGGCGCCAGGCGCCGTTGTTGTGCCAGGTCGGCCCGGCGATCAGGTAGCCGACGAAATGCATCTGCCGCGTCGCCATCAAGCCGCTCCTTCGTTGCCGCCTTGCCTGATCGGCACGGCAAAAATGCCGGGCAGGTTGCGTCCGAACCCGTCGTCGCTGTCCATGCCGTAGCCGACCAGCCAGCGGTCCGGCGCCGCGAACCCGACATAGTCGATCGTCACCGGCACGACACGCGCAGCCGCCTTGTCCAGCAGAGGCAGACCCGCACGCTCGCCGCGCCGCGGCCGGTGACGTATCGTTCCAGCAACGTGGCGACGGTCCGCCCAGTATCTACGATCTCGTCGACCAGAATGACGTGGCGGCCCGCCAGGTCAATGCCCGGCGCGTGCAGCACCTGGACCTCGCCCGGCGCAACACCGTCGGCTGTATAGGATTGCACCACGAAGAAATCGATCAGCACGTCGCCCTTGATCTGGCGCATCAGGTCGGCGGCGAACAGGATTGCCCCCTTCAGCACCACCAGCAAGACGATCGGCCCGCCCCGGCAGTCCTGCTCGATCCGCCTGGCCAGGTCCCGCACGCGGGCCTCGATCTGGGTTGATGTGAACACGCGTGCAGTGGGATCATCGTGTGGGCTCTCGATCCTGACCGAGGTGACGACCGGCGCGCTTCCTTCCTGGCGTGCTACGTGCGAGCCTAACCTCACACAGGCATTCTCATAAACAAGGAGCAACACATGATCGACCTCTACGGCATGGGCAGCCCGAACGTGGTGAAGATCTACATCGCGCTGGAGGAACTGGAGCTTCCCTACACCGTCCACCCGATCGACGTGTTCGGCGGCAAGCAGTTCAGCGCCGAGTTCCTCAAGCTGAACCCGAACGCCAAGGTGCCGGTGATCGTCGATCACGAAGGCCCGGGCGGCAAGCCGTATACCGTGTTCGAGTCCGGCGCGATCCTGCTCTACCTGGCCGAGAAGACGCTGCGCCTGCTGCCGACCGACATGGCAGCGCGCTATGAGGTGATCCAGTGGATGATGGTGCAGATGACCGGGGTCGGGCCGATGTCGGGCCAGCTCGTGCATTTCGTCCGTTTCGCACCCGGCGGCAACGAGTACGCGCGCAGCCGCTACGCCACCCAGGTGCACCGGCTGTTCGAGACGATCGACGCGCGGCTGGGCGTGGTGCCGTTCCTCGGCGGCACGGCGTATTCGATCGCCGACATTGCCACCTTCCCGTGGCTGCGCCTCGCCGACGTGCTGATCGGCGCGGCGAAGAGCAAGTATCCGAACGTAGTGCGCTGGGTGGATACCATCGCCGCCCGCCCGGCGGTGATCCGCGCCCTGAAGGCGGTGGACGACGTGCGCGCCCGCACCACGCAGTTCGACAAGGCGGATGCCGACATGGTGGACAAGGTGATGGGCCGCGGCCGCTACGCCGCCGCCTGAGCGCCGACATGGGGCAGGAGTCCACCTCGCCAATGACCGAAGCTGCGTATCGAGACAGCCGGTCCATCACGCGTTTGGTTTCGGCCCGATACTTTGCAGCCTGCGCCTTATTGTCTCCAGGTCGGCTTGGAACGGTGCGATCGAGGTGCACGATTGGGCGAGCGGTGCGGAGCACGTGCTCGATGCGCTCGCGAGCAGCGTGGATTCGGTGGTGCGCCGCGCAGCATCCACGGAACAACACGACGGTCGGCCAACGCTTCGGGGGCGAACCGAACGATGTTACCGTGCCGCGTCCTAAGAATGCCAGCGGCGAACCGCGGGCTGCCTGGAGGCAGATATGACTTGTGCACAGCGTTGGGTTTTTCGCCATCAACTCATTATGGGCCTGTTGTGGCTGCTCGCCTTCGTGGCATTGTTCTACTTGGTGACACCGGTATTGGCCCCGGATGGGCGGGTCGTGCAGAAGGGTGCCGACAATGCCTCGTTTACCGTCATGGTCGCCGGCAAGCCGGTGGTGATCACGGTGACGGGCAGCACGACGAAGACCGTCCTGGATGGCCTCTCCGTCGGCGATACCATCGAAAGACTGGAGTCGCAGAATGTCGACGCGACAATGATCCGGATTGCACATGTCGCCGTGGATCCCAGGGCCATCGGGGCTTTCGCCGTATTGGCGCTGGTTCTTGTCGTGTTCTACGGCTTGGTGATGACAAAGGGGCAACTTCGCGGCCTGTTCATCGGCGTGGACAGGCGCTACAGCAACTCGAAATTCCAGATGACGGTCTGGTTCATCGCCGCGGCGGTGGCCTACCTGACGACGTGTATCGTGCGCGCCCGGTACGGCGGCCTGGTCTATGCCGAGGGGATCGATGTACCGGCCAGTCTGCTGACACTGTCCGGCCTCAGCGCCGCGACGGGCGGTGGCGCCAAGGCAGCGACAGTGCTGAACCACCGCGCTGCCGTCCAAACCAACGTCGCCACGGCAGACCAAGCCAATCGCGCCGCGGCCGACCAAGCCGAGATTGCCACTTTCGTCCAAGCCGTGCTCGCCGAAGTCCTCCCACCCGAATTTGCCGATGCTGCCCGGGCGGCTATCATCAACGCCGTCCCAGCCAATCCCGCCGCGCCCGCCATGGCGCCCACCAAGCAGCCCGCGGAGAGCGGCCGCCTGTTGTACGATCTGACACATAACGACAATGGCCAATGGGATTTCGGCGACATCCAGATGCTGGTGATCACCTTGGTCGCGATCGCGATTTTCGGCTACGCGGTATTCAACGATCTCACCATGGTCGAACTGACCGCAAAGGCTTCGCTACCCGATCTCGACCCTCTGCTGGTCGCGGTTTTCGGGGCCGGTCTCGGCGGCTATCTGGCGAAGAAGATCCTGAGCCAGCCTGGCGAAGGATAGTGTCGGGAGCGGTGCCGGACCGCCCGGTTGAACATTCGGATAACGGTCCGTAGCCTGGGGGCCCACGCCCAGGAACCGACGATGACCAACCCCACCTGGCAGGCGGACGTATTCGCCGCCTTGAAACGCGCCCGGATCGCCCAGGTCGGCTACGTGCCCGACGCCGGCCACGCGCACCTGATCAACGCGGCGCACGCCGATCCCGAGATCCGCGCCACCGTCCTCACCACCGAGGAAGAAGGCATCGCGCTCGCCGCCGGCGCCTGGCTGGGCGGGCAGCGCGCGGTGCTGCTGATGCAATCCTCCGGCGTCGGCAACTGCATCAACATGCTGTCGCTGCCGGTGAACTGCCGCATGCCGTTCCTGACCCTGGTGACGATGCGCGGCGAGTGGGGCGAGTTCAACCCGTGGCAGGTGCCGATGGGCAGCGCGACACCCGCCGTGCTCGCCGCCGCCGGGGTGCATGTCCGCCGCGCCGACCGCGCCGAGGAAGCCGCCGAGACCGTCGGTGCCGCGGCGGCGCTCGCCTTCGCGAGCTGCGTGCCGGTCGCGGTGCTGTTCTCGCAGCGCCTGATCGGCACCAAGGTGTTCTGAGCCAAAGGCATCCACGTCCAATGGGGTTCAAGCCGTGAGCGGACGCAACGACCTGACTCTCGATCGCCGCGCAGTGGTCGCCACCCTGCTGGAGGACCCAGGCGAGCTGCTGGTGATCACCGGCCTCGGCGCCGCGACCTACGACGCCGGCGCCGCCGGCGACCGGGCGCTGAATTTCTATCTCTGGGGCGCCATGGGCGGCGCCGCGATGATCGGCCTGGGCCTGGCGCTGGCCCAGCCGAGCCGGCGCGTCCTGGTGCTGACCGGGGACGGCGACATGCTGATGGGGCTGGGCTCGCTGGCCACCATCGCAGCGGCGCGCGCGACAAACTTGGCGATCGCGGTGCTCGACAATGCCGCGTTCGGCGAGACCGGCGCGCAGGCCAGCCATAGCGGGCTCGGCACCGACCTTGCCGCGGTCGCCGCCGCCTGCGGCTGGGACGCGACCGCCACCGCGCGGAGCATGCCGGAGGTGGCGGCGTTGCGGCCTCGGCTGCGCAGCGAAAACCTGTTCGCGGTCATCCGCATTTCTCCCGCCGAGGTGCCGCGGCATCTCCCGCCGCGCGACGGTGCCCACCTGACCGACCGGTTTCGCCGCGCGCTGGGCCTGTCCGACCCATGACGGGATGCTCATGTTTCGAACTGTTACGGCAGCTTGCTGGGCAGGACACGGGGTCAAATTTGAGACTTGGCAGTCGTATGCTGTTCAATGAAGATAGGGGAACGGGGGTTTCACCACTTGTTGACGGCTTCCGGTCCAGGATAGTGCGTCCGAGCGACGGAGCCGTGCTGTGCACAATCCGGTGCTCGGCGGAGCGCGGGCGCGGAAAGGGCGGCGTGTCGAAACATACGGAACGACGGTCGGGCCGAACTGGGAGCACGATTTCGGCGCTCGCCGCGGCAGTGACAGTGATTGGCGTATCGCTCGCGCCGTGCCGGGTGGTCGCGCAGCCAGCCGCGCCGCAATCCCCGGCGATCCCAGTCAGTGTCGGCACGGTAACCCGGCAGGACGTGCCACTCTGGCTGCGCGGGCTGGGCACGGTGCAGGCATTCTATTCCGTGCAACTGCGCCCGCAGGTGGACGGCACCTTGTTGCAAGTGCCTGTCGCCGAGGGGCAGGAGGTGAAGCAGGGCGACTTGCTTGCCGTCATCGATCCCAGGCCGTACCAGGCTGTGCTCGACGCCGCTGCGGCGAAGAAGCAGCAGGACCAGGCGGACATTGCGAACGCCAAACGCGACCTGGAGCGCTACGCCTCACTCGCCAGGCAGGATTTCGCCTCGCGCCAGCAGGTCGACACTCAGTTCGCGCTGGTCAACCATCTGGTCGCCGCCATCGCCGGTGACGATGCGCAGATCGAGGCGGCGAAACTCAATGTGGCCTACTGCTCTATCACCGCGCCGTTCCCAGGGCGGGTCGGGTTGCGCACCGTCGATCCCGGCAATTTCGTGCGCGCGGCCGAGGCAACCAGCCTGATGCCGCTGTCGCAGATCCGGCCGATCGCGGTGACGTTCACCGTGCCGCAGGATGCGCTGCCGGCGGTGCAGGAGGCGTTGCGCAGCGGCACGCCGCCGGTGGTGACCTATTCCAGCGACGACAAGACCGAGCTTGACCGCGGGACACTGATGACGATCGACAACACGATCGACAGCACAACCGGCACGATCAAACTCAAGGCGACATTTCCGAACGACGCGTCACGGCTCTGGCCTGGTCAGTTCGTCAACACCCGCGTCCTGCTTGGCACCAGCACCAAGGTGCTCACGGTGCCGTCGGCGGCGGTGCTGCATGGCCAGAATCGGCTGTACACTTTTGTGCTCAATCCGGACCAGACCGTCACCGTGCGGACGGTAGAGATCACGCGCGACGATGGCGTGCTCACCATTGTCTCCGCCGGTCTGGAGGAAGGACAGCAGGTCGTCATCGATGGCCAGGCGCGGCTACAGGATGGCAGCCCTGTCACGATCATCGCGGGCGCACCGAAACCGGCGACCAATGCGCCGCGGGCTGGCGGTTGAACCGGGCGGGGCGTAGCGACGCATGAGCATTTCAACCCCGTTCATCCGTCGCCCGGTCGGAACCTCGCTGTTCATCGCGGCGCTGGTGCTGGTGGGCCTGGCGGCCTACCCGCTGCTGCCGGTGGCGCCGCTGCCGCGCGTCGACTTCCCGACGATCAACGTCAACGTCAAGTTTCCCGGCGCCAGCCCCGAGACGATGGCGACAACCGTCGCGCAGCCGCTGGAGCGGCAGTTCGCGCAGATCCCCGGCGTCGCGCAGATGACCTCGATCAGCGTGTTGGGCTCCGCGCAGATCAACCTGCAGTTCGATCTGGACCGCAACATCGATGCCGCCGCCGGCGATATCCAGGCCGCGATCAACGGCGCCAGCGGCTCGTTGCCGAAAACCCTGCCGTCGCCCCCCACCTACTACAAGGTCAATCCGTCCGAGGCGCCGATCCTGATCCTCGCGATCAATTCCGACACGCGCCCGTTGATCGAGGTCGATGACTACGCCGACACGGTTCTCGCGCAGCAGATCTCGCAACTGTCCGGCGTCGCCCAGGTGTTCATCGCCGGCGAGCAGAAGCGCGCCGTACGGGTGCAAGTGGATCCCGCGAAGCTAGCCGCCATGGGCCTGACGCTGGAAGATGTCCGGTCCGTGCTGGTCAACGCCACGGTCAATGCACCGAAGGGCACGATCGACACGCCGCAACGCTCCCTGGCGATCTACGACAACGACCAGCTTACCCAGGCGGCGGAATACGACAACGTCATTCTTGGCTGGAAGGCCGGCGCGCCGATCCGGGTGAAGGACATCGGCCAGTCCGTCGACGCCGCGGAAAACGCATTCCTTGGCGGGCTGCAGAACGGCAAGAGCGGCATCATCCTGATGGTGTTCAAGCAGCCCGGCGCCAATGTCATCGACACGGTGGAGCGGATCAAGGCGAAGCTGCCGTCGCTGGAAGCCGCCATCCCGCCAGCCATCAAGGTCAGCACAATCATCGATCGTACGCAGACGATCCGCGCCTCGGTCGCCGATGTTCAGTTCACGCTGATACTGTCGATCAGTCTCGTCGTGATGGTGATCTTCCTGTTCCTGCGCAATTTCTGGGCCACCATCATTCCATCGGTCACCGTGCCGGTCGCGCTGATCTGCACCTTCGCGGTGATGTATCTGATGGACTACAGCTTGGATAACCTGTCGCTGATGGCGCTGACCATCGCGGTGGGCTTCGTGGTCGATGACGCGATCGTCATGCTGGAGAACATCTTCCGTCACATCGAGGGCGGCATGCGGCCGATGGAGGCGGCGCTGAAGGGCGCCGGGGAGATCGGCTTCACCATCGTGTCCATCAGTTGCTCGCTGATCGCGGTGTTCATCCCGCTGTTGCTGATGGGCGGCATCGTCGGGCGGCTGTTCCGCGAATTTGCCATGACGGTGACGATCGCCGTCGTGGTCTCGATGGTGGTGTCCCTGACGCTGACACCGATGATGTGCTCGCGCTTCCTGCATCACCATCAGGGCGGTCATCACCTGGTGTACCGCATCATCGAGAAGTTCTTCACCGGTATGATCGGCGGCTACCGGCGAACCCTGGACATCGCGCTGCGCTTCCGCTTCATCACGCTGCTGGTGTTCTTCGCCACCATGGGCCTGTCGGTCTACCTGTTCATCACCGCGCCGAAGGGCTTCTTCCCGCCGCAGGACACCGGCGTGATCATCGGCACCACCGAGGGTGCGCAGGATATCTCCTATAAGCGCATGAACGAATTGCAGCGGAAACTGGTCGACGTCATCGCGGAGGACCCGGACACCGCCGCCTATGCGTCCAACGTCGGCACCGGCATCAGCGGGCAGACCACCAACAACGGCCGGGTGTTCATCGCGTTGAAGCCTTGGGATGACCGCAAGGGCGGCTCGGTGCAGGAATACATTGCCCGCAATCGGGCGAAGCTGGCCAAGGTCGAGGGCGGCACATTCACCTTGCAGGCGATCCCCGACGTCCGTGTCGGCGCCCGCGTTTCCAAGGCCGAATTCCAGTACACGATGCAGGACGCGGACTTTGACGAACTCACGTCCTGGGCGCCCAAGGTGCTGGACCGGCTGCAGTCGCTGCCGATGCTGCGCGACGTGACGACGGACCAGCAGACCGGCGGCGCCACCACCACCTTGACGATCGATCGCAACCAGGCGGCGCTGTTC
>Ga0209415_10011380_pt1 | contig 14991 bp, 10 predicted proteins | sample PeaSoiSIISIP2007_FD_187696 | JGI IMG/M metagenome (GOLD analysis project Ga0209415, IMG submission 187696) | Peat soil microbial communities from Weissenstadt, Germany - SII-SIP-2007 (SPAdes) (version 2) | ecosystem: Environmental > Terrestrial > Soil > Wetlands > Peat | place: Germany...
AGATCCTGGATGCGGTTGGACCGTTTCAGATCTTTACGCGCGCGTCGGAGATTCTCCCCGAAGCGAAGTCCTGGCGAGTGCACGTCGACGGCCTGCTGGACAAGCCGAGGAGCAGGACGATCGAAGAGTTGAAGCGCGAGACGAGGCCACTGGGACCGCATCTGATGGAATGCGCTGGAAACGTGGGGCAGGCGCATTTTGGAATGATCAGCGTGGCAAGCTGGGCGGGCGTGCCGCTGGCTGAAATCCTCGACAATGTTGTCGCAAAGCCTCAAGCGGCGCGCGTTTTGATCACCGGTTTCGATGAGTACGCTACGAAATCAAGGACCTCGGTTCCCGGGGCGAGCTGGATCTTCACGCGCGAAGAACTGAAAGCCGCCAAAGCCTTCCTGGCCACGGAAATGAACGAGCAACCGCTGACCCAGGATCATGGAGCACCGATTCGCCTGGTAGTGCCGGGGTGGTACGGGTGCACGTGCATCAAGTGGGTGGAGCGAATCACGTTTGTGACGGACGGCGTTGCAGCAACTTCACAGATGCAGGAGTACGCGGCGCGAACTCATCAGCATGGACTGCCCGCGCTGGCACGCGAGTATCAACCGGCGATGATTGACGCGGCGGCCATGCCCGTGCGCATCGAAAAATGGGTGGTGGAAGGAAAAATAAAATATCGAGTGGTAGGGATCGCGTGGGGCGGAACTGCTCCGAATAAGAATTTGATGATTCGATTTAATCCGGAAGAAGAGTACGTGCCAGTGGATAGCTTCGTGCAAACGAAGAATGATCCGTGGACTTTTTGGACGCACAAGTGGTCACCGAAAGAACCGGGAACGTACTCGATACGGCTAGCGGTCGAGGATGCGGGGGTTCGGACGCGGCGGTTGGATTCGGGATACTATGTTCGGACGGTGGAGATTTCGGAAGTTTGAGCGGGATTCCTGCCGCTGTGGCGGCAACGAGGTGAGTGGGTGAATCGAGTCGCGGGGTGTTTTTTTATTTTGGTGCTACTGAGCGCCCGGCTGGCCGTCGCGTCGCCCAGGCAGGAAGCGGCGCATGAGGGACACGCGCATGAGGGCCCGGTACCGATGGAGATTCTGCAGCGCCCGGTGACACTGCGCACTGGAATCGGCCAAATGCATGAAAAAGTGTCCACGCAATCGCCGGAAGCTCAATCGTTCTACGACCAGGGGCTTGTTTATTTGCATTCCTATGTTTGGATTGAGGCGGCTCGTTCGTTTACGCAGGCTTTGCGCGCGGATCCAAAACTGGGGATGGCTTACCTCGGCTTGACCGATACTTTCATTGGATTGCAAGAAGTGGGGACGGCGCGAGGCACGCTGGAGCGCGCGAAAGCATTGCAACAAGGCATGAGCGACCGCGAGAGAACGTGGCTTGGGATTCGCGAAAGCGAGGTGGCGTTCCTGGAAAACGGCGAGAACCCCGACGGCTACGCCAATTACCGCAGATCGATCAATGAAGCTTTGAAGGACTACCCCAACGATCCCTGGCTATGGATTCAACGTGGATTGGCGGATGAAGGGACACCGGTTACGCATGGACAAGCCGCCACGGTGGACGCACTGGCGTTTTATAGAACGGCGCTGGCGCTGTCACCGGGAAATCTCGCGGCCTTGCACTACAGCGCGCACGCGTACGAAAACATGGGGCGGACGAAGGACGCGCTGGAGGAGAGCGCGAAGTATGCCCGGATGTCCCCGGGGATTCCGCACGCGCAACACATGTACGGTCACGCCTTGATGCGGGCCGGACGGACAGAAGAAGCGATCGGGCAGTTTCTGAAGGCCGGGGAGCTGGAAGAAAGCTACTACCGAGCGGAGAATATTCCAGCACGCTACGATTGGCACCACGCGCATAATCTTACTTTGCTGGCCATGTGTTACCAGTCGCTCGGGCAGATGAAATCCGCCGAAGCACTCTTCCATCAGACGTTCTCCGCGCCGTACCAGACGGATTTCGAGGAGTATAACCGCAAGTCATGGCCGGAGTTTCTGCTCAGCCGGGGGCGATTTCAGGAGGCGCTGGACGCGTCGCGCGAGTTATCCAAAAGTGAGTGGCCTCTGGTGCGCCTTGCGGGGCACACTTTGGCGGGACAAGCGTTGCTTGGATTGGGATCACTGGCGCAGGCAAAAGAGGAAATGACGCTGGCGGAGAGAGAAACCGAACAGCTTCCCCCCGGAACGGTGGCGGCGCTTCCCTACCCCGCGCTGCTTCGCGCGGAAATACTGTTGCAAGAGAAAAAGACGGCGGAAGGCGAGCCGCTGGCGACGGAAGTCGCTAATTTGGTCCAGAGGATGCCAGGCCCCGACGCGTGGATTGCGACGCAGTTCGAGCTTGAGTCCATGGCGCGGAGCGCGCGAAGCGCGGGTGACTGGGACTTGGCCAAATGGCTGGCAAGCCAGATGCTGATGCACAACGTGAATTACGCGGGAGGCCATTTTGCGTATGCCCTGGTGGCGGCGCATGCGGGCAATTCCGCGGACGCGCAGAAAGCGTTTGCGGGTGCTGAAAGACTATGGGGCAAAGCCGACAAGGATTTGCCGGAGCTGGGGCAAATTCGCAAACAGCTGGCCGCAAATCGTTGAGTCGATCTGCAACTTCCTCCGATTGAGAACTAAGGGGCGGGGTAGACGATGCGGCCACCGACTACGGTGCGGAGGACGCGCGTCTTGGTGAATTGCGCGGGGGGAATCTTGGTCAGGTCATTCGAAAGAATGATGAAATCGGCGTACTCGCCGGGTTTCAGTTCACCTTTCTTCCCTTCCTCGAATTGAGCGTAGGCGGAACCGGAAGTGTAGGCGCGGATGCAATCTTCGAGTGAGATTTTCTCCTGCGGCTCCCAGCCATTTTTCGGACCGCCATCCGGGTGCTCGCGGGTAACGCAGGCGTACAAACCGCGGAAGGGGCTGATGGGCTCGACGTCGTAGTCCGTGCCAAACGCCAGGCGCACGCCATTTTTCAGCATGGTGGCCCAGGCATAGGCGCCTTTGATGCGCAAGGGCCCGATGCGATCCTCGGCCCAGCGCATGTCCGTGGTCTGATGCGAAGGCTGCATGGAGGCGATGACTTTGAGTTGCGCGAAGCGGGCGAAATCCATGGGCTCGACGACTTGGGCGTGCTCGATGCGGTCGCGGCGGTCGCGCGGGCCGTTGGCTTTGGCGACGGCTTCAAAAACGTCGAGGGCGATGCGATTGGCGCGATCGCCGATGGCGTGGAAATTGAGCTGAAAACCCAGCTTGTCTCGCTGGATAGCCATGGCGGTGAGCTTTTCCGGATCGTTGGTGAGAATTCCAGAGGTGGAAGGATCGTCGGAATAGGGCTCGAGCATGGCGGCGGTGCGAGAACCAAGGGCGCCATCGGTAAAAGCTTTGAGCGCGCCCGTTTTCAGCCAAGGATCTCTGGTACCGCCCTGGACCCGCATATTCTGCAAATCATCGACTGAAAGATGGAAGGGCAGCCACTCGGTGATGCGCACAGTGAGTTTGCCTTCTTCTTTGAGTTGCTGGTAGACCTGAAAATCCGCCCACTCGGAATAATCCTGGACGGAAGTGACGCCGTTCCTGGTGACGTTATCGAGAACCAGCTCGATGCCCTTGCGGCGCTGGTCAACCGACGGGTCCGGAATCCGCACTTTCACCAAAGACATGGCGGCATCTTCTTTCAACATGCCGGTGGGCTCGCCGAGCGCATCGTGTTCGATTTCACCGCCTGGCGGATTGGGAGTGGTCTTGCCGATCTCGGCGCTCTTCAGCGCAAGAGAATTCGCGACGGCTACGTGGCCGGAAATGTGCGTGAGGATCACGGGATTTTTGGGCGAGACGGCATCGAGTTGCTGGCGATTGGGGAATCTTTTTTCCGGCCAGGTGGTGTGATCCCAGCCGCCGCCGGTGATCCATTCGCCGGGCTTGTGCTGAGCGACGGCATCGGCGACACGCTTTTGCATCTCTTCCGCAGAGGGGATGCCGGTTAGCGGGACGGCAAGAGCGTCCGCACCCGCGCCGCCGAGGTGCACGTGCGCGTCGTTGAAGCCGGGCATTACGAACTGGCCCTTGAGATTGATCGTCTCGACGCCTTCCTGGCCGCCGCCGCAATCGAGAAGCACGTGGTCCATTTTGCCGATGCAACTGATTTTTCCTTCACTGATGGCCATGGCTTCGGCCCAAGGCTGCTCAGGATCATTCGTGTAAATACGCGCGTGGGTGTAATAGGTTGTGGTGGGAGTTTTTTGTGCTGCGCTTGTTCTCGGGTGAAATGCCGCCAAGAGGGCGATGGCCAGAAACGGGAGAACATCGGTGAGCCATGAGAGCCGATCCATGCGGGTTTTCATCGGGATTTCTCCTCTGCAACTCCAGAAATTCCGAGAACCGTCAGGAGCGCGCGCTTCAAACCCATTTCCCGGCCCGCGGAGTCGTACCATTCCAGCAAGGAGTGCGCCCCGCCGCCGCTGCCGCCGGCGCCGATGGAGATGGCATCGATTCCGAGGGACAACGGAATATTGGCATCCGTCGAGGAACGCTCGATGCGCGACTGATTGCCGACGGACTCATCGGCGGCGCGAAGTGCGGCGAGGAGCGGCGAATCCGCGGATAAGTCCCCGCCCGGGCGGCTCCCCAGGAGTTCGACCTTCCATTCCAGCTTCCCTTTCGAACGATCGCGAGCGGAATCCATCTCGTCACGAACACCGGCGACGATGCACTCGCGAAGCGCGGATTCCAGGCGGGCAAGTTCTTCCTCGTTCTCCGAACGGATATCAACTTTCATCCGAGCTTCGTAGGGGATGGAGTTCACCGAGGTGCCGCCTTCGATCTGCCCAATGTTAAAGGTTGTGCGAGGCGTTGTTGGGACTTTGGTGTTGATGAAACGCACGGACCCGCGCACCAGAGCATTGATGGGATTGGGCATGCCAAAATCCGACCAACTATGGCCCCCCGGACCGGTGATCAGCGCTTCGAGGCGGCGCGACGCCAGCGCTTTGGTGGTCACGTGATCGGTGCCGGAACCGTCAAGGACAACGACCGCTTTAAGTTTCGAGCGATAAGCATCTACAATCGCGCGCATGCCGCGAAGATTGCCTTCGCCTTCCTCGCCAACATCAGCTACGAAAAGAACAGTGCGCTGCGGCTTGAGGTGCGCGAACTGCACGGCACGCGCCATCGCCAACAACGCGGCGATGCCGCTGCCATTGTCGGAGATTCCGGGCGCAGCCATGCGGCTGCCATCGCGATGAACTTTCACGTCCGTGCCTGGAGGGAAAACCGTGTCCAGGTGCGCGGCAACGACAACGAGTTCCTTGTCATCGACGCCGGGGAGTTCGCCGATGACATTGCCGGTTTTATCGATATGTGAGGCCAAGCCGGCCTCGGACAACATCGCTTTCACGGCAGCCGCGCGCTGACCTTCCTGAAAAGAGGGCGCGGGGATTTCTGTAACGCGTGCCTGCTGCTCGTTAACCCAGGAAATATTCGGGGTGAACCAATCCAGAGCGGCGCGGACTCGCGCGTTGTCGGTAAGCCGCGAACCTGGGGCCTGGCGTGACGCTTGAGGGGAGGCAACGGAGCGAACCGGCATAGTCAGAAGAATAACGCAAACGAGGGCGCGTTTCACCGTCAGCTTACAACATCGTCTTTGGCTCAAGGGCGTGCAGCCTCAGTGCAGAGAGCAAAAACTTCCGCATCGGAGAGGACGCGCGGGGATTGCTTGGCAGCGTCAAGAATGCGCGTGACCGTGGCATCGTCGGCGGGAACGCGATGCTTCTCCAGCCAGAAGAGCACATTGGATTTGCCGCTCATCGGGCCGATCTCAATCACCTGATCGAGACCGAAGAGATGCGCGGGCACGCCGCTGTAAACCGCATTGGCAAGTTCCAGATCATTTTTCCGGAAGGCTTTGATGAGCGCGGCGGCGTGAACGCCTGTCGCGGTGCGGAAGGCGTCGTGGCCGACGACCGGATAGTTTGGCGGAATCTTCGTGTGCGTCGCGGTGGCCACTTTTTCGCAATACTCCTTGAGCCGGGAGAGATCCTGCTGGATCAGACCCATGAGGCGAAGATTGACGAGCATCAATTCCATAGGCGTGTTGCCGACGCGTTCACCGAGAGCGTTGGCGGCGGCGTGCACCTGGTGCGCTCCGCCGGCAACGGCGGCCAGCGAATTGGCGATGGAGAGACCGCGATCGTTGTGGCCATGCCAGTCCACGCGAATATTTTCGCCGGAAGGTTTAACGATTTCCTCGATGGCGAATCTTACAAGGTTGAACGCGCCATGGGGGGTGGCGTGGCCGACGGTGTCGCAGAGCACGATAGCGCGCGCGCCGTTCCGAATGGCAGCCGTATACAGACGTTTGACGGTCTCCGGATCGGTACGAATGGTGTCTTCCGTGACATACATGGACGGAAGACCATTTTCGACGGCGAACTTCACGGCCTTTTCGGTAGTACGTTCGAGGTGCTCCACGGTCCATTCTTCGACGAGGCGGCGGATGGGGCTGGAGCCGAGAAACGTGGCGGCCTCAATCGCCATGCCCACGTTCTGAGAAATTTCCACGATGGGGCGAATATCATTTTCATGCGTGCGCGCCGCGCAGTTGGGCTTGATTTTCATGCGGCGCGTGGCGATTTCGCGGGCCAGCGCTTCGGTGTGTGCAAAAGCTCGCGGTCCGGCACCGGGAAGACCGATGTTGACAGCGTTGATTCCCAGAGATTCCATGAGATGCAGGATTTCGATTTTTTCTTCAATGCTGGGATCGAACACGGAAGGATTCTGCAAACCGTCGCGCAGCGTTTCGTCATTCATCAAAACGCGCGTGCCGGCGGGAATTGCCGGGGGCGTCGCAACGTTCCAGTCGTAGATCCATTCGTTCGGCTGCACCGGGGCCTCTTATGCTACGGAATGGAACGTCTAGTTGCGCAGCGTATAGCTCTGCGGCTGCTGCGCGGGATCCGGGCGATAGAGCGTCTTGCAGAATTCGCAGCGGTAAATTTCCGCTTTGGCGCCGATGATGGCCGCGACTTCCTTCGGATAATCGTAGTAACGCTTCAAGTGGCCGTTGCAGAGCTTGCCCTTCTCGTCCTTTTCATCGCAAGCCCGCTGTTTGGGCTTGCGCGTTTTTATTTTGGGAGATGCTGCAGTCTCATCGGGCATGGAGCTCCTCTCTAAAGTCCGTGGTCGCGGAAAAACGTTTTCATGGCGCTGCGGGCGTTGCGCAACTTCACGCCGATACCGCCGGAAAACTCAAACTGTAGAAAAGCATCGGCGGAGCGTTCCAGATCTGCTCCATAGCGGTACCACCAGGGCTTTTCGCTGCGCGGCAGTCGGTCCACATCAATGTATTTCGTTTGGACCATTTCGAGAAGCCCTGCTTGCCCATGGGTGCGGCCCCACCCGCTCGCGCCGCAACCGCCGTGAGGAGCTTCCGCGATGCCGAAGTAGCTGATGGCATCGTTCACCATGACGGCACCAGCACGCAGTTCCGCAGCAAGGGCCATTCCCCGAGTTTTGTGCTTCGTCCAGATGCTGGCCGCCAGCGCAAACGGTGAATCGTTGGCCTTGGCAATCGCTTCCTCCGCATCTTTCACGACTTGAATCGCCAGGATCGGTCCGAAGGTCTCTTCCTGAAACAACTTCATGGAAGAATCGACACCGGTGATGACCGTGGGTTCGAAAAAATGGGGGCCAAGCTCAGGGCGCGCGTTGCCCCCACACAATACTTTCGCGCCACGCGATACAGCATCGTGGACTAATTCACTCATGCGTTGCACGTGCTGCGGCCGGATGAGCGGGCCGACGTCAGTTGCTGGATCACTTCCGGGTCCGAGGCGCAGCTTTTTCGTTTTTTCCACGCAGAGGTCGATGAACTTGTCCGCCGTGGCTTGTTCGACAAACAACCGCTCCACGGAAAGGCACACCTGGCCGCAGTTCGTGTAGCTGCCCCACACGGCCGCGCTGGAGGCCACTTCCAGATTGGCATCCGCCAGAACGATCATGGCATCCTTGCCGCCTAACTCGAGCACGGAGGGGATCAGCTTTTTCGCGCAAGCTTCCGCAACACGCCTGCCGGTTGCGACACTGCCCGTGAACATGACTTTGTCCGGCGCCGCATCGATCAACGCCTGGCCCACTTCCCCGCCTCCTTGCACGACAACGACGAGACCTTTAGGAAAACCCGCATCCATAAAAAGTTTCTCGATCAGCGCGCCGCACTGTGGCGTGAAGTCGCTGGTCTTGCACACCATGGCGTTGCCGGCCGCGACCGCCGGAATGATCTGGCTGAGCGGGATGGCCAACGGATAGTTCCAAGAAGAGATGATCGCGATGACCCCGAGAGGTTCATACACCAAATAGCCGCTTTTGGCTTTCGCCGCAGTGCTGTGATGTGGGACGCGGCGCGTGCGAAGCGCGCTCGTTGCGTGCCTGGACCAGTATTCCGCCGAATCGAGCGCGACGAAGATATCCGCAAAGAGGGCTTCCACGCGGGGCTTGCCGGATTCACGCACAACGGCATCCGCCAATTCGTTGCGCGAAGCCATAATTTGTTCGCGAAGCTCGCGCAACTTCGCGCATCGATCGCGGATCGCAAGCTTCGCCCAACCGCGCTGGGCGGCGCGTGCTTGGGAAATGATGGCTGGCAGCGAGGAGGCCGGCGTTCTCTCAAAATGCGCGAGCACTGCGCCCGTGGCCGGGTTAATTGAAGGAAGCGTGTCGATAGGAATAGCCGTTGCCGCCATAAGCGCGATTCTAACCGATTTTGAGGCGGGAAGGTGGCCGTACGAATGTGGCTCCCGCCGAACGATCACTTTTCGGCGGAAGTGCAGTTCCAGAAGCTAGTGCCCGGATTTTGGAGTGAATAGCTGCAAGTTCTCTGCCTTCCAGCGCATGGCATCGTAGATGCGATTCCGGCCGCTGGGATGGTCGAAGAAAATCCACTCTTCGACCGGGCCAGGGCTCATCTTGCGGTACTCGCCGAGGTGAATGGCGGCTTGCGCGAAGCCGTCGGGCTGGCGGCTGGCGTTCAGACCATACCTGTCCGCTTCGTGTTCGTTGGTGCGAATGTGCGTGTTGAAGAAGGGCGTGTACACGAATCCCAGCAGCGTGCCCAGGAGGAAAACCAGCGGAACGATGGCGGTATCCCCGACTCCACGGATCTTCCAGCGCTCTCCCCATCGCGCGATGCCGCGTTCGAGCGACCAGAACAGGAAGGCGAAAAAAATCACGATGACCACCGAGAAGTAGAGAATGTCCTTGGCAATGTGGTGGAGAACATAGTGCCCCATCTCATGACCCATCACCGACTGAATCTCTTCCGGCGACCCTCGGCGCAGCAGATTGTCGTTGAGCGTAATGCGCATGGTCTGGCCATAGCCGCTGACGTTGGCGCTCATGCGCGTGGTCTGGCGCGATGCATCCATCATGTAAACCTTTTGCGCGGGGATTCCATTGGCGCGCGCGAGGCTCAGGATGGGTTGGGTGATCTTTGGATCATCCAGCACCGTATATTTATTGAGGAGCGGGAAGATGAAGACTGGCGCAATCATTACAGAAAAAATAAAAAAGACGATGGAGACACCGGCTCCCCAGATCCACCAGGTCCGCGGGAGACGACGGACGACACCGAAGAGTGCCATAGCAATGCCCCCGCCCAGTAGGAGGTTCACGAGAAGAATGATGAGCTGGTCGCCGAGCCAAGGGACAAGCGTCTGGGTTGCCAGACCGTACTGCCGCTCGCGATAAAAGCCTTCGTACAGCGCAAGCGGAGCACCGAGGATCGTGGTGACGGCCATAAACTCCGCCCAATAGATGAACGTCTGCAAGGGCTTGAAACGCGTCAAGCGTTCGGAGAAATTCCTCATGGCGGCGGACCAGCCTAAGTACAGCAGAAGAAGATAAATCGCCACTCCATAGAGAAAATCCCAGAGGATCAGCCAGTACCCGCCCTCGAAGTAAGCGTCGGAGCGCGAGCGCGCGCTGGCAGGAATTTGCGCCAGATACGCTTCGGTTGCGGCATCGGCGTCGAAATGTTCCGAAGGCTGTGCCGCGGCCGGAACTTGAATGACGTCGGGCATAACCGTGGCGGGTTTCGCGCCGGGGCCTGGGGTCTGCTGCGCAAAAGAAAGGCCTGAGCATACGAGTAGCGCGATAACGACCAGCCCGGCGAAGAGGGCCTTGTGAATGATCATAGTTGCTCCTGGGAACGCAATCTTTGGCGTGCTTTCACGCTCGCGTGGCGAGTTTGTGCCATAAATTTATGGTTTTATTCAGGGCTCTAGACAAAATACGAAGCAGGGCTGGAAATAGTTTCCCAGCTGAAAAGAAAACTGTGGGAGCGACCAACCTCATTGATTTGTAGATCGTCGACTACCAGACGCGGTCAACAGAGAAACCATCTAACTGGAACCCAATTGCCGTCCACAACTCAGAAGGCCAATCCGCGCTGTACGGTCATAGGTGCCACGCTTCTTCGTGTTCGACCTCGACCATGACCAGGCCGTGCGCAGGCACGGTGGGACCGGATTTGGAGCGGTCGCGCAATGCAAACAAGCGGTCGATGTCGGCCGGAGCGAGTTTTCCGCGGCCGACGTCGAGCAGGGTGCCCACCATCTTGCGCACCATGTAGCGAAGGAACGAGCGCCCGCGTACGGTGAAGACCAGTTCTTCGTTGTCCGCCGAGTGCGCCAACTCGGCCGCGTAGATTTCGCGTTCGGTGGCTCGTTCTTTGTCGTCTTCTTCGGAACCCGTGGAAGCCGCGAACGAAGCAAAATCGTGCGTGCCCACAAAGCGGGCCGCGGCGTCGCGCATGGCGTCTTCGTCGAGCGGCCAGGGATAGTGGAGAACGTAACGCCAGATCATTGGCGGCACGATTCTGCCGCGATACAAACGATAGCGATAGGTCTTGCCGCGGGCCGACCAGCGCGCGTTGAAATCCGGGCCGACCTCTTCAGCGCCAACGATTCGAATGGTTGGCGGAAGGAGCGCATTCAGCGCCCGCTGAAAATCCTGGTCTGAGAGACGCGCCTGCGTACGAAAGCTGCCGACTTGGCCAAGCGCATGAACCCCGGCGTCGGTGCGTCCGGTGCCGTGCAAAACGACTTGCTCCTGCGTAAGCCGGCGGAGCACATCCACGATTTCGCCCTGAATCGTCGGCTTGCCCTTCTGAATCTGCCAGCCGTGGAAATCCGTGCCGTCGTACGCGATGGTCAGCTTGAAATAGCGCATGGAGAGCACGTTATCAGTTTTCAGTGATCAGTCTTCGGAAGAGGAATGAGATTTGGCAAGTTTTTTGATTTGCTCTACGGCGCGCTGCGAACGAAGCGGCTCCCGGGCTTCACCGCCACGCTGCCGCCGCGGCAGAGCGGGCAATCTTCTTCCTCGTAACTGGCGATGGGCAACTGGATCAGCGATTGCGTCTCCACATCGAAGTCGATCTTGCCCCCGCTCCGGTCAATCAGTGCGCCAGCCGCGACCACCCGCGCGCCGGCCTCTTCCACCACGCGAATGGCTTCTTGCGTCGAACCGCCCGTTGTCCAAACGTCTTCGACAACCAACACGTGCTGTTCGGGAGCGAGGGAAAACCCCCGCCGCAGCGTCATCATGCCGCTGGCATCGCGCTCCACAAAAAGTGCCGGGGTTCCCCCGCCGGCGGAGCTCTTCCGCTCGGGCAGCGCCCGGGCAACTTCCTGCCCGATGATCAGCCCGCCAATCGCCGGTGAAACGACCGCGTCAATCCTGGCATCGGAAAAAAGCGCCGCCAGCGCCTGCCCCAATTTCTCGGCAAAACGCGGATATTGCAGCACCAGAGCGCACTGGACGTACGTGCCACTGTGCAATCCGCTCGACAATTCAAAGTGCCCGTGACGGATGGCACCCGCCGTCTCAAACAGCTTTAAAAGTTCTTCGCGCTTCAGCATTTGGCCCAGCTACCTGCTGCCAGCTCCTAACCGTCGAAACCTCAGCAGCCTAGCCGCCGTCTCATTCGTTGTCAAGGAATCGAGCCCTTGCTAGACTGCCTTTTCAGATTCCGGTCGGCGCAAAGATCAAAGACCTCGTGACCGCCTTCCGAGCCAAATTTCGATGGCTGCCCTCGGAACGGTCCCATCTCCCGGTCGCGTTCCAGGATGCATCATTATCCTGGCGCAGTACACCGGCCAGCTCCCTGTGACAGCAAAGTTTTGCAACACGTTCCATCATTTGGTGAAAATCAAAACGTCCCGTCGGGACAGAATCTCGAGGAGTAAAACCATCATGAAAACTCTCTGGGGTATCGCCAAGTCTTGCATCGCACAGCGCATTCTGAAGCAGACGAACTCGGCTGGGTCGGCCAAGAGCCAGGGTTCGGTGAGTGCAAGAACCTTGCTTGCCGCTTTGCTGGCATTCCTGCTTGCCGTTGGCCCAGTCTCACCCGCATTCGGGCAGAGCCCGGCGCAAAACCCTGCTCCGGCGTCTTCGGCAGTGGTCCCGGCCTCCACGATTGCTCCCGTCGCTTCCCTGGGCCTCGCCAAACACGATTTCACCCGAGGCCCCCATGCGTTCCCCACTCTGCTCAAACCTTACCAGCCCATTTCCATTGAACCGCCCGAGCTCACGAATTCACCGAGGCTTGACCAACTGATTCATGATGGAAAGCTCCAGCTAAGTCTTCAAGACGCCATCGAACTGGCGCTGGAGAACAACCTGGACATCGCTGTGCAGCGATACTATCCCTGGGTCGCGGATGCCGGCATCCTCAAAACCAAGGCCGGCGGCACCGGATACAGCACGCCGGGCGGGGACTTCGCCTCATCCACCGCAAACCTAAACTCCCTTTCCTACGATCCACAATTCAACAGTGGCATCTCGATCGCCGACAACTCGACGCCGGTCAACAACCCATTTATCTCCGGCACCGGTGCTGCCAATCTGGCTGCGCTGATCACCCATACGACTACATTCACGAACCAGTATTTGCAGAGCTTCGAGACGGGAACCAACTTCAGCGCGAGCTGGAACAACACGCGCAGCAGTTCTACCTCCTCCGCCAACTTCTTCAACCCCGCGGTTCAATCCACGCTCTCGATCGCCTTCTCGCAATCTCTGCTCAACGGCTTTGGACGAACTGTCAACACTCGCAACCTGCGCATCGCGAAAAACAACCGGCAGATCGCGGATTGGGCGTTCGCGCTGCAAGCTATCACGGATATCACCAACACCATCACCGCTTATTGGGAGCTGGTCTACGCGCGGGAGAACGTTAAGGTCGAGGAACAGGCTGTGACCGTGTCGGAGAAGTTATTCAACGACAACAAGAAGCAACTCGGAGTAGGTACCATGGCGCCTCTGGATGTCACCCGCGCCGAGTCCGAGCTGGCCACCGATCGTCAGAATCTCATCGTCGCACAAACTGTCCAGCTACAGGACGAACAAATTCTGCTGAACGCCATTTCCAAGGACCCGCTCGCTCCCAACTTGATCCACGTGGAGATCATCACCACCGATCAGCCCAAGCAGCCGGAGCTGATTGAGTCCGCCTCCTTTGAAGACTCCATCAAAGAGGCATTTGCCAAGCGTCCCGATTTGCAGGAGCAGATCCTCAATATGAAAAACGGTGACATTGACGTGGAGGCCACGCGCAAGGCTCTGCTCCCGACCGCCACCCTCTCCGCGCAATATAGCTCCGTTGGACTCGCCGGCAACTCTCCGATCAAGGGCGCTTCAACCGTGGTCAGCAGCGGCATTCCGATTGTGGATGCCAACGGCAACCCGATCTCAGTCAACGGCGTACCCATCTTTGAGGCGACGACCGTTACACCGCGGACTGGCACCAATCAGGATGGCTTTAGCTCGGCGCAAAGCCAGGTCTTTCACAGCCAGTTTCCCGAGTTTTCTGCGCAACTGACCTTAAATCTTCCGCTGCGCAATCGCTCAGCTCAGGCGGACAGTGCGCGCGCTTTACTCGTCAAGCGACAGCTTGAAACCCAGTTGCGACAATTGAAAAACGCCGCGCTTCTCGATGTGCGCAACACTTACATCGCGCTGACGCAGGACCGCGCCCAAGTTGAAGCCGCCAGCAAGGCACGTGAACTCCAGGCGCAGACCTTTGACGCGGAACAGAAAAAATATCGGCTCGGCGCTTCCACGGTTTATAACGTCATTCTCACCCAGCGCGACTTCATCACTGCGCAAGGCACGGAACTCCGCGCCCTCGCTAATCTCGAAGAAGCCAAAGCCAATTACGAACGCGCCCTTGGCCGCACGCTCGAGGTCAACCACGTCACCATCGCCGATGCCAAGTCCGGCGAAGTTGAACGCGAAACGCTGATCCCTGGAACTCTTCATGGCAAGGTGGTGGGAACAGAAGACCTCTTCCGCGACCAGGGACGGCGCTAGTTGGGCTGGCGGGCCCGACCTTTCCTCGGACTAGTCTAAACTAGACTAGTCCGGCACCGCCTCCATTTTTGCCCCTTTCGTCAACGATTCCGCCTTCTCTCCCCTCAAGTCTCGTCCTTTGCCGAACCACTCTCGCCTGCTAAACTTCTCTCTCTGATTCTGGATTGCCGAAAGCCTGGAGTGGCGCTCGCAACGGACCGTCGTGAATATCTCCCAGTTGGCCGCGGTTCTGGCTCACTCCGCAAGGTGATTGGGCGTTTTGCTCCCAAACCAGACGCATTTGAAACAAATTCACTCGTTCTAGCGTTTTACAGAGTTAGGCCAAAATGAAAACGTCCCAATGGGACAGAAATATTGAGGGGGAATATCATTATGAGAATTCTCAGGGGGACCGCCCAGAGGTCCATTCTGTTGGCAGCTATCAAAGGCTCCATTTCCTTTGGTGCGGCAAAGCGGATGGCTCCACAGTTGGGCAGGCCTCTGCTTGCTGCCCTTTTGGCGGGTTTGCTTGTCGGGGGGCCCATTTCGCCTGCTTTCGCGCAAAATGGCGGGCAAAATCCACCGTCGAATCCTGCTCCAGCCGCGTCCTCCAGCCCGCAAGGCTCGACGATTGCTCCCG
>Ga0209415_10011381_pt1 | contig 14991 bp, 11 predicted proteins | sample PeaSoiSIISIP2007_FD_187696 | JGI IMG/M metagenome (GOLD analysis project Ga0209415, IMG submission 187696) | Peat soil microbial communities from Weissenstadt, Germany - SII-SIP-2007 (SPAdes) (version 2) | ecosystem: Environmental > Terrestrial > Soil > Wetlands > Peat | place: Germany...
AGATCGAGGCCAACGATCGGGCGAGAGACGCGCCGAGCCCGCCCGCTCCTACCAAGGTTAGCGTCGTTCAGAAGCAGATTCAAGCCCAGTACGACGCCTGGTCGGCGGCTTACATGAAGAACGACGTCGCGACCCTGCTCGCCATCCTCACTCCCGACTACTCGCTGAAGATGTCGAACGGCAACACCCTGACCCATGACGAATACAAGGTCGTGCTCGAGCAGCGCAAGAAGAAAGGGCAGGACACGACCCAATACGCGACCCAGATCCTCCGCGTCACCCTCCACGGTGACGTCGCCGCGATCTGGTCACGGGAGACGATGACGATGAAAGGGAAGAACCCCGACACGGGCAAGCCGCAGGATATCCAGTACCAGCACGACTACATCGACGTCTGGAGCTTCGTCGACGGAAAATGGCTCCTTAAGGGCACTTCGACCCTGAAAGAACAGATCAAGATTAAATGAGGCGCCAGAACGGTGACAGGCTAGTGTCACCGAGCCTCGCGCAACACGAGGTCCTTATGAATCTGAAGATGAATGCGATCGGCATCGTGAGCGCGGATATCGAGCGCTCGCTCTCGTTCTATCGCCTCCTGGGCTTGGCAACCCCCGAATTCGACGCCAAGGAAGACCACTTCCAATGCGATCTGGGCGGCGGCGTGACGTTGATGTGGGACACGGTCGCGCTGATCCAGCAGATCACGCCCGGCTACGTGCACGGGAGCGGCAGCTCGATCGGCCTGGCCTGGCAATGCGATTCGCCCGCTCTAGTCGACGAGGCCTATGCCCGCATCGTCGGGGCAGGATTCGAATCGGAGAAGGCGCCTTGGGACGCGTTCTGGGGTCAGCGGTACGCGATCGTGAAGGACCCGGATGGGAACCTGACCAGCCTCTACGCCCAGCTTGGGGAGTAACCAGGCAAAGAAAAGGCTCGCAGCTGTCAAGGGGAGAGCAAATACAGCATTGAGCCCTTCTTAATTTATTCTGCCGTTTTCGAGGGCACTGCAACGGGAGGTTCGTTGCGGACTGTAGCGCAATATGCGCCTGACTGGCAAAACATGGGTGCCTGGCGCCTGGTCCCCGGTGCCGGGTCCACTTGCTTATTGCTGGGACCGGTGGTTTGCACCTGGCACCTGGCACCTGGCACCCGGCACCCGGCACCTACGGCCGCGCCTAATGCCTAAAGTGCCTCACTCCCGTGAAGCACATGGCGATGCCGAGTTCGTCGGCCTTCGAAATGACGTCGGGGTCCTTCTTGCTTCCTCCCGGCTGGACGATCGCCGCGATCCCCGCCGCCGCCGCAGTTTCGATCGAGTCAGCGAATGGGAAGAAGGCATCGCTGGCGAGAGCCGCTCCTTTCGCGCCTTCACCGGCCTGCTCGAGGGCAAGACGGACGGATTGCACGCGGTTCATCTGGCCGGCTCCGACGCCAAGCAGGCGGGTCGATGTACCAACCACGATCGCATTCGACTTCACGTGCTGGACGCAAATCCACTGGAAACGCAGGGCCTTCATCTGATCTGGCGTTGGAGCGACCTGGGTCGCAACTCGCCATTCGCCGCCCGGATCCTCGTCGGAGTCCTGGACGAGAACGCCTCCTCCCACGGTCTTGACCGTCATCCTGTGGGTTGAATCTGGTAGAGGCGCGGCAAGGAGGCGCACATCCTGCCCCCAACCGGAACGACCGCGAAAGACGGCGAGCGCCTCCTCGCTAAACGATGTGCCGATCACGACCTCCAAGAAGTTGCCCTTCTCGGTCATCGCGAGGGCCGCTTCCTCATTGATCGGGCCTCGAAATGCGGCGATGCCGCCGAAGGCCGAAACCGAGTCACTCTTGCGCGCGAGCCGGTAGCTGTCTCCGAGCGTTTCGGCGATGGCCGCGCCGCAAGGATTGCCGTGCTTGATGATCGCGCAGGCGCCCGAAGGCAAATCCGCCACCAACTCCCACGCTCCATCCGCGTCGTTGACGTTGTTGTAGCTCAGCTCCTTGCCCCAGAGTTGGGTCGCCTGAGCGATTCCCGGCGACCCGAGCGGGTCGACGTAGAGCGCGCCCTTCTGGTGCGGATTCTCGCCGTAGCGGAATCCAAGGCGGCGTCGATATCCGAGGGTCAGCGTCTCCGGAAAGCCCCGTCCCTCAAAGTGGTTTGTTTTAGAGGGATGTGGATGGGGGTGCGAGCTTTCCGCGCCCGTCAGGTAACGCGCGACCATCGAATCATAGAACGCCGTATGCCGGAACGCCTTGGCGGCCAGCGTCAGCCGCAATTCCGCCAGGTTGCCGGACTTCAGCGCCTCAAGGACCCAGCCGTAGTCGTCCGGATCGACCACGACCGCGACGTTCGCCCAGTTCTTCGCCCCCGCTCGGATCATCGCGGGGCCGCCGATGTCGATCGATTCGATCGCTTGTTCAAGGTCGTGATCGCCCGTGACCGTTTTCTCGAACGCGTAGAGGTTGACGCAAAGGAGGGAAATCGGCTTAATCCCCGCCTCCGCCATCTGATCCCGGTGGGATTCGAGCCGGACGTCGCCGAGGAGCCCGCCGTGAACAAGCGGATGAAGCGTCTTCACGCGGCCATCGAGCATTTCCGGAAAGCTGGTCACTTCGCTGACATCTTTCACGGTCAGACCCGCATCCCTCAAGGCGCGCGCGGTCCCTCCCGTCGACACAAGCTCGAATCCGAGTTCGGCGAGACCGGAGGCGAAGGGGACGAGGCCCGATTTGTCGGTAACGGAAAGGAGGGCCCGCACTTAGCGAGGGCCTCCCGTTCTCGTGCCCGTTCCCAACCCACCGCCCGGCGGAGGCACGCCGGGAGGCAGGGTGTTGTCGGTCGGAGGCAGCGGTTTGAACTTGATCGTTATCTTCTTGCTCGTGCTCACGCCGTTGGTATCCGTCGCGATGAGCTTCAGGGTCACCGTCTTGTCAACCACAATGTCCCGGTTGCCTACGCCATCGACCGGCTGGGGGCCGACGCTCGATCCGTCGTCGAGTTGCACGCTCGCCGCGTTCATAACATTCCAACTCACCGTCGCCTTGCTGTCGGGAGCGACGACGGTCGGCGGGTTGGCGCTGAAGTCGACGATGTTGGCTTCCGACTTCGGTTCGGCGTCGACCGTCACCTGAGCCGTCGCCGACGCGTTGTCCTTGTTATAGACGACCAATTCGTATTCAACCTTGCCTGCTTGACTGGGCGTGACTTGAATCGTCTTCGCTGGGGGCAGAATCTGTTCGTTCATCGGCAGGAGGACGAGCTTAACGACGTCGCCGCTGTAATCGAAGTCGAAGGTGATTGGCTCGCCCAGGTTGATGAAGCGGCGCTCCGCGGTGAAAGAGAGGATCTTCGGAGGCACGACCGCGGGCGGAGGCTTGACCCCGATGTAAAGCTCCTTCGGTGGGCTCATTCGATTGTTGTCGCCCACGGCGGCAGCGGTAACCGTTATTTGATCTTCGTCCTGGGCGAGAATGTCGGTTTCTCCTTCGGCTGGGAAGTCGTTGGATTCGGGAGGCTCGTTCGTTCCATGCGCGTAGCGCATGACCACGAGCTTGACCGAATTAGCATGCAGCGCTTTCCAGTGGACGTGCACGCTTTGGCCGCGCATGACGGTTGCGGAGTCTGCGAACAGAGACAGGCTGGGATCTTGAGGTCGAACTGCCAGCCATAGGAAGAACGCGGCGACGAGAACCACGAACGTCAGAAGCGTTCCCAGGGAAAGAAGCGGCCGTCTCTCCAGCTGAGCCTGCGTGCTCGCCGTGAGGTTTGGATTCTGGATGCTTCGTGCGCTGATTGCGAATCCGTAGAGGTGACCGGAGCTGATCCAGCTTCCATTGGCGGCGGAGACGCCGACGGCGACTTCGCGCTGTTGGCCGGGCCCGACCGTAACCTGCTCGCTCTCGAACTCGAAGGCGCACTCCTCGTCGGGGTCGGCGCCGCTAAGTTGAAGGGTGTGCTCGGTGTTGCCGAGGTTCATGACCATCAGGGTGAAGCTGAACTGCTTGCGAACCGGAGTCGACTGGCCCTTTTTCGGGCTGACCTCCATGCTCAGATGGTTGAACGCTTTGATTTCGAGCACGCCCTGCACAGTGCGCGAGTCGCCCGATTCGAGGGACCGGACCTTGACTACGAACGGGTAGTTTCCCGCGAGGCTCTCGCTCACCCGCGGCGGCTTGAAGAACACCTTCTGAGAATGAACTTCGTGCGCGCCGACCGTGAACACCGGTTCCGGCGAAGCCGTCCACTCCGGATCGATCCCCTCTACTTGCATCTCGAACCGGTCGACTTCTTCGCCCTTGTTCGTGACCTCGATCGAGAGCGGCACCGTGGCTCCGGCCTCAACGGCCGTGATATCCTGAGCCAGGCGGATAGAGAAGCTCATCTGACTGGAGTTTAGCATGGGGGTCAAGTTCACCTAGGCTTCCCAAAATTGGACCTATATGTCATACAGGTCGTATAGGCGTTATATGTTCCTCGCGGCCACCCTTCTCCTTCTCGCCCCGCCTATGCTCATCCGGCGGGGGCAAGTGGACATTTCCCCGCCCGAGGCCTTACCGCTTGGCGGATACACGGAGCGGCACGGCAAAGTCATGGATGCCGGTGGCGATCCGCTCTACGCCCGCTGCCTCGAACTGGAGCAAGGCGACACCAAGATCGCGATCGTCAGCGTCGAAACCCTGACCATTCCCGAGAGCCTGCATCGCGAAGTTGAGGCGCGTATCCCGAAAGACGTGCATCTCTTCATGCAGGCGACCCATACCCACTGCGCGCCCGACAGCCAGATGCTGAACGACCGCATGACCTTCTCGATTCCCGGCGTCGCCACCTACCGCAAGCGCTGGCTCACCTGGTACTCGGACAAGATCGCGAGCGCGGTGACGCAGGCGCTGGCCGCCCGGCCGGAGGAGCCTTCGCGGATCGATGCCAGAATCTCAATCGTCGCCGGGAACCGGGCCCGTCGCAAGGGCGGCAAGCCGGATCCACGCCTTATCTCGGTCTCGACGCCGTCATCGCTCCTCTTCACCTACTACACCGCCCATCCGACCATCTACGACGCGGACATGAACCAGACCCGAGGCGACTGGCCCGGCCTTCTCGCCGCGAAGACCGGCGCGATGGTCTTAAACGGCGCCCTCGGCGACGTCTCCCCGGCTGCTGATGGCGCGACGGTCCTGGATAGGTTCAACGCCTTTTTCAAAGAGCTTGCGTCAACCGACAAGTCCTCTCGCTTTACGGTTTGGAAATCCGAAATCCGAAATCCAAAATCCCAAATCGCGTGGTCTTCCGAACCGATCCCCCTAGATCCCAAGATGCCGCATCCTGATTTCGCCAAGCACAACGGGATACCGGAAGCCCTTGCCAAGTCCCTCGTCGACAAGTTCGCCCCTCCCTCCGATTCAGTTTCGGCCGTTAGGATCGGGGCGATGGCAATCGTTGGCGTGCCGGGCGAGCCTTCATCGGTCCTCGGCAACCAGATCATCGCGGCAGGCGAGAAGATGGGCATTCGAACTGTGCTCGTTTGCAGCCACGTGAACGGCTGGATGGGCTACATCCTCGATCCCGTCGATTACGACCAGGGCGGATACGAAGCCGAGCTGTCGTTCTATGGCCGCGAGGAGGGCGAGAAGGTCGCCGCCGCCGCGGTTGCGGCTCTGAAGAAGCTCCAGACAGAGAAGTCTTTTTGACTGCAGTAGGTTGCTACCGCGTTGCCCAAGGTCGGACCAGTTACTTGCTAACGGGCGGAGGGGCGACCTCAAGTCGTGCAAAGCGGCAAGCAAGCAGCCGTACTCCAAAGTAGCCGGTCACCCGATCCAAGCGTCGCGATGCCAACGTTCGAGGGCTTTGACCCACTCGATCTGATCGGCTGTATCGGGGACTTGGAGACCGCGAGCCGCCTCGACCCTGAGGAAAGCCTCCTGGGAGTCCAGGCCGAGGGCCACGAGCGTAGCCGCGCAGATCATCGCGCTCCGGCCGATACCGAGCCGGCAATGAACCACGACCTTCTGGCCCTCCGCGACATGAGCGGCAAGTCCCTGGACGAACCGAAAGCTCCCCTCGTCTCGGCGTGGCGCCGAGCGGTCCATGACTTGGAATCGATCAAACGCAATGCCGTGCTCTCGGCACATCGCCTCTTCCGGCTCGAGGTCGAGAAAGGACTCTTCGAGCGGCTCGAGAGCGCTGACGACCCGGTCGACCCCGGCCGTCTTCCAGGCGCGCACCTCGTCGATCAGCCAGTCGCCGCCCCGCGGCCTCGGCATGATGCCGAGGGCTCCTGCCGTCTCAATCTGGATCCAATTGATAGTCGTCACGGCTGATTGGAGTCTTATACTATAGTCGTGGATCAGCCCCTCCCGCCTCCGATTCCGGTGCCGCCCACCGCTCCCGAACGGGACGGAACCCTCCGGGGCCCGAAGATCGGCGCGCTCGTCGCCGTGATCGTGTTTCTCCTCATCGGCGCCGGCTTCGCGATTTACGTGGGTAGCCAGATGGTAACTGTGGTCAGCAGTCTCTCCTCCGGTTCAAGCCAAGACGATCTCCCCTACTCGGTCGGCAGCGTCGGCACGATCGCGAGGGGGAGGGTTGTCGTCGCCGCGAAGTCGAAAGAACAGCTCAATCCAATGTCGAGCGGCGAATTGATGCCCAACATGATCCTCCTCGCGGGAACTCAAGTCAAGGTTCTGAAGGTCGATCCCGACGCCGTTCAGGTCCAGGTTCTATCCGGCTCTTTCAAGGGCCAGCAGGTTTGGATGCACGAAGAGGACTTGGAGTAGGGGCGTTGAATGCTCCGATCCGCCAAAATGAAGATCGGCATGTTGCTCCGACCATTGACCTCTCTGTTTGTCGCCGGCGTTGCCGGAGCATCGTGGTCGGCGAGCGGAGGAATGATGAGCGCGAATCTCAACGAAGGCGACAGTGGATCGATCCGGTTCTACGGCTCACGCTCCGCCGACCTATTCACCCGTGAGGTCGACGAGTCGTTCCGCGGAGTCCTCGACCGGGATTTCATCTCCAAGGAAGGCGGATCGCTTCCCGTCGGCTACGTCCAAGCATCGCCCACCGGCCAGATCTGGAGCGGGACGATGTGGTCGCGCGACGGCGGAACGTTCATGCGCGAACTCGTCCAGTGGGGCTACCTCGAGCAGGCCGCGATGCTCTCCGACTGCCTCATCAGCCTGGTCCGCAAGAACGGTGACGGCTATTTCGCCTTCCCCGAGTACTTCGGCGGCGCGAGGCCGGGCTCCGGATCCGAACTCGATGGCACGGCCGCCATCATCATTGGCATGGCCGCCCTTTGGGAACGGCTTCCGAGCGGAAACCCGGCCCGGCAGCACATTTTCGACTTTCTCACCGGGCCAGCTTCGCCCGTCGCATTTATCCGCCATCTTCTCGAAGCAGGCCCGCTGATCGCCGGAACCGGCGAGTTCGGCCCCGGCTGCGGTCTTCCCGGTGAGGCCGTCAACGTCGTTCAAAACGGCCTCGTCGTGCTCGCCCTTCAGGCTGCCGCCAGCCTCGACGAGACTACGGGCGACAATTCGGGTGCCCGCGAGTTGCGTGGGCTGGCGGCCAAAACGAGCCAGGACATGCTGAAGCACCTGGTTGACGCCAAGGACCGCTGGATCTGGTGCCTCGATCCCAAGACTCTGAAACCCGATCCGGCTGTGATCGACAACGTGATCAACCGCGGATTCGGCGGACTCAACGGGGTCGCGAGCATGCGAGCCGACGTGCTCGGCTTCGAGCCGGTGGCCGCGAAAGATCCGTTTCGTACGCCTTGTGAAAAGACCTTCGACGGCCTTTACAACACACCGCTTCGCAAGGAGCAGTTCGACAAGTACGGCATCTGGACCCAGTTCGATGCCTACCTAGAGGGGCTTACGACGTCGCCCTCTTACGGCCACTGCTACGCGCTTCAGACGATGCTCCTCTACGACAAGCTCGACATGGCGGACAAGGCCCTGAACTGGCTGGCGACCGCGACCTACGACCTCGTGCCTGGCTACAAGGTGCCGCGCGACTCGCCTTACTTCTTCCAGGAACGCATGTTCTCCCCGGAAGCGCCCGGCAAGGTCCCGCTCGACGCCGGTTGTGGCGCCCTTAACCTCGTCAACGTATCGGAGCCGCTCAAGTGCGCGCGCCTCGTGCTCGGGGTCGACGACACGTCCCGCGACATGGTTCGTCTCGTGCCTCGCCTGATTCCGAGCTGGAAGGGAATGGAGGCGAAAAACTGGCCGATCTGGACGGGAGCCGGAATGGTTCACGCCGACCTCACGGTCGAGCGATCCGGTCCTGGGATGAGGATGAGCCTCAAGGTTCGCGACGGCGAGATCCCGTCCCTCACCGTCCGCCTCCCTTCCTCCCACGGTTTCCGCAGGTTCACGCGGCGCCATGTACGAGAATTGACGCTGAGGGTGGACTGAGCCGCAGTCTTGCGATTTCCCTCGGCGAGCCTGCAGCGCGGCCCTAGGCCCGAGGCTTGTCAGATTCTCCAGACCACGGAGCCCCAGACTACGGCGCGCCCGACTGGCCGTAATGAAGCTTCAGGATTCCGAAGTCGCTCAGACCCACCGATCCGTTTCCGTCGAGGTCGGCGTTCGGATTCCAATTGGAGCTGCTCGGAACGCTGCCGTAGGCCAGCTTGAGTAGCCCAAAGTCGGCCAGCGAGATCGTGTTGTCGCCGTTGATATCGCCATTGATCAGGGAGAAGGCAAGTCCGGTCAGGCCGGTCGACGTCAGCGTCTGATTGGTCAGCTTCGCCCGCAGCCAATGCGACCCCTTTGCGGTGATGTCGTAGGATCCGGGTGCTACCGTCGTCGCCATTTGGAAGTTCCCGTTGGCGTCGAGGGTAACCGTCTGGGAATCGAGCGGCGTGGTCGAGCCGACGTTGCGGATTTGGACGCTAACGGGAACGCCGTAGCTCGATGCCGAGTAGTTCTGCAGCGTGACCGTACCCTTGACGATCTCCGATGTCACATAAATCGACTGCGGCGGCGAGGCAATGCCGTTAGTTACTACGGTCAGGGTCGCCGAACCAAGTTCGAGATTGTTCGGCAGATCGACATGAGTGGACACAACGGCCGATCCGGTCGCAACCGCCATTGTGCTGTGATCATGGGTTCGCGCGTATTGGACATGCCCGGTCGACGTGTTCGTGATGCGCACGAGCGGATAATTCGTGGCGTTCGTCGAGTCGTCGCCGTAGGCGCTGCACTGCGACAGCCCGTTGAGCTGAGTCCCTTGGAGGATGAACGACATTCCTGGGGCCAGGGTAGTGGGGCATGAGGTGATCCTCGGCCGCCAGGCCTCTTGTGCACCAGTGTTCGGCGTAAATATCTCCACATCCTGGCTCAAGTCCGTATAAAGAACCTGCCCCGTGGGCAGCATGATCATATTCCCGACGTAAGAGGGATCTCCCGAGGAGTTCGGAACTCCCGGCAGCGCCGTGAGATTGGTTCCGTCGAATTCGTAAAAGGTCGACGGCGAGTTGTAAACTCCTGGGCTCGTCTGGCAAATGACGTCGCCGTTGGGAAGCAGGCACGCAGGACCGTCGGCGATGTCGAGTTGCTGGCCGTTGGACATGGGGAAGTCGGGCGCTGCAACCCAGGAGCCGGTGTCGGTAGGAAGACCGCCCTGAGTGTAGATCGCGTTGTGGCCCGTTGCGCCCATCGCAAATACGGTCCCGTTTGGCCGCAGTACCATCGGTCCCAGTTCTTCTGAGCCTGAATCTTCGAGGCTCTGCGGGGTACTCCCCGAAACCATCCACTGACCGGTCGAGAGAATCAACTTCTCCGTTTGGGGTGCATTGATCGCATCGCAAGTAAGAATCGTTCCTTCGGGAAGAAGGTTCCAGCCCTCTTCGTCGAACCGGTCTGTCTTTCCGCTTCCGAAAGCGCTCCACGTCAGGGTCGTGGGATTCAGGACGGCTGCGTCGCCGTTCAGGATGTTCGCAAGGAGGAAGCGGCCGTCGGGGAAGACGCAACACTGGGCATCGCCTACGCTGCCCCATCCCGAAGGCGCATTGAGATTGTTCCAAACGTTCGCGACCGGATCATAGATCGCGCCAAGGTTCGTCCACACGCCGCCGCTGCTCAGGTTATATTCACCGCCGATGACGACGACTCGCCCATCGGCCAGCACGGCCGAGGCGAAATAGAGTGGGCCATACGTGTCGACCACCGTGCCGGCAGTCGTATTGATCGATTCCGTGAATACCACGACCGTCGAGTTGGTGATGCTCGATATGGTTCGAGACTTACCGGAAGCAGGAAAGTAGACGTCCTGGTTGACCCGCATATTAGCGGTGGACCCGACGGTCTGGGTCGCCGAGTTCGCCCCGGTCGTGATCGTGGTATACGGCAGGCTCGCGATCTGACTCCAAGTGCCGCTGACGTACCTTCCGGTCGAATCGGGAGTCAACTTCCACCAATCCGACCCTTCGACGTCTTGGCCGATAATCGTGCCATCGGTCAACAGCAAGATGATCCCTATACTGACGGGAGGCTGATTATTGAGAGGTTGCCAGGAACCGCCCGCCGGGGGGCCGACGCGAACGCCCCCTCCCGAAAAAACCTGGGCGACAACCGACAAGGACAGGGCGAAGGAGACGGCCACGGCCGCGCAAAGAGCAAGAAATCGCATGGATATGTATTCTCCGACAAACGCAGCAGAAATCCAATGAAAACGCGAAGATTTCTTGGCGCGGCAACGACGGATCGCGGCCCCGAGATAGGTCGCATTAGGGTCGAATCCCGGAAAGATTGCCGGACAATTCCAGTTCGGATTCTTCGACCCTTTTCGGGGTGCTCTACGGGGACCCGGATTGACCGTAATGAAGCTTGAGGATTCCGAAGTCGCTCAGTCCCACCGATCCATTGCCATCGAGGTCTGCGTTCGGATTCCAATTGGAGTCGCCCGGCACGCTGCCATATGCGAGCTTGAGCTTGCCGAAATCCGCCAGCGAGATCGTGTTGTCTCCGTTGATGTCGCCGTTAATCAGGGAATACGAGAGGCCGCTGATTCCGGTAGCGGTCAGAGTCTGACTCGATAGCCTCTCGCGGAGCCAGGGCGACCCCTTGGCCGTAATATCGTAAGTCCCAGCCGCCAACGTCGTCGCCATCTGGAAGTTGCCGTTCGCGTCGAGAGTTACCGTCTGCGAGTCGAGCGGCGTCGTCGACCCGACGTTCCGGATTTCGATCGTGACCGGAACCAGGTTTCGCGTGGCCGTGTAATTCTGCAGGGTCACCGTCCCCTTCACCAACTTGGAGGTAACCGTGACCGCTTGAGGATTTGAGCCGGTGATCCCGTTCGTAACAACCGTTAGCGTTGCCGCGCCAGAATCGAGATCGGCGGGCAGATCGACATGGGTATAAACGACCAAGGAACCCGTTGCGACTGCCATCGTGCTGTGGTCATGGGTCCGCGCATATTGAATATGGCCTGTCGCCGTGTTCTTGATCCGGACGATCGGATAGTTCGTCGCGTTCTGAACGTCGTCTCCGTAGGCGCTGCATTGGGAAAGGCCGTTTAGCTGCGTTCCCTGAAGAATGAACGACATCCCCGGCGCGACCGTCGTCGGGCACGAAGTGATGGTCGGCCTCCAGGAGTTCTGGGCTGAGCCGCCGGTCAGCGAGTATATTTCGACGTCGCCGGTCTGATCCGTGAACATAACCTGGCTCGAGGGCAACATCAGCATGCAGCCGTTAAAGGAATAGCGATTGGCCGAATCGGGCGTCGCCGGCTCAGAATTCAGACTCGTGCCGTCGTATTCGAAGAACGACACACCCTTAGGGCCGGTATCGTAGTTCGGACTCGTGCAGAGTAGGACGTTGCCGTTCGGAAGGAGGCAACCGGGCGCGTCCGTCATCACCAACTGGTAAGTCATACCGCCGATGACGGTAGTCGGGAACTCGGGGCCGGACACCCACGATCCGGTGTCGACCGGAAGGCTGCCCGGAGTGTACACGGCCGTATGGCTGAGGCCACCCCCCGCGAAAACCTTACCGTTGGGCATCAGCACCATCGGGCCGGTTTCCTGATAAGCCAGGTCGAACAAACTTTGGGGGGCGTCTCCGGCCGAAATCCAGGAGCCAAGTGAGGGAAGGTACTTCTCGGCGTGAGTTCCAGTGGACGAATCGACAGTCAGCACCGAGCCCTCCGGAAGCAACGTCCATCCTTCCTCGTCGAATCCGTCCAACTTGCCGGTTCCCGTCGGCGACCAGGTTAGGGTCGTTGGATCGAGAATCGCCATGTTCGTATCGAACGGATCCGCGAGCGCCCAACGGCCATCGGCGAGAACGCAAGACTCGGCATCGCCAATCTGGCCCCATCCGCTTGGCGCGGTGAGAGTCGTCCAGCTATCGGTGACCGGATTGTAGATCGCGCCTTGATTCGACCAACACGCGTCAGACTCGTTGCCGCTAAAGCTGTATTCGCCGCCCATCAGCACGACGCGGCCATCGGCGAGAACCCCGGAGCCGCAATAACAGGGTCCCCAGCATGCGACGACTTCACCTGTGATCGTCCCGACGCTCGAGCTGAGAACCGCGGTCGTCGAATTCAGGATGTTCTCGACTTTGCGGTAGTCGTTCGTAAACTCAAAGTAGATGTACTGGCCGATTCTCATGTTCGCCGTCGAGGTGAAGGTCTGGGTCGCCGAAGTCGCTCCTGTGGCGACTTGGGTCGTAAGCGGACTCGCTACCTCCGACCAGGTTCCGTTCACGTAGCTCCCGGTAATGTCTGGGGTCAGCTTCCAATATTCATAGGACAGCAGACCCTGGCACAACACGGTTCCGTCCGTCAGCAACCACGTTTGACCGAGCGATATGGGCGGCTGGTTGTTAACCGGTTCCCAGATACCGCTCGGCGGGCCGGCATGGCCATGGCCCCCGGAAATGGTCTGGGCTCGAGCAAAAGGCGCAAGGGTGGACAGAACGCCCACAACGGCACACAACAAAATGGCAACTCTCATGAAACAGGATTCTCCGATAATGTAGAAGCGTAAGTCGATCCGATTCGACGCCTGGTGGCTGAACTCGTCCTGGTTCAATCGCCGTCCAAAGCGTCAGCGCGGGTTCGGAGACCCTTCGAAGCGTCTGCACTTTTGCAAAGGCCCGGCCCGACCCATTATCGTGCGACAATTCCGCGGCCGCGACCGTTAGATTTTCGCTAAATTTTACTGAGGCTTATTGCGACGAAGACGCAGCTATGTCGCCGGATGACCAGATTGGAGCACTAACAGGCTGCTGAAAAACTCGAGACCCGTTCGACGCCTCCTGATAATCGAAAGTGTCGTCCTTTTCTCCGAATACGCCGAAGGCGTTACGTAGCAGAGCCCAGGGTCGCGGTGGGTAGCGGAGCTACCCTGGGTGGGTGCGTGCGACCCGCCAACCCTGAAGGGGTTGCGTCGCCTTCGATTATTAGCCGGCCCGAAAGCGATTGCGAGTTTTTCAGCAGCCTGCTAACTCCTCGCGTCTTGAGCCTTATTGGTGCAGCACTTATAGACTCCCGATTGGTGCTGCACCAATCATTACTGGACCTAGCCGCCGGTCGCGAAGCCGGGATAGCACGTCATCCCGCCGTCGATGAAGAGGGTGACGCCGTGCACGTAGTCCGCCTCGTCGGAAGCAAGCCAGACTGCCGCGCGGCCGATATCGGGCGCCTCACCCACGCGGTCGTAGGGGATCAGGGTGAGGAGCTTGGCCTCCGCTTCCGGTGTCTCCCAGGCCGACCGGTTGATCGGCGTCTTGATCGCGCCCGGGCCAATGCTGTTGACGCGAATCTTCTTGGGCCCAAGCTCCTGGGCCAGGCTCTTCATCAGCATGTAGATCCCTCCCTTCGACGCCGCGTAGTTCGCGTGCCCACCCCAGGGAATCACTTCGTGGACGCTGCTCATGCAGATGATCTTGCCTAGGGCAGTCGAAACGTCGGATCGCATGCCTCTGCGTAGGAACTCGCGGACCGCCTCCCGGGCGCATAGAAACTGGCCGGTGAGGTTGACTCCCAGCACGAAATTCCATTGGTCGAGCGTCATGTCCTGAAAGGCCGAATCGCGCTGAAGTCCCGCGTTGTTGACGAGGATGTCGATCGTCCCGTAGGCGTCGAACATCTGCTTGAACATCGTCTGAACCTGATCCTCCTTGCTCACGTCCGCGGCCAGGGCGATCGCGTCGCCCCCGTTCGCCTTGATATCGTCGACGATCGCCTGCGCGACGTCGGGGCCAACCACGTAGTTGACCACGGTCGCGGCTCCCGCCGCGGCGAGATGTCGGGCGACGGCTTCGCCGATCCCTGAGTTCGCGCCGGTTACCAGGGCCTTCTGGCCGCGTAGCGGCTTGTGGTCGTATCGCGTTTCCAGGTCAGCCTGGGTGGGGGTGAGCAAAGTGTTCATTTTCACTATTCTGGCTTTTTCGGCGGGCTACCGCTCACCTTGTGTAAGCTGAGACCGTCGGTATAGCCGTCAAACAGCCCCCCGTTTTCTTCGTCGTAGAAGAGGCGAGTCTCCCGGTGGCCGTTAGACGGTGTGAGCACGAGCGTCCGACCCTCGTTGTGCCAGTGCCCCAACTGTTGATCCCAGGTGTAGTTTCCGTCTCCCCGAATCCTAATGATCTCTGGAGGCGGATTAGGAACGCCTGGGTAGACCATTCCCGACCAAGTACCGACCAACGACAAGTCGCGGCGCGGCCACGCGACCCAAAATAGGGCCAGGGCTACAAGCACGAGCGCGGAGGCTACGGCAAGCCATCGCCTGGACCGGCGAGTCTTCACGCTTCATTGTACGACGCGCAACGCCTTCGCGTCGAAGAGCCTCTACAACGGGGTTGACCAACTTCGTCTCACTGAGCGCCGACAAGGTTCTCCCGACCCTATCGGCGTGCCGGACCTCAACAGTCGAGTCCTACTCGCGATGAATCTGCAGAGTTTCTCGCCTGAGCCAGTCCGATGATGGCGACGTATACTTCTTCAGAGATGCACTTCCAGGAAATCTCCATCCAGGTACCTCAAGAGGT
>Ga0209415_10011382_pt1 | contig 14991 bp, 20 predicted proteins | sample PeaSoiSIISIP2007_FD_187696 | JGI IMG/M metagenome (GOLD analysis project Ga0209415, IMG submission 187696) | Peat soil microbial communities from Weissenstadt, Germany - SII-SIP-2007 (SPAdes) (version 2) | ecosystem: Environmental > Terrestrial > Soil > Wetlands > Peat | place: Germany...
CGCAAGATGCCCTTGTTGTGCATCATCGTGCAGCATGTTGCTGCATCTTGCCGCATCGAACCCTGCGTGCCGCGATGATCATGAAGTTACCGGCATGATCACGAAGTCGCCGGCCCCGGCCACTTCGGAGGCAAAGCCGTGCCAGCTCGGAGAACGAGAAGGGGGAGTAGTACAATTTGGCCTCGTTCTTTTCCGTGAGGTCCAAGACATCGCCAACGTAGGACGGGTAGTCCTTCGTCTGGTACGAGCGTGGGGCGCCCCGCGGCGACTGGCTCGCTCGCGTGTATGTCAGGAAGTACGAGCTTCTTGCGCTCCTCTGGCGTCCTCGCGAGGTACTCTCGCGCGTCGATGACCCTCTTCGCGACGGCCACGCCGTTGTCGTTCAGGTGCGGCAACTTGAGTTGCGCATGAAGCTCCTCTGCCTTCAGCTCCTGAACGAGCCGTCCGAGCGATGCGTTGAAGAACGGTGTCGCGAAGACGACGACGCCGGAGAAGTCCAACTCGACGCCGTAACTGCGTCAAGTAGGAGGCAACCGAGACTTCGGATGAGACAGGACGGCTGATGAACGAGGACGCCAGGCTCGGCTCTCAGGTTCTCGAGATGGCTGGCAGGCTTGCCGCGGTCGAGAAACAGGCGCGCAAGACGCCGCCTGGGACCCTGCTGGTCGAGATCCGGAAGGTCGAGCAGGCGCAGCTCGCCGTGGAAGGGTTGCGGGCGGACTTGCGGGGCCTGCTCGAGGACCACGCGCGGGTCCGGAGCCTGCTCGGTCGCGGCGATCGCGGCTTGAGTGACGAATACCTGAAGATCTGCGCGGCTGCCGGCGAGTCGCCGTCGCGGTCCGCCGCCGCGCTCGCTCAGACCTCCCGGTCCTCGCGGATGGACGAAGGCCGAAGGCCCGACAAACACTGATGCACAGCGATGACAGCCCATGGTATGTCATGGGCAGCTATGAGCAGCTCCGCGGGCATGTCCGATGATACCTGATCAAGATGACGCTCCGTCCGCCGGCATGGTCAAGCTCGCGGACGCCTCTCTGCCGCCGGAGCTGTCGGTCGCTCCCGCTCTGCAGACGCTGCGCGGGGTCGTCGACAAGGTCTTCACGAGCAACGCCAGGTTCTCGGCCGGCAAGCTCCGGCTCGAGGATGGCACGGTCGAGGGCTTCGCGGGCAAGCTCATGGTCCGGTCCGGCGATCCTGTGGTGCTCCACGGCCAGTGGGGCGAGCACCCGAGGTTCGGGCGTCAGTTCGAGGTCGTCAGGTGGGACTTCGACAGCAAGCCGTCGATGGACGGTCTCGCGAATTATCTGGCCGTGAGCGGCAGTGCGGTCGGCATCGGCCCCGTGAAGGCGCGGAAGGTCGCCGAGGCGTTCGGCGACGACTTCGACAGGGTGCTGCAAGAGGAGCCCGAGAGGATCGCCGCGGTGGCGGGCGTCAAGACCGAGATGGTGACGGCTCTTGCCAAGGACTGGGCCGACAAGCAGGGTTCGATGCGCGCGAAGCTCTTTCTCGCGGGTCTCGGCCTGACGGAGAGCGCCATCGAGACCCTCTCCAAGCGCTACGGAAGCAGCGTCATCGCCCTCGTGAAGGAGGATCCTTTCGAGATCGCCGGCTCGGTGCGCGGCTACGGTTTCGCACGCGCCGACGAGATCGCGCAGAAGGCCGGTATCCCCGCCGACCACCCCGGCCGCATCGCGGCGGGGCTGACGCACACGATCGACAAGTGCCTCGATAGCGGTCACACCTGGACCGGCTTCGTGGAGCTGATCGACAGCGCGCAGAACCTGCTCAAGACGAGCGACCGGCACCTCGTGGAGCAGAGGCTCGAGAGCCTCGTGCTCGAAGGGCGCAAGCTCCACGCGCGGCCGGTGGACAGCTGGGGGCAGCAGGGCCTGAGCAGGCCGGACATCTTCGCCGACGAGCTGGCCGTCGGACGCAGGCTCTACGCTCTCGGACCGAGCCCGCACATCGGCCCTGGTGACGCGCTGCAGGCTTCGCAGCAGATCGAGGGGCTCAACGACGGCCAGCGCATGGCCGTCATGGTGGCCCTCGCGTGGAACATGGCGGTGATTAGCGGAGCCGCGGGCAGCGGCAAGACATTTGTCCTGGGCAAGATCATCGATGCCTACGAGCAGCGCGGTCTGAAGGTCCGTCTCTGCGCGCCGACGGGCAAGGCGGCCAAGCGCATCGAGGCCGTCAGCGGTCGGCCCGCGAGCACCATCCACCGGATGCTCGGTCTCGGGGGCAAGCAGGACGGCGAGCAGGAGGCGTTTGCGGGCCGGGTCGCGACCGGAGAGCTCGACGCCGATCTCGTTCTGGTCGACGAAGCGAGCATGGTCGACGTCTGGCTCTGGGCGCGCCTCTTCGAGGCGATCGACGCGAGCCGGACCTGCGTCGTCTTCTTCGGCGACCATCACCAGCTCCCGCCCGTCGGCCCCGGCAACGTGCTGCGCGATCTGGTGACTCGCACGCCGATCCCGACGGTGGTCCTGTCGCAGGTGGTGAGGCAGGCCGGGGCGCTGAAGGACAACTCCACGGCCATTCTGAGCGGCCAGGTCCGTCCGAGTACGCCGCATCGGATTGTGGAGGGCAAGGTGCAGGCTCCGTGGGTCGTCGACGGCCGCCACGACAAGGCGAGCGACGTGCAGAAGCGCGTCTTGCAGCTCGTGGACAGCCTGCCCGAAAAGCTCGGTGTGAGCCCGGGCGACATGCAGATCTTGGCCCCCGCCTACAAGGGCCTGTGCGGCATCGACGCGCTCAATGCACTCATCCAGAAGAAGGTGCAGGAGAGAAACGGGGTCAAGGTCGCCGACTGGAGTGGAACGCCGGAGCCGGGAGGGGCTCCGGAGGACGAGAAAAAGTTCCGCAAGCGACCGAACTTCTACGAGGGCGATCGGGTCATCTGGACCAAGAACGACTACGACCTGTCGATCATGAACGGCACGCAGGGCACCGTGCGCAAGCTCTACGACGACGGCAGCCTCGACATCGACTTCGGCGAGGGATCGGTGCAGGCCATCGGCAAGGCCGACAGCAAGAAGCTCGAGCTGGCGTATTGCCTTTCCGTGCACCGTGCCCAGGGCGACCAGTGGCCCGTGGTCGTCGCCGTCGTGCACTCGAGCCAGGGCTTCATGCTCAATCGGTCCTTGCTCTACACGATGGTCACGCGCGCGCAGAAGACGTGCATCATCGTCGGCGACGCCAAGGGGATAGCGGGGGCCGTGGGCAAGGAAGAGGCGAGCAAGCGAAGGACGTGGTTGTCGGTGCTGCAGCTTCCGAGGTGGAACCCGTGAAACCCCTCCACGCGGCCTCATGCCGGCCGGGCATCCACTCCGTGGAGGGGTTTACCCCTCACGTCCTGCGCTGGGTTCTCGAGATCCCGCCGCGGGCCATCAGCCACCGCCTCGTCCACGGCCACGAGCAGACGTTTCACGTGGTCCTGACGCCCGAGGGCGACTACCTGATCGAGATGCTGTCGGTCTTCGTGCGGAGCGCTGGCCGCGCGCAGCGGGCGAGACGAGGCTCTGGCGTGGCGTGGTCGACCCAGCTCAAACGCAAGCGGCAGGCCGAAGATCGGCTGCGCGTCGAGAGTCTCTGCGTCGGTCACTGCGAGCACCTGACGGGGCCGGTGGGGTTGGCGATGATCAGCGGCGGGCGCGGCATCCGGCTTGCTGAGCGCGTGGCCTGCAGGCCGGATCAGAGGATCACGATGATGTTCGTGAGCCGGTATCCGGACGGCTGCGTGCTCGACGTGGTGGTGAGGGGGCTGCTTTACCGCGGCCGGCATGAGGCCATCTGAGGCCATCAGGAGAAACCCTCCACGGGAGTGGATGCCCGGCCGGCATGAGGCCATCAGGAGAAACCCTCCACGGGAGTGGATGCCCGGCCGGCATGAGGCCATCAGGAGATCCGACATGGACGACAACGACAAGAAGCAGATGCTCGCTCGCCTCGGTGACGACATGACGCTCGCGGAGCTGCTGGTCTCGGCGCGTCAGACCTTCGAGAAGGTCAGGGGGCTGCGTGCGGACTACGACGCGAAGTGGGAGCGCTACCACGATCTGGCCAAGCAGGAGGCCGTGGCTGCCAAGGAGGTGCTCGAGCGGACCCCTGGTCCCGGGTCTGCTCTGGCTCTCGAGCACACACGCAAAATCACCGGGAAGGCTGCAGAGCCGCTCGAGCGGTGGGTCGCGATCCGTCGCGAGATGGCGGAGCTTCACGCCGTGCTTGCCGCGGTCGACGCCCATCCGCGGTGGGAAGCCGAGGAGTCCGACGCTCTTGCGGTGCAGGCGGTCCGTCAGTACATCAGTCGCGTCTACCTCGACGCCGAGGAGCGTCGGGCTGCGAATGTGGCTTCGGGAGGGATCTGAGGGGTCATGGGTGCGCAGATGGATGTACGCGAATGGTCCGATGGCAAGCTCATCGAGATGGTGGCTCGGGGTACCGAGGGGCCCGTGGCTGCAGCCCTCGCGGCCGAGGTCATGCGCCTTCGCAGCGCGCGGGTCGACCTTGATCCGCTCAAGAGGACCATCCGGCGTCTGAGTGAGCTCGCCGAGCGTCGGAAGATGGCGATCGACGCGGCCGCCGAGGCGCTCGAAGAGCTGGTCAGCCTCAGCGAGATCGAGGCCATCGTTGCCGTCCTGAAAGCGGCGTCATAGGTGATGCGCCTATTTCTACCCCTCGCCGTCGTGGTCGCGACCGAGCTGCTCGGTGGCGGGCAGACGTGCGTCGTTGAAGAGGCGCCTGCAGTTGACGCGGACCCGCCCGCAGTCGAGGAGCAGGAGCAGGCGTCCGCTCTGCTGCCAGCACCAGCTCCCGTCGTCACGCCCGTCGTCATGGCCTCCTACGAGACGCGCTACAGCGCGGGCTCGGGTCGTGGGCACAACATCGAGCGGGCAGCTTCTGCGTTCGGCGATGGCGTGACGATCGGCCGCGGGCAGACCTTCTCGTTCAACGAAGTCGTCGGGCCGAGGGACCAGCCTCATGGCTACTGGAGGGCGCATGTCATCGTCGACGGCGAGATGATCGACGGAGACGGCGGGGGCGTCTGCCAGGTCAGCTCGACGATTCACGCGGCGGCGAGGATGGCCGATCTGGCCATTGACGAGCGCAGTCCGCACTCGCGTCCGAGCACGTACATCCCGGTCGGTCTCGACGCGACGGTGAGCTGGCCAAGCAAGGACCTGAAGATCGTCAACATGCTCGAGGACGATGTCGTCCTCGATGTCAGGGCGACCCGGGACCCGAAGAACAAGTGGGTCGGCGTCCTCACGGCCCGGTTCATCGGCCCGAAGCAGAGCGCTCAGCCGGGCAAGTACCAGACGCGGGTGTCTTCGAGTGGCCAGTCCTTCTCGCGGCGCTCGAAGGTGATCCTTGGCTGCTCCGATTGTCCGCGCAAGTCCCAGAAGGGAGTCGGCGGCACCATCGTCTGGTCGAAGCTGCCGTTCGACGACGGAAGATTCTGGCTCGAGTGGCGGAGCGTCTACCCGGCCGTCGACGAGATCTGGGAGCTGGCTCCGGGGCAGTCGATTCCGGAGTAACCCCGCCATGGTAGCGATTGAGGAGGCGCGAGCGTGATGGACGAATCAGAGATCGCTGCCAAGTACGAGGGCAAGGGCTCGCCCGACGCGCAGAAGGCCGCGGCCGTCTCGCTCATCGAGCAGGACGGGCGGCTGCTCTGCGTGTGGAATCGCCGCTACGAGGGCTGGTCGCTGCCTGGCGGAATGGTGGAGCCGGGCGAGTCGCCGCGGCAGGCCCAGGAGCGGGAGCTGCGTGAGGAGACGGGGCTTGCGACGCTCGAGCAGACGCTGGTGTTCAAGGGGCCGCATGGAGTGGCGACGCCGGCTTCCAAGGGCAGGGCGAGCCTCGTGTACGTGTTCCGCGTGCGGGCGGAAGGACAGGCAAGGATGATGGAGGACGGATGCCCCGTGACGTGGAAGACGCGGGAGCAGTTTCTCGCGTGCAGTCCGTTCGCGAGTTTCTACAAGCAGGTGTTCGAGATCGTCCCGGAGGGGGTCTTGGAGTGTGGGCACACGCAGCAGGAGCACGAGCAGCTGACTATCGTCCCTGAAAAGTAACCCGCCCCGGAGGGGCTGCCGGCCGCATAGGCCATCTGGAGAACTGGGTCATGAGCCATTCGAACAAGGCCCGTCACGGCACCACGTGCAAGACGTGGAAGGACACGGTCTACGCGTCGAGATCCCAGGCGCAGGCGCGGAGCAAACGCAAGAAGCGGGCGGCGCAGCAGAAGCGGGCGCAGGGCAAGGCGGTGGCGCGGAAGGAGGTGGTGGGCGATGATCGCTCAGGAGCATAAGCAGTCATGACGACGCAGCGCAAAGAGCCGCTCTCCAAGGTCCAGAAAGCGATGCTTCTCGTGGCCGACGAAGGCAAGGCCGCGATCGCCAAGCTCGAGGCGTACGTGGAGTTGCTCGAGGACCCGCTGCTGCGCGGCGAGAACGAGGATGCCTGGTGCACTGTGAGCGAAGAAGACCTCGGGCGCGTCGGCAGGCAGGACCTGCTCGCCCTCTGCCGGCATCTACGCTCCGAGTTGGAGCAGGCGAGGAAGGGGCGCGACGAGGCGGTCGAGCTCGCGCGTCGGCAGCTCGTCATCGAGGGCTGCTTGTCGTGCCGAGGCGGCGCCGAGTACAAGGCGATGCTCGCGAACCTGACGTCCGTTCAAGAGCGGAGCAGCGAGTTGCTGAAGGAGACGCGCGTCCTGCGGACCGCCCTGGAGCTGATGGAGAAGGCGGACGACTCCGCCGAGGACTGCGTCGCGCGGGCGCGCGAGATCTGGAGCAAGCCATGAAGACGGAAGACGTGCAGGCGCTGATCGGCGAGGAGTGCCGGCGGAGGAGTCTCACGAGGAGGCTGCGGCGGACGTCGAGAGCGCCATGCGCACGCTCAAGAAGGCTCAGGAGTACCTGAAGGCGACGTGGGACGAATGATCACAATTGGTTCGCTGTTCACGGGTATTGCCGGGCTGGATCTTGGGCTTGGGGCGGCCTTGCAAGAGGCCGGGATCGCGCACCGGATTGCTTGGATGGTCGAGAAGGACGCGTTCTGTCAGCGCGTGCTGCGTCACCATTTCCCGGACGTGGAGCTGCATGGCGACGTGGTGGAGTGCTCCGAGAAGAATCTCTGCGAAGTGGACATTCTCTGCGGCGGGTTCATGTGCACCGACGTCTCGAGCGCGGGCAAAGGAAGAGGGTTCGATGGTGGAGAAAGCCGCAGCGGCCTCACGTGGTTCAACATGCTCCGGCTCATCCGGGAGTTGCAGCCCTCTGCCGTCGTCATCGAGAACGTCGCCTCCGGCGCAAGGCGGTGGCTTGGAGAAGTTGTGCAAGAGCTTCGGGCTGCCGGTTATCCTCGACCTGTCGCCGTTCCTGTCCGGGCTCTCGACGTGGGAGCCCCGCACTTGCGCAAGCGCATCTTCCTCGTTGGGCTCCTCGAAGGCGGAGGATTCGAGGACAAGATCGCCTCGGAGCGCTCGGCAGCAGGCCTGGCCTACGCCCACGGCGACGGACATGAAAGGATCGGGCAGCGCCGAGGCGTCGCAGGCCTCCGGCCGCCACCCCGGCCTGACGCTGACCGACGCGGTGGTGCGCGGCATCGACAAGGCTCCGCCGCAGGAGCCGTGGCCGACTCCGGCGTCGAGGGACTGGAAGTCGAGCGCGAGCCACATGCACGGTCGGAACAGCCGACCGCTCAACGAGGTGGTGAGGCTCGAGGCGGAGGCGGAGGGCGCAGCCCGGAGCAAGGAGCTGGCCCCGGAAACGGGGCTGGCGAGGGAGCTGGGGCTCGCGAAGGCGAAGGGCGCAGCCCGGAGCAAGGAGCTGGCCCCGGAAACGGGGCTCGCGAGTGGCGAGGCAGCTTGCGCGGACGCTTCTGCGGATGTGGATGGAGCTTCGTCGGGGCTGCAGGCGACTCTTGCCCTCGATGCGGACGAGCTGTTCCCGACTCCGAGCGCGCAGAGCTACGGCAGCAACCGAGGCGGAGCGGCGGGGCGGGTGGGCAAGAAGAGGGACTCGCTCGAGTCGATGGCCAGGACGTGGCCGACGCCGACCGCCGAGATCGGGACAGGCTACCGGACGGGCAGTGCGGGCGACGTCTGGAGGCCGAATCTGGAAGGAGCAGTCAACGGTCTACAGCCTCAGAGGATCAACCCGGAGCCCTGGGCGACGCCTCAGGCGCGCGACGACAAGGGTCCCTCGGGGATGGCAGGTCGCGCCGAGTCGGGCGGCAGGCGCAGCAGCCTGTCGGATCAGACGATGCCTGGGCAGACCGCGGGGCGCCTAAATCCCGGTTGGGTGCTTCAACTGATGGGTTTTCCAGGCCGCTGGTTGACGCTGCCGCGCCCTTCGAAGTCGCCCTCCACCGCTTCCCGGCAGGCCGTGGGCAAGCGCAGCACCCGTGGGAAGAGCCGCGGGCGATCCAAGCCTCGGTGAAGATCGCCGACAGGCGCCCAGCCCTTCACGCGGTCGGCAACGCGGTCGTGCCGCAGTGTGGTCTCGTGGCAGGGCGGGTGCTCGTGCATCTGGCGCGGGGAGGAAAGGTACAGTGAGCTACAGCATCAATTCGGGTGTGTACGAACGCGAGCAAGAGTTGGTCGCGATGAAGCGGCTCGCCGAGAAGTTCCCGCAAGCGTTCCTCGACGAGTTGCCGGACGGGCGTTCGGTCTGGGTGAGCGAAGGCGTGCAGCCGTCGCACTTCATGCTCGTCGCGAGCTGTCTCGGGTCGAAGTCGATGGTTTTTGTCTGCCCCTACGTCTCGATGGGCAAGGAGGGCAAGAGCGTCTTCGTCACGCGTGATCGCTGGATCCCACACTACCGGCTCTCGCACGGCGACAGTGACAAGCATCGGCAGATCCTCGCGCTGATGATGGAGCTTCGGTGATGGGCTGGGCCAGCTGTGGCACGGACTCTGCGGGGCGCCGCATCGGGTACGCGCACGTCGCGACGTGCGATGAGCCGGAGTGCCAGGTGCGCATTGACCGAGGCTTAGGCTACGCCTGCGGCGGCATGCACGGCACCGAGGGTCGTGACGGACAGCCTGCGTGCGAGGGGTACTTCTGCGGCGAGCATCGGGTTGATGGGGTCCGGTGCGAGCGGTGCGTGCGGCTCACGGAGGAGGCGGATGATGCAGATGGCGCAGCGTGAGACGACTCTCGGGGATCTCGTGCGGGCTGCGGACACGCTCGGTCTCAGCCTGCACGTGAGGCTGCGCGAAAAAGCTCCACCCGCCTACCGCTGCCGCTACTGCCGGAGCGAGATGCGCGTGACGTCGTACGTCTACGACGAGAACCCCTTCTGCGCGGGGTGCCTGCATGAGCGCGTGGCCCGGGCTGTGGATGTGGATCCGCTCGACGGGCCGAGGATGGACTGCGGGCTGCCGGTGCGATGATGAGGATCCGCGTGCTGTCCGACTTGCACTTCGAGTTTCACCGGGACGAGGGCTGCGAGTTCATCCGCTCGCAGGATCCGAGCGGCGTGGACGTCCTGGTCCTGGCCGGAGATGTCACGAAGATGCGGATCGGGTTCGCCAGGACCTTGGGACTGTTTCGCGAGCAGTTCCGAGCTGCCGAGATCATCTTCGTCCCCGGCAACCACGAGTACCACGAGAGCGATCTGACCACGGTCACGCGAGGCTTGAAGCACGCGATGGACAAGCTCCGGGGAGTCCACTGGCTCGACTGCAGCATCGTCGAGATCCGAGGTCGGCGCTTTCTCGGCACCACCCTGTGGTACGGCAGGACGCCAGCCCCGAAGCATCCGATGGTGCTCAGCACGGACGAACAGTGGGGCCGTGGCATCATCCGTGAGGTGAGTGAAAAGGGCGTGATTGAGAGGCCCTATGCCGACTTCGCGGCCATCAAGAGCCTGCCCGAGTGGTACGACACGGAGCACCGCAGGGCGATCGAATTTCTCGAGCGCAATGTGCGACAGGGCGACATCGTGGTGACACACTTCTTGCCCACGCGACGTTCATCGCCGGAGAAGTACAGGACGGCCCTGAACAACAACTGGTTTGTCGCTGCCGAGCTCGAGAGCTTCATCGAGCAGCGCAAGCCCGCTCTGTGGATCCACGGGCACACGCACACGTCGTGCGACTATCCGATCGCGCAGACGCGCATCGTCTGCAACCCGCTCGGCTACCTGAGCGAAGGGGAGTTCAACGGGGCTTTCATGGACGACTTCAACGTCGATCTGGAACCCGTGCGGAGGGCGGTAGGTCGCGGTCCTTCCGAGAAAGCATCAGGCTCATGATCGGAGAAGCCATCATCGGCAGCGCGACGCTCATCGTCCTGGGTGTCTTCTGGTGCGCGCAACGCATCGTGAACAAAACGCTGGACGTCGAGCAAGAGGATCCGCGTCGCAGGGTGCTGCTGCATCAGCGCGAGCACTGGGCCTCGGAGCTCAAGAGCAGCTACTTCGAGGCGCGCGAGGCCGCGATCGAAGATCTCAAGCGCATCGATCGGGAGCTTTCGAAATGCTGAGCTACTCGCACACAGAGGTCTTCTCGCAGGCCGAGATCAACCTGCTCGCGCAGGCCATCAAGCTCGTGGACGCCGTGAAGGAAGGTGGCTCCGTGATCCGCTGCCACGAGCTGGCTCGCGCCGTGGGGCGGGTGCTCGATCTGACCGTGGAGGACGGCTACTACGGCTTCGTCGACCACTCGTGGTGCTGGACGCGGCCCGTGGACCGAAGGCCGCCGACTCCGCGGATCGGGTGGCCGAACATCCTCGACGTTTACTGCGTCGGGCAGCTGCCGATGGTGCAGCTCGTCGCGAGTGAGCCCTCGGGTCTGCCCCACGTCGGCTGGGCGTACCGGACGGGCCCCAAGCGTGAGGACATCCGGTGGGACGTGGTGGGCGAGCTGCAACGGCAGATGGTCGTCAGCCTGCGGCAGCCGCGGTCTCTCGTCTGCGACCAGTGCGGCTTCGAGGAGTGCTGTTCCGAGGGAATGCTCGATCACGTGTGCCGGCGTTGAGGAGGAGAAAAACCCATGAGCTACGACATCTACATTCGTTCGAAGCACTTCTGCCCTCACTGCGGGCGTGACAGCCAGCGGGAGGGCGACAGCTACCAGGGGCAGCTCCCGAACCCGACCTACAACCTGACGCCCATCTTCGATCTGGCGCTCACCGGGGAGGGACTGCCGAACCCGGAGGTGGCCGAGTCGTCCGTGGTGCTCTTCGGAGCCCAGACCGACAGGCCGAGGGGTCTGCGCGTCCTGTCGGGTCGGAAAGTCGGCGACTCGATCGCGATGATCGACAAGGCTCTCGCGCGCATCGATGCGCAGCGTGCGGCCTTCGTCAAGCTCGAGCCGGACAACGGCTGGGGAACTCTCGCGGGCGCCGTCGAGGTCTTCGAGCGGATGGCAGCGGCGGCGAAGGAGTGCAATCCGGACGCGGTGTGGGAGATCCGGTGATGGACTCGATGGACACCCAGTGGATCTGCATCCAGCAGCCCGTGTGCCTGTGCTCCGGTGAAAAAGCTGGAGGCGAGCTCACTGGCTACAGCTGCGACTGCATCCGGGACACGCAGGCGCCCTACTGCACCGATTGCCTGTGCACGATGATCGAGATCGAGACCGACTCGGGTCGGCTGGTCGGACAGGCGTGAGCGATGGGCCGTCGTGAACGCAGACAGCAAGTGGCCCTCGAGCGCCGAGGCCTGCAAAGTCGCGCGAGCAAGCGGATTCGGCAGCTGCGGAGCGATCTGCAGCAGACGGCGGCGGACGTGGCCGCGGGCCCCGGCTCGGCGGAGCACAAGCTCGAGGCGCTCCTCGACCTGATGGCCAAGGTCGTGGCGGACGTCCACACCATCGGGCAGCAGTCCGTGTCCGAGGCGCAGGCCAAGGACGCGGCCTATCAGGCGCTCGAGGCGACGTTCCGTCAGCAAAGTGTGCGGGACATGTTTCTGCAGAGCCAGTGGCGCGGATGCACCAAGGAGACGGTGGACGCGATCGTCTCGGACGAGATCATCCGTCGCTCGCTGTTTCGTTCGGACGTCGCGCTTGCGATTTCGGCGATCGATCGGATCGCGATCGGGTGCGATCATGCGCGCAAGGGCGGACGTGACGTCGTGGAGGCGGCCCATGCCGGCTACCGGGCCACGCTCGGCAGCGAGAAGTCGCGACAGGTGCGTGAGCGGCTGCTCGCGGCAGGCTTCCGGGGCGGGGCGGCGGCAGCCCTCGAGGACACGGTCTGCGCGGAGATCTGCGACAACCTCGATCACGTTATCGAGGTCGCCAAGAGCTTCAGTGTGCTCAATGAATTCCCGGAGTCGGAAGGGCGGCTTGCGGGCTTTCGCCGCCGCGTCGATCCGGAGGTGCTCGCCCTTGAAACGTCCGACAGGGTTCGCAGGCTCGGGGAAATGACGGTCGAGCACCTTGCCCAGACGGCGCTCGTGGACGTTCTGCGTAGCAACGTGGGCTGGCCTGCCACGGCCGAGGAGTTCGGACGGCGCTACAAGCTCGATCCCGAGATGCGAGCCGATCTGCTCAAGTACGGCTGGAGCGGGGTCACGGAGTCGACGGTGGACGAGGTGGTCGGACGGCTGGCGTTCGACAAGCTGGCGGAGCTCAAGAGCAAGGTTCACGCGACCCGCGCCGAAGACGAGGAGGCCGTGGCAGCGCGCTTGAACGAGGCGCAGCAGGCTCTCGCCAACAACAATCTAGGCGGCAAGGCCGATCTCGTCCCGCCGGGTCAGATCCGCTGCACGGCGCAGAGCTTCGACCACACGCTGATGCGCGTGGGAGCCGACTTGTGGGCGGCCACCTATGCCAAGGGATGCAAGGATTCCGAGGCCGCTCGCATCTGCGAGGCGGACGGGCGCCTGCGGCCGACCTCGGCGTGCTTCGCGGCCCTGTGGGCCGTGCACGCGTTCCAGCGCCTGCAGGTGAGCCACACCTTTGCCGCGGCCTTGATGTGCACCGACGTGACCGCCGAGTCGCTGCATCACGTGCAGGACGGGTGGCGCGCTTGGTCCATCATGGTCCCCAATGGTCTACTTCAGCATCCGAGCGCGGTAGCCAATCTCGAGATCCGCCGGATCCTCTTCGCCATGTTCGACGGCCAGGCGATGCTCAGCCTGCATGACTTCTCGGGTCAAGGTGGCCTCGAGCGTGCTGTTTTCGTCGTCGCGGCCAAGACGGTGGCTGAGCTTCTGACGAGCGAGCTGCCGAGCAGCTATCACGAGAGCGTGGCGGTGGAGGATGCGCTCAAGTCGCTTGAGCGAAGCGAAAGCTCCCGCGCACGCGCCGAGCCCGAAAGGGCTCGGGTCTCTGCTCTCAAGTCGCTTGAGCGAAGCGAAAGCTCCCGCGCACGCGCCGAGCCCGAAAGGGCTCGGGTCTCCGCTCCCGAGTTATCCATCGAGCAGGGCGACCTGCGCGTGTCCGGAGTGGCCGTCGAAGGGCCCGAGCAGCGCCTCATCCTGCTCGCTCGTCGCCTGACGGCGGGACTGCTGCTCGCCATGCAGAATGAGCCGGACGTCAAGGTCCGGGAGGTTGCCGAGCGATCGGGAGGCTACGTCAAGGGCAAGCGCGAGCAGGGCGAGCCGGCCCACCGCATGGTCGTCGTCGGGCGCCCCTTGACGATTGACTGCCGCGAGGGGATCGAGAATTTCATCCGCACCGGCAAGGTCACGCGGGGTGGTCGCCCGGGCCTGCCCTCGGTGCAGTGGATCGTGCGCGGGCACTACAAGCACCAGGTGTATGGAGTCGGCAGGCTCGGGCGGAAGCTGATCTGGATTCAGCCGTTCTGGAAGGGCAAGGCGGATGCGCCGATCTTGACGCATGCGAGGAAAGTGCAAGGAGGCCGTGATGGGTGACGGATTGAAACGGGCGAACAAGGCGAAGGGCGCAGCCCGGAGCAACGAGCTGGCCCCGGAAACGGGGCTCGCGAGGGCGCGTCGCGGGGCTGGCGAGGCTCGTGGCAAGGCGAAGAAGTCTCCGAAGGTTGGCAAGGCGAAGAAGTCTCCGAAGGCGATACCGGTGCCGGCGGCTCTCGTCGTCATGCGCCGCGAGTTCGAGGTCGACGGCGGAGCGGTGCTCGACGGTATCGTCAGCTCGATCGAGCTGTCGGACGGGACCGAGGAAGGCGAAGGGCGAAGCTCGCAGCAAGGCGAAGGCGAAGGCGAAGGGCGCAGCCCGGAGCAAGGAGCTAGCGGGGCTCAGCCAGAGCCGCCGCGCGAGTCCCTCGGAGCGACGCTCTACCTGCCGCGCTCGGAGCTGGGGTACTATCCCATCGGGGCGAAGGTTCGGGTCACGGTCGAGCGGCTCGGCTGAGCGATGCAGTTCCGTCTACCCTACAAGCTCGTCGAGCGCTCCGACGTCGTTCGCAGCCGTCCGGCTCTCGAGCGGGCGGGTTGGAAGTGCGAGCGATGCCCGAGGGCCGAGGGCTTGCGGGTCATCGTCTACCGAGGCGCAGACCTGGTGGTCTGTCCGACCTGCCGGGTCAACGGAAGCTGGAAACCCTCCCCGGAGGGGACGCCCCGGCCGGCGTGAGGCCGTTCAGGATTTGTCGTCCGCGCAGGACACGGAGTGGGCGTCGGATGCCAAGGAGTGAGGATCGAGATGTCTGAAGTGAAAATGAGCGGCTTCTGGGGCGTGTGGTGCGTGCACGCTGACGGCAGGCGATACTGGCTCGGCGACAGCAGCCAGAGTCGCTGGACCGAGGAGGTGGCCATTGGCGTGGCCAAGCACCTCGGCGTCGGTGTCGATGAGGGCGTCTACACCGCCAAGCCGCTTCCAGCCGCCAGCAAGGAGCGCGATCCGAAGGCTTGTCGCCGCGGTCTCGTCGTCGCCAAGGGCGTGGCCCATGACTATCTCGATGGCTCGGACACCTGCTACGTCGAGGTCAACTGCGAGGATGATCCGGGGGGCTCCGAGACGATCGTCGTCAGCAAGGGCCTGTACGACGACACATGCATCGCAGGGCTCGGTCATGATGCGGTGCTCGTCTACCGAGAGGGTGACGAGCCGTTCACCGAAGGG
>Ga0209415_10011383_pt1 | contig 14991 bp, 12 predicted proteins | sample PeaSoiSIISIP2007_FD_187696 | JGI IMG/M metagenome (GOLD analysis project Ga0209415, IMG submission 187696) | Peat soil microbial communities from Weissenstadt, Germany - SII-SIP-2007 (SPAdes) (version 2) | ecosystem: Environmental > Terrestrial > Soil > Wetlands > Peat | place: Germany...
CAGCTTCCCCCGCCGCTTTTTCAAAGCGGACAGTTCATGTGTGAATTCAACCGGACAGATCACATACTAGCGACACAAAATCGCACGTTGGTTTGACTTCGGCGCATCCGTGTGATATGGGGTATAGGGGAGTTTAAGATGCCTTTTTCACGAAGTAAAACAGTTGGCGTTCTCGGTTTGCTCTGCCTGGGAATCCCCGCCTTGGGACATCATTCCGTTCAGGCGGAGTTTGACGTGAACAAGCCGGTCACGGTAACCGGCGTCGTTACGAAACTGGAGTGGGTTAATCCTCACTCATTCCTGTCGGTGGACGCCACCGACGCGAACGGTAAAATGACGCACTGGTCTTTCGAGATGGCGGGCCCAGGGGTGCTTCGCAGGGCCGGGATCAGCCGGACGGACCGCGGCGGTCTGGCGGTCGGGAACATGGTCACCGTGAACGCAGTATTGGCTAAGGATGGCTCCGATTTCGCGTTGGTCAAGACCTTGACTCTTCCGGATGGCCGCACCTTTACCATCTGGGGCGGTGATCCCAACGCGAAGTGAGCGGCAGTAGGCTCGAGAAGGAGAGGCTGGCATATGAAGCGTTTTAGGTTTGCATCCCGCGTGCTCACGGCGGCACAAGTGACTTTGGTGTGCTTTTTTCCGGCGCAAGTCTGGGGACAAGCGCCGTCGGCATCGCACAACATGGGAGCGCATCCGGATCTGACCGGAGTCTGGAATGGCAACAACGCTGGCGGCCCATATATTAAAACGTCTGATCCGCTCGCTGCGTTATTAGCGGCGAGAGATGGCGACTTGGTGAACTTTGAACGCGACGGCGCTCTGATCCGGCGGTCCAATCCGAACAAACCGCTGTACAAACCCCAGTTTTGGGAAAAGGTCCAGAAACTGGATCAGAATGAGAATGAAGACGATCCGTCCTATGGTTGCGCGCCGGGTGGAGTGCCCCGCATTGGTCCGCCGGCCAAGATCGTTCAGACTCCCACCGAGTTGGTTTTTCTCTATGTCAGTCCTCCCGCGCAGGGTTGGGGCGATGTCTACCGCGTCATCCCGACCGACGGCCGCGCGCATACGCCATTGGAGCAGCTAGACGGGACTTGGAACGGGGAATCGATAGGTTTTTGGGAGGGCGATACATTGGTCGTCGACACCATTGGATTCAACGACAACGGTTGGCTCGATATCGGCGGGTATTTCCACAGTGAGAATATGCATGTCATCGAACGCATCCATCGCGAAGGAGATACCTTAACGTGGCAAGCCACGGTGGAAGACCCCGATGTACTGGTGAAGCCCTGGGTAATGAGCCCTCGGGTCCAGCGGCTCAATCCGGATCCGAAAGCCAGGGTTCCCGAATCGTTTCCTTGCAGTGAGCGCGATCTGTCGCATCTGGTCACTAAAGAGCATCACTAAGAGAATCCACTGGCCCGGCTCGTCTCGAACAACATGAATCAATCTCTTCTGGTTTACGGAGCCGTCGCGGCGATGGCAGCAATCGCTGTTCCCGTCGCTCCGGCACAGGACGTTTCGGCGACACTTAAGACAGCCGAGTACGCCCTTGGAATGATCCGCGGTCCCCGCCGCATAGACGCCATCAACACGCTGGAGTATTGGGGCACGGGACACATCTACTCACTCGGACAGGCCTACCGCCCCGGCGGACCTTGGCCTCCCTACAAGGTCAGCACCAGGGTCAGTTTGAGTTACGCGGTTCCTGCCATGCGCATGGATTTTACCCGCGATAATCCGGAAGGGCTGGTGCAAGGCGGGGGACTGGGTCCGCTCGCCAAGCCGGAACGACAGATTCAAGTAGTCAGTGGTACATCTGCCTGGAACGAGTCCACGCCGGGCGCTGGGTTTATTCCCGGCAGCACTGCCACGCCTGCTTCGGGCGCCGTCCGCGACCGGCTTCTGCAACTTTGGACCACGCCCTTCGGAGTCCTGAAGGCGGCCGAGCAGGCTGGCGCGAGCGCCAAGGTCACGATGGAAGGCGGGGCCACGGTGATCACGTTCCCGCTTTCGGGCAAGCTAGCCGGCATTACGATGAAGGCGACGCTGAACGCCAAGAATCAAGTAGAGAAGGTGGAGACGCCAGTGGACGATCCCGTGCTCGGCGATATCGTAATCGAAACAACTTACTCGGACTACAAAGATCTGGGCGATATCACGAGCGATGTGCTGTTCCCTTCGCACATTGTTCAAAAGCAGGGTGGCTTTCCGGTCCTGGATTTGACCATCACCAAGGCGGACCTCAACAACCCCTACGTGGTCTTCCCGGTGCCGGAAGCCGTGGAGCAAGCTCCACCAGCCACGCCGAAAGTCGAGGCGCAGAAAGTGGCGGATGGGGTCTGGTATCTCGCGGGAGGAACCCACCACAGTGTAGCCGTGGAGTTCACCAACTACGTGGTCCTGGTGGAATGCCCGCAGAGCGAAGAACGTGCATTAGCAGTCATTCAAGCGGTGAAGACGACGATTCCGCGCAAACCGATCCGGTACGTCGTAAATACCCATCATCATTTCGATCATTCGGGTGGTCTTCGCGCGTGCGTGGCAGAGGGGGCTACGATTTTGACGCACGCCGACAACAAACCGTACTACGAAAAAGTGTGGGCGCAGCCCCACACACTGAATCCCGATACGCTGGCCAAGTCGCCACGGAAGCCGGTGATCGAGGCGGTGGTTGACAAGCGCGTGCTCACGGATGGCAAACGGACCTTGGAGCTTTATCACCTGGAAGGGAGCAATCACGCGACCACGATGTTGATCGGCTTTCTTCCGCAAGAGAAAATCCTGATTGAGGCGGATGTTTACAACCCGCCGCCGGTCGGCGCGCTGTCTCTCGGCCTGGTGAAGGAAAAGAACCTGTATGAGAACTTGAAGCGTCTGAAGCTGGACGTGCACCAAATCATTCCGCTGCATGGAAATCTGGTGACCATCGACGATCTAAGAAAAGCCATCGGGGAGGGTGATTCTCGATAGAATGAGTCCGTGGCTTTAAAGAATCGAATCGCGACCACCGTTCTTCTTTCAATATTGTCCATACCGCTGGCGGCCCAAACCGGCGGCCCCGGGCCTATACCGCGCATGCCCGACGGGCACCCCGATTTGAGCGGCGTGTGGGATCGCCCATTCGTCGCGGACATGTCCAAGAGCGGTCCCAATCAGCAAGGTGAACCCAACCTTCCCTTCACCGACTGGGCCAAGGCGCACCTGATCGAAGAGTTTGACTACTCGGCTCATTGCCTGCCGCTCGGCTATACACGCGGCATTAATTCGCCTATGCCAGTGGAGTTTGTACAAAGAGCCAATCGGCTGGTCATCCTTTACGAGATGAACAACACTTTTCATGTCGTGTACACAGATGGACGCGAGCACCCCAAAGATTTGCCGCCGACTTGGTTCGGCCACTCGACCGGCAAATGGGAGGGCGATACCTTAGTGGTCGACACCGTCGGATTCAACGAGAAAACGCGCGTCGATACCCAAGGTCACCCGCACACCGAAGCCCTGCACGTCGTCGAGCGCTTTCAACGCAGCGACGCGACTCATATGACCTACGAAGTGACGATCAGCGACCCGGGAGCTTACACCAAGCCGTGGAAGAATACAAGAACATTCACGCTTCGGCCCGATTGGGAGTTGATGGAGTACAGTTGCGACGAAAACAACAAGGATGTGAACGAGGGTCACATCAAATAGGACTATGTGGCCTGTGTCTAGTTTTCTAGTGTTTCTTACGCTTGCCACCTTGCAGGCGCAATGGTTGAACTACCCGTCACCCAGCACTCCGCGCACTAACGATGGAAAACCGAACCTGAAAGCAAAAGCGCCGCGCGTGGCGGGAAGGCCGGATTTGAGCGGTGTCTGGCAGGTGCAACCCGTCCCTGGCGAAGTCGAGCGAATGCTAGGCAAGCTCGATGCCGATGTCGTCCTGGGTTGCGATCCCAAGACTTTCTCCAAATATTTCTTCAGCATCTTGGCCGACTTTGCGCCCGACCAGGCGCCCATACGCCCAGAAGCCTTGGCCATCATGCGTAACCGGCCCAAGGACGATGTGCCGCCCAATGAACGGTGTCTTCCCGAAGGCGTTCCGCGCGCCGAGCTGATTGCTTTTCCCTTCAAGATCGTGCAAACACCGCAGCAACTCGTCCTGATGTACGAAGTGGACAACACACGGCGCCAGATCTACACGGACGGCCGCAAGCTTCCGGCGGACCCCAATCCTGCCTGGCTTGGTTATTCCGTGGGCCGGTGGGAAGGCGACACGCTGGTGGTCGACACCACGGGGTTTAACGATCAGGTACGCATTGACGCAGCTAGTCATCCGCACAGCGAGCAACTGCGTATTCAAGAACGTTTCCACCGCCTGGATTTCGGGCACATGGAATTGCAGATCACCATCGACGACCCAAAGATGTATACGAAACCGGTCACGTTTCAAGTGACACAACTGCTAATGCCGGATAGCGACATTCTTGAATTGTTCTGCAACGAAAATGAAAAAGACCGTGGGCACATGAAGAAGTAAACCCGGCTCCGAAGAGCCTGTCTTGGCCGGCCAGCGTTTACGAATCTTTCAGAGATTCAGTTTGACGGGAAACGGCCACGTCGCCGCTGCCACTCACGGAGCAGTCAGCGCGGAATTGTGTTAGTGTGAGACGCCAAAGCAAGACATGGTGTCGGTATGAGCACGAAATCTTCCCCCGCAGTGCCCGTCCAAAGAGATTCCAGAAAACAGCAGGTCCGTGCCGCGCAGGTTCGAATGCTGTACACGAATGTCAACGACGGAGTGGTGGTCACCGTAGTCGCCTCGACAATCTTGGCTCGTCTTCAATGGGCCATCATTCAACACCGTATCATTCTCGGTTGGTGGTTATGCATGTGTATGGTAGCGGCAGCGAGATTCGCACTGGGGCGGCGCTGGTGGCGTGCCGCGCCGTTGGGAGTGGAGGCGAAAAAGTGGGATACTGCCTTCACCATCGGCGCGGGCCTGGCTGGAACCGGTTGGGGCGCGGCGAGTATCTTGCTATACCCTGCGGATCATCTAGAAGGTCAAGTCTTTTTGGCCTTCATCATAGGTGGAATGTTGCTTGGCGCGGCTCACCTGCTGGCGCCGCTACCCGAGGCGTTCCTCGCGTTCATACTGCCAGCTGGTATCACGCCGACGGTGCGTTTCATGGTGCAGGGCGATGAGGCCCACCTTTCGATGGGTTTACTGGTCGGCCTCTTTGTTGCTGTCACTTTGATTACCACCCGACGAATCCATCTCACCATCGTCTCATCCTTGAACCTTCAGTTTGAAAACCAGGACCTGGTGCAGGATTTGCAGGCTGCTAAGAGCCGCACCGAGGCTCTGAACGAGCAACTGGAGATCCGGGTTCGAGAACGCACGGCCGAACTGCAGCGGTCGACCGAACGGCTGAAGACTGAGATCAGGCAACGCGAACAAATGGAAGAGGAGTTGCTTCGCGCGCGCAAGCTGGAATCGCTCGGGGTGTTGGCCGGGGGCATCGCGCACGACTTCAACAACTTTCTGACCGTAGTCCAAGGCAACGTGGAGCTGGCAAAGATCCAGTTAGGCCGGAACGAGCCGGTTCGAGCGATACTCGAGCAAACCCAGACTGCCTGTCAGCGGGCCGCGCTGCTGTCCTCTCAGTTACTGACCTTCGCGAAAGGCGGAAGCCCGGTACGCCAAGTGGTTTCCATTGCCAGGTTGCTAACGGACGCCGTCGACTTAGCACGCGCCGGCGCGCAGACCAGCGTGGAGTTGAGCATTGCGGAGGATCTCCGGTTTGCGGAAGTCGACGCGGGGCAGATCGGTCAGGTGCTTCATAACATCCTGCTCAATGCGCGGGAGTCGATGCCGGAAGGCGGAATCATCGAGGTTGACGCGGAGAACGTCGTCCTGGCAGGCGCTCAGGAGGCCGCCAATCGTATCCGGATTTCCATACGGGACTACGGATGCGGAATACCCGTGGATGTCCTCCCTCGTATCTTCGACCCATACTTCACTACCAAACCAGGCAGTCGCGGCTTGGGTTTGGCGACGGCATATGCCATCATTGCCAAGCACGGTGGCAGTCTTTCCGCGGAATCGAGACCTGGGCACGGAACCGTATTCACGATTAAACTGCCCGCCTCTCCAGGAAGTCCGGCACCGCAGGCTCCGATCGTTAGCGAAACACAAACTGGTACGGAGCGAATGCTGGTTATGGACGACGAAGAGGGTCTCCGGGTACTGCTGAAGAGCCTTCTGACGCGCCTCGGCTACGAAGTCCAGACTGCCCGGGACGGTGCCGAAGCAATTGCACTGTGCGAAGACGCGATAGTTTCCGGGCGCGGTTTTGATGCCGTCCTGCTGGACTTGACTGTAAGCGGCGGGATGGGAGGTCTTGAAGCGGTTAGACGACTCAAAGAGTTAGACCCTTCCATGAAGCTCATCGTCACCAGTGGCTACTCGGATGCCCCGGTCATGTCAAATTTCCGCGAGTATGGCTTCGATGACGTACTTCCGAAGCCATGGAGGATCGCCGAAGTGAGCCAGGTCCTCCAGCGTGTGCTGGCGTCGCATCCGGGATAGCCACGCCGTCACTTTCATCTACCGCGGCTGCTCTTCTAGGGACCCACGATCCTTGCATTAATTCCCGCCCTTCAGCTGTGAATACACCATGCGGACGAATCGGTCGGCGCTGGTTCCCGCGCCGGCAGGCAACAGACCCCCGGGAACTTTCGCGTCATAGGGAGCCGTTACTTTCGCGGCGATGACTTCCTGCTCGCTCTTGCCCTCGCTGATCATTTGCTGCACCTTGTCCCGCACGCTGAGAATCATGTCGCGGTAGGGAACGATGTCTGTCCGGTTGATGATGGTGCCGTGGCCCGGCACCAGCCGCGTGTTCGGACCGGCCAGCTTCATGGTGGCGTCGAGCGCTTCCAAGGCACCCTGCAAAGTACCGCCGTTGTTGGTGTCGATGAAGGGATAGCCGTAATTCCGATAGAAGTCGCCGATCATGATCACGTCCGCGTTCTCAAATCGGATCATCGTATCGCCGCCGGTATGGGCTGCTCGAACCGGAATCAGGTCGACGATTTCGCCGTTCAATCGAAGTTTCAGTGGATCGCCCAACCCGTACGTCACCACAGGAAGACGGGCCGGATCCCTGGCAGGAGCCGCGTTACCAGCCGCCGAAGGCGCCGGACGTGACATTTCCTCGCGCAGTTCTTCCCGCGCAAACAGCAGCGCGCCCATCTTCACGAAGTTCGCATTGCCGCCCGTATGGTCAATATGCAAGTGCGTGTTGACTAGAAAGCGAATCGGCTCGGAGCTGATTTTCCTGATCGCCGCCACAACCTTGTCGGTTATTTGGCCGTACTGGGAATCGACCATGAAGATGCCATCCGGGCCGGCGAGCACTCCAATCCTGCCACCGGCTCCATCCTGATGGCCAGGATCGGTTCCCGCGGAACCGGAGAGCATGTAAAGGTTCGGCGCGATTTTCTCCGTCAGGATTTCGATGTGGGCGTAGTCGATTCCGGGCCCCTGCGCCCAGGCACTCAAGGAAACGGCGGCTGTGGCCATTACCAAAACGGAAGATTGCCTTGCTCGTCTCATCGGTCTTCCTCCTGTTCAAGATTTTCCGCACGCTGCGTGATCTGCTCGCCCCTTTTACGTCACAAACGAAACGAATCGCCGTTGGGGATCATATTTTGCGCGCATCGCCCTGCTTCGGATTTGCCGCTCAAGTGGCGAAGACAGGCGATATCCCGAAGGGCAAGATCTACTACAAAGGTGACTCGGGCTGCGAAGTTTATCGCCGAGGCTCCACCTGGAAGGCACGCAAGCCGGCCGCGGGTAATCCCCGATTCAGTTGGCGTTCCAAATCCTACATTTTCCGTCCCGTTCTCCGCAGAGACTTAGTGCAGCACCAGCTTCTGCACCCGCAGATTGCCGACCTCGGCCACATAGAGCGTGTTCTCCTCGCGGCAATCGATGGCGTTGACCGTGCCGAACTCCTTGAGCAACTTGCCGGCCCTGCCAAACTTGCCGGTCATCGTTCCGTCCAGGTGCATTTTATAGATTTCACCGTCGCGGTCAATGTCGTTTGGCGGATTGGAATTCGAGACGTAGAGGATCGGATCGGCTCCCTTCGTGATGCAAAGCGCCTGCGCATTTCCGACATTGGTGAAAGCCGTCTTGAAGTTGCCGTCATTGTCAAAGACCTGGACGCGCTTGTTTCCGCCGTCCGCGGCATAGACATTCCCTTGTGCGTCAACCGCGATGCTGCGGACATCGGCGAACTCTCCATTTGCGGTCCCCTTTTTGCCCCAGGACTTCACAAACTTGCCGTCTTTGTCGAACTTTGCGACGCGCGCATTGCCAAGGCCGTCGGCGACGAATATGTTCCCGGCGGCATCCCAAGCGACGTCGGTTGGACGGGTGAAGAGGTCGGTCGGCTGTCCAGAGCCGTCTCCGGTTGCCGGACGCGCCGGAACAGGAACGGATTCCGCTTTTCGTCCGAGCAGCATGGCGACGCGCCCTTGCCGGTCGAACTTGATGACCATGTTGGTCATCTGGTCAACCACCCAGAGGTTGTCGTTCGGATCGACGCGGACCTCGGCGGCGAACATGAAGCCATACGAGTCTTTGCCGATCTCGCGGACGAACTTGCCGCTGCGGTCGAACTGGAACAGTCGCGAGCCGCCATGCGCGAAGGGCCGCGCCGTGCCGATCGTGACCGTGGGATGGCCGGTCCGCGTGTAGACGAAAATATCGCCGCGCGAATTCGTCGCCACACCGCCCACTTCGCCAAGATAGAGTCCGGCGGGTAGCTGTAGAGCGTTGGGGACGGAATCGAATCGAATCTCGGCTACTTGGGCGCCGGCCGGAATTCCGGCGATCAGGGTGGCAGCCAGTAGAGCTGGCATCATATGCTTCATGGGTTTCTCCTCATTTCGATGGATTCCTTACCGCGCGCCACCAGCCGTGGAGGTGGTTGACTGTAGAATAAGTTTCTGCACCCGCCAGGACTCGATCTCGCCCGCGATGATCTCGTTCGGATTGCGGCAATCCATCATGTGGACCACCTGGAAACCGGGGACCTGTTTGCCGGCGTGACCGAATTTGCCAAGCACCGTCCCGTCCAGTTCCGTCTTGTAGATCTCGCCCGTGATATCCCAGGATCCCGGTATATTCCCGTTCGGGTTCGAGTTCGACAGGAACGCGTATTGGTGGGGGCCGGCCGAAATGCACGCCGTCCAGCCGACACCCAGGTTGGTAATCTCCCGGATGGGCTTCAGGTTGTTGTCGAGCACCTGGTAGCGGAAGTTAGAGCGGTCGGCCACCCAGACATTCCCCTGTCCGTCCACCTGCAGGCCGTGCGGTAGATTGAATTCTCCCAAAGCGCTGCCGGCCTTTTCGCTACCAGCCTGCGCCAGGAAGCGGCCATCCTTGTCATATTTCACGACACGGTTGTTGCAGTAGCCATCGGAAACGAAGATGTTGCCCTGAAGGTCCCAGCCCACGTCAGTCGGCCGGCAGAAGATATATTTCTGCGCCGGAGCGTTCCCACCGGTGGGAGGGGCATTTTGCACGCCCAGTACCGCCGGTGGCCGACGGCCGAGCACCATTAGCACCTTTCCGTCGGGACTGAACTTCGTGACCATGTTGGTGCCCTCGTCAACGGTCCAAATGTTGTCGTCCTTATCGACGCGTACCGAATGAGCGAATTCGAAGCCGTAGTAGCCACTGCCGATTTCCTTGATGAATTCGCCGGCCTTGTCGAATTCGAACAACCGCGTATTGGCGCTGCGGTGATAGACGAAGACATGGCCCTTGGAGTTGGTCGCCACCGCGACCGACTCGCCGAGATACTCGCCGGCCGGAAGCTTCAAGAAGTTCGGCACCGACGAGAATGGAATGTCGGGCACATTTTCAATGGTCGCCTTCTTTTGCGCAAACGAAGGGGCGGCAGCCAGCACCGCCAGAGCGATCGATAACGTCAGAGTCCGTTTCATAAAAATCTCCTGGAACTTTCCCAATCGGAATTCTACCTTGCCCGCGCCATAAGCGATCGGTGGCGCATGCTTCTACTTCCGCGAGTCCTTGCCGGCGATGTCGCTTCCGTCCCGGTTGTTCTCGTACAAATGTACTCCACGATCTCGGAATCCGCCACCAAGAGCGAGATGCCCCGCGGCGGGATGTGTCCCCCAGCGGCAGACTGTTGCCGAGTGCGCTGTCGTCCGGGCCTATCGAAACGGGGCGGCGTTGTCGTTGTGCGAGAGACCGAACCCTATCGCAACGGGGGCGTTGAAGCCGGAGGACGCCGGTGCATTGTGGCCTGCTCATAGGCATACGCCAGCTTGATCAACTGCGCCTCCGACCATGCCCGACCGTAGAATGTTATGCCCACTGGAAGCGTGCCGCCGCGCGAGTAGCCCATCGGCATATTGATTGCCGGGAAACCCGTTGTAGGCGAGAATACCTGGCTGTTGTCGCCGGCCGGCGTATTCAGGTCCCCAATCAGCCGGGGTGGATTGCTCCACGTGGGATACACGAAGGCATCCAGCTTCAGCCGGTCCATCGTCTTCACCGGTGTTTTCTGGTGATGCCGATTCACAGATTTGACACCGCATCTTGTTATACTGCTGGAACACAGATCGTAGGATTATCATTGTCGCGTTTCGCCGCAATCTCCAGTACTTTCCTCCTTTGTCAGGTAATATCCAACCTGTCCGCCCAACCGCAGCCGGTGTCGTTCGCGCAATCGCCCCAATTCGCCGTTCCTCTCACGGCCACTCTGCTAACGGCGGACTTCAACGGCGATGGCAGAAATGATCTGCTGGTAACCAGCACGGTGCCTACGAGCAGCCTTCTCGCCTACCTGGGTGATGGCCAGGGTGGATTCCAGCCTGTGACCACCCCTTTGAACAGCCCTCCGCATGGCGTGATCGCGGCTAATTTCAATGGCGACCGTTACCCCGATTTGGCTGTCTGTCATTCCGGCTCGGTCGAAATTCTGTTGGGTAATGGTGATGGGACATTCCGCTCGGTCAGTTCGATCACACTTCCGTATCCAGGCGATGAGACGTGCCGCTACATGACCTCGACCGATCTGAATGGAGATGGATTCACCGACCTGGTGATTCCTACTGACCCGTCGGTTCTGGTCTATCTCGGAAACGGGGCCGGACAGTTCACCCAAAAGAGTGCTATCGCGCTGCCTGGCGTGCCTGGTCCCGTGCTGACTGGTATGTTCCATACGGGCAAAACTCCTGACATCGTGGCATTTTCCGGTAGCCCGTTTTACAGCCCGCTCTATCAGATGTACTTGCTCTCCAGTAACGGCGACGGCACGTTCCAAGCTCCGGTGGCCATCAGTCCTGACAACATGCTCAATTGCGCGGTCGGGGACTTCAATCACGATGGCAATCTCGATCTGGCGTGCGCCGGGCAACTGGTAACAACTTACGCGATCTACCTCGGCAACGGCGACGGAAGCTTCCGAAAGCCCCAGTTTCACGAAACTCCCTACGGCATTCTGTCCCTGCAGACAACCGATCTCGATGGCGACGGGAATCTCGATCTGATTCTCGAATTCGGGTCCTGGTGCGTCGGGCCATGCACCCCTTCCGGTACCGATACCATGGCGGTGGCTTTCGGCAAGGGGAATGGCACGTTCAGCGCGCCGGATTACTTCGCCGTCGGGGACCAGGCATTGACGGCCGTGGCAGCCGATTTCAATTCGGATGGAAACACCGACCTGGCGGCCCTGATGAAGGGCAGCGATAAAGGCTCGAAGCTCTCGGGGGTCACGATGCTGTTCGGGACCGGAAACCGGCGTTTCCGGTCTCCCCGCACCTACTCCCAGCGAGGATCGTTTCAGATGGCGGCAGCGGACTTCAACGGCGATGGGAACCTCGACCTGGCCGCATTCGACATTAACACTCCGTACGGAATCTCTATGTTGCCCGGGCGAGGAAACGGAACATTCGGGACGCCTGTTTATACCGCTACGTCAGTCGGGCTGAGTTTCGGAGGCGTAGCCGATTTCAACAACGACGGCAAGATGGACGTGTGGGCCCAGGACGCCAACCTCAATATTGAAATTTTCCTGGGAGACGGGAAGGGAGGATTCCAGAAGGTTGATACCATTGCTATACAGGGTTCCAACGTTTTGGTAGCCGATGTGAACAACGACGGTATACCGGACCTGCTTATCCAGCTGGCTCCCCTTGAAGCGGACAGTCTTCAGGTGCTGTTGGGTCGTGGCGACGGAACTTTTCAGCCTCAGATTTCCGCTTGTAGCTCTTGCGTTCTTGGTTGCGTGGGCGACTTCAACGGCGATGGCATTGTAGACCTGATCGCGTTCTCCGGCAGCGGCAGCGGCACCCTCATCGTTGGAACTGTGTATCTGGGTGCCGGCGATGGTACCTTCCAGGCTGGTTTCGTGCTTCCGGTCGGCTATAACCCGCCAGTCACAGCGGCGGATCTCAACGGCGATGGCAAGCTGGACCTGGTTCTCAATGGCCCCACCAGCGTATTGCTCGGCAACGGAGACGGCACGTTTAGCCGCGGCCCGAGCCAGCCGAACCTGGGAAACAACGGTGCGTCCTTCTTGGTTGCCGACTGGAACGGCGATGGCATCCCGGATGTAGCGACGTTCTATAACTCCCAGGTGGTCTTCTTCCTGGGAACCGGCAACGCGAACTTCGTCGGGCAGAGCCAGCGTGTACCTTTCTCCGCCCTGTTTTCCGTACCCGGTGTGCTCTTCGGTGACTTCAATAACGACGGGAAACCGGACGTTGCGATCCTCGATCAGTTAACCCGGGTCTCGTACGTGCTGCTGAACACGACGCCCTGAGTGGTTGTTTGGTGTTGGCTGTAGTCGAACCCTATCGCAACGGGGGCGTTGAAGCCGGAGCACGCCGATGCATCGTCGCCTGCTCGTAGGCGTACGCCAGCTTGATCAACTGCGCCTCCGACCATGCCCGACCGTAGAATGTTATACCCACTGGAAGCGTGCCGCCGCGCGAGTAGCCCATCGGCACATTGATAGCCGGAAAACCCGTTGTAGGCGAGAATACCTGGCTGTTGTCGCCCGCCGGCGTATTCAAATCTCCAATCAGCCGCGGTGGATTGCTCCACGTGGGATACACGAAGGCATCCAGCTTCAGCCGGTCCATCGTCTTCACCACCGTTTCCCGGAATTCTTCGCGATAGGCGGCGTCGGCTTGGCATGCTTCCGAATCCGGACCATTTTCCGGTGCCTTTTCCGAATCCTCCAATCGCTTCTGCGTCGAGGGATGGAATTTCCCGGACTTCAGAATCGCCGAGAGATCTGCCACAGGAACCTGTCCGGCTCTGTCAGCTAGAAAACGATTCAGGTCGTACTTAAAGCCCATGCACGGGTTGGGGACGGGCTGCCGTTTGATCTCCAATGCCTCCACCTTTGCCGGATCGACGACCGTTGCACCCGCCCGCCGCAGGTCCTCCAGGGCCCGCATGAAGATCTGTACAATTTCTGGATCGGTTGAGTCTCGTTCGTACGCTTCATGCAACACGCCGATGACCGCTCCTTTCAGGCCGTTCCGGTCGAGCGACTTGGTGTATTCGGGGATGGAGTGTCCCTTCGCTGCTGCTGTCGCCGGGTCTCTTGGATCCTCGCCTACGATCACCTGAAACACCTTGACAGCATCTTCCAAGGTGCGGGCCATGGGTCCCGCTATGTCGGCGCGTGTGTTCAAGGGAAACACGCCAGCGCGACTGGTGAGCCCCATCGTAGAACGGATGCCCGCGAGAGACTGATGGGATGACGGTCCGCGAATCGAATCGCCGGTATCGCTACCGAACCCGACAAGTCCGAAGCTGGCGGCGATCGCTGCCGCCGTACCGCCACTGGACCCTGCCGTCACCCGATCCAGCGCGTAGGGATTCTTCGTGTAGCCGGGCAGAATCGAACTGACCGTCTCGACCGGACTGAACGCCCACTCGGCCATGTTGGATTTTGCCAGTACAATCGCTCCCGCAGCTTTTACCCGCGCCACTTGGGTCGCGTCTTCTCTCGGCTGATAGCCGGCAAATGCGAGAGCACCGTTAGAGGTCTGCAGTCCCTTGGTTTCGAAGTTGTCTTTGACGATCATCGGCACGCAGTGTAGCGACCCCGTAAGGCCCGACTGGGCGAAGCGACGGTCTAACTCCTCGGCATCTTTAGTCGCCTCCGGATTGATGGTCACGATGGCGTTAATCGCCGGCCCGTTTTTGTCGTAAGCGTTGATGCGCCGGATGTAGGCCTCCACCAGTTCGCGACACCTCAGCCGCCGCTCGCGCATGGCGTCGTGGACCTGTGCGATGGTGGCCTCTTCCACCTCGAAAGGCGCGGCCGTTTGAGCCCATAAGAAGCCACCGAACAGCAAAGCAAACGCCAATAGGCGAAAACTCATCTCAACATGATGACAGACAGCAACTCTCGGGTGGACTCAGTTAAGTTCCGTAGTCGCATGGTTTCGGCTTCTCAGCAACTCCCGAACGGACGGGAAACCGGAAGCCAAACCCCGAGTCACCAACTGGGAAATCCTTGACAGAGTAGGTGTCCGCCCTGCACGCCGTGCCGGATTTAGCTATATACTGACTTTGCGCTCAGGAGGTAAACATGATCAGGAAACTTATGCTTTTCGTTCCGCTCTTCGCCATTTTGGCGTGGGCCGCCGCAACGCAGCAGGACACCAAGACCGTCATCAGCAATGCCACGACGGCGCTGGGAGCCGACAGCCTGAAGACTCTCGAGTTTTCCGGATCGGGCTATGACTATGTGATCGGGCAGGCTCCGAATCCGACTTCCCCGTGGCCCAAGTTTAACGACAAAACTTACACGAGGGTGGTCGATTTGGACGCACCGGCTTCGCGCATGCAAAGGATCAGGACGCAGGGAGAGAATCCTCCGCACGGCGGCGGCCAGCAGCCCATCATAGGCGAACAGACGCAGAACCAGGTGG
>Ga0209415_10011384_pt1 | contig 14991 bp, 10 predicted proteins | sample PeaSoiSIISIP2007_FD_187696 | JGI IMG/M metagenome (GOLD analysis project Ga0209415, IMG submission 187696) | Peat soil microbial communities from Weissenstadt, Germany - SII-SIP-2007 (SPAdes) (version 2) | ecosystem: Environmental > Terrestrial > Soil > Wetlands > Peat | place: Germany...
TGCGCGGTGCCGGCCATCATGTCGACGCGCACCATCGAAAACAAGCGCGACCGCTTCGCCACCATTCTGATTGCGCCGTTCATGACGTGCTCGGCGCGGCTGCCGGTATACAGCCTGATCATCGCGGCGTTCATTCCCGACCGCCACGTGCTGGGGAGGCTGCTGAGCCAACGCACGGCGGCGATGCTGGGGCTCTACATCCTGGGATTCGTGGCGGCGGTAGTGACGGCGCGGTTGCTGAAGTCGTCGATCCTGAAGAGCGGGCGCTCGCCATTTTTGCTGGAGATGCCTTCGTACCGGTGGCCGACGTGGCAGTCGATCGGGCTGCGGCTGTACGACCGGACGAAGGTTTTTCTGCGGCGCGCCGGAACGGTGATTCTGCTGGTGACGGTGCTGCTGTGGGTCACGATGAACATTCCGTACGTGCACGGCAAGCCTCCGGTGCTGGAGGACAGCCTGGCGGGGACCATCGGCCGCACCATCGAGCCGGCCATCAAGCCGCTGGGCTTCAACTGGAAGGTGGGGATCGGACTGCTGACGGCGGTGGCCGCGAGAGAGACCATCATCGCCACGCTGGGGACGATTTACGGAATGGATCCGAAAACGCAGAACGAGGGCCTGCAGAAGGCGATCCACGACGATCTGACGCCGGGCGGGGCGTTTGCGCTGCTGGTGTTTTTCGCATTCGCCATGCAGTGCATCTCGACGATCGCGGTGGTGCGCCGCGAGACGGGCGGGTGGAAGTGGCCGGCGGCGCAGTTCGGGTACATGAGCGCCCTGGCGTACGCGGGGGCGTTGGTGGCGGCGCACGTGATTCGGTAGTGCACTGTCCACGAAATACCTGGACAATCGGGCGCCACGAAGAGGCCGCCTGAAAGGCGGCTGCAGCCAGGATTGGCTGCCCCACGCAAAAACTGCTGCGGACGCCGCTACCTGAGCATGGCGCCGGCACCAACCATGGCCGCCAGGCGTTCCACCACCTCTTTGAGCGTCCCGGACTGCGCGTAGAGCTGCTCGGCCGCCGCGGCGCTCTCTTGGCCGTTGGCCGCCGACCTCTGCGTCACCTGCTCCATCTGCGCGATGGCCTTGCCGATCTGTTCGATGCCCCGGGCCTGCTCCTGGCTGCCCAGGTTCACTTCATCCACCAGCGTCTTCACCGTGGCCGTTTCCCGGTTGATCTCCCGGATCGCGGCAGCCACCTCATCCACCTTCACCTTGCCGCCGTGGGAGCTGGCAATCGACTCCTCGATCAACGCCGCCGTATCCCTGGCAGCCTGTGCACAGCGTTGCGCCAGGTTGCGCACCTCATCGGCCACTACACCGAAACCCATTCCCGCCTCGCCGGCGCGCGCCGCTTCCACCGCCGCGTTCAGCGCCAGGATGTTGGTCTGGAAGGCGATCCCGTCAATGACCTTGATGATTTTGGAGATCTGGCCGCTCTGCGTGTCGATCTCACCCATGGCCGCGACCATCTGGTCCAGCGACTGTTCGGTCTGAACGAACTTCTGCTGCGACTGCGTCACCAGGTCGGCCGCACTGCGGGAATTCTCGGTGTTCTTGCGGGCCATGGAGTTGATCTCCTCGCTCGAAGCCGAGGTCTCCTGGAGTGAGGCCGCCTGCTCGGACGAGCCCTGAGCAAGCGACTGGCTGGAGGAGGAAACCTGCGACGCCGCGCTGGCCAACTGCCCGGCGGTTTCACTCAAATCCGCAACGGCACTCCGCAAGGCGCTGGAAATCTTGCGGATGATGAGACCTGCCGCCGCGCCGACCGCGGCAAACGCGGCCAGGACCGCGAGACTAACCACCCAGATTTTAGTGGCGACAACCTCCTTCTCGGAGGCCACGGCGGCGTTGGCCCGCTTGACCAACACATCCACGACCTTATCGATCAGGTCGGTGGCGGCCCGGTCCTGCCCCTTCACCAGCGCATCGACTTCGTGCGCGTTTCCCCCCTTGCCCGCGGTGAAGACCTGCAAAGCGGACTCGTATTGGTTCTGCATGGCAGCGTGGGCGTGAAGGAACTCCAGGACCGCCTGCCGCGCCTCCGAATCGGCCACCGACGCCTGGAGGGCAGAGCCCATCTCGCTCACTTTGGCTGCCGCCGTGCGGAACTGTCCGGAGTATTTGGCCAGGTCCTCCGGATTGTACCCGCGAAGCAGTACATCCTTCCACTCCTGAACCTGCTTCTTGAACGTGACCTGCATCACCCGCGCGGCGTCCTGCTGTCGAACGCGCTCCTGCAGGTTCCGCAGCGTGTCCTCGTAGCTCGCGCTGGTGGCTTTCAACTCGTACGTCAGGACGCCGATGGCACTTCCGCCGACCCCCACGCACAATCCGACCACCAGCCAGATTCGTGTGCCTATGGTAGTTGCGGCCGGCATGCCCGATTCTCCTTCTCGCCGCCACTATGGCGGATCTCGTTGAAATCCGTGCGACTCACGTAGAACATATCGGGAAGCGGGAAGGAAAGCTTTACACCTCATGAGATTCACCTCTTTACCCTGGGGTAACGGCCAGTGCAGCGAAACTTGCTCTGTAGATTTTCAGCCGCCGGACGATAAGGATAGTGCGGGGCTTCCAGCGAGCCATAGGTGACGGCGCGCCGGCGGTCTTCCCCGGAGGTGTTAATGGACATTACCGCAGTAAATCGCACCATGAATGTTCCGGTTGCCGCGGCACCCGAGGTTCCGCCGGACAAGGCGGCAGAGAATCGCTCCATCGTGCAGGCGGTCAAAGCCTTGAATGGAACCGAGATGTTCGGGCAGGACAACCAACTGACATTCCAGTGGGATCCGGGCTCGCGGCGCATGCTGGTCCGGGTGATCAATTCAAAAACCCAGGAAGTAGTCTCACAGATCCCGCCGGAGTATGTGCTGAGTCTGGCCGAAGGACTGAATCCGCAACAGGGGACTGCAACTTGCGTCAAGATCGGCTAGATCCGGTTGAAACCCATGCCGTGGATTCCGCCGGCGCATCCTGAAGTTTTCGGAGCATCCAGCCGATAAAAGATACGTCGGATATGTTCGCGCCACCAGACACGTCCTGCATCGACTCCGTTGCACGGAGCGAGACCGGCTCCGGCCTCCGGAAGACTCCGGACGAGCCGAAATCTCCGTCGTCCAACCGGGACACGCTCGACCCTTGCGATTGGCACGATTTCCGGGCCCAGGCACATCGCATGCTCGACGATATTCTGGACTACACCGAACATATACGCGAGCGTCCGGTCTGGCAGCCCATTCCGCGATCGGTGCGCGACCGATTCCGCCAACCGCTTCCGCAAAAACCGGCTAATCTGGCGTCGATTCATAACACCTTCATGCGGGATATTCTCCCGTACTCCGTGGGTAACGCGCATCCCGGCTTTATGGGATGGGTCCATGGCGGCGGGACGCCGGTCGGCATGCTGGCAGAGATGCTGGCGGCCGGTCTGAATGCCAACCTGGGCGGGCGCGACCAGATTCCCATAGAGGTAGAGCGGCAGGTGGTACGGTGGGTGCGCGAACTGTTCCGTTTTCCGGACACTGCCAGCGGCCTGTTCGTAACCGGCACATCCATGGCGAACCTGATCGCCGTGCTGGTCGCGCGCACGGCTGCGATCGGTAGCAGCGTGCGCCGCCAGGGTATCGCCGCCGGCGGCCAGCGCCTGACCGCCTACACATCGGCCGGCGCCCACGGTTCGATCGCTCAAGCCATGGACCTGGCTGGGCTGGGAAGCGATGTACTGCGCATCATCCCGGTGAACGCGCAACACCAGATCGATATCCAGGCACTAGGAGAAGCCATAGCCAGGGATCGGAGCGCCGGCCTGACGCCCTTCTTCATTGCCGCGACTGCCGGCACGGTGGATGTCGGGGCGATCGATAATCTTACTGCCGTTGCCGGTATCGCCCGGCGGGAAAAGGTCTGGTTCCACGTGGATGGCGCTTATGGCGCCCTCGCCATGCTGGCGCCGGACCTTGCGCCTCGCCTGGCGGGGATCGAGCGCGCGGACTCCCTGGCTTTCGATTTCAATAAATGGGGGCAAGTGCCCTACGACGCGGGGTTTGTCCTGGTCAGGGACGGCACGCTGCATCACAGCACGTTTGCCTCACCGGCCGCCTATTTAAGACGGGAAACCCGCGGGATGGCGGCCGGCTCGCCGTGGCCCTGTGATTTTGGGCCAGACCTGTCACGAGGCTTCCGGGCGCTCAAGACGTGGTTCACCATCCAAGCCTATGGCGCCGGGAAGCTCGGCGCCGCGATATCCAAAACCTGCGTCCTCGCCCAATATTTGAAGCAATGCATTGAAAAGGAACCGGCACTGGAACTGCTGGCGCCGGTGGCGCTGAATATCGTTTGTTTCCGCTACCGTTCGGAGCGCGCCGGCGAGGTCAACCGCGACGACGATCTCAACCGGAACATAGTGGCCGATCTGCAGGAGTCGGGCATCGCCGCACCGTCCACCACCACCGTGAATGGTTGTCTCGCGATTCGCGCCGCGATCGTGAATCACCGCACCAACAGAAGCGATATCGACGCGTTGGTACAAGCGGCGATTGCATTTGGCTCCGCCCATGTCGAGCGCCATTCGAAAGCCTGCCAAGCATGAATCTACCCGCACCGGCACCCGGCCTTTCCAACAGTCCCGCCAACGACGCAGGCGAGCAACTCATGGGCCTTGCCCCGCTCGCAAGGATGGCCTTTGGCGGCGCCGATCTGGGACCGTTGAAGGCGCGTCTGCTGGATCGTCTGGCGCACAATGTGAACGACGCGAGCGCATTGATGGATCTGTCGACCGTTTTGCAGCTCATGGGGCAGCGCCAATGCGGGCTATCCGTACAGGCGATGGCCCTCGAGATCCAGCAACTATATCGTCTCCGGGGCTCCACGGATTCCGCCGGAATCCGCTTGCTGGCAATCCTCACTCCGGGCGATCTGGCGGAGAACAATGCACTGGAATTTCTGGTCGAGGGATCGGACATCACCCTCGAGATGCTGTATGTGACGCCGGATATGCCGTTCCCGGCAACCCTGCCGGACCATGACCTGGCGATAGTCGCCGTTTGCGAAACCGATCGGAACCGTCCGCTGTTAAAGCACATCGAGACGCTTGTGAAATCGTGGCCCCGCCCCGTGCTTTGTGCGCCGGATCGCATTGCCCGCTTGTCGCGCGATGGTGCTTGCCGATTACTGCAATCGTCGCCGGGCATGGTGGTGCCAGTCACCACACGAATCGATCGGGAAACGCTGGAAAGTATCGGCCGTTCCGAAGTTCCCCTCATCGTGCGGCCGGTCGACTCGCAAAAAGGCCGCGGCCTGAGGAAGCTGGATCGCCCGGATGCCGTTGCCCGCTATCTCCAAACGAGGCCGGAGAACGCATTCTATGTGGCGCGCTACGTCGAGTATCGCGGGCCGGACGGCCAATTCCGCAAGTATCGCATCGTTCTCATCGACGGGCGCCCCTATGCCTGCCACATGGCCATTTCCGATCATTGGGTGGTCCACTATATGAGTGCGGGCATGGGGGAAAGCGCTGCCAAGCGCGCCGAGGAGGCCCGGTTCTTTGCGGGCTTCGAGGATGGCTTCGCGCGCCGCCATCGGGATGCCCTACTCGCCATTGCCAAGCGGCTGGAGCTGGAATATGTGGGCATCGATTGCGGTGAGACCCCCGATGGAGAGCTGTTGATTTTCGAGGTGGATAGCGGAATGACCGTTCACGCGATGGATCCCGCCGACATCTTTCCCTACAAACAGCCCCAGATGCGGAAAGTGTTTGGCGCCTTTCGCCAGATGCTGATGGATGCCTCGAGTCAGGCCAGTCGCACCTCCGCTTGACAGGCGGTCCGTTCCCGGTGCATAGTATCCCTAGCTGTCTAGGTGCTACCATGGCCAAGCCGAAAACCGATGTTCTGCAAGGCACGCTCGATCTTCTCATTCTCAAAACTCTCGCGAAGGGACCCATGCACGGCTATGGGATCGCTTCCCACATCCAGCGCATCAGCGAGGAGCTGCTACGCGTCGAAGAGGGTTCGCTGTATCCCGCGCTGCACCGCATCGAGCAGACCGGCTGGATCCGGGCCGAATGGAAACTCTCTGAAAACGGGCGTCAAGCCAGGTTCTACCGCCTCACCCGCACCGGCCTGAAACAACTGCTGGCGGAAGAGGAACGCTGGCAAAAGCTCACCAGCGGAGTCTCGAAGGTCTTGCGCTTCGCCTGAAAGGGAGTCTATGTCCTGGATCAAACGTCTGGCTTCGTCGCTGCGCACGCGGAAACGGGAAGAGGAACTGGAAAAGGAGCTCGAGTTTCACCTCGAGATGCGGGCGCGGACCTCCAACGCCGCGACCGCGGAAGAGGCTCGCCGCCAGGCGCTCGAGCGCTTCGGAAGCCTGACGCGCGCCAAGGAAGCGTGCCGCGACCAATCCACTTTCACCTGGGTCCCCGCACTGGGCCAGGACCTTCGCTACGCCGCGCGCAACATGCGCAAAAACCCGGGATTCACGGCCGCCGCCGCGGCCTGCATGGCCCTGGGGATTGGCGCCAATGCCGCCATTTTCAGCTTCGTCAACGCCTTTCTGCTCCAGCCGCTTCCGCCTGGCGTGGTGATGGTCCGTCGCGTCTCCGGGCCCGTCTCGTATCCCGAGCTCCAGGATTGGCAGCGCCTCAGCCGCGTCTTCGACAGCGTGTTCGCCTACACGCCGGGCGAACGCTTCACCATCGGCCGCGGGGTCTCGAGCCAACACGTCCTCGGCGAAACCGTCACTGCCGCCTACTTCCAGGCGCTCGGCGTGCTGCCCGCTGCCGGCCGCCTGCTTGCGCCCGGCGACGAATCGTATCCGCTGGCCGTCATGGGTTACGAGTTCTGGCGCGACCGTTTCTCCGCCGATCCCGCCATCGTCGGCAAAACCATCTGGATCAACCGCGAGCCCTTCACCGTCGCCGGCGTCGCATCCCGTGCGTTTCACGGCATGTTGGCTCCCTGGAGCACCGATGTCTGGGTCACTCCCTACCTCCATCGCGATGCCCTGGCCGATCGCCGCATGGGTTGGATGATGCCTGCCGCGCGCCTCGCCAGCGGCGTCACCGCGCGCCAAGCCGAGGGCGCCATGAACAGCCTGGATGCCGAGTTGGCGCGCCAGCACCCCGATCCGCAAGGGCGGCCGCGCGACCCACTTACCGTCCAGCGCCGCGGCGGGCTCTCGGGCTCGCCGGTGTGGAGTGTGTTCACCTTCATGGCCGCGCTCCTCATGACCGTGGTCGGGATCATCTTCCTGATCGCTTGCGCCAACGTCGCTGGCCTGCTTATGGCACGCGCCCTGGCGCGCCGCCGGGAGATTCTCATCCGCCTTTCGCTGGGCGCCGGCCGCAAACGACTCATCCGCCAGTTGCTCACCGAAAGCTTGCTGCTGGGCCTCTTGGGCGCCGCGGTGGGAGTTCTCCTCGCTTACTCCGCGGGCGACGCTCTGGCCGGTCTTTTGCCCCGGTCGATCAGCGGCGGGTTTCGTTTCGAACACGGGATCGACGCGCATGTTCTGGCTTTCACGCTGGCGCTATCCAGCGCCAGCGTGTTGCTCTCCGGCCTACTGCCGGCCCTCCGCGCGTCGGACCAGGACCTCGCCGCCGCGGGCCGGGCGCAAAGCGGCTCTGGAGGCCGCACGCCGCGGCTGCGCCAGTGGCTCATCGTCGCCCAGGTGGCCGCCTCGGTCCTGGTACTGTCCACCGCGGGGCTCTTCGTCCGCAGCTTTCAGCAGGCCCAAGCCACCGACGTCGGGTTTGACGCCGGCCACCTCCTGACCGCAGATGTCGATCTGCGGGAGCTGAAGTACCCGCGCACCCGAGCCGCCGAGTTCTATAGCCGGCTGCGGAGCCGCATCGGCGAGATTCCGGGTGTCGCATCCGCCTCCCTCGCGAACGTTCTGCCGTTCGGCAACACCCGAATCGTCCGCATCCCGGACGCCGGCAACATCGCCACCGCCACAGTGGACTCGCAGTACTTCCGCACCATGGGGATTCCGCTCCTGCGCGGGCGCGAGCCACAAACGGACGAGCAAAATGTCGTAGTCGTGAACCAGGCTTTTGCGCGCCGCTTCTGGCCAGACGAGGACCCCATCGGCAAATCCATCCGCCTGGAAAGCGGCAAGGCGCCGCAACTGGTCGTGGGTCTGACGGCCACCGGCAAGTACTGGTCGCTGGATGAGCCCGCTCGCCCGTTTGTCTACCAGATCTCGGGGCAACTCGCCGAGCCCTTTCTCTGCCTGGTGATTCGCACCCAAACCCCTGCGAGCCTCGCTCCACGGGTCCGCCAGGAGATCCAGCGGCTGAACGAAGATCTCCCGGCAGTGATGGTCCAGACCGCCCAGGAAAGGCTGCGCGCGTGGCTCGAGCCTCAGCGGCGGCAGCCGTGCTGCTGAGCATACTTGGCCTGGCGGCGCTGGGCCTCGCCATCACCGGGCTCTATGCTCTGCTGGCGCAACTGGTGGCGCAGCGCGCGCCCGAGATCGCAGTGCGAGTGGCGTTAGGCGCATCGCGCGCGGCAGTGGCCGGCCTGCTGCTGCGGCATAGCGCGCTGCTGATTCTGGCAGGCACGGCGACCGGCATGGCGGCCTCGGCCGCGGTCGCGCGGCTGCTGGCGAGCCTCCCCGGGAAAGTGGGCCCTTTAGATGGAATCACGCTGCTCGGTATCGTGGCCTTGCTGACGGCGGTGGGCGCCGCCGCCACGCTGGTACCAGCTTACCGGGCGGTGCGCATCGACCCCGCCAGCGCGTTGCGCAGTGAATAGACCCAGCGTCGCCGTTTTTAGCAGAGCGCCGCCATCAGCGCTCCCCGCGCCGTCGAATTCAAGGCATCTCCGGACACCCGAACCTCGGAGAGCCGCAGCGGAAAATCGGTGGCCCGCAGAGCTTTCTGGAAATGCTCCAGGAACCCTTTTGGCAGCACGGTACCGCCGCTCAGAACCAGCGGTATGGATTGATCCAGCTTAGGCAGCCGCTGCGTCGACGCGATCTCACTGCGCAGCGTCTCCACCAGGTTCGCGATCATTTCCCCGTAGTATACGGTCAGCGCATTTCGCACCCGGTCGCCCGACATCCCGTTCAGATAGAACGATTGTTCCTTCTCTACGCGCATCCGCGTGGCCAACTCCCCGGTCACCATGCCCGCCTGCTCGTCGATGAAATCTCCCGCCTTGTGCAGGCTGAAGCTGATCACCGGCACCGACAGCACCGCCAGGCACACGTTGCACAGACCGCTGCCGCAAGAAATTCCGATGCCCGTGTAGTTGGCGCCCCCCAGCTCCCCGAAAACCACCGCCAGCCCTTCCTCGATGGGCGTTGCGTCAAACCCCAACTCGGTCAGGATCTGATGGATGGAGGCCTCGTGATAGCTGACGCCGTCTTTGGCGCACGCCAGCGGCGCCGGCACGCTGAAGAAGACCTTCTGCCCGGCGGACGCGGCCGTTCCCACCAGCTTACGGATGAGGGCGCGGAGCACCGCCAGGCCGTGAGGCTCGCGCGGATTGAGCACCCCATTGACCATCGGCCGCCGCGCGTCCGCGTGAAAGATCTCCGCGAACCTCTGCGCGTCGTTGCCGAACACCACGATCTCGGAGCCCTTGACCTCGTGGAAAACGTTCTCCCGCTCCAGCAGACTCACCGCCAGCTTCGAATATGGCAGGGTCAGGAAAGCGTTGAGCTGCGACTCGTATTCATACTTTCCATCGGCGCACCGCGCCACCACGATGCGGCTGGTGCCAACGTCGAGTCCCAGCGGTTGGTTATATTCTTCGGCGTTAATCATAGATTGTCCTCATCCCAAGGCACAACGGCTGGCGCCCCGCGGGCACGGAAGCCTGCATAGACCTCGGGTATCACCTTAGTAGTACGTGGGCGCCGCAAATCCTCTCAAGTTTCGAGGCCGGCTGGCCGCCGGGCCTCCTTGTACTTTTCGCTACAATGGTTGTCACCATGGCAGCGGGCGGCGCGTCCACGAAACGAATGCTTGGGGCACTCGCACCGCAACACGTCCGGCCGATCCGCTGCGACAGGAGGCTTCTGGTTGTCCTCCTCCTGTTGTGTGTGGTGGTGTCGGTGCAGTCTGCGGCGCTCTCGGCCGAAAGCAAATCGCACCAGCCCACCGATCATTGCTGCCTGCTCTGCCACGTGGGGCCGCTGCCGTTCCTGCAAACCAGCGTTTCGGCGGCGTTGGCGCCGGTTTTTCAGGTGGTCTGGCTGGCTCCCCCCGCGCACTCCGAGCCCACTTTGGACGCTCCGCCGGTCCCTGGTTCCTCGCGGGCGCCTCCCGCCGCTTAGCGTCTCCTCCCAATGAATCTGGCGGTTCGCACCGGTAAATCCGGCGCGGACCGGGTGGTTGTTGGCAAACCGGAATCAGGAGAAGCTTTCGTCATGACGGCTGACATCGTGTGCTGTCGCAGGCGGCTATTGCCGCTGGCTCTGGGATTGGCGCTGGCATGGCTGCAACCGGCCTGCCGCAAGTCCGGGCAAGCGGAGTCCAAGCCCTCCGAAGAGGCAAAGAATGTGCAGCCCGGACTGTTCACCGTGCCGCCAGACCAACTGGCCCGCCTGAAAACCACCGGGGTGCGGGCCACCAACTGGCCGGTGGCCATTCACACCACCGGAACGGTGGACTGGGACGCGGACCACACCACGCAGGCCATCACCCAGGTGAACGGCCCGATTTCGCGGATTCTGGTGGACCTCGGAACGCCCGTGCAGAAAGATCAGCCGCTCCTTTATGTCGCCAGCCCCGACGTGGCCAACGCCATCTCCGCGTACCGCAAGGCCCGCAACCGCGAAGCCTTCAACAAGCGGATCGTCGACCGCATGAAGGAACTGCTGGATCAAGGCGCCATCGCGGTGAAGGATTTCCAGAGCAGCGAAGCGGACTACAACGACGCCACCACCGACGTGCAGAACAGCCTCCAGGCCCTGCGCATCTTCGGCATCACTAGCCAGGACATAGAAGCGGCGGAGAAACAGGGAACGCCGTTCAATACCGAGCTGGCCGTGCGCTCGCCCATCGCCGGCGTGATCGTGCAGAAGCTGGTCTCCCCGGGCATGGTGATTCAGGCGGGCCAGACGGTGTGCTTCGCTATCAGCGACGTTGCCACCGTGTGGGTGCAGGGCCATATCTTCGATCGCGATCTGCCTTCGGTGAAGAGCGGAGACCCGGTGGATGAAACCAATCCCTCGTTCAATCGCAACTTCCGGGGCTCGGTTTCCTACGTCGGATCCTTCGTCGACCCCAATACCCGCACCACGCCGGTTCGCATTGTGACCCAGAACCCGGGCGGCTTGCTGAAGAAGGACATGTTCGTGGATGCGGTGGTGCACACCGGCATCCGTAGTCGCACGCTGGTCGTGCCGGTTGCGGCCGTGCTGCGGGACGACAAGAACGAACCGATGGTCTACGTGCAATCGGAGCCGGGCAAGTTCGCCCAGCGCAGCGTTGCCATCGCGGGGCAGCAGGACGGGCTGGTGGCGGTCACCGGCGGGCTGAAGGAGGGCGAGACCGTGGTTTCCGACGGCAGCCTGTTCCTGCAGTTCGCCAACACCATCAAGTAAGGCGCAATCCGCATGATCGCCAAACTAGTCTCCTTCGCCCTCAGGCAGCCGTTTCTGATTGTCATCGCCTCCGTGGCCCTGATGATCTACGGCGCGCTCTCGTTTCAGAAGCTGCCCATCGACGCCTATCCCGATCTTTCGCCGCCGCACGTGGAGATCATCACGCAGTGGCCGGGACACGCGGCCGAGGAGGTGGAGCGGCTGGTCTCCATTCCCATCGAAATCGAAATGAACGGCATCCCACAGCTCGATTACCTGCGCTCCATTTCCCTCTACGGCCTGTCTTCGGTACAGATGAACTTCGAGTACGGCGCCAACCCTTACTTCGTGCGCGAGCAGGCCTTTGAGCGGGTGGGCAACGCTTCGCTCCCCTCCGGGCTGCAGCCTTCGCTTTCCCCCTTGTTCAGTCCCAGCGGATTGATTTACCGCTACGTTGTACAGAGCCCCGACCGCTCGCCGCAGGATCTGAAGGTTCTCGAGGACTGGGTGCTGGAGCGGCACTACCGTTCCATTCAGGGGGTGGCGGACGATTCCGGATTCGGCGGCACCACCATGCAATACCAGGTGCTGTTGGACCCCAACAAGCTGTTCGCCTACGGCATCAACGTGCCGCAGGTGGTGCAGCAACTGGGGAACAACAACGCCAACGCGGGCGGCGGATTTTATTCGCAGGGCGGGCAGTTTTATTACATCCGCGGGTTGGGCCTGGTGCGCGATACGGCGGACATCGGCAACATTGTGTTGCAGGAGAAGGGCGGCATTCCGGTCTACGTGAAGGATATCGCGAAAGTGCAGATCGGCTACGCGCCGCGCCTCGGCCAGTTCGGATACATGCAGCAAGCAGAGGCGGTGGAAGGCGTCATCCTGATGCGCGTCGGCGAGCAGGCGCAGGTGATTTTGCGGCGCGTCGAGGCCATGACCAAGGAGTTGAACGAGCACGTGCTGCCGCCGGATGTGAAGGTAGTCCCGTATTACGACCGCCAGGGCCTGATCGAGGAGACCACCAAGACGGTGGAAGAGAACCTGCTGCGCGGAATGGTGCTGGTCCTGGTGATTCTCGGCATCTTCCTGTTCAGCGTGCGGACCGCGTTGATTGTGGCGGTCACCATTCCGTTTGCGCTCCTCTTCTCGTTCATCTGCCTGGACTGGCGGCACATTCCGGCTAACCTGCTCTCCATCGGCGCCATCGATTTCGGCATCATCGTGGATGGCGCGGTGGTGATGGTGGAGAATATCTTCCGTGAACTGGCGGCGCGCTACCGCGACGAAAACTACCACGTGGTGGACGTCATCCGCGCGGCGGCGCATGACGTGGAGCGGCCCATCTTCTACGCCATCGCGGTGATCATTGCGGGATACCTTCCCATCTACGTGCTGTCGGGACCTTCCGGGCGGCTGTTTCAGCCCATGGCCGATACCATGTCCTTCGCCCTGCTGGGGGCGCTGCTGTGCTCCCTGACGCTACTGCCGGTGCTGTGCTCGTACTTCCTGCGCAAACACATTCACGAGCCGCGCGTGCCCGTGTTTGAGTGGATTCGCAGCGGATACGGGCGGATGTTGGGGCTGTGCCTGCGCAACCGGCTGGTTACGGTGGCCGTGGTGCTGGCGATCTTCGGCTGCTCCCTGCTGCTGATTCCGTTGATCGGCGGGGAGTTCATGCCGCACCTGGACGAAGGGGCGCTGTGGGTGCGGGCCACCACTCCGTACACCATTTCCTTTGAAGAGGCCTCCCGGCTCTCGCCGCAAATTCGCGATATCCTGCGGAGCTTTCCGCAGGTGACCACGGTGGCCAACGAGTTGGGGCGGCCGGACGATGGCACCGATCCCACCGGCTTCTTCAACAACGAATTCTACGTGGGGCTGAAGCCCTATTCGGACCCGGCCTGGAGGAGCGCGATCCGCACCAAGCCGGAACTGATCAGGGAAGTGCAGAAAAAGCTGGCGTCGTTTCCGGGTATCATCTTTAACTACACGCAGCCGGCCGAAGACGCGGTGGACGAGGCCGAAACGGGGCTGAAGAGCGCGCTGGCAGTGAAGATTTTCGGGCAGGACCTGGCGACGCTGGAAGAGAAGGCGTACCAGGCGAAGAGCATTCTCTCGAAGATTCCGGGCATCCGCGACATCACCGTGGTTCGGGAGTTGGGCCAGCCGAGCCTGACCATCACTCCGGACCGGGCCAAGCTGGCGCGCTACGGATTGAACGTGAGCGACGTGAACACGCTGGTGGAGACGGCCATGGGCGGCTCGGCGGCCACGCAGGTGATCCAGGGAGAGCGGCAGTTCGACCTGATCGTGCGCATGCAGGAGCCGTACCGCAGCGACGAGAACGCCATCAAGAACCTGCTGATCTCGACGCCCGACGGCCAGTACCTGCCGCTGAGCCAGTTTTGCGACATCCGCGTGGAGAGCGGCGCGTCGTTCATTTATCGCGAGTCGAACTCCCGCTACATTGGAGTGCAGTTCAGCGTGGAGGGGCGCGACCTGGCCAGCGCGGTGGGCGAGGCACGGCGCAAGGTGGATGAGGCGGTCAGGCTGCCCATCGGCTACAAGTTCGATTGGGGCGGGGAGTACAAAGACTACCTGGCCTCGCAGGAGCAGATGAAGATTATCCTGCCGCTGACCGTGCTGCTGATTCTCTTGATTCTCTTCGCGCTGTACGGAAATCTGAAATTCCCGCTGATTATCTTCCTCAGCGTGCTGGTGACCGAGCCGGTGGGCGGCCTGCTGGCGCTTTACCTCACCCACACCAATTTCAGCGTCTCTTCCATGCTGGGGTTTGTGGCGCTGATGGGCGTGGCGGTGCAGACCAGCGTGATTCTGTATTCCTTCATCAACAAGCTGCGGCTGGAAGGCCGGGACATTCCCACGGCCACGCTCGAGGCGTCGCTGTTGCGGCTGCGGCCCATTATGATGACCGCGCTGGTGGCCTGTTTCGGGCTGCTGCCGGCGGCCATGTCCACGGGAATCGGCAGCGACTCGCAGAAGCCGTTCGCCATCGTGATTGTGGCGGGGCTGGCGTCGCGGCTGCTGCTTTCGATTTTTCTATCGCCGGTGCTTTACGCGCTGGTGGCGCGCGACGGCGATACGTTGCAGGTTTAACAGAGGCAGGCGAGAAGAATGCGGTGCATCATCCGGTATGTGTGTGTGAGTCTTTTGTTAGCAGGCGGCGCGGCCGCGCAGACGGCGCTCACCTGGCAGCAGGTGGAGGACAAGTTTCGGGCGGCCAATCCCAACCTGCGCGCCGGGCAGCTCAATATTCAGGAATCGAAGGCCGGCGAGATTACCGCCTACCTGCGGCCGAATCCCAACTTCACCATGACGCTCGACCAGCTCCAGCCGTTCAACGGCAATCCGTATCGCCCGTTCGGGCTCGCGCTGCCGCTGGTGGCCTTCGACTACCTGCACGAGCGGCAGCACAAGCGCGAGCTGCGC
>Ga0209415_10011385_pt1 | contig 14990 bp, 18 predicted proteins | sample PeaSoiSIISIP2007_FD_187696 | JGI IMG/M metagenome (GOLD analysis project Ga0209415, IMG submission 187696) | Peat soil microbial communities from Weissenstadt, Germany - SII-SIP-2007 (SPAdes) (version 2) | ecosystem: Environmental > Terrestrial > Soil > Wetlands > Peat | place: Germany...
CGGCGGCGGATCGGGCGTCGATGGGCGTTCTGGCAGTCTCCGGTGGACCAACCCCGCTGGGCCCGTCCGATGTTGTTACTGGTGGCGGCACTGGCCGGGCTGGCTTATGCGTGGGGTCTCGACAACGCCGCCCTCGAGCCTTTCTACGGCGCCGCCGCGCGCAGCATGTCGACCAGTTGGCACAACTTCATCTTCGGGGCGTTCGATCCCGACGGCACCGTCACGGTGGACAAGCTTCCCGGTGCGCTCTGGCTGCAAGCGCTGTCACTGCGCGCTTTCGGTTTCAACACCTGGGCCATCGTCCTACCCCAGGTCGTAGAAGGCATCCTTACCGTCCTCATCCTCTACCGGGTTGTCCGACGGCTGGCCGGACCCCTGGCGGGCCTGGGTGCGGCGGTGATCCTGGCCGCAAGCCCCGTCACCGTCCTGCTCAACCGGGGGAACATTTCCGACTCACTGCTGATCCTCTTGCTCGTCCTGGCCGCCGACGCCACTGCCATCGCGCTGACAACCGGTCGAATGCGCCCACTGCTCCTGGCCGGCTTGTGGGTGGGCGTCGCTTTCCAGGCCAAGATGACCCAGGCCTGGCTCGTGCTGCCAGCACTCTGGCTCGCCTATCTCGTCGCCTCGCCGGCGCGCCTAGGTCGCCGAGTCGGACACGTGGCGTTGGCGACGGTGGTGGCAGCCGTGGTCTCACTGAGCTGGATCCTTGCCGTCAGTGGCGTCCCGAGCCATGACCGTCCGTATGTCGACGGTAGTCGGAACGACTCCGAGTTCGCCCAGGTCTTCGATTACAACGGTCTCGCCCGCTTCGAGAGCCGGACGGCGGCTGAGAAGAGTCTCGGGACCCCCGCCGCCTTCGTCCAGGTTGGCCTGGAGTCGCGGCTGCTGCTGAACGGATCGACGGCGTTCATTCCCCGATCGTGGAACCGCCTTCTGTCCGGACCGCTCGGTCGTGATACGGCATGGTTGCTCCCCGCCGCTCTAGTGGCAGCTCTGGCCGTCTTCCTGGCTCGACGCCGACGACCGCGGACCGACCCCGTGCGCGCCGGCGTCGTGCTCTTCGGAACGTGGCTTCTCGTCCACTTCATCGCCTTCAGCGATGGCTCCTACGTCAACTCGTATTACACCGCGGCGTTGTCCCCGGCCATCGCCGCGCTGTGCGGGATCGGACTGTCGGTGGCGTGGAGGGCGACACGCGCCGAGGTGAACGCCCCCTACGGAGAAGTTGCCGCCGAGGCCCGTAGCGGCCGGCTCCGCCGATCGGGCGCCACCGGGCGTCTGATCGTGGCCGGGGCGGGATCCGCGTCGGCCGGTTACGCCCTGTTCCTGCTTCCATCGAGCGCCGGCGTCGTCACCTGGCTCGTCCCCGCTGCCATCGCCGCCGCCGTGCTGGGCGATGCCCTCCTTGTCGCGTCCTATCTGCGGCGTCCCCTCTCGGCACGCCTCGGATCGCTCGCTCTGGCCCTCGCCGCGTTGGCGGCATTGCTCGTCCCTTCGGTGGCGTCCGCCACCGTCGTCGCCGATGGCCTGGGCCCGTTCGACACGCCGTTCGAGCCGGCGTCGGTGTCGCTCCTGACCCAGACCGACTTCCACCGTTCCCAGGCACGGGCGGTCATCGTCACAAGGGAATTCGCATCGTTGGCGGCCCGGTCGAAGACACACATCCTCTTCATGACCGACACCTCGGCCGTGGCGGCCCCGTACATCCTGGCCAGCGGCCGGGAAGTCCTACCCATCGGAGGGTTCGTGGGAGCGATCCCGGCGCCCACACTGAAACAGATCCGTTTCGACATTGCCTTTGGCCGGGTCCGCTTCGCTCTCGTCCCCGTGGTGCCCCCGGGTGACGACCCGAGGATGGTGTGGATCAGGACCCACTGCCGCAACCTCAGCCTCGACCGGTCGGGGCGCGTCCGCTTCGGTCTGTACGACTGCAGCAACACGGCCCGGGCTTGATCGGCCCTACGAAGCACCGACCTCGAACTGGTACTCGAAATCGTCCCCGTCGTCGTCGTGCTGGTCGACCGCCAGATGGACGTTGCACAGTCGTCGAATCCGGATGACGGCGAACACCACGACGGCGCCCATCACGTAGGTGGCGAACACGTCGCCGAACTCGCTGAAATCCCCGGGAGGTATCTGGCCGCCCGGCGTGCCGGGCGGGATATCCATGATCAAGCCGACGATCTTGGCTATCTCGGCCAGCACGATGCATACGAGTAGCACACCGCTCCACGTAGCCAATCGCCGGGCCCGCCCGAGGTGCACGATGGCCCCGAGTAGGTCGCCTTCTTCTTCGTCGGCATCATCGCCGGTCTGGTCGGCATCGTCGGTCTGGTCGGCATCGTCGGTCTGGTCGGCATCGTCGGTCTGCTCGGAATCGCCGTCCGGGTCGGACTCGTCGCCGACCCAGGCTTCCAGGGCGTCCGACCATCCTTGGACCTGCCACCACACCAGGCCCAGGGCGGCGAGGAGCAGCAGAGCCGTGAGGATGTTCGCCCACTCGGTGGCGAACAGAAGTGCTGAACCGACAACGAAGCTCCCGCCCTCTCCGTTGACGGAGGTGGAGTCGATAGCGGCGGCGAGACCGCTGAGCATGTAGGCGACGATGGCGACCAGGAGTGCTATCGCCGCCACCTCGGGGAGCTCCCACGGTTGGCGCGGAAGGTGGGTGGTGCCGCCGCCCACCGCGGGGTCCGTCGGCCACAGCGGATTCTGGTCGAGTGCTCTCTCGTCAGAACCCTCGACCATCTCGTGAGACTACCGAAGGCCTTGTGCGACTGCTTTGGGTGACGTCTTCGACGACGCACGCCATGGACAGCTGCGCCCCCGTCGTGGGTCGAGAGGACCATCCGGTGTCCGACTCACCTGCGTCGCTCGTCCGTGGCCAGGCGGGCGGCTTGCGTCGTCAGGTAGTGCCGCTCGCGGAGATTCTTCGTCCGGGCGGCCGCAGCCTGGAATTCGATGACGGCGGCTTCGGTCTCGCCCGCCAGTTCGAGGAGATGGGCGCGCACGGAATGCAGACGGTGATGGTCGCCGAGCTGCCCGTCCAGTCCGTCGAGAAGAGCCAGCCCGGCGCTCGGCCGGGCCGGTCGTCGGGCATCGGTGAGAAGCATCAGCGCCAGCAAGCCTGTCACCTCGGGGTCGTCGGGCAGGGCGACGTGGACGGCACGGGCCAACCGGATGGCCTCGCCCGACAGATCGGCCCGGGCCAGATCGACACCGCTGTTGCTGGCGTAGCCCTCGTTGAAGAGCAGATACAGGACGTGGAGAACGGACCGGAGCCGGTGGCTGCGTTCCTTGGCTGACGGCAGCGAGAAGGGCTCGTCCGAGGCTTTGATCTTGGCTTTGGCCCGGCTGATCCGCTGGGCCATGGTCGCCTCGGGAATGAGGAAGGCGGCGGCGATCTCGCCCGTGGTGAGGCCACCGACCGCCCTGAGGGTGAGGGGGATGGCCGTCGCCGGCGTGAGCGACGGGTGGCAGCACAGGAACATCAGGATCAGCGTGTCGTCCTCCCCTGAGGCCGGATCGGAGGGGCGCAGCGACCACGATGCGGCCAGATCCTCCCGGCGGCGGCGGGCTACGTCGCTGCGGTAGCGGTCGGCCATCCGGCGGGAGGCGACCCGGATGAGCCATCCGCGCGGATTGTCGGGCAGTCCCTCGCGGGGCCAGCCGGTGCTCGCCTCGAGCAGTGCCTCCTGGACGGCGTCCTCGGCGTCGGCGAAATGGCCGTAGCGCCGGACGACGGCCCCGAGGACCTGCGGCGCCAGTTCCCGCAGCAGGCCCTCGCTACCGTCCGGCTCCCTGGTCACAGCTCGGGATCGGGGGCGCCCATGACCTCGCGCACCTCGATGGGCTGACGGATCGGCACCCCGTCGGGACCGGGAGCGGCCGAGGCCTGGGCGGCGATCTCGATGGCCCGCGCCGTCGTCTCCACATCGACCAACCGGTAGCCCGCCAAGAGCTCCTTCGATTCGGGGTAGGGACCGTCGGTGATCACGGGCGCGCCCGCCCCGTCCGAGACCACGAACTTGGCCTGCTCGGGCCCGGCCAGACCCTGGGCGTCGACCAGCTCGCCGCGCTCGACGAGCTCCTGGTTGAGGGCGATCTGGAAGTCGATGTGGGCCTTGATGTCCTCGGGGGACCACTCCGTCATGGGCTTGCAGCCCGACTCCACCTCTCCGTAGTTCTGCAGCAGCATGAATCGCATGGCTCCATCCTTCTTCGTTTCCGATGGCGCCCCGGTGGCGCCTCTCAGGGTGACGTCGAGGCTGTGACGCCGTTCTCGACACGGGGCGAGAAGAACTTCAGGCAGAGCCTTGACTCCGGACCACGGTACGGACCTTAGGTTTCCTCCAGAGGTTCGAAGGAGGCCGATGTGACCACTGCTGTTCTTGATCTGACCGACTCCACCTTCGGCGAGGAGATCGCCGGCGCTGCTGTCCCCGTGCTCGTGGAATTCTGGGCGCCGTGGTGCGCTCCGTGTCGAGCCATGGCCCCCGTCATCGAATCGCTGGCCGACGATCTCGGGGGGTCCCTGCTGGTTCGCAAGATCAACGCCGATGAGAATCCCGATCTGGCCCGGCGCTACGACGTGGCGGCCGTCCCCACGATCCTGGTCTTCTACGACGGAGAGCTCGTCCGGTGGATGACGGGAGCCCGGAGCAGGGCTCAGCTGCGCGCTGAATTGGAGCACGTCATGTCATGAGCGCGATCGCTCATCGTCAACCGCTCATCAGGAACTGGCCACGCGCAGAGCTCGGCAATCGTCGCTGTCCGGATCGCCGCATATCTCGGCCAGCCGCTCCAGCCGTGAGCGGGTGTCGACCAGTTGCGCCTGCCGTCGGTCCAATTCCTCGATCTTGGCCTGTGTCATGAGAAGAACGCCTGCCGCCGAGCTCGTTCCGCCCGGTACCAGGAGCGTGGAGATCTCCGCCAGCGTGAACCCCAGCTGCTTGGCCCGGGCGATGAATTGCAGGGTCCACAGATCGGTGTCCGAGTACTGCCGGTAACCGGCGTCGGTTCTCGGGGGTTCTCGGAGCAGACCTCGACGTTCGTAGTAACGGATCGTCTCGATGTTCACACCCGCCTCACGGGCCAGTTGCCCGACGGTGAAGACGTCCACGGGGAGAGAATAAGGGCAGTACCCCGGTACGGGGTCAAGAGACGCTCGGAGAACGGGTTCAGTCGCCGGTCGCTCCCCGTAACGCCACGACCACCTCGACCGTTGATAGGGGCAAGGCACGGCAGAGGCCACGGGCGCCGCACGGGTGTTCTCCCGGGGGGTGCTCTGTGGGAGCGCGTTCTGCCCCGGGACGTCGGAGGACCGACAGTGAAAAGATTCAGTGTGTTGGCAGTGGCCGCCGCGGTGGCCGTGGGTTCTGTGGTGGTCGGGGCGGCGAGCAGCGCCGGGGCATCGAAGCCACCGGTGGCCAAGGTGAAGGCCGTCTCTCCTAATCACGGGCCTTTGAGCGGTGGCACCGTGGTGACAATCAAGGGGTCGAACCTCCTCAGTGCCACAGCGGTGGACTTCGGTTCCTCACCGGGGACGAGCATCATCATCCACAACAACGATGTCATCTCCGCCACATCGCCGGCCGAGGTGGGCGGCACGGTCGACGTCACCGTGGTCACGTCCTCGGCGGGAACGAGTGCTGTCAACCCCCCCGGTGACCAATTCACCTATCTCGGTGGCCCCACGATCCAGAGCGTAAGTCCGAGGGTCGGTTCCGAGACGGGCGGAACGAAAGTGACGATCTCGGGAACAGATCTGGCCGGCACCACCGCCGTGAGCTTCGGCTCGGTGTCCGTCCCCTTCACCATCGATTCGAACTTTGCCGTCTCGACCGTCTCCCCGGCCGAGCCCGCCGGTAAGGTCGACATCACGGTGACCACCACCGATGGCACCACCCCGATCGATCCGGCCGACGTGTTCACCTTCGCCGTCGAGGTCCCCATCGTGTCCTCCATCGAACCGCAGAGCGGCCCGGTGGGTCAGTCGGTGACGATCACCGGTTCACGGTTCATGAAGAAGGGGACGACGGTCGCCTTCGGGGGCACCCCGGCTACCTTCACCTTCGTGAACAGCAAGACCCTCACCGCCACGGCTCCGTCGGGTTCGGGGACGGTGGACATCATCGTCTCCGATCCCAAGGGGACGAGCAGCGCGAGCTCGGCCGATCAGTTCACGTACACCTCTCCCGCCACGTAACAGACACACCGAGCGTCGAGCGCGTCGACAGGGCCCTGCCTCCGTTCCGGGGGCGGGGTCCTGTCGCGTCCACCCCCCCGATGAGCAGCCGCCCCGCTCTGGTGGCATGGTGTGAGCATGATCACGGGCAGCCACGCCATCATCTACGCCGAGGACGCCGAGAAGGCCCGGGCCTTCTTCCGCGACGTCCTGCTTCTTCCCTCGGTTGACGCCCACGACGGCTGGCTCATCTTCAAGATGCCGCCGGCCGAGCTCGGGATCCATCCCGCCGGTGAGGCCGGGGGTCCCGCCAGCGGTTCGCCGAGCGGCCATCACGAGCTGTTCCTGATGTGCGACGACATCGAGGCGACGGTGGCCGATCTGGAGGCGAAGGGGGTCGAGTTCACGTCACCGGTCGCGAATCAGGGTTTCGGACTCCTCACCCGGCTGCGGGTTCCCGGCGCCGGTGAGATCGGGCTCTACCAGCCGAGGCACCTCACCGCCTACGACCTCGAGGGCTGAGGCCGTGCCCGCCGGACCCACGCTGCGGTACGAGGGGATCAGTCCGAAGGCGTACGAGCACCCCGCCGACAGAGCGGCCACGGCGGCACTGCGATCCATCCCCCTCATGGATCAGCTGATCAAGCGGCTCTGCGATTTCGGTCACGAGCGCCGCCTGCGCCAGGTCTTGCTCGGCAACGCCGTCCGGATCGGCGACGACCAGCTGCCCGAGTTATGGGAGAGCTACCGGCACTGTGCCGACGTTCTCGACCTCGAGACCACGCCCGATCTCTACGTGACCCAGACACCGCTGGTGAACGCCATGACGGTGGGGGCCCGCAACCCCATGATCATCGTCTACTCGTCCCTGGTCAGCTCCTACGAGTCGACCGAGACCGAGGCGGTCCTGGCGCACGAACTCGGTCATGTTCTGTCCGAGCACTACCAGTACACGACGGCGTTGATCATCATCTCCCAGGTCATCCAAGGGACGATCCCGCGCTCCCTCCTGGCCGGACTCCCCTTGCGCGCCCTCTATCTCGCTCTCCTCGAGTGGTCGAGGATGGCCGAGCTGTCGTGCGACAGGGCCAGTGCGCTCGTCCTCGGAGACCCGCTGCCGGTCTGCCACATGTTGATGCGGATGGCGGGTGGCGCGTTGCCCGGGATGAACCTCGACGCGTTCATCCGGCAGGCAACCGAATACGAGGAAGAGGACGACCTCTACGCCCGGCACGCCCGCTTCTGGGTGGAGCTCGGACGGACCCATCCGTTCGCCGTCCGCCGGGTCCGGCAATTGGTGGCCTGGGTGAGCGAAGGTGACTACGACCGGATCAGGTCCGGCCAGTACGTCCGACGCGGCCAGGAGCCCCCCGTGTCGGACGAATTCGATGCCGCTGTCACCCACTACGGCGACCGGTTCGTGGCCATGGTCGACCGGATGGGCGGTGGTGTCCAGCGGGTGGCCGATCAGATCGGTGACTGGCTCCGGGCGCGCCAGGGTGCGAACGGCGGAGCCGGCGAGCCCGAGGACGGTTGGGGCGACGAGGACGATGTCTGAGGGAGCCGGTCGAGTCGACCGCAGTGCCCGGCGGCGCCCGACCGCCCGCTAGCGCGCCACCCGTGTCGACGAGAACAACTCCTATTGTCGTACGAGGTCGCACCGACGGCGATCTCGATGCCTGCGTCGACATGGGCGCCAGGTCCACGACCGAGACGGGTATCCCGCCTACCTACCCACCGATCTTCGTGGTTTTGTGGTCTCGGCTGACGCCCTTGCGGCCTGGGTCGCCGAGCAGGCGGGGGACATCGTCGGGCACGTGGCGCTGCACCGGCGGACCATCGACCCCGTCCTCGCCCTGGCCGGCCAGGCCCTCCAACAGCCTGTCGAGCGGTTGGGAGTGGTCGCCCGGCTGTTCGTCGGTCTGTCCGCCCGACGGTCGGGTACCGGACGGGCGCTGCTCGAGATGGCTTCCGCCGACGCCGTGGCGCGGGGGTTGTGGCCGATCCTGGATGTCGCGACGAATCTCCATGCCGCCATCGGTCTCTACGAAACCTGTGGCTGGACTCGCCTCGGTGCGGTCACGGTGCGGTTCGCAGACAGCTGGTCGCTCGACGAGTACGTCTACCTCGGACCGCTCTCGCCCGGGCCGACAGCATCGTTCGAGCCGATGTCGGCGCCCTGAGCGACCCGACGGTCCCAAATTTTGACGTTGTCGTTCCGGTCGATCGGGCGCACGATGGAGGAGTTGGCGGCATATCGGGCCAGGTGCGGGTGAGAACTTCATGAGCGATTCGAGAACCCTTGAACGGCGGTTCCGGCTGACCGACCCCATGACGCCGGGGTCGAGACTCTGCCGCGTGTGCTGGGAGGTCATTGTTCTCGAGCCCGGGTACATCGAGACCACCTTCCAGCACGTCTACGTCCGCTGCCCCCACTGCGGCGGTTCGTTCCCTGTCCGTCACAGCGATGTCGAGAAACTGAAGGAGTCCGGAACACCCACGTCGTAAGTGTCGGGGGCGCTCGGCTCGACCGCCGGCCCGCTCGGCTTGATCGCCGGTCCTCCAGGTGCGACCGCCGGCCCGCTCGGCTTGATCGCCGGTCCTCCAGGTGCGACCGCCGGCGCCGATCGTCAGCTCCGATAGGCCGTGATGATCGGCTCGAGTTCGGCTGGCGTGGCTCCGTGCATGATGACCCCGTCGCAGCCCATGGCCAATTGGTCCCGGATGGCGGTGACGCACTGCTGCGGGGAGCCCGTGGCGCTGGCCGCCAACCACTCCTCGGGTAAGAGCGTGGCGATGTGCTCGAGCTGGTCGGTGGTGGCGTGGGAGTCGATCCCCCCGAGGAAGCCGGAGACGACGCTGTCGGAGCGGAACCGCTCGAGCACGGTCGGGTCCCAGTCGTTGGTACGGACGAGGAGGTCGCCGTAGCCCTGGAGATAGGTGGCCAGCCGTCCAACGGATTTCATCAGCCGGCGGTCCTCGGGGATGTGGTCGCCGATCGTGGCGAAGCATGACCAGACCTTCACGGCGTCGGGATCCCGGCCGGCCCGGGCGGCGGCCGCCTTCACGGTGGCGACGCAGCGGCGGGTTGTCTCCTCGGTGAAGAAGGTGTGCAGGATGACCTGGTCGAAGCATCGTCCGCCCAAGGCCAGGGGATGGGGCCCGAAGGCGACCAGTCCGAGGGGCAGCTCCTCGTTGATGGCGGCCAGGTAGAGAACCGGGTAGGGGCCGAACCCGCCGTCGTGGCCCATGATGACCTCGCCCCGGAACAGACGGCGGATGACCCCGACGAAGTCCTCGAGCTGGGCGGTGGTGACCCGAGGGATGCCGTAGGTGTCCTGGATCACGGGGATCCCCCGGCCCAGGCCGAGGACGAACCGGCCCCCGGTAAGGCTCTGCATGGTGCGGGCGATCCCGGCCGTGATCATCGGGTGCCGCGTGTTGTGGTTGGTGGCCGCCGTGACGATGGTCATGCGCTCGGTCACGGCGCCGGCCGCGCCCGAGAGTACCGCCGCCTCCTTCTTGTCGAATCGCTCCGAGATGAAGGCGGAGCCGAGACCGAGCCGCTCGGCTAGGCGGACCTCGTCGACGAGGTCGCGCGACGAGTCGGCGTGGCCGGCCAAGGTGTAGAAGCCGAGTTCGGGGAAGATCGCGCCGGACGCGGACCCGAGCCGGCTGTCGGCGCTGTCGAGGGGAGACGTGGACATCGCCGGTAACAGTAGGTCGTGCCCTTATGGCGCCCAGGCGAGCTGAATCACGAGGACGGCGGCGATGGCGGTCAGGCACAGGAGGTGTTCACGCAGGATCGAGCGGGCCAAGGCGGTCTGCTCGGCGGAGGGATCGCGACCGGCGCCGAGCCGGACGGCGTGCGGGACCGTCCGCGCTCCGGCGAGGGCCACGGCGCCGACCACCAGGGCGAGGGACGCCCAGGCCGCCCAGCGGGGATCACCGTGGCGAACGACCTCGGTGACGACGGAGGCGACGGTGGCGAGCATGACGGCGGCGACGAGTCGGTTCATCGGTCGCGCATCGGTGGTGACGCGCTTGTAGTAGGCGGAGATGGAGGTCACCTCGGGCTCAAGGACGACCGCCTTCTTGCGGAACACCTGCACGTCGAACATGAGGTCGAACCACAGAACCGCCAAGAGGAAGCCCGCTCCCGCCGCCGTAAAGCTGCGCACTGCGTCAGTCTCGCACTGTGACCGCGCCGCGCTCAGCTTCCGAAGACGAATTCCTTGATCAGGGCGGCGAGCTCGAGGGGCATGTCGCCCTGCACGCTGTGGCCGGCCTGATCGAAGTGGACGATCCGGGCCGACGGAAGCCGCCGCCGGAGTTCTTCTTCGTCGTCGTCACCGAGAACCGAGTCAGGTCGCATGCCGCGGGCGAGGAGCAAGGGCACGGTGATCGACGACACGGCGTCCCACAGCACGTCGTGCAGGGGGGCGGCTTGATTGCCGTGAATGGCGGCGGCGGCGTCGGAGGCGCCCGTGTCGCCGGCCGGCGAGGGAGATGGCGCGGGACGATGGCGGGCCCACCTCCAGACCCACGTCCCGTCCTCCTGTTGCTCGGCGTTGTGCAGGATGCCCCGCCGAAGCGACGAGAGGGAGCGGGTCGGATTGAACTGCGCCGTCAGATCCAACAGCTCGTCGAGGTTGGCGAAGCTCTGGGGTCCGTTCACGAAATCGATGATGTGCTTGGCTCGTTCGCCTTTGATCCCGGGCAGGACGTCGACCAAGACGACTCTGCGGACGAGGTCGGGTGCCCCTCGGGCCAAGGCGATGGTGGTGAGTCCGCCGAGCGACATGCCCACCACGGCCCGGGCCTCGGGGGCGAGCCCACGGATGGCCGTGGCCACGTCGGCCGCGTTGCCCTCGAGGTCGAGGTGGCCGTCGTGGTGCGAGCCGGGCCCGTCCGAATGACCGTGTCCGGGCAGATCGATGGCGACCATTGGACGGTCGAGGGCCAGGGCGACGGTGTCCCACGTATGGGCGTTCTGAGCACCCCCGTGCAACAGCACCAACTCGGGTTGGGCGTCCTTCCATACGAGGGCGCTTAGCCGGCGGCCGTCGGGAAGCCCCACCGAGGTGCGACGTACGACCGGAGGCTCGTCGAAAGGCAGCCCGAATTCCGCGGCGTTCTCATGGAACAATCCGAACTCGTCGTAGTCCACGCGATCCGCCATCGTTCTCCCTCTCTCGGTTCCCGTCCCGCTAACTCTCGAGTCGCTCCTCGATGGTGACGGTCACCGAGTCGCCCGCGTCCTTCCCGATCGCTTCGCGGATCTTCGCCTTGACGGGCAGCTTGTGGGTGCCGTCGCCGAGGGCCATGAACGAGCTTCGGAAGGGGTGTCCGTCGAAGGTGCCCCGGACCTTCACCAGTCCGCGGGTGCCGAAGAACTCGGCCGACCCCGGCATGACCACGTACGTCCAGCCGCCTTGGGCCGGACTCTTCTCGAGGTGGGCGGTGAATGTCCTCTTCGGCATCGGACTCAGACGAAGGTTGGCGGAACGGGTCGGTTGATCCGGGGCCGGGTGATCTCGAAGAAGCCCGGTTCCTGGGTGATCACCTGGATGGCGTCCCACAGGCGGAGCGCCGCCTCACCGGTCGGGGCCGGCGCCATGACGGGTCCCTTGAAGCCGTAGGGCGTCGATGCGTCGACGACGATCGTGGGTGTCTGGGTCTTCGGGCCACCGAACGCGTAGGCCTTCTCCATGGCTTCGACGATGGGTGCGTCCCACGTGTCGTCGTCGGCCGCGGTCAGGAGATGGGCGCCGAGGCCGCACTCGGCGAGACAGGTGGCGAGGAGGGTGTCGTCGTGGACCGAGCCCGCGACGAAGAAAAGGCGACTCCACTCGCGGTAGAGCGCGTCGACCGGCTTCTCGCCGCCCTCGGCGCGGGCCGCCTCGAAGATGCGGAGCATCCGGTGCGAGAGGGCGTGGGCCGCGATGACGATGTCGCGGAGCTTCTCGGGCACGGTGGGAGCGGCCCCGAAGTCGTCGCGAATCTCGAGGCAGTATGACCGCCAGGTCACGGCCAGGTCCCGCTCGGGAGCAACGTCCTTCACCCACTGGGCCGTGATCCAGGCCCACGGGCAACTCGGATCGACGAAGACTTCGACACCGGTCATGTCCTCAGGCTACCGATCAGTCAGGGCGAGGCCCCCGTCCAGTTCATCCAGGCGCCATGTTTGTGGACGAAGCCGAGCAGGTGGGCTCGGCCCGTGCCGCCTGAGAATGTCGTGGCCCCCAGGACATCGCAGTCCGGGAGTTCATGGTCATCGGGCACAGCGTCGACCAAGGCCTCGACGACCCCGTTGGTCTCCGCACTCAACCAGGCCAGGGGGCGGCCGGCCGAATCCGCCTCCAGGACCGACACGAAGCGCCGACGCTGCTCGATGCTGAAGTAACCGGCAGCCGACGTGGTCATGACGACGACGGGATGAGCCTTGGGCAGACCGGCCAGGACCCGGGGAAGGGTGTCGATGGCGTCACCGGCGATGACGGGCGGCGGATCGTCGCGGGCCAGACGAATCGACGCCGCCGTGCGGGCCAGTCGGCCCGTATCGGGCCAGACGCAGGCTAGGAGCCACCGGGCGTCGTCGGGATCGCTGAGGTCGATGGGGGAGCGGTCGATGCCGATCCTCCGGTCGATGGCGGGCAGCCGGTCGGCGACCGGCGGGTGACCGGCGACGACGCGGCAGGCGATCTCCACCGGCGAGGCAGTCGGACCGGTGGTGCCGTGCTCGCCGTAGTCGATCCGGTAGCGGTCACAGAGGAGGTTGATCCCGGCGCTGGCACCCACGTCGACGAGGGCGACCGGTCCCCCGAGCCGCGATGACAACCACGTGAGTCCCGGTCCGATGACGGCGCTGCGTCCGCAGTCGTTGGTCTGGACCAGCCGGACGGCGAGGAGGGCGGCCACCTCGTCGCTGTGGGTGCGGCAGACATCGAGGAAGAGGGGTCCGGGATCGGCGTCCGAACGTCCGGCGTAGACGTCGGCCAGAGGGTGGTCGAGGCCGCCGAGGACGAGATAGTGGACGGCGGCGAGAAGGGTGAGGGGCAGGTGTGCCTGCGGCGGGGTCCGGCGGACGAGTTCGAGCAGCGGGCGATCGGCGGAGACGGCGAGGCAGATGCGCTCGTAGAGCGGCGAGTCCCCCCGGCAGTGGGCCCCGGCGAACCACTCCCACAGCCCGGCGAGGTCCTCGGTGGCGTCGCTCACGGCCGCCATGTTCTCACCGGTTGAGCCCCGCCCCGGTGGCCCCGCATCCGTCGCGACAGGCCGGGACAGGCCCGGACCAGGGCCGACAGGAGCGGGTTGCGGAGCGAGGCCTACGAACGTATGTTCGATCTCCATGGATCGCTTCTACGAACTGGAGAACTGGCGCCGGTCCCTGGTGATGCTGCCTCCGGGTTCCCTGGCGCTCGACCGGGAAGATGCCGTCGCTTTGATCGCCGAGCTCCAAGAAGCCGAGGGACGGCTCCGGGGGCTGCGCGACGCTTTGAAACTGTTGCTCCCGATGGACGGCGACTGACAGGTCGGGCGGGGCGTCCGCCCGGGTCAGACTTGGCTGACGGAGAGGACGTTGCCGTCGGGATCCTTGAACCAGGCGACGCGGGCACCGCTCGGCGCATGCCAGACGCCGAGATCGTCCTGTTCCATTGCCTCGAATCGCTCGAAGACGACACCGAGACTTACGAGCGTGTCGACGGTGGCCGCGATTTCGGGGACGGACCACCCGAGCACCGTGTACGGCGCGATGGTGGCCTCGCCGACCAGGGTGACGCGCAGCGTCGTGCCGTGGGCGTCGAAAGTACAGGCGTAGGGATCCTCAGCGATGAGGGTCAATCCGAGTGTGTCGCCGTAGAAGCCACGGGCCCGAGCCAAATCGGTCGTGGCCACGAATGCGACGATGTCAAAGTTCCCGAGCATCCGACGATCCCTTCACTCCCGCCCATGACGGCGCCGACCGTCGACGGCGCTGCCGACGATCGGTGGCCCCGATTGACTGCGCTCGTGTCTCGGGACAGTCTCGCGCCATGAGAGACGCCCAGATTCCTCCGGCATTGCGGGTGCCGCGCCCGGATGAGGCGACGCCCGCCGACGAGATGGCGATGGCGAGGGCGTGGCTCGTCCACCTGCGGGAGAGTGCGATCTTCAAGCTCGAGGACCTGGACGACGCCCAGCTGCGCTGGAAGCCGGCGGCCACCGCCAATTCCCTGGGGACGATCGTGGTGCATCTCGGCTATGCCGAGCGGCTCTGGGTCCGGGTGATCTTCGGGGGGGAGAAGATGGACATGGCGTGGCGGCAGGAGATGTTCGTGCTGCCCGATGGCTGGTCCGTCGACGATGTGATCGGCTTCTACCGGAGGGAGACGGCCGCCGCCGACGCCGTCCTCGACGGTGCCTCGTCGTTCGACCTGCCTTCTCGGGGCGAGATGCGACCCACGACGCTGCGGTGGGTGATGGGCCATCTGATCGAGGAGACGGCCCGGCACGCCGGCCACATGGACATCACCCGGGAGTTGCTCGACGGACGGACCGGCCGCTGATCGGCCGGCAACGACAGGGCCCTCAAGGACGCGCCGAAGGACGCGCCGAAGGACGCGCCGAAGGACGCGCCGAGGGGCGCCCCGGAAGGCGCCCCTCGGCGGTAGATGATGCTGGAAAAAAGGCACTGAACTCTCCGTACAACGCCGGGTGGGACGATGTCCCGGCTAGAGGATTCAGCGGGTAACTGGCTGGGATTCGCCAGGTGGTCCAGCGAGCCGCCTCAGCGGCCAGCCACCTCCAGGGTCCCCGG